>OJKY01002032.1_pt1 | contig 11086 bp, 9 predicted proteins | sample 1596571 | NCBI WGS metagenome assembly OJKY01 (sample SAMEA4350170, study PRJEB24818) | metagenome | biome: human; feature: gut; material: faeces | place: Denmark | collected 2013-09
TTTTGCCCCCGAAGCACGATGCGGGTACCGCAACCCGACATTATCGAGCATTTTGGCAACGCAGATGCCGTGCCGCAGCTGCCGGAGCGGTGCTTAAGCCGCAAGGCGGGAATTGTGCGGTGTTGCCTTAAATTAGTGTCAGTATAACACCCTGCGGGGCAGAAATACAAGTCAAATTTGTTAAAAGTTACACAAAATCCAAAAACGCGAACTCGCTGCCTTACATCTTGTGGTCAGCAAACAGCGGGTCATCCTGCCACAGTACGGTGTGCCCGGCGGCGCGGGTGGCGTTCAAGTCAATGATGCGCTGGTTGCCGGAGCCGCGGAACCGCAGCGAAATATCGTGCTGCGCGGGGATGAATTCGCCGTCCACCAGCACATCGATCAGGCTCAGCATCTCGTCCGTCACTTCGCAGCGGGCGTGGCTGGGCTGCAAAAGTTCGGTTTCGTATACATTGCCGGTGTAGCACCAGATGGTTTTGTGGGGGTACAACACCCGTACTTCGTGCAGGAACGGCACCAGCGCACGCTGGTTTTCCGGCTCAAAGGGTTCGCCGCCCAAAAGGGAAAGCCCATCAATATAATCCGGGGCAAGGCTGCCCAAAATTTCATTGCGCACGGCTTTATCAAAGGGCAGGCCATAACCAAAATCCCAGGCAACGGCGTTAAAACATTCCGGGCAGTGGCGGCGGCAGCCGGAAACAAACAGACTGGTACGCACGCCCGTGCCGTTGGCAATATCACAGTACTTTATGGTTGCGTAGTTCACGCGGGGAGCCTCCTTATAAAATGCAACACTATATCTTGTATAGTGCTGCGGCAAATCATCACAATAGGCAGGTGCCTTGCACCAGTATACCAGCCGTGCCGGGCAAAAGCAAGTGGCCAGGGAACAATAAAATCACATATCATCGCAGCTTTGAAAAAAGTGCCTATTTTACCCAAAAAGGCAGCGCTTTTTTCGGCGTTTTGTTTTGCAATCTTTTTGAACGTCCCATCGCGCTATATGGCATATATGGATGCTATTATCAAATTACATACAATATATTGTGGTACATTGGCTTGACTTTGCCGGGTCGATGCGGTAAGATAAATATGCTCGCCAAAATCATGGAGCGGTTTTGGCGTGGGGTATCAACCCGGCAGCTTTTATTGAGGTAAGGAGATAACAGTTCATGAAGATCATCAAGCGCAACGGCAGCGAGGCCGTTTTCGATATATCCAAAATTATTGCAGCGGTGACCAAAGCCAACAACGTTGTTGCCTCCAACCAGCGCTTGACCAAGGAACAGATCACGGCCATTGCCGACGATGTGGCGCAGGAATGCCAGAGCCGCAACCACGCCATGAACGTGGAGGAGATCCAGGATCTGGTGGAAGACGCCATCATGCAGACCAAAGCGTATGAGGTGGCCCGCAAATATATCACCTACCGCTATGTGCAGAGCCTGCGCCGTACCCATAACACCACCGACGACCGCATTCTGTCCCTCATCGAGTGCAACAATGAGGAAGTCAAGCAGGAAAACGCCAATAAAAACCCGACCGTCAACAGCGTTCAGCGCGATTATATGGCCGGCGAGGTCAGCAAGGACCTGACCATGCGGATGCTGCTGCCTGCCGAGATTGTGAAGGCACATGAGGATGGCATCATTCATTTCCATGATGCTGACTATTACGCCCAACATATGCACAACTGCGACCTGGTCAACCTGGACGACATGCTGCAGAACGGCACGGTTATTTCTGGTACCCTCATCGAAAAACCGCATTCTTTCTCCACGGCCTGCAACATTGCCACCCAGATCATTGCACAGGTGGCCTCCAACCAGTACGGCGGCCAGAGCATCAGCCTGACCCACCTGGCACCGTTTGTGGATATCAGCCGCAAAAAGATCCGCCGCGATACCGAAGCGGAGATGAAGGAACTGGGCATTGATCCCGGTGAAGAAAAGCTCTCCCAGATCGTTGAAGCCCGTCTGCGCGAGGAAATCAAGCGCGGTGTGCAGACCATCCAGTACCAGGTCGTTACCCTGATGACCACCAACGGCCAGGCACCGTTCATCACGGTATTCATGTACCTGAACGAAGCGGGCGAAAACCAGCGCCTGAAATCTGACCTTGCCATTATCGTGGAAGAAATGCTCCGCCAGCGCTACCAGGGTGTTAAGAATGAAAAGGGCGTCTGGATCACCCCCGCGTTCCCCAAGCTGATCTATGTGCTGGAAGACGATAATATCCGCGAAGGCACCCCCTATTTCTACCTGACCAAGCTGGCCGCCAAATGCACCGCAAAGCGCATGGTGCCGGACTATATCAGCGAAAAAAAGATGAAGGAATACAAGCTGTCTAAGGGCGAGACCGAGGGCAACGGCGATGTATTTACCTGCATGGGCTGCCGCAGCTTTTTGACCCCCGACCGTTCCGGCAATGGCTGGAACAATGTGGCCAACGCCCAGAACTATGTGCCGGGCAAGCCGAAGTACTATGGCCGCTTCAATCAGGGTGTTGTTACCATCAACCTGCCGGATGTGGCCCTGTCCTCCGGCGGTGAGCCGGATAAATTCTGGAAAATTTTTGATGAGCGTCTGGAACTGTGCCACCGCGCCTTGCAGTACCGCCATAACCGCCTTAAGGGTACCCTGTCCGATGCGGCACCCATTCTGTGGCAGTACGGCGCTCTGGCCCGCCTGAAAAAGGGCGAGCCCATTGATAAGCTGCTGTACGGCGGCTACTCCACCATCAGCCTGGGCTATGCGGGCCTGTATGAATGCTGCAAATATATGACCGGCAAGAGCCATACCGATCCCGCCGCAAAGCCCTTTGCCCTGAGTGTGATGCAGCACATGAACGATAAGTGCAACGAGTGGAAAAACGCTGAAAATATTGATTACTCGCTGTACGGCACCCCGCTGGAATCCACCACCTACAAGTTTGCCAAGTGCCTGCAAAAGCGGTTTGGCATTGTGCCGGGCATTACGGACCGCAACTATATCACCAACAGCTACCATGTGCATGTGACCGAGCAGATCGATGCGTTCACCAAGCTGAAGTTTGAAAGCGAGTTCCAGCGCCTGTCTCCGGGCGGCGCCATCAGCTATGTGGAAGTGCCCAATATGCAGGATAACCTGGAAGCTGTCATCAAAGTGATGCAGTTCATCTATGATAACATCATGTACGCAGAACTGAACACCAAGAGCGACTACTGCCAGGTGTGCGGCTATGACGGCGAGATCAAGATCGTGGAGGACGACGGCAAGCTGGTGTGGGAGTGCCCGCACTGCCATAACCGCGACCAGAGCAAGCTGAACGTTGCCCGCCGCACCTGCGGCTACATCGGTACCCAGTTCTGGAACCAGGGCCGCACCGCCGAAATCAAGGACCGCGTGCTGCATCTGTAAAACGTATAAAGATAATAGAATAAACAAAATGAGGCGTATCCACGATATATGGATACGCCTCATTTTGTTGCTAAGATAAATGAAACGGTTGAATTATAGAGGGGGTATTCTGATGTATTTGAGGGGAACTTATTTTGGTTGTAATTTATTTATTGCTTTTGGAAATAACTTTGTAATAATATGAATAAACGGAATAGCTCTAAGCGATTGAAAAAACTCAATTCTTGCGATATAATAAATTACACTTACAGTGAAATATATTTCAAACAGATGAGGTGGAAGTATGCTGAAAAATAATATAGAGGTCGATGTAAAGGTAAAATGTATAGAAGCTGCGACCACGCAGGCAAAGCTGGCTGAAGAAGTTGGAACCACGCCGTCCTATGTAAATCGCCTGATAAAGAAGAAAGACGGAATTGTAAATAACACATTTTTGCAGATGTTAGAAAAGCTTGGTTATGATGTAGAACTGACCTATGTGAAAAGGGAAATATAAGGCGAGGAGGATACAGTGATGCGAGGCAAAAGTATAAATCTGTTTCTGATGGATGGTGAGGCCGGTGGCAGAATAAAATGTACACTGGCGAATTGGACAGGTATTGCATATAAAATTCCTCGGACAGAGCTTGACCGCTGCAAGGAACGAGAGGATTTAAAACAGAGTGGTGTTTATTTCCTCTTTGGTACTTCAGACACTACTGGAAAAGGTGTTGTTTATATTGGACAGGCTGGAGCAAGGAAAAACGGTGAAGGTATTCTGAATCGCCTGCAGGAACATAAGAGAAATCCAGAAAAAGATTACTGGACAGAAGCCATCGTATTTACCACATCCAATAATTCATTTGGACCCACTGAGATAAGCTATCTTGAAAACCGTTTCTGTAATTTGGCACTGAAAGCGAATCGCTATGAGGTCAAAAATGGAAATGATCCTACGCCGGGTAATATTACAGAAGAAAAAGAATGCGAACTGGAGGAGTTCATTGATTATGCAAAAGTAATCATGGGAACCTTGGGACATAAGCTGTTTGAACCTATTACCAAGCCAGTTGAAGTAAAAACGGAAGTTGAAGAAAAACAGGCGGATGATATCGGGAAGTTGTATCTGAAAAGAACCATTAAAACAATCGGTACGGTCGAAGCCGTTGGAATGCAGACTGCAGAAGGATTTGTGGTTTTGGCGGGAAGCCACATCTCTCCATCGGACGATGATACGATTTCGGAAGTTATCAAAGAAAAAAGAAAGAAGACTGCTCTTGATGCTGACGGGAAACTGATAGAGAATTTGCTGTTTACCAGTCCTTCCTATGCTGCAATGTTTGTGATTGGCAAGAGTGCGAATGGACTGACAAGCTGGAAGGATGCTGATGGACATACACTTAAGAGCTTGGAATCTGAAATTGATAAATAAATGTTGCGGATGAAGCAACGTTGAAGTTTATAATCTTAAGACTTGTATAAAGCGAATATAGAAAAGAAAAATCTATACCGTAAAGCAACCGCCCGGTACAAATCCTGTACCGGGCGGCTGCTTTATGATGAAATAGCAGAGAATGGCAGAAAGTTACAGCTGGTCGATGGTGGGGTAGCTGTCAATGGCACCGTAGCGCTGCACACTGTAACCGCAGAACCGGTTGGAAAAATCCAGCCATTGGTTCAGCTGGTCCGCCTGCAGAGCGGGCAGGGCGGCGAGGTCCACCCCGTTTTTGTGCAGCTGCCACAAGAACGAGCCGATGAACCCGTCCCCGGCGCCGGTGGTATCCACGGCCTTTACCGGCTTGCTGGCGGAAAAGCCGTGGGCGGTGCGGGTGTAAGCGTGGGCACCGGCGCTGCCGCAGGTGTAGAGCACCAGCTGTACATGGCCCACAAACAGGCTGGGCAGGGCGGCTTCAATATCACTGGGGCCGTTCAGAAATTCCAGCTCTTCGTCCGAGATTTTGACCACATCGGCCAGTGGCAGGAACTCCAGCACCGTGCGGCGCAAAGCATCACGGTCCGGCCACAGCGGAAAGCGCAGGTTGGGGTCAAAGTCAATGATAGTCCCGGCGCTGCGGGCTGCGGCAATGGCAGTTTTGTGGGCTTCCCGCATGGGGCTTTCCACCAGGGCAACGCTGCAAAAATGCAGGGCATAGGCGTTGGCAAACAGGCTGGTATCCACCTGCTCCGGGGCGTACAGCAAATCGGCTGAGGGCTTGCGGTAAAAACTGAACGTCCGGTTGCCGTCCGCTTCCAGCGAAACAAAGGCCAGGGCGGTGTTGGCTTTGTCCGTCAAACAGATGTGGCTGGTATCAATGCCGCAGGCGGCCAGTTCGTCTACAATTTTGTGGCCGAACGGGTCATCTCCCAGCTGGGTCAGCAGGGCAGAATCCCCACCCAGGCGGGCATAAGCACCGCACACGTTGGCGGGCGCGCCGCCCACACGGGGGCTGAAAGAGGGAACCTTGGCAAAGGAACAGCCGGTTTTGGACGGAATCATATCGATCAGCGCTTCGCCGATCGCATACAAGGTATCATGTGCCATGGAATGTCCTCCGTTAAATCGAAAGGGAATACAGGGTGCTGCCTGCGCCGCAAAGCTGCACGGCAACCTTGCCCGCTGCCGGGTAATACCGGGTGGAAAGCACCGCGGCACCGTCGTTCAGGAATATTTCCAGCGAGGAAGCATCCCCCACAACACGCAGGCTGCGGCAGGGGGCATCCAGCACAGCCTTGCGCTCGGTGCGCCCGGCGGCAATCGCTGCATCGGTAAAGCGCAGGGTACAGGTGCGGTCCGCTTCGGTGTAAGTCAGGGTCAGGCCGTTGGCAATGGTCAGGACAAAATCCCCGGCGGGGGAGGCGGTCAGATCAAAGCAGGGCTCCATTTCAACCGTTTCACCGTCTGCCGGCTGGCGGGCTTCGCCGCGCAGGGCGTTCAGCTCGGCGGCGGGGGCTTGCAGCAGGCAGCCATTGCCGTCCTGGGTCAACACGCGGGGCAGGGTCAGGCAGTGTTGCCAGCCATACTCCACGGTGGGGTTGGTGTAATCGGCATCCGGCATGCCCATCCAGCCAAACTGGATGCGGCGGCCATCCGCGGCGGCAAAGCTTTGGGGCGCGTAATAGTCAAAGCCATCGTCCAGGGCGTGGAATTCGCTCAATGTGCAATCGGTGCGCCAGTCACCCTGCAGGGCAAAGTAACCGCAGCCGTACACGTTCTGGCAGGCAATGCCCTGGGGCGATACCGCCAAAAACCACTGGCCGTCCAGCTCAAACAGGTCGGGGCATTCCCACATGTAGCCAAAGGCTTTGGGGGTAGTGATGGTGTTGATGTGGTTCCAGTGCAGCTTGTCGGCGCTTTCAAACACCAGCACTTCGCCATGGTCGTCCAGTGTTCGGGCACCCAGCACCATATAGTAGCGCCCATCCAGTGCAAACACTTTGGGATCGCGCACATGGCAGGTCAGCCCGGCGGGATAATCCTGGTTGTACATCAGGCAGCGCTTGTTGTCCAGATGGATGGCATCGCGGCTGGTGGCAAGGCAGACATTGTGCCCGCGCCCCTGCTTGATGTAGTCATATTCGCCGGGGTGCTTGACATTGCCGGTATAGTACAGGTACAGCATGCCGTCCTCCACCAGAGCGGAGCCGGAATAAACGCCATGGCAGTCAAACGGTTCGTCCGGGTACAGCATTACGGGCAGGCGTTCCCAGTGGAACAAATCGCGGCTGCGCACGTGCCCCCAGTGCTTGACCCCTCCCGTGGGGTCAAACGGGCCGTACTGATAAAACACATGGTATTCATCGCCGATCTGGCACAGCCCGTTGGGGTCGTTCAGCCAGCCCACAGGGGGCTGAACATGCAGCTTCTGCCGGTGGGGATCCGCCGCCACACGGGCAGCCCCGGCGGCTTCCACCATGGGGACAAGACGCTTCAAATCACGCTGCAAGGCATTCATAACAGGTAGCTCCTTATTGATTGAGAGGGGAAAACATCAGGCTTTGGCTTCCTCGGCTTCGGGGGTCCAGATCACCCAGGTCACAGCGAAGGAAACGCCGAAGGAAATTGCCATCATAATGAGGTACTGCAGCGGCATGTGCAGATGCAGCAGGATGCCGAAGATGCCGGTCACGCCGGTGCCGGTGGCACCCAGGCCGGTCACACTGGCATACAAAGCGCCACAGGCACCGCCGACCAGACCGCCGATAAAGGGCTTAAAGTAGCGCAGGTTGACGCCGAAGATGGCGGGCTCGGTAATGCCCATGCAGGCAGAAAGGGCGGAGGGCAGGGCCATAGACTTAACTTTGGCGTTCTTGCTCTTGAGGGCAACGGCAAAAGCGGCACCGCCCTGGGCAACGTTGGCGGCACTGGCCAGGGGCAGCCAGTAGGTGAAGCCAAACTTGGCCAGCTGGCCAAGGTCGATCAGGGTGTACATATGGTGGATGCCGGCCACAACGGTGACGGCGTACAAACCGCCCATGATGAAGGAACCGATGCCGAACGGCAGCTGGATCAGGGTCTGAACGCCGTTGATGATGCCGTCCTCCAGCGTGGTGAAGATTGGGCCGATGACAGCGAGGGTGAGATAACCGGTAACGAAAACGGAGACCAGCGGGGTAACAAACAGGTCGATCATGGCGGGCACAACTTTGTGCAGCCGCTTTTCAATCTGGCACATCAGCCACACGGCAATGATAACGGGGATAACGTGGCCCTGGTAGCCGACCAGCGGAATTTTGTACAGCCCGCCAAACACCGACTGGTAGGTCTGCACGCCCTCAGAAGCAACGGTCCAGGCGTTCTGCAGGTTGGGGTGAATCATGATCATGCCGATGACAGCACCCAGGAACTGGTTGCCACCAAACACCTTTGCGGCGGAGAAGGCAATCAGGATAGGCAGGAAGGTGTACGCCGTGTTGGAGAACAGCTGGGCAAACACATAGATGGAACCACTGGTATCAATGTTCAGGAAGCCGTTGTTGACCATAAAGTTCAGCGCTTCCATAATGCCCATCAAAAAGCCGGAAGCCACGATGGCCGGGATGATGGGAACAAAGATATCGCCCAGCGTCTTGATGGCCCGCTGGTACCACGGCGCTTTGGAAGCGGCAGCCTGTTTGACTTCCTCCTTGCTGGCACCGGTGATTCCGGCCAGGGCGGTGAACTCGTCATACACCTTGTTCACAATGCCGGTGCCGAAGATGATCTGCAGCTGGCCCTGGGCTTCAAATACGCCCTTGGCGCCCTCAGCATTTTCGAGCTCTTTTTTGTTCACCTTGGAATTATCCGCAATCACCAGGCGCAGGCGGGTTGCGCAGTGTGCGGCCGATACAATGTTGGAAGCACCGCCGATGTTGTCCAGTACCTGCTGGGCTGCTTTCTTGTAATCCATGTTGCACGCTCCTTCTTTTATCTGTTGGCCCGGTAGGAGGTTCCGGGGCCTGTTTCATTTGACAGCTTTATTATATACGAAGGTGAGTGCTTTTTCTATTGACCAAACGACCCAACTTGCAAAGATTCTGTTATCGATTTCACACAGTTTCACACCGTTCTTTGGTAAAATGCACAAAAAACAGGGGACTGCATGGAAAGGGTGCACAAAACAAAAACTTCCCCGCAGTGATGCAGGGAAGTGTGGCGCAAAGGATGCCTGTTATAGCGACCAGACATTTTCATCCGAGTTGTCATCCCCGGTGGAGGCCCGGCATTTTAACTCATAATTCAGCTTGATCATCTGCGGCTCGGCATGGGGGTTCGCCAGCATGTCCAGCAGCAGGCGGGCGGCTTTGTCCCCGGCGGTGCGGTAATGCAGATGGGCGCTGGTCAGCGGCACATAGGCAACGCGGCCAATGCGGTTGTCGCCCACAGCGGCAATCATGATGTCCTCCGGCACCCGCAGACTGTGGCTGCGGCAGTATTGCAGCGCACCCAGGGCGATGGAGTCGGTCGCGCAGAACAGGCAGTCCAGCCCCGGCGCACGGCCAAACAGCTGCTCCGCCTGGTGGTAGCCGGATTCCATGTTGAACTTGGCAATGCTCATCCGCTGCGGCTGGGGCACGAGACCTGCATCCCGCAGCGCACTGTCAAAGCCTTCGCGCCGGGCAAGGCCAACGGCTTTGTCCAGCAGAGTCACGCCCAGGTAGCCCGGCTTGCGCCGCCCCTTTTGCAGCATGTGGGCGGTGGCGGCCTGCGCCGCGCCGAAATCATCGTGGAACACACAGCTGAACCCGGGATACTGCTGCCCCACGATTACCACCGGCACATGCAGGCTTTGCAGCACCGCGTGGTGTTCCGGGGTAAACATGGTGGCAATCAGGATAATGCCGTCCACCGTATCATGCCGCAGGGTATCCAGCGCGCGCACTTCGCGGGTGTTGTCGTTGGCGGTGTTGATCAGCAGCAGCTGGTAGTTCTGGTCGTCCAGTACCCGGCTGATGCCCTCCACCATGCGGGCGCAGCTTTCGCTGCTCAGCCGCGGCATGATCACCCCAATCTGCCGCGTGCGGCGGGTGCGCAGCATCTGGGCCTGCATACTGGGGCGGTAGCCGGTGGCTTCCACCGCAGCGGCAATCTGGGCGCGCTTTTCGGCGCTTAAGTACCCACCATTAAAATAGCGGCTGACCGCTGCCTTGGATACCCCGGCATATTGGGCAAACGCGGTAATGTTCATAGGCCGCACTCCTGTCCGGCTGCCGGCGGGGGAAAACTTGCCGGCGCACTTTTTTATCAGTATAATGCAGAAACTGGCAGGGTGCAACGGGAAAGAGCGGAGAAAAGAAAAATAAGAATGAATGGCATGAGGCAAAGAGTAAAATAGACAAAAAACGGGGATTGAATTTGTGCTTTTGACGGAGAAAAAAGAATGAAAGCTGAATACAAAAAAGCACACAGCTAAAAAGATTTACCAGAATGAATTTGGTGTAAAAGTTATCTTCCGCGCTGGCACAGGATGAAAAGGTATGCTATAATATAATATTAGTTACACGATGAAAAAGTAAGATGCCCCTGATGCCGATGCGGATGTGCGCAGGGCAATGATATGTGTTTAGTGAGGAAAAAGAATGGGACTGCTGCAAAAAATTCAGGCAAAAACCGAGGAAGCCCGCGCGAAGGAAAAGATCCGCCCGCTGCTGGAAAGCCGCATGATGCGGGACATCCTGCTGGAGATCGGCCAGCGCGGCAACGAAGCGCTGGACCCGCAGTCCGTTCCATTGGCTATGCGCCGCCGCGCCACCCAACTTGCCAGCGAAAGCGGCCTGAGCGGCCTGAAGCAGTGCGCTGTGGATGAACTGCATCTGGACGAAGCTGGAATCACGCTGGTCTGCAAGGGGGAGCACACGGCATTTTTGTACGCAGACTATAACTATGAAAACATTGAGGATACCGACTGCCTGCCCGCTGTGGCCGAATACCTGGTGCAGCACATGCGCGGCTATTATAACATTACCCGCAGCTTTTACAGTGTGCCCAAAGCCAACGGCCATGTGGAGGAAAAGACCCGCGAGGTGACCGTGGTGCGCCACCATGAGGATACCCCCTTTGCTCCCGGCCCGGTGCAGAAACAGCATTTGTTCTGATGCACATGAGATATCCCCCAGTATACAGGAATTATGCCGCCCCGCATCTTGACGCGGGACGGCATTTTTGCTATACTAATTTAGTATCCGGCAGGAACCCAGAACATGGAGCATTCCCCAAGAGGTCGTAAGAG
>OJKY01002034.1_pt1 | contig 11076 bp, 9 predicted proteins | sample 1596571 | NCBI WGS metagenome assembly OJKY01 (sample SAMEA4350170, study PRJEB24818) | metagenome | biome: human; feature: gut; material: faeces | place: Denmark | collected 2013-09
GTCCGGCGCCTTTGAGGTCGGTGGAAATGACCTTCGAAGCATCGACCGTCGTGATGCCGAAGGCCATCAGCATCGGCGGTACGTTGATGTCCTGGAACGTACCCGACATCGAGTCCTTGCCGCCGATCGAAGGCAGCCCCAGCTCGACCTGCATCTTCAGCGCCCCGAGCAGCGCCCCGAGCGGCTTGCCCCACGACTCGGGATTCCGGGTCATACGCTCGAAATACTCCTGGTAGGAGTAGCGCATCCTCTCGTAACGCGCGCCCGCGGCCACGACCTTCGCCGCAGCTTCCACGACGGCATAGGCCGCGCCGTGGTAGGGACTCCACGAAGCCACGTAGGGGTTGTAGCCGAAGGCCATGACGCTGGCCGTGTCGGTATAGCCGTCGGTGGGGAGTTTCTGCACCGAAACCTGCGTCTCGCTGCGCTGCATGCGGCCGCCGAAGGGCATCAGCACCGTCGAACGGCCGATCGTCGAGTCGAACATCTCCACGAGGCCCCGCTGCGAGAGGACGTTGTTGTCGCGAAGGTTGTTCGCAAAACGCTCGGCAAGGGTTTCCCCCGCCACTTCGCGGGCAAAGGGATCGCGGTTCTCCACCGCACCGATCCGCGCCTCGGCATAATGCTTCGCCCCGGCGCTGTCGATGAATTCGCGCTTGAGGTCCACGACCATGCGGTCGCCGTTGAACATCCGCATGCGCGCCGTGTCCGTCACATCGGCCACGTGCACCGCCTCGATGTTCTCCTCGCGGCAGTATCCCATGAACTCCTCCATGTCCTTCGCCTCGACCACCACCGACATGCGCTCCTGCGACTCGCTGATAGCGAGTTCCGTGGAGTTCAGACCGCTGTACTTGGTCTTCACGCGGTCGAGGTAGATGTCCAGCCCGTCGGCCAGTTCGCCGATGGCGACACTGACGCCGCCGGCACCGAAGTCGTTCGATTTCTTGACGAGGCGCGTCACCTCCGGACGGCGGAACAGCCTCTCGAGCTTGCGCTCCTCGGGGGCGTTGCCCTTCTGCACCTCGCTGCCGCAGGTTTCGAGCGACTTGGCGTCGTGCTCCTTCGAAGAGCCGGTCGCACCGCCGATGCCGTCGCGGCCCGTGCGGCCGCCGAACATGATGATCCGGTCGCCCGGTGCGGGACGCTCGCGGCGGACGTTCGCAGCCTTCACGGCCCCCACCACAGCCCCCACTTCGAGGCGTTTGGCGACATAGTCGTCGTGATAGATCTCGCGGACATGGGTCGTAGCCAGTCCGATCTGGTTGCCGTAGCTCGAATAGCCCGCCGCGGCCTTCTTCGAAATGACGCTCTGCGGCAGTTTTCCGGAAAGGGTCTCCGACACAGGCAGGTAAATGTTTCCCGCGCCCGTCACGCGCATCGCCTGATAGACGTAGCTGCGGCCCGACAGCGGGTCGCGGATGGCGCCGCCCAGACAGGTCGAAGCCCCGCCGAACGGTTCGATCTCGGTCGGATGGTTGTGGGTTTCGTTCTTGAACTGCAACAGCCACTTCTCGGTCCGCCCGTCTACATCGACGTCGATATAGACCGAGCAGGCGTTGTTCTCCTCCGAGACCTCCAGATCGTCCAACAGGCCTTTCTGCCGGAGGTAGCGCGCGCCGATCGTCGCCATATCCATCAGGCAGAGGCTCTTGTGCTCCCGGCCCAGTTCGCGGCGGATACGCAGGTACAGCGCCAGCGAATCTTCGATCTCCTCCTTGACGAACGACTCCTCGACGGTGATGCCCTCGAGTTCGGTCGTGAAGGTCGTATGGCGGCAATGGTCGCTCCAGTAGGTGTCGAGGATGCGCAGTTCCGTTTCGTAGGGATCGCGCCCCTCCGAACGGAAGTATTTCACCACCTCGCGCAGGTCGTCGGCGTTCATCGCCAGGCCCATCTTCCGGCAATAGGCGTCCGATTCGGAATCCGCCATCTCCCGGAACCCTTCGAGCACCTCGACGGGCTTCACCTCGGCCTGCTCCATGTCGCTGAGCACCGAGAGGTCCTTCTCACGCGATTCGACGGCGTTGATGTAGTAATGCCGGATCTTCGCCAGCTCCCCGTCGGTCGCCTTGTCGTCGAAAACGAGCAGTTTCGACGAGCGGATGCTGACCCGGGCCTCGGGGTCGATCAGCCGCACGCAGTCGACAGCCGAAGCGGCGCGCTGGTCGAACTGGCCGGGGAGGTACTCCACGGCGATATACCTGCGCCCCGCAAGATCGAACGTGTCGGTCACGGAGTCGGTCACCACCTCGCCGAAAACCGTATAGCGGCTCTTTTCCAGCAGTTCTTCGCTGAAGCCGAAAAGATCGTAGACGCAGAGCAGGCGCACCTCGCCCAGCGACAGGTTCAGATTGGTGTTCAGCTCGCGGCGCAGGCTCTCGGCCTCGACCCGGAAGCGGGGCAGTTTTTCTACGAAATGCGGTAATTGGTCGTATTATTCATTATTTCTGTTTATATTTCATTCATCGTTCAGCGGCTCCATACGCCGTCATTACGGCCTTTGCCCGTGTATACAAGCCTGACCTTCCCCCAAATCCCCTCCTCGGAGAGGACGACTCGCCTGCAGGACGACACAATCTGTTATTTCACAAACCGGCCTGCCCATTCGGCCTCAAACCGTGCGGCATCCATTCCCACGAAAGTGATGTGGCCCATCTTGCGTTTGGGACGGCTTTCCGTCTTGCCGTAAAGGTGCACATAGACCCCCGGGAGGTTCTCCGCGGCGATTTTCTCCGCGGCTTCGAGGTCCTGTCCCAGAATATTTTTCATCACCGCGGGAGCCACCGGCTGCGGCTCCTGCAAAGGCTCCCCGACCAGATAGCGGACCAGTTCGCGGAACTGGTTCGTGGTCGCCCCCTCGATGGTGTAGTGACCCGAGTTATGCGGGCGCGGGGCCATCTCGTTGAAGTAGATTTCATCGCCTTTGATGAAATACTCGATGGCCAGGATACCCCGATAACCGCAATCGCGCATGAAACGCTCGCTCTGGGCCTTCATCCGCCCGAGCACCCCGGAATCGACTTCAGCAGGTACGATGCACAAATCCAGAATCCCGTCGCGGTGGACGTTGCGCCCCACGGGAAAACTCACGACCCGCTCACCGTCGGACACCATCACGATGCTGGCCTCGGAATCGAACGGCACGAACTCCTCCAGGATGCAGGGAACCGCGAGCAGGGGCAGCGCCCCGGCGATGTCGGACTCCGTCTTCAGCACCCTCTGACCGTGGCCGTCGTAGCCCAGCGTGCGGGTTTTCAGCACGGCGGGAAGCCCCAGCCGGCGCACGGCTTCGCGCAGCGACGCTTCGTCGTCCACGGCCTCGAAACCGGGCGTGCGCAGCCCGTGGGCACGGGCGTTCGACTTCTCGCGCAGGCGGTCCTGCGAGTCGTAGAGGGGCTTGTAGCCCTGCGGGATGTTGTATTTTTTGCACAGCGGAATCAGAATGTCCCCCGGCACGTTTTCGAATTCATAGGTCACCGCATCGCTGCGGCGGCACAGCTCCTCGAGCGCCGCAGCATCGCCGTAGGCCGCGACGATACGATCGTCGCAAACCCTGAATGCCGGGGCGTCGGCCGCCGGATCGAGGCACACGGTGCGCACGCCCAGTTCCCGCGCCTGCTCGGCGATCATCAGGCCCAGCTGGCCTCCTCCTATGATACCGATGGTCTTCATCACAATTCGGCTTTCAGCACATCCGCGGTCTGTTTGGCGCGGAAAGCATCGAGTTTCACCGCCAGGGCGGCATCCTGCAATGCGAGGATCGACACGGCGATCAGCGCGGCGTTCTTCGCGCCGTTGATGGCCGTCGTGGCCACGGGAACGCCCGCGGGCATCTGCACGATCGACAGCAGCGAGTCCAGCCCGTTCAGGGCGCGCGACTTCACGGGAACGCCCACAACGGGCAGCGGAGTCATCGAGGCCACCATGCCCGGCAGGTGCGCCGCGCCGCCGGCCCCGGCGATGATCACGCCGATACCGCGCTCTTTGGCCGTCTTGGCGTATTCGCACAGCAGATCGGGCGTGCGGTGGGCGCTGACCACCCGTTTTTCGAAATCCACACCGAACGCTTCGAGCGTGGCGGCGGCTTCGGCCATCACCTCGTAGTCGCTCACAGAGCCCATAATCACGCCTACTTTCATATGAATTCGTTTTTTATCATCACTAAAATCCGTCCCCTAAACGGGCGGAGAGCCGGCCCCAAACGTTCCAACCTGCCGCCGCCCCTGAAACCCGTCTTTCAGACGGGCGAAAAAACAAACCGCCACGACATCGCATGTCATGGCGGTCTGGTATCTATCCGAGCACCCCACGAGCAGGCATCTGCTGCCCCAGGGACTCTGCACGCCGCATCTCTCGCTGACACGCCCGCGAATAGAAGGCAGCGGCCTGGCCCTGCTGTTTCTTTCGTTCGCGTTGGTCGATATTGCAGCCTGAAATCATGGGAATTAACCTAACAGTTGTAAAAACAACGTTACAAAAGTAGTGCTTTTCGGCATACTTTCAAAATTCCCGGACAGATTCTATCGACAATTTATCGACAATCCTCCCGGCTCATCGAATAGGGCGCATCCCCGGGCTTCGTGCCGCGGTCTTTATCGGGTTCCGGCTGCATGTCGAAACGGATCTTTGCCCCTTCGAGCAGCTCTCCGTATTTGAGGAATGTCCTGCCGGCGGCTTTCCCGTCGACGGTCATCCCGCTGACATATCGGTTTTCGGGACCATTCTCGGGGGCTTCGATTTCGACCGTTTTCCCGTTTTCGAGATGAATGGCCGCTTTTCGGAACAGCGGCGAGCCGACTGCGTATTCGTCCGATCCCGGGCAGACGGGATAGAATCCGAGTGCCGAGAAGACGTACCATGCCGAAGTCTGTCCGTTGTCCTCGTCGCCGCAGTAACCGTCGGGTTTCGCGGAATAGAGCCGGTCCATCACTTCGCGCGTCCACCACTGTGCCTTCCACGGTTGGCCGACATAGTTGTAGAGGTAGATCATGTGCTGCGCAGGCTGGTTGCCGTGGGCGTAGTTGCCCATGTTGGCCACCTGCATTTCGGTGATCTCGTGGATGCGCGCGCCGTAGTAACTGTCGTCGTAGATCGGCGGCACGACGAACACCGAATCCAGCATCTCGGCAAATCCTTCCTTGCCGCCCATCAGGGTTGCAAGGCCCTCCGGATCGTGGAACACCGACCAGGTGTAGTGCCACGCGTTACCCTCCGTGTATGCGTCGCCCCACCTGTAGGGGCTGAACGGAGACTGGAACGTGCCGTCTTCGTTACGGCCCCGCATCAGGCGGGTTTCGGGATCGAAGACATTGCGCCAGTTCTGCGAAGCTTTTTCCAGCATCGCGGCATCCTCCGCCTTGCCGAGTTTAGCGGCCACCTGCGCGATGCACCAGTCGTCGTAGGCGTATTCCAAAGTGCGGGCCACGTTCTCGTTGATACCCACGTTATAGGGCACATAGCCCAGCGTGTTGTAGTACTCGTGTCCGAGCCGCCCGGTCGAGGAGACCTGCGGGTGCACCTTGTCACGGCCCGCGAGCATCGCCTCGTAGAGCGTGGCGATGTCCTCCTGCGGGGTGATACCCTTGAGAATGGCATCCGAGACCACCGAGGCCGAGTTGTTTCCCACCATGCAGCCGCGATGGCCCGGTGATGCCCATTCGGGCAGGAAACCGCTCTCTTTATAGGTATTTGCAAGACCCGCCTGAATCTCGGCGTTGACCGAGGGATAGACGAGGTTCAGCAGCGGAAACAGACTCCGGAACGTATCCCAGAAGCCCGTATCGGTATACATATATCCCGGCAGCACCTCACCGTTATAGGGGCTGTAATGCACAGGCTTGCCCGCCGCATCTATTTCGTAGAACTTGCGCGGGAACAGCGTCGAACGGTAGAGGCACGAATAGAACGTGCGGTATTGCTCCTCCGTGCCGCCCGCGACTTCGATACGTCCCAGCACCTCGTCCCAGCGGGCCTGCGCTTTTGCTTTTACGGTTTCGAAATCGTCGGTGCCCAGCTCCGTTTCGAGGTTGCAGACGGCCTGCTCTGCGGAGATGAACGACGAGGCCACGCGGGCGTTGACCCGTTCACCGCGGCGGGTGGTGAAGTAGACCGCCGCCAGTGCATGGTCGCCCGTCACGGCATCGCCCTTGATCTCCTGCCCGCCGTCGAAAATGCGGTAGGTTTCGATCGGCTTATCGAAGCGGATAACAAAATAGTTCCTGAAATTCGCCGGAACACCCCCGCTGTTGCGCGTCGTGTAGCCCGCGACGGTGTGTTGGTCCAATACCTTCACCTGCGAACCCCGGTCGAAGGCGTCGATCACAACGCCGCTCTCCGCGCTCTCGGGGAATGTGAAGCGCAGCACGGCGGCGCGCTCCGTCGGGGTCATTTCGGCCACGACATCGTGATCGGCGAGGTAGACCGAGTAATAATAGGGCTTCGCCGTCTCGGACTGGTGGGAGAACCAGCTTTGGCGGGCGTTTTCATCAATCCTGTCTTTGCCGCGCACGGGCATCAGCGAAAACTGTCCGTAATCGTTGATCCACGGCGAGGGCTGGTGGGTCTGCTTCAGACCCCGGATCGTGTGAGACCCGTAGGTATAGGCCCATCCGTTGCCCATCTTGCCCGTCTGGGGCGTCCAGAAATTCATGCCCCACGGAACCGCAACGGCCGGATAGGTGTTACCCGTCGAGAGCGTATAATCCGACTGGGTTCCGACAAGTGTCGAGACATATTCCGAGGGGCGCAACGGCGGCTCGGATTGCGGGGTCCGGCAGCAGGCCGCGGCCAGGGCCGCAAAAATCAACAATATGAGATTCTTCATTTTTTATTCCAAATTATCGAATTGGGTAAAAAGACAAGCTACCGGGCTTTCGCCTCGCAGTAGGCGCAGCGGCAGGTCCCGTCCGCCTGACGGTGGAACAGCCGGTCCACATCCTCCGAAGCGGAGATGCAGCGGCGGTTCGGGCACTCGTATTCGTTCACGACATACTGTTCGCTGAAAACCGGGGTGTGTTCGAAGGGCCTGTTCTCGTCAGCCCAGCGCAGCAGCGTATAGATCAGCGCCATGCGCACGAACTTGCCGTTCTCGACCTGCCGGAAATAAGCCGCGCGGGGATCGTTGTCCACAGCGCGTGTGATCTCGTTGACGCGCGGCAGCGGATGGAGTATGATCATGTCCTCCTTGGCGGTCTTCAGCTTCTCGGGGTTGAGCACGAAGCTGTTCTTCACGCGGTCGAACTCCTCCTCGTCGAGGAAACGCTCCTTCTGGACGCGCGTCATGTAGAGGATGTCCAGCTCGGGCATCACCTCCTCCATGGTCTCGACCTCGCGGAACTCCAGACGCGAGTTCTCGGCCATCTCCGCGAGCATGTAGTCGGGCAGGCGCAGTTCCTGCGGAGCGATCAGGATCACCTTGATATTCGAATAGCGCGACAGGGCCTTGATCAGCGAGTGGACCGTGCGGCCGAATTTCAGGTCGCCGCAGAAACCGATCGTCATGTTGTCGAAACGGCCTTTCTCGCGCTTGATCGTCAAAAGATCGGTCAAAGTCTGCGTGGGATGGGCGTGGCTGCCGTCGCCGGCGTTGATGACCGGGATGCCCGCATACTGCGAAGCCACCAACGGCGCGCCCTCCTTGAAGTGACGCATGGCGATGATGTCCGCGAAGCAGCGGATCACGCGCACGGTGTCGGCCACCGTCTCGCCCTTCGACACCGACGAGGAGTTGGCGTCGGAGAAGCCGATGACCTGACCGCCGAGTTCGAGCATCGCCGCCGTGAAGCTCAGCCGCGTGCGGGTCGAAGGCTCGTAGAAGAGCGTGGCCAGTTTCTTGCCCCTGCATGCCTCGCTGTACTTGGCGCGGTTGGCGATGATGTCCTCGGCGAGGGCCACGATCTGTTCGGTTTCCTGAACCGTGAGGTCCGTGGGATCAATTAAATGTCGCATAGGTTTTCATTCATTTACAAAGTTTCCGATTTTCACCCAATTCTGATTTTAGGGGAGCGAATTTCGGCCCGACCGATGGTCGGCACGGATGGGCTGCACCGAAGTACCGTCCATTCGTGCCGAACGAGGAAGGACGAAAGGCGCCCGCCAAAATCGGAATTATCGCATCCAGCTCTCGTCCGCCGGATTGTTCCGGAACGCGATCAGCCGCGCCTTGTCTTCGGGCTTGATATACCCCTCCTCGGCGGCCACTTCGACGAGGGCGTCGAGGTTCGACAGACTGTAATTCGTGACGTTCGCCTCCCGCATGCGGTCGAACCCCTTCTGCATCCCGTAGGTGAAGATCGAAGCCACGCCGAGCACCTCGGCGCCGGCTTCGCGCAGGGCGTCGACCACCTCGATGCACGAACCGCCCGTCGAGATGAGGTCCTCGATCACGACGACCTTCTGACCCTTTTCCAACTTGCCCTCGATCCGGTTGCCGCGGCCGTGGTCCTTCTGCCCCGAGCGCACGTAGCCCATCGGCAGGTCGAGGATCGTGGCCGTGATGGCCGCATGGGCGATGCCGGCCGTGGAGGTTCCCATCAGCACCTCGGCTTCGGGGAATTTCGTGCGGACGATTTCGGCGAGGCCCGCCTCGACATGGCCGCGGACCACGGGGGCCGTAAGCGTCAGGCGGTTGTCGCAGTAGATCGGGCTTTTGATGCCGCTCGCCCAGGTGAAAGGCTGTTCGGGACGCAGGAATACCGCGCCGATCGACAGCAGGTCTTTAGCAATTCTCTTCTCCATAATTTTCAACGAAGTCCCGGCAGGTTTCTTCCTCCGTTTTTCACGATGAAACCTGCCGGGACCCCGTTAAAGCACCTGCGGTGCCGGTTTCATCGTGACATTTCCTCCAAATCACCCCTTGACAAAGGGAAACTTTGCGATTCGGATTCTCTTGAATTTCTATTTCAGGTTTTTAGTTTTCAGTTCTTCGGCGACCCAGCGCACCCATTCATCCACATTGTCGGTCAGTTCCCCGGGCAGCGGCAGCGGAATGCGCACATCGGGCGCAATGCCCGCGGAGTCGATCCCGCGGCCTTCCGAAACCCGGCAGGAACGGGTCGTGGGGAGCATCATCCACCGGGTCGAGTCCTGCGGAAAATAAAGTATTTCGCAGTTCGAGAAATCGAGGCACCCGAGCGTATTGTCCTGCCCGTAAACGGTCGTCCGGCGGCTGCTGGCCCTGACTTCGAGCACCAACTGTTCACCCGAGGAGCCGACTTTTCCATCGATCAGCAGCCCCACCCGGCGAGGCCGCGGCGAGACGGAATCGTAACGGATCCGGTAAGTTTTGCGCTCCCCGGCGAGAAATTCCCCGGCCGGGGTCCGCTCCATCCGTGCGATCTTCGCGCGTCCCCGCTCCGTATCGCCGGCAAACTCCCTCACGTGGGCGATGGCCAGGTCCGAAACGCGGTACTCCATGGCATCCTCCACCCCTTCGTGGTCGTAGAGCAGTTTGAGCAGCGGTTCATAGGCACTGTCGCTCCCGCCGCCGTTGCCGCGGATGTCGAGGATCAGGTTTGCACATCCCGAGGCCAGATAAGCTCGCACGGCAGTCCGCACCCAAGCGGCCTGTTCTTCATTCAGGTCGCACGACGGGAAACGGATCAGATACGTTTCGCCGTCCACCCGACAATGGGTGAACTGCGGGTCATAACGCTCCATCCGTGCCGCGTAATCCGAAGGTCGGCGGACCGATTTGGGCCGGTAAGTCCTTACGCCCTCCGTTCCGAGGTGCGAATCGTCGAACCAGCCGAGATACTCGGCAACGGCGTCATACGTGTCGCGCCCCGAGGCGATCCCGCTCCGCAGCCGCTCTTTCAGCGCCGCATATTCCGCCCCGCGGTTCGCGGTCTTGTCCGGATAGCCCGCATAGGCGCGCTCCACCGCATCGACGGCAAAGTCGAAGTCGGACACGGCGCCTCCCGCAGGGGTTTGCGCCCCGGCAGGCAGCAGGCCGGCAACGGCCGCAACAAGCGGCAAAACACACAGTAAGATTCTCATTTATTCCAGCGCCGAGCGTAAAATCTTCACCACCTCCTCGGGATAGATGCCGCCCTCGTGGACCTTCACGCCGTCCACGTAGAACGTAGGCACGTAGTAGTAGTCGAACGTGTCGGCCACATCGGGCTGTTCCGACTCCTCGATCATCTCGATCCCGACGGCGGCCAGCTCCGGATGGGCGGCACGCGCCTCCTCGATGTAACGCAGCGCCTTGCGGCAGAAGGGACAGTTTTTCAGGTAGAAAAGTTTTACCGGTTTCATAATCGACTGTTTTTAATCGTGTTTAATCGCAAAATTCGCTTACGCACCTGCGGTACGCGGCCACGGGGTCCGCAGCGGCGGTGATCGGACGGCCCACGACGATGAAGTCGGAGCCGATCTCCCGCGCACGGGCGGGCGTGGTGACGCGCACTTGGTCCGCAACGTCTCCGTCTGCAAAACGCACGCCGGGCGTGACGGTCAGGAACTCTTTTCCGCAGGCTTCGTGCACCATGCCCGCTTCGAGCGGCGAGCAAACCACGCCGTCCAGCCCCGCGGCACGGGTGTTCTGCGCGTATTTGACGATCGTGTCGTTGATCGAAGCGTTGATAAGCAGCTCCTGCCGCATGCGCTCCTCGCTGGTCGAGGTGAGCTGCGTCACGGCGATCAGCAGGGGCCGCGTGCCGTCCTCGCGGGTAAGCCCTTCGAGGGCGTATTTCATCATCTCGACCGTTCCGGCCGCATGGACGTTGCACATATCGACGTCCAGACGCGACAGCACGGCCATCGCCTTCTTCACGGTGTTGGGAATGTCGTGCAGTTTGAGGTCGAGGAAAATCCGGTGGCCCCGGCGCTTGATTTCGCGCACGATGGCAGGGCCTTCGGCATAGAAAAGCTCCATGCCGATCTTGAGGAACGGTTTGCGCTCCTCGTCCCGGAACAGGTCGAGGAACTTGAAAGTGTCTTCCGCCGACTTGAAGTCGCAGGCGATAATTACGTCATGTTGCATATCGTACGGTTTTACGTTCATTCTACAATTCCGATTATGTCGCTCAGCCGCCCGATCCCGAGCCGTTGCATCTCGGCAGGCAGCGCCTC
>OJKY01002035.1_pt1 | contig 11075 bp, 12 predicted proteins | sample 1596571 | NCBI WGS metagenome assembly OJKY01 (sample SAMEA4350170, study PRJEB24818) | metagenome | biome: human; feature: gut; material: faeces | place: Denmark | collected 2013-09
GTATTATGAACTTTATTCTTACCAGAGACAAGGCCATCACCATCGCGCCCGCAGCGCTGAAGCTGAGTGGCATCCCCGATGATGCGAAGCTGGAACTGACCACACTGGACGGCGCGGTCATCCTGACAAGGTCCAAGATGACCGCAATGGAGTATGTCAAGCTGCTCACGGAGTTGACTGCCCATGTCGGTCAGATGCTTCTGACCCTGCGGGATACCTGCGGCCACTGCGACGAGTGCGACGAGGACGAGTGCGCTTGCAGAGACCTGCCCATCGAGGAACTGATTCGCCCCGCGGTCACCGTCCCCGATTGGGCCAGAGAGGAAGCGGATATCCCGTCCGATGCCAAGCTGGGCTGCTATGTGGATGAGGACTCCGGCGAGATCACCGTCTGCGAGACAGATTATAAGTATGACCTCTCCGATGTCCCGCCTGCGATCCTGTTCGCCCTGCGTCAGTCTGGCTGTTGCCTGTCTGTGCTGGAAGATGTGCTGATGGAGAACGATATCGTCTACGACAAGTGACGACTCCGGTGTTCAAAGGATCGAGGTGATGACACAAATGAATGAAACTTACCTGTACCGTGGGTCTGCAAAAGAAGCAAAACGCCGGGATGAGCTTCCTCTGTGGCGGGAGAGCCACAAGGCCAATATTGCCTGTCGTGAAGCCATTGAGGATGCTATCCGCCGAAACTTCGACGGGATAAACCTGGACCCGGAGTGTCTTACTCCCGTGCTGGAGGAGTACGGCTACAAGCGCACCGAGTGGGTGCTGGCAGCAACCTTGCGGGAACTCAAGTGGGACGGCCGTTTCCGCCCTGCGAATAAGGATTGGGCGACACGGCACCATGTTCCGCAGGATGAACGGCATATTGCCGATATCACCGTTCGAAGCCATCCAGCTGTGCTGGATGGCTTCGTAGGCCTCTATCGCAAAGCGTATCAGAAGCTGGGGCTGTTTGGCTCCGAACATTGTATCGGTGACCGCGCCGAGCAGGATTATACCGGCAAGGTGTTGGTGCTGTCGCCGGATACACTGAAGGAATCCTATTGGAGTCAGGAAAACCAGCTGTGGTACGCCCATGACGGCTTCGGATGCAGCCCCACCGCCATCGGGCGCTCGGTACGCTGCACCTGCCTGGGCGACGGCGAGATGACCCGTTGGAATCGAGATGAGTTCATCGGTGTGCTGGACGAGAAGTTCCTGCCCGAATGGGCGCGGGAGAAGCTCATGGAGCTGACCGCACCACGGCAGGAGGAACCGGCCGCAAACGAGATGAAGCTGGAATGATCGGAGGTGAAATAAGTGCAGCGCATCTTCATTGATAACCATGACCGCATCCTCTGCTACGGCAACCCTGCCGGTTACATCACAGAAAAAGAAGCGGTGGTGGACACCATGTTCCAAACGCAGGAGCTGGAGAGTTTTCTGCAAAAGCAGGCACTCACCATCCGCTGGGAGGACGGCGTCTATGACCGCCTCCTGTTGGGGCAGCGCAGCGGCCGCTTCGACCCGGAGGCTCCGCCCCTGAAGAACTGCCGTGTGTGGCAGCTCTCACGGGACAGCCCCATCAATGTCCGTTTCGTTTCCTATGAGACGATGGTACAGCGCTTCGGTCAGCCAAGCCGAAAAAGCTATGAGATGGTCTATGACGGTCAAGTTGGGACCAACGACTTGGAAGAGATCTACACCATCTTTCGCAATCCTGTCCCCGGCTATGACGGCCGACCCATCGGCATCTCGGATGTGCTGGAACTATACGACGAAGGCGGCAGCGAGTTCTATTACTGCGACCGCATCGGCTTCCAGCAAATCGAGTTTGCGCCCCAGCAGGAAATGAATATGAACCTGTGAAATAAGCACCTGACCGGGTGCTTTTTTCATATCCAAATCAGAAAAGGAGGAATCCCAATGCCCAAAGTTCAAGCCAAAGCAACAACTCCCACCCCTGCACCGGATACCCCGCTCCCCGTGGAGTACGCCGTGCGCATCTATCCCGTGAAGGACAGCAAGTACACCCTCGCCAATGCCAACGTGGACATCAACGGCATCTTTGCCATCCGCGGCGTGAAGATCATTCGAGGTGAGAACGGCCCCTTCGTCGCCATGCCTCAGTACAAGGACGGGCACGGCGACTACCATGACATCTGCTTTCCCTGTACGGCAGAGGCCCGCCAACAGTTTAATAAAACTGTGCTGGATGCCTACGAGCAGTCGCTCCGCCAGAACCAGCAGCAGGACAACGCTCTCCCCATGGAGCAGTCCATGTAAACCAAACCTATCCACTACACAAACATCATAATTTTTTGGAGGTAACTACACTATGAAGAAGCTCATCAAGAAGACCGTCAATTCCGTCCGCAGCGCCGCCATCCGTCTCGCCGCCACCCGCCGCTCCGGTGAGGGCTACATCGACACCGCCGTCAAGATCCTCATCGCCGTGGTGCTGGGCGCTCTGCTGCTGGCCGGTCTGTACGCCCTGTTCGGTGATGTGGTCATGCCCACCCTGAACGAGCGCATCACGAATATGTTCAACTACGCGGGCGCGCTGGAGTAAGCCGTGTGGACAGCGCTGCAGGGCATTCTATTCCTTACGGGACTTCTGACGGCGGCTTGGAAAGATCTCCGGCACAGGCAGATCTATGACCTTTCCAGTATCGTCGTAGCAGCGGCGGGGCTGATCTCTTTCAGCCCCGCCCGGCTTCTCGGCCTGACGCTGGCCGTCCCATTTTGGCAGGCAAGCCGTAGAGGACGCGGCGGCATGGGAGATACGCTCCTCATCGCAGCTTCCGGTTTCCTGCTCGGCTTTCTGCGAGGAGGCGCCGGACTGGTGCTGGCACTGCTGCTGTACTGCCTTTTCTACCTTGCAATAGCCGCCCTGCGCAAGATCCGCAAGCAAGAGCGTCCACCGGAGAGCTACCCATTTGCACCCTTCCTTGCGGCAGGCTTTTTTACCGCATATATCATCTAATACAAAGGAGGCTCGCTCCATGAGCATTTTCAAAAACCGCACGGTCATCGGCATCATCTGCATTCTGCTGGCGCTGGTGATCTGCTTCGGCATCACACCGCTGTTCAATCAGAGCATCAGCCAGAAAGCGGAGATCGTCCGTGTGACGAAAGATATTCAGGCTGGTGAACTCATCACCAAAGACATGGTCACCACGACCGAGGTCGGCTCCTACAACCTCCCCTCCGGTCTTATGACCGTGAAAGATAATGTAGTGGGCAAATACGCCAAAGCGGACTTCGCCGTGGGCGATTATATTCTCGCTGCAAAACTCTCGGAAGCCCCTGCTGCCGAGAATGCCTATCTCTATAATCTGGATGGCTTGAAGCAGGCGATCTCCGTCACCATCAAGAGCTTTGCCACCGGACTGTCCGGCAAACTCCAGAGCGGTGACATCGTATCGGTCATCGTGGCGGACTACCCGGAGGACGGCGAAACCACCATCCCTGCCGAGCTGCAGTATGTGGAGATCATCAGCGTCACTGCCAGCACCGGCTACGATGCCAATACCGGCGAAGCAACAGAGGAGGAAAAGGAGCTTCCCTCCACCGTGACCTTCCTCGTCTTGCCGGAGCAGGCCAAGGTACTGGCAGAACTGGAAAAGGACGCCAAACTCCATCTGGCTCTCGTCTACCGCGGCACAGCAGACGGCGCAAAACAGTTCATTGAGGCGCAGGACGCACTCATCGAGGAGTTGTACACTGAGCCGGAGGAAAGCCCCATTGAGGAGGACGAACCCACCGAGCCTGCCGCACCGGAGAGCGAGGTGACGGAATGAATTTCAGAAAAGCCAGCATCTTTCAGCGCGATACGGAGAAACCGGAAGCGCAGAATGACAGCGGTGGTGTGCTGGCGGTCTGGGGCAGCCCCGGCAGTGGGAAAACGGTGACAGCGGTAAAGATCGCAAAGGCGCTCTCCGCCAAGAAGAAAAATGTTATCCTTCTGCTCTGCGATATGAGCGCTCCCATGCTGCCGTGCATCTGCCATGCGGACGCTCTGGAGAGCAAAGGCTCTCTTGCCAGCGTCCTTGCCGCCGCCCGCATCAGCGAAAACCTCATCAAACATAACCTCGTCACCTTCAAGCACAACAGCTATCTCGCAGCGCTGGGGCTCCTCGAATTGCAGAACGAATACAGCACCCCGCCCTTCGCGCAGAAGCAGGTGGTGGAGCTGTTGGACGGGCTGCGTCAGATCGCGCCCTATGTTATCGTGGACTGCGGCAGCTACATCGCCAACGATATCCTCTCCGCCGTGGCGCTGATGGAAGCAGACAATGTCCTGCGTCTTGCCAACTGCGACCCCAAAAGCGTCAGCTACTTCTCCAGTCAGCTTCCTTTGCTGGAAGATGCTGAGTGGGATGTAGACAAGCAATATAAGGTGGCGTCCAATGTGAAGCCCTATCAGGCGGCAGACCATATCGGCAAGGCACTGGGCGATGCGACCTTCGTGCTGCCCTATTCGCAGGAGTTGGAAGAACAGTATCTGGGGCGAGATCTCCTCGCTGACCTCGCCCTCAAGGACAGCCGCCCGTTCCGCAAGGAACTGGAAAAGATCATCGCGGAGGTGTTTTGATATGGCACTTGGCGAAAAGCGAAACGGCACGATCTTTGCCGCAGACGCAGAACGGCGGGACGCGCCGGAATATCAGGTCACCTCGGAGCCGGAAGTCGTCCCTGTCGTGGTGGATGACACGCCGAACCGCACATTGAACACCGATGTTGGCGCGCTCGGACGGGCACATAACCTGTTCTTTGCTCCTGAGACAGCGGGAAAGGACTTCAATTCCGTGCTGCAGGAGGTGCAGGAGTACATCTCCGGCACCTACGCCGCACTCATCACCGAAGGTGGCGAGGACTCCAAGGAACAGCTCATGCGCTATATCACCAAGTATCTGCAGGACCGGCGTATCGCCGTAGCAGGCATGACACAGACGGAGCTGGTGGACGCCATCTATTCCGAGATGGCGGAGTTCGGCTTCCTGACCCGCTATATCTACGCCGACGGCATTGAGGAGATCAACATCAATTCGTGGCGGGATATCGAGGTGCAGTATTCGGACGGTCGAAGCGAAAAGCTCACGGAACACTTTGATTCGCCGGAACACGCGCTTGCCGTCATCCGGCGAATGCTCCACGCCTCCGGTATGGTGCTGGATAACGCCAGCCCTCTGGTCACGGGGCATCTGACCCGCAACACCCGTATTGCCGCTATGAAGTCCCCCGTGGTGGATGAGGATGTGGGCGTTGCCGCCTCCATCCGAATCGTCAACCGCCACAATCTCAGCCGTGAGGATCTGCTCCGCAGCGGTACGGCCACAGCGGAAATGCTGGACTGGCTTTCCGTATTTTTGCGCTATGGGATTTCCATCTGCGTGGCGGGAGCCACCTCCTCCGGCAAGACCACGGCGGCAGGCTGGCTGCTGACCACGATCCCAGACAGCAAACGCATCTTCACCATTGAGAACGGCTCCCGTGAGCTGGAGCTGGTGCGGGAGGAAAACGGTAAGGTAGTCAACTCGGTGGTCCACACCCTGACCCGCGACAGTGAAAATGAGCGTCAGCGGATCGATCAGATCGCGTTGGTGGATATCTGCCTGCGCTTCAACCCGGACATCCTGGTGGTGGGTGAGATGCGCGGCGCCGAGGCCAATGCCGCGCAGGAGGCCGCTCGCGTGGGCGTGGCGGTGTTGACCACCATCCACTCCAACTCCTGCGAGGCGACCTACCGCCGCATGGTGTCCCTGTGCAAACGAGCCGTGGATATGTCGGACGAAACGCTTCTCAGCTATGTGACGGAGGCATACCCCATCGTGGTCTTCTGCAAGCAGCTGGAGAACAAGCAGCGCCGCATGATGGAGATCATGGAATGCGAGATCCTGCCCAATGGGGATCGCCGCTACAACACGCTGTTCCGCTATGTCATCACGGAGAATCACATGGAGAATGACAAATTTATCATTGAGGGACACCATGCGCAGGTGAACGAGATCTCCGTGAGTCTGCGCAAACGCCTGCTGGAAAACGGTATGCCCAACGAGGAGCTGCAGGCACTTTTGAACCCGAAGAAGGAGGCGAACGCCACTTGACAGCCCTATTACTGGTCGCCTGCGTCGGTATGATCACCGGCGCATTTTTCATTTTCCGCATCTCGCCCATGGACTTTACGCTGGGTGTATTTCGTCGGTTGACCACCGGTCCCAAAAGCATCCGGGATGACATCAATGAGACGACCCATCGCAAGAAGCCCGGCTTCTTCCGCCGTGAGATATCGGAAGCGCAGACGATCCTGCAAGCCACAGGCAAGGAACAGAAGTTCCCCGCGCTGTGCGCGGCGTCGCTGCTGCTCTTTGCCATCGGTGCTGGTATCGCTATCGTTATGAACAACTTCCTGCTGGTGCCGGTGCTGGCGGCGGGCATGATGTTTCTGCCGTTCTGGTACATCAAGCTGACTGCCGGACATTACAAGAAAGACATCGCCGCCGAGCTGGAAACGGCGCTCTCCATCATCACCACGGCGTACCTCCGCAGCGAGGATCTGCAGACCGCCGTGGAGGAGAACATCAACTACCTGAATCCGCCCGTACATGGTGTGTTCCGCAGCTTCCTCCTGCGGATCAAACATATCGACCCGGATATGAATGCGGCGTTGGCGGAGCTGAAGTCTGCCATTGACAATGAGGTGTGGCGGGAGTGGTGTGAGGCACTCTCCGCCTGCCAGTACGACCACAGCATGAAAAGCACCCTCAACCCCATTGTGGCAAAGCTCTCGGATATGCGCATCATCAACGGCGAGCTGGAGAACCTCGTATTCGGCCCCCGTAAGGAGTTTATCTCCATGGCGGCGCTGGTGGTGTTGAACATCCCACTGCTGTACTTTCTGAATAAGGACTGGTATGCGACCTTGATGAACACCATCCCCGGCAAGGCTGTGCTGGCGGTCTGTGCCGCCGCTATCTTCATATCCTTTGCCAGAGTAGTCAAGCTGACCCAGCCCATAGAGTATCGGAGGTGATGGACATGACGGTCTTACTATTTCTTTTCGGCATCGCCGTTGCCGCGGGCTTGTTCTTCATTCTGGCAGACATTCTGAAGCTGCCCCGTCTCGCCACGGAAAAGGCGCTTCTCTCCGCAGGGCGGACAGAGAAAAAGCGGATGAAGTCGCTGGACGCGCTCTTCCTTGGTTGGGCCATTAAGCTCTCCAAGTTTATCCGCATGGACGAGTACAAGCGCCACCGCATGGAGCGCACGCTGAGTGCCGCTGGCATGGACATGACGCCGGAGGTTTACACGGCTTATACCATCCTCAAGCCCGCCGCTGTGCTGCTGGCGGTCATCCCGTGCCTGCTTATTTTCCCTCTGCTCTCGCCCATTGTGGTGCTGCTGGCGATTCTGCTCTACTTCAAAGAGAGCCGTAAGGCGGAGGAGCAGGTCACCAAGCGCCGAGAGAAAATCGAGGGTGAACTACCTCGCTTTGTTGCCACGGTGGAGCAGGAGCTGGGCGCCAGCCGCGATGTGTTGACGATCTTAGAAAACTATAAGCGTCACGCCGGTCCCGACTTCGCCCGTGAGCTGGATGTGCTGACGGCGGATATGCGCTCCTCTTCTTATGAGGCGGCACTGGTTCGCTTCGAGGGCAGGCTGGCGTCGCCCATGCTCTCGGACATCGTGCGCGGGCTCATCGGCGTCCTGCGCGGCGATGACGGGCGCATCTATTTCCAGATGCTCTCCCACGATATGAAACAGCTGGAGCTTCAGCGGCTCAAGGCACAGGCGGCAAAGATCCCGCCCAAGATCCGTGTGTATTCCTTCGTCATGCTGGTCTGCTTCATGCTCATCTACATTGTGGTCATCCTCATGCAGATCCTCACCTCGATGGGAGGACTGTTCGGATGAAAAATAAATGGAAGAAACGCTCCGGCGAGGGCTATATCGATACCTGCGTCCTCATCCTCTGCGCCATGCTGGTGATCGCATTGGCGGTGAAGGTACTGCCGGTATATGTGGCGAAGCAGCAGCTTGACACCTTCGCCGCCGAGCTGGTGCGGGAAGCCGAGATCACCGGCAGAGTTGGGAGTGAAACGACCTCCCGCGCGCAGGTGCTGTCTGAGCGGTTGGAGATCGACCCGGATATCCGCTGGTCCCGTACCGGCCGCATCCAACTCAATGAGGAGGTGACGGTGACGCTGACCATGGACGTGGACATCGGCTTCGGTGGGCTTGGCAGCTTCCCCATTGAGCTGACGGCACAGGCCAGCGGCAGATCGGAGGTGTATTGGAAATGAGAAAGCTGCTTTTTCGCTCCCGCTCCGGTGAGGGCTATCCCATGGTCATCGCTGTGACACTCTGCCTGCTCATGCTCTTTATGGTCATAGCGGAATACTTCCGGGTGAACATCATCGTGCAGGGCGTGCGGGACGCGGTACAGCAGGCGGTCATCGCCACGGTCAACGAGAACTATGACGATGTGTACCACTCTGTGCGGGAGGGCTATGCCGCAGGCTGGTTCCCGGAGGGGGACGGCGAGTGGTTCGAGTCCATCGACGCCGGTGACATCTACGGCAACCTGTCCTATATCCTCGGCCTTACCACAGATGGCGAAGTCTACATGAAATACGCCGGAAATGAGCTGGAGTATACGCTCTCCGACCTGTCCGTACATATCTCCAACAACGCCATCGCCTCAGGCCGGAGCGAGGGGTATCTCGCAACCGCCACCCTCCATCTGGAGGTCCCCACCCGCTTTGCCGGACGTGTGCTGCCGCCCGTGAGCCTAAATCTGCAGGTGCAGGCCAAGTATATCCCAAAGTTTTAGTTCTTTTCACTTCTTGCAGTAGACTTCCGAAGAAAGCTGTGGTATGTTCGGGATAAGAAGAAAAATCACTGACCCCTACAAAGGAGGAGTTCGACCTATGACAGACAAAACAAAACGCATCATCCTCATTGCGGCAGGCGTTCTGCTCTGCGCGGCACTGGTGGTGGGGATCGTCAGCCGCCTTGCGGCGGTACCCATGCCCATCGACCCCGCCATCCCGGACGATACACCCAACACGAAAGATCCGGTAGTGAACATCAGCGATCCAGAGGTAAAGGTGGATAGCAAGACGGATGGCGAACAGGATGATCCCGGCAGGGATGCGGACAACTCCGGCACAGAGCAGACCATTCAGGGTACGCCCACCAAGCCGGACGCCCCGGAAAAGCCGAAGGCTCCTGGTCAGGTCGAGGATGACCATAAAGCGGAGGATGTGCCGGAAGCGGACCGCAACAAGGAAACGCCGCCCACCTATGATCCGGAGCAGACTGAGGTGAAGCCCCAGCCTACGGAGCCTGCAGGCGGCAGCACCAATGATGCCGGACAGGTATATGTTCCGGGCTTCGGCTACATCACGCCCAGCGGTCCCAACACAGTCATCGATGGGCAGGACATCTATGAGAACGGCAACAAGATCGGTATCATGGGCGGCTGACCTCGCCCTTCCAAGAGAGACACGGCTGAGAAACGGCCGTGTCTCTTTTTATCTTCACGACTGGAGGAATGCGTATGAAAAGGATATTATCCCTGCTGCTGGCGTTGGTGATAGCGATATCCGCCGCTGTTCCCGCCTATGCCACAGGGGACGGTAACATGGACAGCGGCGGCAGCGGCATGGGGGACGGCACAAAGACCAACTACTGGAATCCCGGCATGGACGGAGTGAGATTATCTGTCGTTCATGCTGACAACAGAGCAGTTATTGGAAGTGTGGTGGATTGGAGCAATCAGAAGCCCAACGCAAACATTGCTCATTTCGGAAAAGTGTCCAAGCTCTCCTATAATGCTGGGAGAACCTTATCTCCCGCGGTGGGTGGCTATGTCTGCGTGCAGCCAACGCAGAAGCTGCCCAAGATCATCTCCACCGGCAGCAGTAAGGCCAGCATTGCCGCGATTCGCAGCTATTTCACCGATGAACAGGTCATCCGAGCGATTGCCGGATATGTGGGAATCGACTTTGATTTGCTTATCAGTGGAGATTACAGAATCGTAGTGGAGCCGCTGGCCTATCATTGCTATAACGGTCAGCAGTTCGCCATGACCGCTACGGAAGCGGCTCTGTATGACCAGATCGTCAACGGCGACCTCAGAAAGAAGCTGGGGACGCTCACTCATAAAAATCTGCCGCTGGCGATTTTTCTGGAGGAAGCGGATCTCGGCTACGCTGCATGGTCCGGCAGCCGCACGGATAAGGCGTCCAACGGCGACATCATCTCATCTCTTGGTATAGGCATCGTCCGCTTCAACGAGGTGACCACGCCGCCCGAACCCGGCGAATATGACTACGAATACCGCGTCAACACAGAAGTCATCACCTCCGTGGAGGTGCGCGGCGGACAGTCCGACCCGGACAACCCCGTATCGGTACGCTTTAACATTCAGGGCAGGACTTACACTGTCAGCAATGTCTATTACCCGGACGGCGACAGCCAGCTGGCGTGGGTGCACTGGCGTACTCCCGCGGAACCCTGCGTCATAACGATTTCCGTCAGCGTGTACGGCGGCGGCTCGGCGCAGGGTACCATCACCTGCAATATCGTGGATCTGGACGGCAACGACCCGCCCAATCCCCTGGCGGATGACCGCAACAACGGCTTCAGGCCGGCGTCTGTTCCCGAAAAGGAGCAGGTGACCTCGGCGTCCTGGGGCATCTGGTCACCGTGGTGGCAGGAGAATTGGGAGTGGGTAGAAAACTGGCAGAAATGCTGGCACACAGACCGCTGGACGGATGCGGACGGCAAAACCCACAGGGACCGCTGGTACCATTGGGTGGACAACGGCTGGTGGGAGGATCATGGTTGGTGGGAGTTTGACTACAACGGCTACTCCGCAAGACTGACTGCATCCATGCGCATCACGCCGGACGAGAAGAGCCCCACGGCGACCGCATCCACGCTGAAAAGCGGTTATGGCGTTCAGGAGAAGGTGACCGCAAAAGTCACCACAAATCAGAGTGCGGCTGTCACGGCGGCGCAGAACGCCGTGACCTATTTCCCGGAGTTTGGCTATGAGAACTATTGGCGGCTGCTGGAGG
>OJKY01002039.1_pt1 | contig 11046 bp, 13 predicted proteins | sample 1596571 | NCBI WGS metagenome assembly OJKY01 (sample SAMEA4350170, study PRJEB24818) | metagenome | biome: human; feature: gut; material: faeces | place: Denmark | collected 2013-09
ATTTAATACACTATTCCCCGATGTAACCTTATCTAGAAAAGTTCAAACTACTAATTCAACATACGAGTATTATAGGAACTCTCCAACTTTTGTAAAACGTATTCCAAAAAATACAGAAGAATCTGCTAAGGGTATATATAAATTTTGAGATAAATATAATCGCAAAGTATATTATGCTAAAAATGAATCTGAATTAGAAAAAGAACTGTTATCATATATTAATAGAATTAATGAACGTAAAGCAGGAGAACTAGCAACATTAGCAGATCGAATTGAAGCTGCGATACGTGGGGAAATAACAACAAGCGAACTTTCTCCAGACGATAGTGTTAATAAAGATGTATTTTTAGAAAAACATTTTAAACAGTATATTGATCAAAAATGGCTATTTAGAAAAAATAGTATTTTAAACGATTTAGGTATATTTATTTTTGAAAAAGAAGGAGTTACAGAGATTGTTTCTATTACTAATAATGAATTAAATCAAACCCTTAAATTAGCTAAAGGTACATCTATATTAGGTACTTTTCTAACAGATAAAGGTATTGATCCTAAGACTGTTTTACCTGCTACTAATGGTAATATTGATTTAATGAAAGTAATGATTTACTTAAATGAGTACAGTAATTTAATTTCTGGAACTAAAATTAGCCGAATTAAAAGTTTAAATATTTGAACTTCACAAGGAGTAGAAGAATATAATGAAACTTTACTAGATAATTTTAGTAGACTTTGTAGAATTGCAAACATTAAAAACAATTTATCATCAAATAACTTTCTAAATACATTAGAATCTGTATTATTTACAGTTAATGACTTAATTCAAGAGGAAGAATGAAATAAATTAATGAATTGAACTATAGGTCCTGATGAAAATACCTTAGAAAGTAAAAAAGAATGAGTGCTTAGTAGAATTAAAGCACTACGTAATAAATATCGCAAATTAGTAAACGAAAAGCCTAATCCTAATGATCCAATATGAGTATCGTACAGTTTATTATTAAAAGCATTAAATCAGTTAAATGGATACAGATACTATATTGAAAAAGACCCGAGTAATTGAATTGGATTTAAAGGAGGAGTAAGTTTAGGAATCAATATAACTAGTATTAGTAATGCTGATTCAAAAAATATCCAAGAAATGGGTAGATTGATTGCATTACATGAGGAACAGATTCGTAAAGAAGAATTAAAATGAAATAAAAAAATTCAAGGAGTATTTCAACGTTTTTATAAGGCACATCATCAAATAAAAGCAATTGGAGGGGAAATTAGATTTTATGATGATCTATTTGTTAAAGATGCTAATGGAAAAATCGCAAAAGAATTTTCTTTAAAACATCCTGAAGAATTAACAGGAGCAGACAAAGAATTAGTTTCAACATTTCTAGAAATAGTTAATGAAATTAAATTTAGAGGTAATGAGACTGCGATTGAAGAGGCAAAAGCATCTGGAGAATACTATCAAGTTCCATTAATGATTGGTTCATTTCAATCTCAAGCTAGACAAGGAGGAGTATGAAAAGCTTTAAAATTTAGTTATCAAGAAGCAACTAATTTTAGACAACTTTTTAATGCTCAAGAGGAGGAAAAAACTAATTATGAACGAGATAGTTTAGAAGTATATAATAAATTTAGAATTGATCAATCTACACGTAACAAGATACTTAACGATGAAGGTGTAGAGAGTATGGAAACTAATCTTGAAGATCTTATTAGAAGTTATTTACATGTATACGTAACAGAAGAGGTAAGTTCTAAATTTCTTCCTTTAATTCAAGGATTTAAAATTGGATTATTGTGTCAAGAATTCTTTTATGGTCAAAAGGTAGATAATTTGATTGAATTTATAAAAAAGTATACTCAATTAAATATCTATAACGAACCTATAATGGACGAGGGACTTCAACCAGCATATAGGTTTATGGCTATGCTAAAACAAGTAGCAACAGCTACTACACTTGGATTTAACCTTAAATCAGGTACTAGAGAAACATTACAAGGCATCTGAATTGGATTATCTAGAACTGCTTCTGGAATTTATGGTAAGGATCAATTTACTATGAAAGATTTTACCAAAGCAATGACGACAGTATTAAAGGAAGCTCCAAAGTCTATTGGAAAAATTACACTGTTAGAGTATATGAATTGACAATACGGTATGGCAAATTCTGATGCTGATCAATTACATCGAGAGATGAGTTTAAGTAAAATGGGAATCTTAAACTTTGATAGTAATCAGTTATATATGTTTTCAAGAGCTCCTGATATGTTACATCGAATGACAATATTAGTTGCAAAAATGATGCATGATGGATGTTTTGATGCGCATAGTGTTGTTAACGAAGAATTAGTATATGATTTTAAAAAGGATAAACGTTTCAGCTTATTACATTCTGCTAATCCTAACGTAAATAGCGAAGAATACCGTAAACAACATGCTTTATATATCACAATGCTAGAACAGTTTAATAGAGAAGGGTATAACTTAAAAGATGGAGATGCCTTACCTAAAGCTTATACAGCAAGAGAATCTGCTAGCATTAAATCATTTGCTGATATGTGTTTTGGACATTATGATAAAAATACTCAAATGTTAGCAAAGCACGTGTTTTTAGGATCTTTTTTTCTACAATTCCGAACTTTTATATCTGCAAAACTAGAACAGTGAGTACTAAAGCCTGATACCTATGATCAGGGAAGTTATAAAATAGCAGTTGATGAAAATGGAAATAAATTTGTAAGACGAATTACATTTGATGAAAATGGACAACCTATAGTAGATATTATACTTGAGAATGAACTTAAAGAAGGAGATAAATGAGAATATTTCTATGAATGAGTAGGTAGACCTCAGGAAGGAATAATGTGGTCTATGTTTTCGTATTTAAAAGCATTATCTACTCTTAATACATCTGAGTTTAATAAACTATGAAAAGACGATATAAAAAGAGCAAATCTATTCCTTTTCTTACATGATATGTTACTTATGTTATTATTGGGTTTATTAGTAAAAGCTCTATTTTCTTGAGATGATATCAAAGAGGAACCGTGAATAAAACGTTGAACTGCAAGTGCCCTTTATGGATCTTTTCAAGATGGTCCTATACAAAATATTATAGGCGGAATGATTGGAGACTTAAATCCTCCCGCATATAGTATATTTAAAAATATGTTTAATAATGTTGGAGATGTTATTACAGGTGATAAAAACCTATGAGAAGGTGTAACATCTAATTTTGGAGCACTTCGAGAACTAGGTACAGCTACATCATTATTTTAAAAAAAAATACCCTACACGCCGAAGCATGTAGGGTATTTTTATTTTATATGTTATTATTTTCGTTTTGGAGTACCATTATTACAAACTGTACATTTCTCAGCTTTAGTGCCTTGATTAAATACACGTATATATTTCCCATAAACTGCATCTTGATACTCATGAGAAATTTTATTTGATTCACAAATAGGACATCTTTTAATCGAACAAGCCATCTTGAACTAATTTTTTACAATTATTAAATAAATCTCTCAATGTTCCGTTATTTTCAATTAAATAAGAATAGGCTTTATCTTGATAAAGTTTATCTAATTCTGTTTCAGAAGAATGAGAACTTTTTTCACAGCCAGGTCGAGTTATATGAATAATAACAGCACCTAAATTATATGTAGTAATATTTTCAATAATAAACCTTTGGTCAGAAATAATAATATTCGATCCTCTATTATTTAAAGTAGACAGGATTCATAACCTATCTCCAAAATAAAAACGCATAATTTCTGTTCCAAAATATTGTAATATTTGTCTAATAGATAGAAAATAGTTTTTTGTCAAATTTGGATTTACACGTTTGATTTCTCTTGTAAATCTTGTATCTGACAATATTTTATCTTTAAAAGCATTAATATTAGATTCATCAACGTGAATTAATTGCAACGTATTAAAATCTACATAATACTGCTCTTTAAACTCTCTATCTTCAAAATTTTGTACGTTTGTATTTAATAATATTGCTAACATTTCTTTCATTTTATCAGCATAACGTACGATTTTATAATCTTTTTTAAATCATTTTAATCTACAGTATAAATCATATTTATGTAATATTTTAGGAGTACTAAGAAGATATTGTAACATTTTTGCTACAGTATCCTTACCACTTCACTTGTTCCCCTGAACGGAGATTATTTTTTGCATTAACTAAAATGTTTTCGTAATTGAATATCCTCTATCTCGGATAATCTTGTTACAGGAATTGAATTTTCAATATGTTGAAGTTCAATATAATTATAACTTTGGCTAAGGATTCGTTCTATAGAAGTTATCTGTTCTTTAGTAATAGATATATTATAAAAATACCCACCATATAACAACATCGAACCTGATTGTTTAATCCATCCATGTTCTTCTAACCACCTATCTGGAGTATTACAATCCTTTGGAATAATCCCTTGTTGTTGAAGTAAATCTGCAATCTTTATATGTAAAAAATTTGCTTTAGTTCCATTTAAACCATAATATTTTCCATCAGGTGCAAAATATCCTGCATTACAACAAAGTAGAGACGGATGTATTTCACTTAATTTATCTAATTCTAGTTGAGTAGTAATATATCGATCAAGTTTTCCTTTATCATATAATGTTGCAATACTACTTGGATGATTTAGCTTATAAATAGTCTCTCGTAGTTGTTTAGAAGCTTTAGAAACTCGATCCGATATATCAGTATTATTAGGAAATAATTTCTCAATAATTATACTAATATTAGCAAATGTAAATAGATCTTTATCTAAACTTTCTTTTAGACTATTATAAGCGTATATAATCGGATCATCTAATAGTGTGGTAATATAGTTCTGAGATGAATCCGTTAATTTAATATAATCTGTAATATCAATAGTAATGCTTTTCTTCCAGTAAACAAATTGTCCAAATTGAATATCTTTATAAGCATCAGCAATACTATTAAGCTTACATTCTATTAAAGATAAAATATTCAAGGGATTTGTTTGAGGTACATCTACAACTTCTCCTTTGTTATTATCAGTATATTTTAACGAATATTCTCCAATTAATAATTTATTAATAGTTTGTTCATCAAGTCCTTCTAAACCATCTTTAAGTAAATTATAACCTTTATAATAATCAAAATCGCAACCTACTTTTTCTTGCGCTATTTTTAGTAGTAATTCTAACATTTTTATATCTAGTTTAGATAACCTCTTTTAATAAACTCTTCGTGTAAAGGATGAGCTAATTCATAAGCTTGAGGATGAGCTGCTTTGGAATCTCTTAGTTTGAAGAAATGTTTCCAATCGGAAATATATCCTGTCATTATAAGCTCCGTCTTTAAGGCATTAGGTAATATTGCTCTTGCTTGTTGGGGTTTCCATCCTTGCTCTAATAAATCAAAGTAATCATGTTCAGACCAAAAGCAATCCGATAAGAATCTACCTTCAGAGGTGGTAGTTAAGGGATAAGCATTAATGTTGTTTTCATGTAACATTATTTGCTTATATTCACCATCCTCATAACTTTGTTTACTTATGTTGGTGTATTTCCCTGTTGGAATATCTATCCAACAAGGAATAATAAAGGTAACTTCATTACCAAATTTATTCTTATTAGAATAGTTGCAATATCTTGTGCTTTCTTGAGCAAATGAAAATACTCTCAATTTGTTATATTAAGGCTCTTTATCCTTAATTCTCCTCTTTTCAAAGGAGTATTGGACTATATCATCATCCATTTCTGGATGCTCCGCACTCGTGTCTAAATTATATTCTGATAACTTAGAAGTACACCAAGTTTTATATTTTAATACTTCCTTAGTATACCATTTTCCAAACAAAGGTATTAATTTTTCCATATCAGTTTCATTAGTTAGTCTCTGAGCCTTCCAACTTTTTTAAAGGTTGGCTTGGCTGCTGATTAGCATGATCTAAGACCTTTTAAGCAAATCTTAGATTTTAGCTTTCCAGCAATTCACGGAGTTTATTTTTCATAATATTGCTATTATGCGGCACAAAGTATTTTATGCCTTACATATTCATGGGAAACGCCTCTATCGCATACGAACCTTACACAAACTCTTTTCTCGTGATATTCGGTTGGTTCACACAGATATTTTAGATCATCAAGCCAATTATTTTCTATGATATGCCTATAATTCATTGTAACATAGGCATATTTGCCATCAGTAGTATTTACTTTAATTCCTATCATTATAATAATTTATTAATTGTTCTACAGTCCACTTACAATTTGATAACCTGTATCTAACTATATTATACGAAATATTTAGATGTTTTGACAATGTAGATAAAGTATATGTATCTCCATTATATTCTATATAATGGTTTTTAGTCATATTATTCATCTGTGTTTCTACATTAGCCCACCTACAATTTTCTGGATAATAATTTCCATTTGTATCTATTCTATCAATAGTTAATTCTTTTGACCAGCCATTGTTTATAGCCCAGTCATAGAAATTTTGAAAACTATTAGATCATTCCTCACATACACTGATACCTCTCCCTCCATAGTTTTCATACTCAGAAGCATCTGGATAGTTGCATCTCTTTTTCATGTTTTTCCAAGTATTATAGAGAGGATGTTTGTTTAAACCATGCTTAGTGTTAGCAATAGAGGCTTTTTTCTTTTGTTCACACCCGCAGGAAGTACTATGCCCATTTCTTAAGCAAGATAATTGCACTTCTCCAATATTTCCGCACTCGCACTGACATCTAAACATTCTTCTAGGTTTACTACTAATAATCTTTGGAGCTATCTCTTCTATAATAGTCCATTTGCCAAATTTGTCACCTTGTTTAATTTCTAATTTTTTAGCCATAATATTAAATTTTAATTATATGCAAATGTACTACAAATCTTTGGATTCTCCAAATAATTACAACAAATTATTTATTCTTGAGGAAAATATTTGTTTTTATAATTTTTCTCATATTCTTCTATAGGAATCCTAAGATATACAGTACCATGTTCCAACATAGCACCATGACCAGACTTAATCATTCTATCTACGAATCCTTTAGCAGAGTCTTCTGTTATTTTATCAAAGCTCCTGTAACACGTCCTTCCTGCTCGTTCTATTTGTTTATAAATACCTTCAAGTCCAGGCTCTTGTTCTATAATTTCAAAATAAGGTTTAATCAACTTCATATTCTTTAGGCACATAAGTTATACATAGGATAGCTTTATATTCTTTAGCATGACATCTAATTTCTACATCTCTATAATTCATTCGTTCTGAGAAAATTTGATACACTCCAAATACTCCAACATATCCATCTTCATATTCATAAACATCAACAGCAGTACTTCACCATCTACGATTGTCTAAAGCTGAACCGTGTTCAACTTGTTTAGCTTGTTCATCAATTTCAGCATAGACTTCACCAAGACAATAAAAATTATTGTAATTTACAATATCTATTAATTCCTTAACTTTCATATTTTTCAATTTCTTTTTCTAAATTATCTTTCGAAATACTTCCAACATATCTTCATACTTCTTTATCATCTTTTTCAATAATTAAAGTAGGAATGTTTTTAATATTATATCGTTGAAGTATTTCTGCTGAAACTTCATCTGTATCGTATTCTACTATATTAAATCTAGATTTTAACTCTTCTAGAATAGTAGTTATAACATGACATGGAGCACAATAAGATGCTCCAAATTTTATTATTCTTAACATAATAATTTTTATTTAGTAATTCTTAAATCCTAGATATTTTAAATTTTAATATAATTTGATGTTATAAATATAAATTTATATACAATAACATCAGATTATATTAAAATTTTTAATTTAGAATAAACTTAATTGTTTTTGTTTAAAGTAATTAACTATTTTCTGAGCAGCAGCAATATAATAACGATAATTTATATTTTTTGGTAAAGGCATGTTAGGTTCAATCTTATTTAAAATAGTTACTCCTGAATTAGTTAATAGTTTAATATATTTATAACGGTTGCCGTTATGATCAATTTTACATTTATAAAGCCAAGGGCCATCTGTCGATACATAATAGCGATTTATTCGCTGTATAAGTTTTCCATCATATTCTACTGAGTAATCCTTACTAACTTTTTGATAAGTTAGAAACTTATGAATATCTTGACAGTTTCTAATTGTCTCCTCAACAGGAATATTATCAGCTAATCGTTTAATTATAGCTTCAGGTATAATAGTAGCTGCCATCCCTTTACCAAGTTTTACTTGATCTATAAATAATCCCTTTGTTTTAAGTAAACTAGGATCATGTGTTTTTGAATAACCTTCTTTAATAGCTAAATAATCATTAATTGCAAATTGAAACATTGCTTCAAAATAATCAGCTTCTAGATTAAGCTTAGTTATAGTTTCTCACTCTTTACAAACTTTTTCGTCATCTTTAAGCCGATTCTTATCAATTAAATAGAATATACCATCCGTATTTGTGTTTATAATGCGTGCTCCAACACTTATTAGCCTTTCAGCTAACATTAATAACAATAGTTGACCGTTAATTCTACATTATATTCTATATAGGTCGCAAATCCTATATACGTTCTTTTATGAACTGCTGTATATTTCTATACAGATTAGACTATATCTTTATCCATTTTTGGATACTCTCTATTTCCATTACCATTAGCTTGTAATGTACTCCCTTGCAGGATAGTCGTTGAACCTTTTATACTATGATTATATATTTGAGTAATTTTTTCAAAAAACACATCTTGTGTATAAGTGTTTTTCATTTTATTACACATTTCACAACAAGGAACACAATTATCTAAAGAATACTCTTTTGACGAATCGATTCGATCTATTCCGTTTATTTCTTCATATTCATTTTTATAACTAGCAGTTTTAGTTTTAGTAGGCGCTTGTCCACAATAATAACAATTCTGTTTAACTAAAACTTTAAAGTCTTTTTCTGATAAATTAAAATTTATATTACGTTGTGCTGCATTATTTTTATAATGAATATATACGTTATACAATAGTGTATTTAATGTAGCACCAAATCTTGTTCTAATACAATTTGGACATTTTATATTAAATCCATTTATAATAGCTTCTTTTCTTCTAGAAAATACTTTGCCACATCTTTTACATTGTATCAAATAGTATAAACGTCGTCTATTTGATTCTTTGTAGCGTTCTTCATCAAATGCTACTACTTTAAAATATTCATTTTCAAGATTAAGTTCCTTATTTTTTAAAATCATATAGTATAACTTGGCTGCTGATTGTCTTCGTCTTTCACGGTCAGAGTTTTCAGCAATTAAAAGAGTTAATTAATCTATATATTACTATATAGCCAGACTAAAATTTAATCTGCATAACGGTAAAGGGGCTATAACAAAAATTATGCTCATTTTGAAGGTTCGATTGTGTTATCGTTAAGCTTTTTATCTTAACTTCTGCATATTTCTGTTCTATGCAGTCCCGCGTACATTTTACTCCGTTCTGGAGAGAACCACTCTTGGAAACATTTTATTCTTCATTAGAAGTTTCAGTTTCTACGCTGTACGGTGCAGAAGAATTGTTACATTCTACTGTTACCTCGGTGTTATCGTTTCAGATGTTCACCGATTTTGGTTCATTCACATCATCCATTCCTGGATGAAGGGGCTGATTATAAAACTCAACCTGAGAGTCCGTTAAGAGCTAATTTTAGTGTTTCATTTTTAATTTTATCACCCGCTTTTTTTGCTGCAACACGTTCATCTTTAATTTGTTTATATACTTCAAGGAATTCCCGACCAAGGTGTTTAGGGTAAAATTCATGTTCTATAATCATACTAGGATAAAGACTCGTTACGTCTTTATCGACTAATATTTGATTTTCATTAGGAATTATCTCTTCTGGTTTGTTAACAGAATGCAATCCGCCTACTGAAAATAAGTGTTCAACTCCTCCAAGGATAAATTTCTTTTCTAGACCTTTACGCCCTGGAGAAACGGTAAGTTCTTTAATTTCAGATAATAAATTTTGAAGAACTGGAGTGTTAAATTTCACAAAAGGAAGTATAACATCTTTTAATGGAATTTGATCACAAGGAGATCTTAAATCTTTAATTTGATTCCAAGTTTGTCCTGTTTTTTCAAGGTACTTTTGAGTAATAATTTTCATTCCAATGTTTACTCCATCTTTATTTAATACCTTTACTCCATATTCATCTTCAATAGCAATTCTTAAATCAATATCTTTTTTACATCTATAAAGTAGTGCTTCAGTACTATTAACATCATTATCACAATAACTAACCATATTTGGAATTTCTGAAACAGGTAAATCAGAGCAAAAATCCCCATCATATTCTTGGACATTATGATACTGCATAGTTACCTGCATTTCTTTCAATCCTACTCTTAGCTTTTGAGAATATAACATTGTTAATAGATCTAATGACTCAAAATAAACTTTATATTTTCATTTACTTCAGGATGTAAAATTTCCATCAGTAGATGTAATTATAAGACGATTTAAGTTATAAATTGATTGACAGATTTCTCTATATGTCTTATATTGCATGATTTGATGATAATCGATAATATAATTGATAATTGGAGTATCATAATGCAAAATATTATCAATTTGTTAACTTATTAGCATTTAACTAATAATTCTATATATTACTATATAGTTCAGACTATATCATCTTAATCTATAAAAGATTAAGTCGGGCGCTCGTGTTTCTATTATTGTTTGTACTACTCAAGAATTAGTCGTTGAACGTTCTACATACTTTATGTACTTCTGTAGCTTCGCTGCTGATTGTCCCAGAGGGAGTTTCCAGCAATTCACCCGATTTTCTGTTACATAGTAACAGGGACATTTAGAAAATTTTTAATTTTTTCAAAAATTGTATCTTCATCTAAATTATATTTAATTTCTAAAAGTTTGTAGTTGTTATTTTTACAAAATATTCTTAATTGTTTATCTCTTAGTTTTTGTTTATCAAAAACTATTTTTCCTCCAAATTGTTCGGATATATAATAATGTTGCATTCCATTATATTC
>OJKY01002044.1_pt1 | contig 11019 bp, 11 predicted proteins | sample 1596571 | NCBI WGS metagenome assembly OJKY01 (sample SAMEA4350170, study PRJEB24818) | metagenome | biome: human; feature: gut; material: faeces | place: Denmark | collected 2013-09
ACTTCAATTCACTATACTATATAATAATATATAAAATATCCAATATTATATATTAAAAAAAAATATTATTTTCTGTATACCACTATTCTTCAAATTCAGCTGAAACCAAGATTAAGTACTCGATTGACTTTCCCAATTGTCAATATATCTGATGAAAATTTTAATCATTTTATGATAATTTCTAACAAATAGATAACTTAGTTGACATTATTTTATTAACCTGGTTAACATAGTTAGACGAATGTCAACCGATGAACAACGTGGCTCACGCTTCAGCTATTCTTGTAGAGGAGTGACAGTTAAGAATTAAACATTGACAGATTTTAAGGTAAAAATATGCTTGTTTAGAGGTTTACAAGCTGGAAATTACACTTACCCCTCGCGAATTTTGATTATTTTTGAAAGGGAGTTTAGGGTTTCTCCCGCTTTTTGACAGCATTATTTGCTTTTAAGAAGCAAGGACTTAGTAGTTTCGAGTAAATTTAACAATTTTACCTCGTCCAGAGGCATATTTTCAGGGTCTGTCATCAGTTTTTGCTGTAAAACATAGATTAAGCAGTCCAGGTCGGACGGCATTTGCAATGACGTTGAGTCGTTTTTGTAGAAATTTAAGATTTCTGTGATGAGTTGCAGCTCACGGAATTGATGTTTGCTGAGATTTTGCCGATATTGTGGGTCGGACGTCAGCTCGGATTGCCTGATTTTCAGCAAACTTGTCAGTATAAAGTGATAGTTTTCCATACAATTAGACTTCCTTACTGTAATTTTTGAGCAAAAGCCTGAGTATTACTAACTCCTCGACCTCAATGTCATCGAGTTCGTTGAGTCCGTTTGATGCCGACGTGAGATAGTCGATGCGATTTCTCACCTCGTTCCAAAACTCGTCTGTGAAGTTGTACATATTTACTTCTCCTTTGCCAGCATTAGCGGCTTGAATGCTTGGACTTTGTATTTGTACTGCTGAGGCTATCACGGCCTTTCGTCGTAATTTTCAACGACTCATCAGAGTGGCTTATTGTAAGTACGGTACGGTTCCGTTAATAATTATCCGTTCAACTGCATTTTTAACTGATTTATAAAGCCGGTTAAGTTTACAATAGGCAACCTTTGTCCGCACTTCGCCGTCCTCTTCAATAAATACCTTGTAAATCACATCAAGGTACTGTTTATCCGGGTCTATACTTACAAGCTTAGGGTGAGTTTTACGTTCAAAGTCTTGCCAGTTGTAAAGGTAACCGTCAATTTGGTCCAAGTTCTCGTCAAATACAGAGTACTTGATTATGCATTTCATTGAATATTATCTCCTTTGGTCGATATGACCGACGCCTCGCGGCGTTTCGTCTTAATTTTCAAAGACTCATCGGGGTCATTCTTGTTTAGCTTTGAGGGCTTCGAGCTTTCTCTTAGCTGCCTCAAGTGCTCTCTCTGCCTTTTCCAATTCTGTCATCTTGGGCTTTTTGTTAGCTTCTTCTCTACGTTGACGAGCTTTTTCAAGGATTTCCAGATAGGTCGTTCTTTCCTCGTCGGTCATATAATCTTCAATCGGTTTACGATTAACTGTATGACCTTCAGGGCGGGGACCTAACACCCTCGTCTCTTTGTAGGTCAATTCGATACGATTATCTTTCGCGTTATCGACCTTGTTAGCCGAGAAGTATTTACGGTTTACTGGATTTTCAGGAAGGACCAAAGTGCTCTTTTCGCCAGGGTAGGTCCTGTCAATCGGAATTCGTACGACTTTGCCATTATCTTCCAAAAATTCTAATCCGTATCCCGTCTTTGCCTCGTCATTGTAAGTGATGAAAACTTTCATAAAATCCTCCGTCTGCCATCACACTTGTTTAGGCCTTATTAAGTTGTGATGGCCATTATTTGTATTTTTCGGCCAGACCCTTCCCAGGGTTTCGTCTTAATTTTCAAAGACTCATCAGTGGCCTTTCTATCATTCACCACAATTTTCACAGATTGGGCCATTTTTCAATAGAAAGCATTTAGGACAATATCCATATTTATGGTCTCTCGAATATTCTGCCCTCAATCTCTTATCCTCGAAATGCATGGCATAGGCTATCTTTTTCCTTTGAATGTGATTTTCATCTTCTTCACATTCTTCCAACCTTTTTACTCTTTCATCGAAAGTCATACTTTTTACCTCTATTCAATTTTTTTCTTTCATTTGAAAATTGATTTTTTTCAGATTTCGACTTATCATTATAAATTGAGAATTTAAATATATTCTTTCTTTCTTCTTCTCAATCTCTATTCAATTTTCATGATATTATATTTTTGAAATATATTAAAAAATCGAGATTGGGCTCGCCTTTTAATTCGGTATATATAGTAAAACACAACATACGTCCCATGAAAAATATTAAAAACCACCAAAGACAAAAAGTATCAAAAAATCTTGTAGCAAAAAATTTTGTAGCAGGAATATCAAACAACTCACCATAATACAATAATATTGTGAAACGGATAATAAAATTCTTTAAACGCTTACTAATCGAACTCAAAGACCCGCTCAACATCATTGTATACCTAATAGTCCTCACACTATTTTTCTCACCTTGTATAATCGGCTATTTGTATACAATAATAACATCTAAACCGCAAGGTGCCGCAATCGCAACCGCATACTGGCTATTTTGGGCAGGTCCATTTACTCCAGCAATGCCAATACAATTTGCAATAACCTTTGCAATAGCCAGGCCATTACGTCGACTGATACGTTACATTCAACGTCACTCAACAAAATGGCTTTAGCTCCTCACCGCAGCCAGCCACCGCAGCCCGCTGCAACAATGACCACTTTGTAAAACCGGAGGTAACAACATGTCCATACAACGTAATAAAGATAAACGTCTACACGACGAAACTAAAGGCATCTTTGCAGACCCCAAAACTGCAAAACTAGCATGGCAGTCACTCGCCAGAGCCATACTTAGCAAGCCAACCACTAAGCCGCGCCCTAACTATATTGTAGACCGCGACGGTACAGAGACTGAGACGTATGACTCTATTGTCGAGCGTTACAGCTACGACTCACTAGCCAAAGACATCGTGGCCATAACAGGCGAGGACAGAGCTCCTACGGACTTAGAAATGATTATTAAGTGTCAAGCTCAGCACGCCAGGCATAACCCCAGCTCAGCCGTCTTTGTACGAGACACACTCGGCCTTAAGCCAGTCGACGAGAGTAAAGTCGACATGGAGATAACTAACCCCTACGAGACTTTGTCCGACGAGGAGCTTGAGCTACTTGCCAAGCATCGTGCGGAGACTGACGCCAAGCAAGACTAAACGGCCACAGCTCCGCGACCAGCTACCGCCACAATAACACTACTTTGTAAAACGCGAGGCATAACACATAACATGGAGGAAACATAACATGGAAAAATTAACTTACAGTAACTTGTGTCCGGGTCCAGGTAACGACACCGCGGGCAAATACTGGTACTGTGACGGCATATACTGTCCGTTCCACTGTGACCCGGACGTCTGTCGGCCTGCCGTCGAAGCACGTGGCTACACACTGTGCTATACTGAGAAACACTACGCCAGGCAACGTCAGCTTGCCGAGACGGCAGCTGCCAGCTCCGCCAAGAGCTAACGCCACAGTATCACACCACTTTGTAAATGGCGACTATACCTAACACACTGGACGGTGAGTTGCTGAGACGACGGGCGAGGCGAGACTATGCGACATACTGTCAACTCGCCAACCCCGGCTTCTATATGACTCACTTCCACCACTATCTTTGTAGCGAGATACAGACTTTCCTTGAGGCTCCGTGCGTCAACGGAGCGATGGATATATTACTACTTAGCGTCCCGCCTCAGCACGGCAAGTCATACACCGTGACTGAGACATTGCCGTCCTGGTACTTGGGAAAACACCCTGGCGACGGCGTCATAATTGCCGGCTACGAGTCGACGTTCGCTGAGAGCTTTTCGCGACGTAACCGGGACAAGTTTAACGGCATAACACAGGAGGTATTCCTCGAGCGAGACAAGGCCGGCAACTACGTCCATGACTGTCGTCCTAACCCCTCGGTCCAGGGCGTGGCTATGTGGGAGACTCTTGTGGGTGGCAGGTGCCGTGCGGCCGGCCTTAAAGCAGGCATCACTGGCCACGGGGCCGAGCTATTTATAATTGACGACCCCATAAAAAGTAAAGAGCAGGCTGACAGTGAGACAGTCATAGCTAAGATACATGACGAGATGGGGCCGTCGGTGCAATCCCGTATCCACCCAGGAGGCAAGCTTATTGTGATACAGACTCGGTGGGTGGAGAACGACGTCATAGGCTGGATAATGGCTAACTGGTCGGACTGGGTGTACAAGGTCATTAACTTGCCTGCTGAGTATGACGAGGAGGCGGCAGAGGCAGGTCCTTGTCCGCTTGGACGTCACTTGGGCGATAGCTTGATGGGTGCTCACTTGGGTGATGACGAGGACAAGATACCTGCTAAGATTGCCAACACTAACCGCTGGCTTGCCTCTAAGAAGGAACTTGTCAAGCGGTCGGACGGTGAACGTACGTGGAACGCCTTATATCAGGGAAGACCGAGCGCGGCTAAGGGTAACTTGTTCCTGGCTGAGTGGTGGCGGCCATACTACCGTACGCCGGAGCTTAGACACCGCCTTGAGTACTTGCAACTTTCCGTCGACGCTACATTCAAGAACACAGAGACAGCCGACATGGTCGGCATGACTCTCTTAGGCCTTTGTGGCAGAGACGTCTACTTGTGGCGACTGGTCAACAAGCGTGCCGGTTTTAGGGACACTGTAACGGCCATACGTGACATAGTCAAAGACTTCCCTGACATAGACGAGCTGGTCATAGAGGACAAGGCGAATGGCAGCGCCATAATAGACGTCCTTAGGTACGACGTCGACATGCCGCCTATTGTGGCCGTCACTCCACAGGGCGGAAAGTACGCCCGTGCACAAGCAATAAGTCCTTTTGTGGCGACAGGAGCCGTCCACATACCGCTGGACTTTACAGACAAGGAAGAAGCTGACGTCGAGTGGCCCACAAGGGAACAACTGACAGCCAGAGAGAAGTTTATAAAGCAATACTCGACGTTCCCGTTCGGGCAACATGACGACATGGTCGACGCCGGCTCGCAAGGCTTATCTCGCATAATAAAGATAATAACTGGCGAGATAGCTAAGCCGAGACGTCGCATGAACGTTAGAGTGACTCGTTGGCACAAAGACATGTGGGAGGATTTTGAGCAACTTAAAACTGACGCCGAACGTGAGTCATACATACGTGAGTTTGGCTATCCGGAAGAGTGGCTTGACGAGGACGGCATATTAAATCCAGCCATATAACTGTCAATTGTAGCTCGGCGACTTAACGTTGCTGAGTCATAATTTTATATCATTATCGATAGAATAATAATAGAGGTAACTTTAATGGGAGTTGAACGTATAGACTGGTACTTGCAGTGGGGCATGAATATAGATGCTTATGTGAACACTGACAAGGAAGAAGAACTCGTAAATAAGTTTAGTTCGCTATACAGCATAGCGAAAGGTGCCAAGGAACATAACAGCTTAGCCAGTAGCGAGAACGTTACAAGATGGCGTAAGGCATATTATGGAGTCCTTGGTGCCCTTAGAGAGGATGGTACAGAGAGCGAGGTCCGTGGCAGGACTATTAATAAGCTCGTCTATGAGTTTGTGGAAAGTAAGATAGACAATAACATACCTGAGCCGCATATGAAGCCGAAGTACAAGTCGGATATACCTCTTGTACAGGTGACTGAGGACTATTTGAAGTACAAGGTAGATGATATATTTTCTAAGTACTTAAACGACAGGTCCGAGCGTGCTACGTATGTCGACGGCACATCATGGTACAAGGTATGGTGGGACTCTCTGGATAATCACTATTGTAGCAGCGGGACGCCTAAGGTCGAGGTCAAACTTGTCGACCAGATTGTGCCCCAGCCAGGAATTATCGACTGGAGGAAATTAGAATACATCTTTGAGCTTGAGCAGGTCCCTCTTGCAAGAATTTGGGACTTATATCATAGACGTATAACTCCAGTAAGCAATGATGCTAGCATGACTGCTAAGCATAATGAACAAGCTGACTTATCTACTATAACAGTCATAACTTGTTACTATTTGAACGAGGAACGTATCGTCGGTAAGTTCAGTTGGGCAGACCATAGTAGGCAAGTCATTTGTAACGAGAAGGATTGGCAGATACGTAAGCTTCGTACTTGTACTAAATGTGGTCATATAGTTCCTCAAGCTCCTGAGTGTCCTGTCTGTGGCAACAAGAGTTTTAGATACAAGAATGCTGAGAAGGAAATATTGTCACAAGACTTAAAGGTCATTTACAATCCGTACGACGTAGGTGAGACTGACGATGAGAGTAAGAAGGACGAGTATAAAGTAAAAGACTTTCTTACAGCAGGAACAGAGATACCTTACTACGTCGTACGTCAACTGCCGTTTATACCTCGGCCGGCAGTTAGCTCTATTGAGTCTTTGTATGGCATAAGTGAAGCTAGTATTTTGTTGGACTCGCAGGACGTATCTAACAAGATGTATACCAAAATTGTAGATAAGACCTTAGACTCCGGTGCAGTACTTACTAAACCTAACCGCGTGAAGATAAATAATACAGGTGGCGGTATAAAACAGGTCGACGTAAGGTCCTACGAAGAGTCACAGATGGTTCAGCTTAAACAGATACAAGCTGATACATCGCAGGATATTATAGCTGCTAACTTGATGCGTGAGAACGCCAAAGCAGTGTCTGGTGTTACAGAGTCATTCCAAGGAAAATATGACGCCAGTGCTACATCAGGTAAGGCGAAAGAGTTTTCGGCGATGCAAGCAGCAGGACGGCTTGAGTCGTTACGTGTGATGAAGGCGGCAGCCTTTTCCGGCTTATATGAGTTGGTCTTTAAGTATTTGTTAGCTTTCAGTGATGATACACAGAAATTTGTAAAGGTGTTACCTGACGGTAACGTCAAGGAAGAGGAATGGAACAAGTATATGTTCCTTGACAAAGACGAGTATGGTAACATATATTACAGAGATGACTTCAAGTTTAGTTCAGACCCTGCCGCGACTCTTGCAACTAACCGGGTAGCTATGTGGCAAGAGATTAATTCACAGTTTATGCAAGGTGCATTTGGTAACATTACTGATACACGTACACTTAAACTTTACTGGAACGCCATGGACATGCAACAATATCCTCTTGCCAAACTTGTACTTGCAGGTATAAAGGATAATGAACAGCATCTTCCTCCGGAGATTGAACAACTTATAATGCAAAATCCTCAGGTTTTACAAGAGGTCATATCTAAGTTCCAGCAGGCCTCTCTTGTAGAAGGAGCTGGCTCAGGAGGACAAGGTGGTGCAAGAGTAGGTGCAGGACGTGAAGGTAATGGTGCAAGTCATGCCGGTAACGTTGAACGTACTAACTTACGTAACAAGGCAGCAGATAGAGAGTTCTCCGACGCCGTACAAGGTACGGAGACTGGAGGTACAATAGAATGAAAACTCTCGGCAAAACAATAATTGTGAATAGAGGTGAAACATTTGTACTTTCAAGGAAGGTCTTTAAGGACGATGGCATAACTCCATACGTCCTTTCAACCTCTATTGTAAATCCATACTTGATAATCACCGTTAGTTCTAGTACATATAGAGTTAACGGAGGATATAAAATAAACTTTTGGCTTGACTTATCAACTTATCCGTCATTTAGACGAGTAACACCTGAGCTGTTAGATATAAGTTATGTAACAGAAGGTAATGATAATTATAATAAGTTGCCAAAAGGATATAAAGAAGATGGTAAGGACTGTATATTTTATACAATGAGTTCAAGTGGTCAAAAAGACTTTTACTATTATACAGGTAGTGAATACCGTACATACTCATTTGTATTTACAAAACAGTTTCTTAACATAACTACTCGGGATTGGATTGAAAGCCAATACCAGTATGAGTTTAAGATAGTCGGCGGCCAGAAGACGTTGCCTTATCTCTTAAACGTTTACAAGGGCATCTATCCTTATATAAACAACGTCCCAGATGACCCTCGTACATTGTATTACGAGATAAGGAAATGTCGTCCTGACCTTGTCCGACAAGTTCGCTATTCCGCACCGTTGGTAACTTACTTTACAGAGGACGTGTTACAAAGGCCGGAAAAATTAATAATTAAAGCGAATTGCTAAAGGAGGTAACTAAATGGCAGAATACGACGTTGTTGAAAACGTGTTGTCGGAAAGTCCAGCTTCAATTCCGATAGCAAGTAACGAGAACGCCGGTATTGCTAGCTTTGACTCTGCTGACTTCACAGTGACTGATGGTCTTGTGAAGTCTTTGCAGCGTTATGGCTCACCGCAATACATGGGAACTATTTTATCAGGAAGTGAAGATGGCCAATTATATTGGCAGCTTACTGATGGCATTAAACCTATTGAGAAAGTTGCAATAGGTGATTACGTAATTCTTATCGAGCCGGTGCTTGCATTAGATTACGAAGGTGGAGAAGTATTTAAGATTACGGATATTGTAGGGCGTATCACTACTGGTGTTACGCCTGTTATGACGTTGAAAGGTCTTAAAGGTGATAAAGGCGATAAGGGTGACACTGGTCCAGTAGGGGCGACTGGTCCACAAGGTCCTCAAGGTTTACCTGGTAAAGATGGTGCTGACAGTACAGTTCCTGGTCCAAGAGGTCCTCAAGGTGAAACAGGTCCAAGAGGTTCTCAAGGTATACAAGGTATACAAGGTCCTAAGGGTGATAAAGGCGACAAGGGTGACAAAGGTGACAGAGGTCCTCAAGGTCCTCAAGGTCCTGCAGCCGTAGCTAATATTAATCCGAGAGGTACGTGGGACGTAGATGCTACTTACATGAAAAACGACATGGTCGTTTATGAAGGTAGCGGTTTCTTGTGTTTGTTGGATAATACGTCCGGTATAGCTCCTACGAATACTACTTACTGGGCTTTGTACGTATCGCAAGGTGCTCAAGGTCCCGTTGGTCCACAAGGTCCTACTGGTCCCGTTGGCCCTCAAGGTCCGCAAGGTATACAGGGACAACAAGGTCCTCAAGGTATACAAGGTCTTAAAGGTAACCAAGGTGAAATTGGTCCTGAAGGTCCAACTGGTCCGCAGGGTCCTAAAGGTGATACCGGTGCTACCGGCTTGACAGGTGACCGCGGTCCTATAGGCTATTCTGTATACAATAGTAGTGATACTATTTCTGTAGGAATTGGCTATAATGGCAATATTTTTAAGGAAAGTACAGAAGCTAAAAACATTGGCGACATTATAATAAGTGCCAATGGTAAAGTAGGAACTATTGTAGGTGAGTCCGTAGATACTTCGTCTCGTCCTATCTGGCGGGTAAAAATATATGCTATTGTACAAGGCGAAAAAGGTGATACAGGAGCTCAAGGTCCAGTAGGTCCTCAAGGAAGTCAAGGTCCACAAGGTCCTAAGGGAGAAACCGGAGCTCAAGGTCCTCAAGGCTTAAAAGGTGATACGGGCGATAGAGGTCCTCAAGGTGCAGCAGGTATACAGGGTCCTACCGGTCCACAGGGACCTAAGGGTGCAGATGGTGAACCTGGTCCTACAGGTCCTAAAGGTGACAAGGGCGATACAGGTGCTCAAGGTTTAACTGGTCCTCAAGGTCCACAAGGCAATCAAGGTCCTCAAGGTTTGACTGGTGCTCAGGGTCCTGCAGGCCCGCAAGGAGCACAAGGTCCTGCTGGTGAGACTGGTCCTCAAGGCCCGACGGGCCCTCAAGGTCCTAAAGGAGCAGATGGTACTGCCGGTATACAAGGTCCTGCTGGTCCTCAGGGGCCTCAAGGAATTCAAGGTGAAACAGGTCCTCAAGGTCCTATTGGTGCTACTGGTCCTCAAGGTGATACCGGTCCTAAAGGAGATACTGGTGAACGAGGAAAAGGATTTTATGGAGTAGATGCTTCTGTTAAGCAATTTGTAGAAACTCTTTCTTTGAGTTTAGTGCTTCCTACAGGAAGTAGTCCATTAAGTCAGGAAACTATCATATTTGTAAATGGCGATGTTGCGAGAGTTCAGGCAAATGACGGAAGTAATCTTACGTTAACTCTTGTAGGCAGTGTACAAGGTCCTAAAGGCGACACTGGTGCTACTGGTGAGTCTGGTCCTCAAGGTGCTGTAGGACTTAAAGGTGATAAAGGTGACCAGGGTGATGTCGGTCCTCAGGGACCTCAAGGTGTTCAAGGTCTTGTAGGGCCGCAGGGTGCTACAGGTCCGAAGGGAGATACTGGTCCTCAAGGTATTCAAGGTGTACAAGGTTTGCAGGGTGAACAAGGTCCTAAAGGCGATAAAGGCGATACTGGTCCTCAAGGTGAGCAAGGTATTCAAGGACCTCAAGGCCCGCAGGGTGTTCAAGGTCCTACTGGTCCGAAAGGCGATAAAGGTGATACCGGTATAGCTGAGTTTAATCCTCAAGGTACCTGGAGTGCTGAGACAACGTATGGATTAAATGACCTTGTAAATTACGAAGGTTCTGCTTATGTGTCCATGATTTCCGGTAACTTAAATCAAAATCCTTCTACCGCAACTGATGCATGGATGCAGTTTGCTGCAGTAGGTGCCCAAGGTCCTCAAGGTATTCAGGGACCTGTTGGTCCTCAAGGTGAACAGGGGCCTGCTGGACCTACTGGAGCAACAGGGCCTCAAGGTGAAAAAGGCGATACCGGTGAACAAGGACCTGTTGGACCTCAAGGGCCTCAAGGTTTGAAAGGTGATACCGGTGAGAAAGGTGAACCGGGTGAACAAGGGCCTCAAGGCATACAAGGTATTCAAGGACCTGCCGGACCGACCGGACCGACCGGACCTCAAGGCGAAAAAGGCGACGAAGGTGAAAGAGGTTACAGCTATTACAGAGTATCTGATAGCTATCCTACTTTTCAAGAGACCGTTGACTATACGTGGCTTAGACCTGAACCTTCTTCGGTTTCCGAGGTTAGAGTTAAGGAG
>OJKY01002053.1_pt1 | contig 10977 bp, 10 predicted proteins | sample 1596571 | NCBI WGS metagenome assembly OJKY01 (sample SAMEA4350170, study PRJEB24818) | metagenome | biome: human; feature: gut; material: faeces | place: Denmark | collected 2013-09
AGGATCTTCATACCTGAAATACTTTTTCCAAGCATTTTACTTTCTCGAAAAACTCCTGCAATCTGATTCTGCATATAGCCGTAAATACCTGTTTGATCAAAATATGCCTGAATCCGCTCCTGCTGATACGCTTTCAATATTTTTTCAAAAATTATGACACTTCCTGTTATAAAAAATGCGGTACCGCCTCCCCATAAAGCAAATAGGATCCTCTTTTTGGATATATCATACCAGCTTCTTTGAATTGCGATCGTAACCATCATCAGAAGAGCCAGTGCCAGGAGAGCGGCATGAATCAGCGATGCACTCTGCACTACCAGTCCTACCGGAAGAATCATCCACCCAGCGATCTTCCATAATGCTTCATAGCCTTTTCTTCTATAGGAATATAATACTGCTCCGAACAAAGGAACATAAAGGTACATCAGCAGTGGTACAGACACTGCCATATTTCCGAGCCGGAGATACGTTCCCGCTCCTCCCATATACAGTCGGCATGGAATGGTAAGCCCCATCAATGCAAGAAAGACCCCTGCCATCCATTTTCCATATTTTCCAAGTATACTGTAGTCCAGATAATAAATGCCCAACATCAGAACAAATCCAACTACAGTAAACAGTAACTGCCTCTGTGGAAATCCCATTTCATATCCATGACTTTTCAATCCATACTGCAAAACGATACTGATGATTCCCAGTATCCCTGCCAGCAATACAAGTCCCCAGGACATCTGTGGTCTGTGGATCCGGTCAAGCTCTACCCCAACCTGTACCGGATCTCCCATTTCCGCGATTGCTTTTTTTAATGCCTGCTCTTCTGTCATCCCTTTTTTCAAATACATTTCTGCCTGATCAGTAATATGATCCTCTAGTTCTTTTTCTATGCCTGGGCATGCCTTTTTACAACGGATCTGATCCGTCACACACCGCAGATATTCTTCTTTTTTCATCCCAGTCCCTCCATCGCCAGTACATCGGTCACCGCTTTCTGATATGCCTTCCACTCTTCCTTTTTTTCCTCCAGACGTCCATGTCCTGCTGCCGTAAGTCTGTAATACTTTCGTTCCTTTCCCATTACTTTCTGCTCATAGGACGTTACAAAATTTTTCTCTTCCAGCCCATGTAAGAGCGGATACAGAGTTCCCGCTTTCAGTTCAAAGACATTCTGCGATTTTTCCCGCAAAGCTTCTATCATCTCGTATCCATACATATCCTTCTCTTCCAGCAGCCGCAGGATCAACAGCATCATGCTCCCTGAAACTAATGATTTTTCAATTTTCACTACAATCTCCCCTTTCCTGTATATCGATTGTCTATATATCGTCTATCTATATATTATATCGAACATCTATCTATGTCAAGGCATTTTATCTCCTTACTTAACTTCTTTTTTTCACTTTAACAGAAAAAAATACGCACAGAACAGTTCTTTTCAAAACCGCTCTGTGCATTCTTTTCTATTTTCGTTCTATTTTTCTTTTTCAGTCCTGTTATTTACCAGGATTTTCCAGCTTTATTCTGCTATCATGCAGAGTTCTCCGGCTTTCAGTAAAACTTCTTTCTCACTGCCTTTTCCAATACGCACAGTAACTTTCTTCTCTGTATCAGAAGAAAGCCAGGCTTCTGCTTTTCCATTTTCCCAGCGAATGCTCACAGTAATATTACCTCTTGCTTTCAGACCGCTTATTTCTCCTTTTGTCCATTTTTCAGGCAATGCAGGGAGAATCGTGATCACTCCGTCATGGCTTTGAAGCAGGGCTTCTGCCACACCGGCAGTATAACCGAAGTTTCCATCAATCTGATAAGGCGGATGGGCACAGAACAGATTTGCATAAACTCCGCCCCCGTTCGCCATATTCATAGACTCTTTTGGCTCTACCAAATGGAGGATCTCATTCATCAGCTTTCCGGTATGTACTCCGTCTTTCATTCTTGCCCACATCAGAATCTTCCATGCCAGACTCCAGCCTGTTCCGGCATCCCCTCTCCGTAAAAGACTGGTTCTCGCAGCCTCATAAAGCTCCGGTGTTTTCTCGGTAATCCCTCTTCCCGGATGCAACTCATAGAGCTGGGAAAGATGGCGGTGATGTGGATCTGCTTCTTCAAAATCTTCATTCCATTCAAGGATCTGTCCGTTACTTCCAACAGCAGGTGCTGCCATCTCTTCAAAGATTTTTTCTGCCTGTCCGGTCAGCTCATCCCGGATTCCCAAAATCCTGCCCGCCTCCAGATAATCTCTCAAAAGATTTCTTACAATCGCGTTTTCATTTTCCGTATACTGTGCTACCGTGAGCTTTTCTTTCTTTTCCTCTCCGAAAAGGAAATCATTCTCCGGTGACGTTGCCGGTGACATCGCATAACCCTGTGCTGTCCCCACAACACTTTCCACACAGAAACGTACATTTTCTTTTAATACCGGATAAATCCGCTCCAGATATGCCCGATCCTCTGTGAATAAGTACTGGTCATAAAGATTCCGGCAAAGCCAGGCATACCCCATTGGCCAGAAGTTCCACTCAGCTCTTCCATCAGCAGGTGTCGTCTTTCTCCAAAGATCCGTATTATGGAAACTGCAGACTCCCTCTTTTCCGAAATAATGCATCGCAGTCTCTTTTCCATCTGCTGCCATCTCTTCACAGAGCCTTACCAGCGGCTCTCCCATTTCCTCCAGATTACACGGACCTGTCTGCCAGTAATTCATCTCGGTATTGATATTGATCGTATAATCTGAGAACCACGGTGGCACTAACTCTGCATTCCAGATTCCCTGAAGATTGGCTGCCTGCGTTCCCGGTCTTGAAGCTGCGATCAGAAGATACCTTCCATACTGGAACAGCAAAGCATTCAATCCTACATCTTCCGGGTGATCCTGAAAATCTGTCAGACGCTGCCGGAGGTCTTTTTCTGCATACTCATCCTTTTCTCCAAGAGAAAAGGACACTCTCTTATAATACTTCTGATACTCTTTCAGATGCTCCGTTCGCAAAGCCTCATAACTTTTCCCAGTACAATCAAAATCTGCCTTTAAAAGTTCTTCCGGACATCTGCCCTCTATAACCGGATGTCTGTCAAAGCCTGCAAAGCTGGAACGGATCCCATAATAAAGCGTTACTTCCTCTGCATTTTCCACAATAACTGCATTGCCTGCTTCGTTTACTTTTCCGTCTGTGACGATCTTTCCCCAGCCTTCGTAGCACATTCCCTGCTTTTCCGGCTCTTCCGGGAATACGGGAACAGCTTTTTCCGAGCCACCTTCGCCTACGGTAAATGGAACTCTGCCCGGACACTGCCCTTTTGTCTTCAGAATCCCATCCGTGCAACAGCTTTCCCTGGCATAACCTCCTTCCACATACAACTTCAGTGAAAAGGCTTTTTCAGAACGGATCTTATAAACCAATACCTGTGCAGGCTGACTGACAATACAGGACTTTTCCACCAAAGCTCCCTGATTTTTATAAGTTATCCTCACTTCTGCTGTATCCAGGCACAGTTCCCGGTGATAATCCGAAATTTCTTCTGTCCCGTCCAGCATTTCCATATATACATTTCCAAAAGGAACATACATCTGAACGTCCTCTGAACTGCTGAAGCACTCTTCAAGATATTCCATCGCCTTCTGATATTCTCTTTTTTCCGTCAGTTCTCTTACTTTTTCAAGATATCCTTCAGGAAGTTTTTTCTGCGTCTTTTCAGGATACCCTGACCAGAGTGTATCTTCATTTAATGCAAGTATTTCCTTCTTCGTTCCACCATAAACCATGGCACCTATCCGCCCATTTCCAAGCGGAAGACTTTCATGCCAGTTTTCTGCCGGATGATCATAGTAAAGTTTCATGTCAGTCCCTCCATCTGTTCTGGTTCAAACCTGATTGTTATAGATGAAATATTAGCATACCTTTTTGTTAGAAACAACTCTCTGTTTATAAATTTTCCTGTTGAGAAACATTATTCCAGGCCGCCAAATCCCCTTGCTGTCAGATCCTTCCAGGCATCTTCATCAAACTCATTCTTTTTATAATAATATTTCCGGTCTTCCTCTGTGATCGTGCGGATCACCCTGCATGGATTTCCTGCTGCTATAGACCAGTCGGGAATATCTTTTGTCACCACACTCCCTGCTCCGATCACTACATTATTCCCAATCTTCACACCAGGGCAGACAATCGTATTTCCTCCCAGCCAGCAATTATCACCGATGGATACCTGGATTCCATACTCATACATACTATTTCGGGAATCCGGATGGATTGGATGTCCTGCCGTATAAATTGCCACGTTCGGAGCAAACATACAGTTATCTCCGATCGTAACTTTCCCAACGTCTAAAATTGTACAATTATAATTTGCATAAAAATTCTTTCCGACTTCGATATTAAATCCATAATCGCAATAGAACGGAGGATTGATAAAAGCACCTTCTGATTTTCCAAGTAATTCTTTTACAATTTTTTCAATTTTCTCAAAATCGCTCCGGTCAACCGTATTCAATTCCTGAGTCAGCTTTCTCGCACGCTTTTGCTGCTCCATCACTTCTTTATCCGCTATGTATGCAATTCCTGCATCTCTTCTTTTTATCTGATCCATATTTTTTCTCCTCTTTCTTTTTAAGATGTCGGGGGCAATAAATTCTGTAATATTTCAGTTTTTTCAAAAGAAAAGGAAACGTCACAACGTACGTTCCCAACTTCTTTTATTGCCTTTCATTTTTTACTTTTCTTCTCAGGCTCTATACTTTTTCTTTTTCCAAATTACAACTGATCCTGCTATTACCGCTCCGCTAAGATACAGCATTGCAAGCATCAGTCCTGCATTTTCATGATCGCCAGTCTTCGGAATGCCTGAACTATCTGCTTTCGGATTTGTCTTTGTATTTGTCTTTGTATTTGTCTTCGTATTCTGATCTGTCTTACTTCCTGCCTGTGCCGGTTTCTTCTCAAGAGCTGCAATAGCATCTTCGATTGCTTTTGCCATCTCATCTACTTCTGCCTGCTCCTTGATATTCTTACCACGGACAACTGCGTTGATTGCTTCTTCTACTTTTGTAAAATCTTTGTAGTCCTCTTTGTTCAGGCCATTCGCCTTTTCGATTGCCTCTTCGACTTTACTGTAGTCCGCATCTTTATATTCCAATGCTGCGATTGCTTCTTCGATCGCTTTCGCCATTTCATCTACTTCTGCCTGTCTTGCAATCACTCTTCCTCTGACAACACTTGTTGTCGCTACATTCAGTCCTTCAACAGACTCATCAGTATATACTGTCAGATCTGATGGAATAGATTCCAATGCTGCATCAACAGCACTGTAATCTGCAGGTTCTGCTCCACAAATTGGTGTTCTGCCTTCTACAAAAGTCCAACCATTATTTTTATCATCCGCATTCAGTGCGGCAGTAAAATCTTCTGTTTTCATTTCAGTCAAAGATTTTGCGACCGCAGCTTCATGTGCATTTTTAACTTCCAAATTACCGTCCGCAAAATAGCAGTTTGTAATTTCACTTCTCTCTGTTGCATCCTGCATAGCAAACGCATACCGATATGCAACAGTTCCGATTACACTTCCCGTCGAGTAACAGTTTTTAACAGAACCATATCCATACCCTGCTGAAGCATCTGTTCCAACAAAAGATGCCATGGAAGCAACTGCCTGTGTCACATTTCCGGTAGCATAACAATTTTTGATATTCAGCCCCCAAAGACTTCCGGCAAAGCCTCCGATATAGGAACCGCCCGTTACATTTCCGGTGGCATAACAATTCTTGATAACAGTTTCTTCATTTTTGTTACCATTTCCCTTGCCGATAAAGCCTCCGACATCTGCACCACCGCGAGCATTTGCTTCAACATCCAGTGAAACATCCGCTCTGCTGTATGAAATTTCCGACGCTTCTCCCAGCTCACCAATCAGGCCACCAATTGAACCTTTACCTGATGCTTCATTAATATTACCGGATACACTACATTCTTTAATTCCCTGCGTTCCGTCAAAAGCACCCACAAGTCCTCCAATCCAATAGGCAGCCGCATTGCCGTTCTCCGGTGTAGTCATATTTATTGAAAGGTCCGTCACATGACAATTTTCAATTCCTCCACTTGCAGAACCTGCAAGTCCTCCAGTCAGTCCGATTGCATAACCGGAAACTCTTTTTGCCACACCGTTTATAGAAACGTGATTCAGATTCACGTTACTGATTTTCCCATCTGCTGCACCAAATAATCCAAATACATCTCCTTCTGCCGGTGTACTTGCTGTTCCGATAGTCAGATTGGAAATCATATGTCCTTTTCCATCAAAATTTCCGGAAAACATAGAATAATCTGAACCTCCGAACAAAGCATCGGAAAAAGAGTTTGCGATTGGTGTCCAGGATAATCCGTTCAGATCGATATCTTTCGTCAGGACAAAATATTTATCCCCATAACTCTCTCCGCTATTTACCGCACTTGCAAGATATGCCAGTTCTGCCCCACTGGAAATCTGATATGGATCTTCCGCCGCACCGGTTCCACCTGCAAATGCAGTAGCAACACTGCCATCCCAGGTATCTGAATCTCCTGCACCTCATCTGCTGCCAACACTGTCATTGGAATCATTGCCATGACAAGGCATACCGTCAGCAGAATCGTTAAGAATTTCTTCTTTGTCTTCATTAACAATTCATCTCCTGTTCTTTTTTTTCTTTCACTATGAGTAATTTGCATAGCATATGTAACTATACATACTATGTTATACACGACAAACTGACTTTTTTCAAGAACTTTTTGAAATACATTTGCATCAGGTCAGCAATTTTCTCCTTAAAAGAGATCCAGCATATTGTCCAGATAAACCTTTTCCCTGACGTGGATCTGATACTCGGGTTTCGTCATATAATAAAGCAGAAATTCAAGGATCAATGCACTGCCAAGTCCTCTTCCTTCAATTTTAAAGTTAGTAAATCCCATTGGCAGATAGGTATTTTTTATATCCTGGATCCCTATAAATTCTGGATTTTCCATCGCTTTGGAAAATTGATATCCTTCCGTCCCATCCGGTGCGGCACATCGGTGATCCGGACAGTCCTCTCCTAGATTCTGCCGACTGACCACTTCATAACATTGCTTTCGTTCTTTACATCCCGACCAGCAACACTCATTGCATAAAAATTCTACTTTGACTTTCTGTGATTCTGTCAGCGTATCTAACTGACGCAAAGATTTGTTCAGACGAAAATCCGGTACAACATAACGGAACTCTTCCCTGTTGACTTCTTCCACAAACTGCTGAAAATCGGTCAATACTTTCGTAGTAGAAGAAACAAAATACAGATTCGGATAAGTCCGTTTCAGATAATTCAGTAATAAATCAGAATGGACGATCACTCCATTTTGAACTGCATCACTCTCTGCGAACATAGCACAAAGGCTGTTGCATTTCCCATCTGAAAGATGTTCTTTCCGAAGCAGGGAATTGCTGAAAGTCAGACGGGCAGAAATACCATATTCCTTCAAGAGTGCCAGAACTTCCCGTGGATCATAATCTCCTTCCCCGATACGTCCACCACCCCACAGGCAGTCGGCTGATGCACCGTAGATTGAGCCGATCTCGCACCAGTCATAAAAATATTCTCTATGCTCACGGAATAGTGGCAGAAACACACGATACAATTCGTAAAATTCAAATAACCCCGGAAGATGGTAAATCGCAGTGGGAAATTTCATTTTTTCATTTAATTTTTTATCACACATAAGCTTCTCTTCTTTTCTTCTTATCTAAGATGATAAGACAATCTTTCTCCTTGTTATTATATTTTGTAATTTCCGCATTTTCAATCAAAAAAGAATCCCTTCCACCGGTCTCTCATCCGGTAAAAGAGATTCTTTTCTTCCATTCACTTTATCAAATTCGTTTATCGCATCATTCAAATATTTCTTTTGAATCGAACTGTTCCATAAATTCTACATACTCTGCTGAATTTTTGAAGACCGGCTCATACTGATCCACCAGTTCTCTGCTACGCTGTGCTTTTTCTTTCAGAAGACCATACGCTGCCAGTGCAAACATCTTCGCAGTCACGATATATGCCTCTTCTTCATCTGTCACCTCAAAATCAATCTGATGCAGTCCGCCTTTTACGCCTCCGGTATTGAAGGTGTAAACCGGCATCAGATGCTGCACATCTCCTACATCGGTTGATCCTCCGGCATGACCGGAAGCTTCTATCACCGGTATACCTGATGCACTGATTTCTGCCGCATGCTTCAGTTCCGGAAGTGCCTCTTCTGCCAGCGTCGGAAGATAACCCGGTAAAGTACTGATCTCAACCTTTGCTCCCATTGCAATCGCTCCTGCCTTAAAGGAACGGTCTGTCTTTTTGGCTGCATCTGTAAATGCTTCGATCGTCTTTCCTCGAACCAGCGTCTCCACGACAACTTCATCCGGAATCACATTGACCAGGTTTCCGCCTTTTGTAATGATCGGATGCACCCGCACGCAATCTTCATCCCGGAAAGTTTCCCGGTTCAGTCCCAAAGCCTGAAGTCCAAGGGATGCTGCTGAAAGTGCATTCACTCCTTTTTCCGGTGCCCCGGCGGCATGCGATGCCTTTCCAAGTACCCGGATTACTTTGGAAACGAATCCGTTTCCTGTCCCGCTTCCCACGAGGATCTCATTTCCCGGACGGATATGATGTGTCAGGCAAAGATCAATATCATCAAATGCACCGATTCTCAACAGTTCACATTTTCCACCACCGTAACGGATCTTTCCCTGCTCCCGGAGCTGGTTTTTAAATTCAATCTCTCCATACTCTTCTGCCGGTGTGGCAAAGAAGACAACCTGTCCATCCAGTTTCTCAGCGATCTCAGGAACCGTCAGTGCAAGTGCAGCCCCGAACACGCCTGCCATCTGTGCATGATGTCCACAGCAATGTTGCCGCATTGGTCTCAGGATTTGCAAAGGCATGCTCCGGGATACGGAGTGCATCCAGTTCTCCCAGCAGTGCAAGACTTGCATTTTCTTTTTTATCCTCATTCAGATACGCCTTTACTCCTGTGATCGCAAATCCCTTTTCAGTCCGCAGTCCCAGTTGTTCCATTTTTTTCACAAACTTCCCGGAAGTCTGAAATTCTTTATATCCAAGCTCTGCATGGGAATAAATATCCCGTGCAAATTCAAGGATTTCTTCTCTGTGCCGGTCGATCGTTTCTATAATAAGTGCTTCTGTCTGATCCACTGTATGCCACTCCTCTCCGTTCTCTGCTTACTCAGATTCCCTTACGGTAATTCCTTTACTTACTGAAGTTCCTCAGGAATCCACCATAATCCGTCATTATTTTCTTCCATGTACTTTTTAAATTCGTCTGAGTGATATGCATCCACGATTGCTTTTGCCCAGTCAGCATCTTTGTTCTCTTCTTTTACAACGACCTGAAGAACCAGGTAATCCTGAATGTCTTCATTTGCCAGTGCTGTAGAAGCATCAATCCCTGCATTGTATACAACACTTCCTGTGATTGCTACATAATCAAAATCAGCCATCGTTGCCGGAATCGTCATACTGTTCATCTCTGTAAACTGGATGTTGTAAGGATTTTCTACAATATCTTCCTGCGTAACTGTGGACGGATCTGCATTCTCATCAATCTTGATCCAGCCAATCTTCTGAAGCATCAAATAGCAGCGTGCTGTATTAGACGCATCATTTGGAACTGCTACTTTCGCACCATCTTTAATATCATCCAGGGAATCATATTTATCTGAATATACACCAGCCGGTACAGTCGGGATCGGGCTGATTGCTACAAGATCACCGTCATAGCTCTTATTGAAATTATCCATATAAGCTGTATGCTGCTCTACGTTGACATCTACTTCTCCATCATTCAGGGCGATATCTGCTGTCTGAAGATCTGACAGATCCACACCTTTCACTGTATAGCCTTTTTCTTCCAGGATCGGAACGATCGCATCTTCAAAAAGCTCTGTATATGGTCCCTGGGATTTTCCATAAACAATCTCTTTTTTGTCTGCATTGTCTTTGGAGGAATCCTTTGTGCCTGAATTTCCGCAGCCTACAAGTCCAAGGACTGTTGTTGCTACTAAAATGCCTGCTAATACCTTTTTCATAATTTCTTACTCCTTTTCATTTTTTGATCTTTATGTTTATTTTCGATCTCGCTTTATTTTCGATTTTTATGTTAATTTTAATCTCGCTTTATTTTCAATCTTTCTCTTTCTTTGTCAGTTTTACTTTAGCGGTGCTGTCTTAATTTTCTTGAAATTGTATTTCCCGCAAACTGAAGGATCTGTACAAAGATAACCAGTACTACAACTGTGAAAATCATCAGTGGTGTGTTCATTCTCTGGTATCCATAAGTCAGTGCCAAATCTCCGACACCGCCTCCACCTACATATCCTGCCATCGCAGATGCTCCGAGAAGTCCGATTGTACCAGTTGTCAGTGCCAGAACAATAGATCCCAGTGTCTCAGGAAGAAGGAAGTAACGAATAGTCTGCCATGTTGTAGCTCCCATCGCTTCTGCTGCTTCCAGAATACCCGGATTAATTTCCAACAAACTGTTCTCCATCAATCGTGCCAGATATGGACTGATGTAAATAACAAGTGGTACCAATGATGCCGTACTTCCAATCGTAGTTCCAACAATTGTTCTTGTCAGTGGCATGATTGCTACAAGAAGGATTACAAATGGAATGCTTCTTACAATGTTAATGTAGATACTTACGATATTGTAGAGAATCCGATTCTCTGCAAGTCCGCCCTTGTGGCAAAGCACAAGGATCAATGCCAGAATGATTCCTATGATGGTTCCGATGATCAATGACCATGCCACCATATATAAAGTCTGTCCTCCACTAGTCAGTAATTTCTCCAGTGAAACTCCAAAATACTGCTGATCCATTAAATCACCTCTACCCTTTCTCTGATTACTCCGTTTTCGTCAATCTGTTTCTCTGCTTTCAGAATCTTCTCTTCAGATC
>OJKY01002055.1_pt1 | contig 10976 bp, 10 predicted proteins | sample 1596571 | NCBI WGS metagenome assembly OJKY01 (sample SAMEA4350170, study PRJEB24818) | metagenome | biome: human; feature: gut; material: faeces | place: Denmark | collected 2013-09
AAACATTTCTCCATCTGAATATCAAAAAAAGGTGATACAGACCACAAGTGTATCACTTCAAAAACAGTAAAACGAATCCGGATAAAATACATCATTTATCGGTGTTTTATCCAGGTTCATTTTTTACTTCAGATATACGATAAATTTATATAATCATCCATCCAAACAAACTCATTAAACTTTTATTTTACTATATCAATTTTTTGAATTTTATTGAAACTATTACATATATGTAATAATATTTATTAACCTTTTAACTTTTTATATTATGATGGAAAATGTGATTGAAAAACACTATGTTCCTACGTCTGGAAGTGGTCTTGATGCTAATTTGGTCGCTGCATTAATGAATAACAATAATAAAAGTCTTGATCCAGCAACAGTAGCATTACTTCGAGATAACGATAAATGTTTAGAGACAGCCGCTTTAGCTAACGGTGGTGGAATGTTTGGCGGAGCAGCTATGTGAAATAATCCGTTAAAAATTTATCAAGTCTATTTAAAATATACTGATATTAATAAAGTATTATAAAAAATTTAAGTATATTTGCAATAATACATAAGCGGATTTAAAACTCGGTGAATTCAGGGAAACTCTCACGTAGACAATCCTGAGCCAAGTCTCTTATAAAACTAAGAGAAAGGTGCAACGACTATCCTTATGGAGTAGATTTCAAGTGAAATCGAAGCGCCGAGCCTCTTTAAATTTAAAGAGTGATGATATAGTCTGAACTCTATAGCGATATAGAGAGAATATATGGAAACGATATATTCGCAACAAAATGTTATGTATCTTGTTTGGATGTGGATAATGAGATGGATGAACGGCAACGGAGAATGAGGAAACGGACAAGGTTTAGCTAATCAGTTAAACAATGATGCAAATACTAATTTAACAATTCGAGCAATTGATGGAAATCGGGATGCTTTAAGAGAACTTGCAACTAATCTTAATTGTGATTTTAATACTTTAAATTCGGCTATCTGTGGAATTAAAGGTGCTATTGATAAAGTGGGTTACGATGTTGGCTTCTCAGCAGAGCGAGTAATTAATGCTATCCAAATGGGTGATAGTAATATAATTAGCAAAATGCAAGATTGTTGCTGTACTACACAGAGATCAATAGATGCAGTTAATCTTAATTTAACTAAAATGAGTTATGAAGATCAATTAGCTGTTCAGGCACAAACTAATCAGCTAATGACTGCAATTAATAACGGTTTCTGTAATGTTGGACAGCAAATTGGTAATCAAACTGTTGCAATGCAAGCTGGATTCCAAGGTATTAAGGATCTATTTACGCAACAGAAAATCGATACCCTTCAAAATCTTAATTTACAATATAGTAATCAATTATCACAATTGGCTCAAACTGCAGCTATTCGTGAATTGATTGATCCGATTAAGAAAGAGCTTTCGGATATTCAATGTGGATTACCTAAACAACCAGTGCCTGCAATTCCTGTAAGTTGTGCTTATCCTTATGCTGGATATGGCGCAGGTTATGCTGGATATTCTGGTTGTGGTAGTTGTGCGTAATTAATATTATCTTAATGTTATTCACGAAATATGGCAACAACTAGTTCTAATCCAACAGTTATAGGGACTCCAGTTTCAAATCCTAACAACGAAAGTCCCGCCACACTTCAGCGAAAGCTAATAGTTTTAGCTTTCAATTTACCAGATAATATTGTTACTACTTCACCAATTGAAGATCAGATTACAGTAACAGTCGATTCAGTAGATACCGCTACATTTACAAATCCTGATGGAACAACCAATACTGATTATCTTGTTATAGTTAAAGTAGTACAAAATCTCAGTTACTGTACTAGAAGTTTAGTAGGTTATAGAGAAGTTACTCGTACTAAAACTACGTATGAGTGTTTTATTATGCCTCAAGAAGAAGGCGCTTCTGCACCTCAGATAAGCGCAACTTACGATTATGATGTATTTATTAATCATTGTAATTATGTTGTTCCAAATATAGCAAGAACAAGAAATCACGCAATTGTTGTAAGTATAAGAAATAGTGCATCAGCTTAAAATTACTATAAATATGATATTACATCCTGAACTCATTAAGAAATATTTTAGTCATCCAAAACAACTTCTAATGGTTTGTAAAGATCACTTAGCAGATGCTTGCAAAATTTTAGAAGGAGAAGATGAGTATAATTCATATAAATCTTCAAGCCGTTTAAGTAAGAGTGAAGAAATGGATTATAATTTTCATTTAGCTAAAGTATGTTGCATTTTATGTGATTACTTTAAAACTGAAGGTTTAAATCCAGAATCTTATTTGAATGAAGTTACAAGATATAAAAGAGAAGAACGCTAGAATTTAGATTTCATAAGAGAGGGATATATGTAAATGTATTCCTCTCTTTTTACTTTAAAATATTTTATGGTTATGTTTGCTAATTCAAAAGTTAATGATAAGTTATACTTCTTAAATATTAACAGTATAACAAAAAATCCTGAATTATATATAGGAACAATTCTAACTGCGGGAAATCCTATTGATCCTCCTCTAAAGCCAGGAGAGTTTAGAAATCCTAATATACCTATAGAAAAGATAATGTCTATTCGTGTAGAAGTATTTGGAAATGTATTAGAATATACCGTTCCAGCAAATGCTACATCTGTAAAAGACGGAGATACAGAAATATATTTAAGACGAGATGATTTAGAAACTAAATTAAAATCTCAAGTAGATTCTTATCGAATAATGTTTGAATCAGTAAACAAACAGAAACAATTGTATGAAAAATACAACGATTTATTTCAATCTGTAAAAGGAAACTCCCAAGAAAATGTTACAGAAGAGAAATATAAAGAATTAATAGCTAGAATAGCAGAACTGGAAGAGCAGTTAAAAGAAAAGGAACAGCCTAAAGAATAATTATTTGAAAAGTTAAGAATTCGTTCTTAACTTTTTTTTTATTTAAATATTTTGTATTTTTGTACAAAATTTATAAATAAAAATTCTATGGCAGATGCTTTACATAAAAATGCAGAAACAGTAGGTTCAATAAGTAAAGATTTAGTATTAAATACTTTTGGCCGAATTTATATAAGAGTTAGAGATAAATATTATGAATTAAACTACGATAATACTGGATTAGACAATACATCAAATGATTCAAAAAATGATCCTGATATTATTATTTTAGAAAGTAGCGACGATCTTACTTCTATAACATATCCTGGAGATAGTAAAGTGATACTTACACTAGATGGGGGATTCTATATTACAGTCAATGGAGAGTATAGACCTTATACCGTAAAACAAACTGGTAGTTCTTGAGAAATTGAAGATTTAACTGTAAAAAATCCAATTAAAATTCTAACTACTACTGAACCTCCATTTATTATTAACTCTAAACAATTAGTAGAAAATTTAAATGCGCAGTATTTAAATGGATATACTGATGATAAATTTGCTAAAAAAGCAGAAAACGAATCTATCTCTGGAAATTGAACTATTAAAAATATCTTATTTATTGATAATGTTTTAAAGAGTACAAATAATAAAAATACTTTAAATGATACAATATTAGATTTTGCTAATAGTACATTAGATATTGATTATATCAACGTACGTAAAGCAATGCGTGTTTATGAGTATATTATTAATCGAATTAAATGTACTAATGGATCTTTTTGAGTCTCAGACAGTGCTATAGTAGAATATAAATTTTCTCCTACAATTAATTCAGGCGATGATGCAAACACTTGATCCTATACAATTGTTGATTCTATACAAAATGATTATAACTTTGGAACATTAGATAATGAGTGACATACATTAGAAGAATGATATAATATATTTATACCTGATTATTCAAATCAGCCATATATACCAATTGATATTAACAATAAAACACAGGTTGATAATGCTACAACATTATTAACAGGAAGAACTCCTGAAGGAATTATTACAGATGAAACATTATGAAATAAAACTAAAGAATTATATCCAACACAGTATGGAGAACTAAGTATTCTTAATTTTTTAGATACATTATATAATAGTTTTTATAATATTTCTGGAGTAATTGAAAATTTTGATGGAGATATTGTTAGATGTACTATGAAAGATGAAACTTCTGCAAATTTAACTGTGTTTTGAGTTAATGATGTCATTAGATTACAAAAAACTATTGGATATAATGTTTATAATATTGAAGGAGTAGTTACTAGAATAGAAAATAGAACAGTATATATTAAATTATCTAGTAAAAGTAATGGAGTAATTGAAGAAGGAGATACTTTTGTTCGAATTGATAATGTTATTCATCCTGATCGGCGTGGAGCAGTTTATATGACTTCAGCAGATTATAAGGCTCCTTACATTGATGTAATTGATAATACTAATTATTCTTATAGTAAAAACGATTATAACGAAGATATTACTGATGAACCCTATGTAAATAATTCTAATATAAAAATACGTTTAGGTAGATTAGATGGGTTAGCTTATGATGAGGTATTTGGTAGAATGTCTGGAATGGGAATTTTTATTAAAGGAGATTATAATCCAGATTATGTTTCAGAAGCTACAACAATATTAGGTCAAATCGAGGAGTTTGCTCAAAATAATAGTGGCGGTTTATATATTAAGGATGGGTGTATTGCTCTTGGTTCATATGCAAATTCTAATAGAAAAGTTGGAATATTATTAAATAATGATGGATCTGGATACTTAGCGCAAGGACATATTTATTGAAATAAAGAAGGTACACTTTATTTAGATGGAGGAAGTAATGAAGGTTTAATTATTCTTAACGGAGATATTAAACTTGGCCCAAACAGCGACGGTTCATATAGAATTGAACTAAATAATATTGGTTCTGCTAAATTTGGAAACGGATCGACCAAATTTTATGAAGATGGAGGAGGTTCATTAGCAAATGGGCATATTACATGAACAATGTCTGGAGCTGTTATTTCGGATATATCTATGCATATAGGAAATAGATCAGCATGACTATTTTCTAAAGATCGAAATAATTGATCTGATCGATTTCCTACAGTAGGAGCTTCAGATTTATGTTATGCTATTGGGAACGAAATGGAAGTAATTCCAATATATGGAGTAGAAATATATAGTAAAACTACTTGAAATTCAGGTATTCCTTCTACACTTTATTATAGTTTTACATATCAAAGTCAATACAGTATTGATGGAGGGTTGACATTTAAAGATTGAAAATCAAATGTACTAGATTATATGCCTGCTCAAGAAGTTCAAATAAAAGTAACTAAAAAAAGTGGGCCTGCTGCATCCCAATCTACTGTATATACAAAAACTTATACGAGTAATTATATCTATGGTATTCAAAGTGATGATGAAGGAGTAGGTTCAATTGGATTTGGAAATTTATATTGAAATAGCGCTGGCAGTATTAAATCGAGAACTGCTTTGTTTGAGGATATTACTATATTAGATGAAACATCTCAAATATATTATATAGATGAAAAAATAAATTTAATTGCAAAACCTACTAGTTCTGAGTTAAATATTGTATTACCTGCTGCTAACGATAAATATATTGGGAAAAACATTACTATATATAAACCAGTTAGCACAGGTTCTGTATCTATCTATGTAGGGACATTTACTGTTAATTCTCCTACTTTAACTATTCCCGCAAACACAGCGCAATTATTAATATATACATATAATCCATTAGCAAATTTAACTACCCGTCCATGATCATTAAGTAACGGAGAAACTAACACAAGTGCTGTATTATATTCAGGACATATTTCTATACCTACAAGTATATTATCAGATCCTTTTAGTTGTACTCTAACAAAATATAGTTCGGCTCCTAATATAGAAGTACAGAGTGTACAGTATCAATACGCATCAAATCCTGATGTTAATCAAACTAATAACTGATTTGGATATATATACCACAATATAGGACATACTAATTATGCTATTAGTTTAACTCCTGTTCCTTATGAGTATTGAGTCACTGATCCAAATAGAGGTATGGATATTAATGATGTAATTTGTCGGGTAGTAAAAAAATATAACAATACGTGTATATTTCAAATTAATAAAACAGATGGAGCTAGAATATATCAAGAGTTAGATTTTGTAATATACGGCTCTATTTAAAATAATAAGGACTAATATGAAATTTAATATAGTAGAAAGAATTCTTTTACCTCAAATGATTAAAACAGCAATTAAACAAGGTAATTTAATTGAGATGATGTCTGTTGAACATATAATTAAGAAGATGAGTTTTGATGAAGATGAGATTAGTAAATTTGAGTTAAAAACCCTAGATAACGGAAACATATCGTGAAATACTAAAACCGCTATCGATAAAGAAATAACGTTCACTAAAGAACAAATTGATATATTAAATAAAACAATCAATTATTATGATGAAAATAAATTGATTGAATTAAGTATGATCTCATTAATTGTTAAAATTAAAGATCTGAGTGAAAAAAATTCTGATTAATATAGGTATTTATACTATACTAATTCTTATAATTGTTTGATTATATCATAGTAATCAAAAAAATAAAGAAGCTTATAGTATTGCTGAAAGTAATTATAAAACTGAGTTACTTGCTAAAAATGGAGAGAATAGAATTTTACAATTAACTTTAGATCAATTTGAATACCAACAAGATTCTATTATGAAAAAAATGGATAGTGTCATTCAAGATAACAAAATCAAGGCAAAAACTATTCAATTTTTAGCATATCAAAAAGTAGAAATAACAAAAACTGATACTATTAGACTTGTTGATACTGTATTTCAAAAAGGAGTAAATATTGATACTACTTTAATTGATCCATATTATTCTCTTAATCTAAAATTAAAGTATCCTTCGGAAATAGTAGTTTCTCCTAAATTTATAAACGAGAATTATATTATTTCTCATTATAAAAAAGAAACAATTAAACCTAAGAAGTGTTGACCGCTAAGGTGATTTCAAAGAAAACATATTGTAGGCGAAATTACAGTAGTAAATTCCAATATATATAGTTCACAAAAAGAATCAAAATTTATAGAGATTATAGATACAAAAAACAAGAAGTAATTTCATAAAATCTTTTTTAAAATTAATGTCAAAAAAACAATAATATTTACTTTTGATTTTAGTTTTTAAAAGTCTAATTTTGTGAAATTAATAATAAGAAACAATAAGTTAATGGCAGAATTACCAAATTTATTTGATAGTTTACTAGAAGATAATAAAACTACTACAACTGAGCAAGTTGAGGTAGAAGGATCTAGTACAACTGAGACAGGAGAGATTAGTCAACCTGAATTAGAGAATCAAAGTAATAGTGATTCAAATGAAGAAGTAGATATTAATCCTATTGAAGAATTCTTAAAAGAGAAAGGTATTGAAGATGTTTCAAAGATTAAATATGAAACAGAAGATGGAGAAATTCAAGAAGTAGATTTTAATTCTTTAAGCGGAAAAGAACAGTTAACAATTCTCAAAGAACTTTCTACTCCTGATTTATCTGAATCAGAAATAAACACTGTACAGTGGCTTAGAAATAATGGAGTTACACTAGAACAAGCAATAGATTATTTTAAACAGACTGCTGTTGAAGAATATAAAGCTTCATTAAATAATAAGGCTCCAGAACAACACTACGATGTAGATTCATATTCTGATGATGAATTATACTTTGCAGATTTAAAAGCAAGATATACTAGTATGTCAGATGAAGAATTAAAGTATGAATTAGATAAAGCAAAGGAGAATGAAGATTTATTTAAAAAGAAAGTTGAGATTATTCGAAATGACTATAAGGAAAAAGAGAAAGAAGCTGCCTTAGAAGCACAAAGAAGAGAAGAAGAGGAATATAATCAACTTCGTTCTGCTTTAACTGAATCTGTTTCTAATTTTAAAGAAATATCTTTTGATTATAAAGATCCAGAAAGTGATGTTTTAGTTATTGAAGATGATGAAAAATCTAAAATATTATCTTATTTACTAGAACAAGATACTAATGGATATAGTCAGTTTTTTAAAGATTTAAATGATCCAAAAGTTTTAGTTGAACTAGCATGGTATAGACTTTTTGGACAAGATGCTATTTCAAATATTAGCGAATATTGGAAAGATATTTTAAAACAGGAACGTCGTACAGCAAAAAGTAATAAAAATTCTTCTGCTAGTCAAACAGTAGTAGATAAAACTAATGCTAACGATAAATCTGAAAAACCTAAAACACTTTCTGATCTATACGATAAATATTATAGATAAGAATAAAAGTTATATTTTTTTAAACAAAATTTTTAATAAGTAATTATGAGAATATCTAATTTTACAACAGTACGCCCCGAAATGGCTTCGACTCGTACTGCAGAGGACTTTATGAAGTTCTTGGGTGGATGAGCGCCCCTTTAGGTAGAAATACTTATTGAAAAATTGCGTAAAATCGGCGAAACCGTCCTAATTCTCAGCGGCAACACCGAGGTAAAATATATAATAATATATATATTCACCGTAGAGCATAGAGATTGAAACTTTATTTATAAAGAATATAATATCTCCAAGAGTACGCAACATCTATTAGATGAAAACGTATGCCGACCTTACAAGATGGTAAATTGTAAGAACTATAAGATAAAAAACTTATAGGATAACAAAAGCATGGCAAATCCTGCTCGTTTAGGTATTGTATCTTCATTATATGATCAGTATACTGCTACGCATCTTACTGAAGCATTAATGAATGTATATACTCTAGACAAAGGTAGACCTAATGCTTTTCAAAGTATTAACTCGTTCATGGTTGAATGGGATATTAATGTAAACCGTATTAAAAGAGTACACTTCCTAACTGTACCTGAAGGTGATGGCGCAAATGGAGCAGATATTATCTTCCATTTCCCTGAAAACTACTATCAGAAAAACGATACCTTTATTATTGAAGGTTCTCGTCAACAGGTTATTGTTCTAAATCGTCCGATTAGACGTCGCGACAACGATTGGGAAGTAGTTGGTAAATTACAAGGTGACGATTATAGTGAAGTACTTGATCTTTCTGCTTGTCAGCCTGGTATGAATACGCGTTTCTTAACGAACTATCAACCTGAGATGCATAAACTTCTTTGTGCACTTGTAGCGTAAGCTACTCGATTAAACTCTTCTAATTATGGGAAAGCTAAGTCTTATAATAAATAAGATATGCCAATCCATAGCGAAGATCTCTTATATAGAGATTGTGCTTAACGACTATCGAAAACATAACTTATAAGAAATATATAAGTGAAGAAGTGAGTAGAGTAGGGTAACACCGAAACGGAGAGCCTCTTTATAACGGTAATAGAAGTAAAGAGGGTGATATAGTCTAAACTTATTGGAAACAGTAAGAAAATTAGTTGTAACTTGGAGGAAGGTAAAATGTCAGCTTTCCTTTGACTCAAAAGTCATAAATACCCTTTTAACTGCTGGGAAGTCTCACGTAGATTATCAGCAACGAAGCTTTAGATAAATTTATCTATTGAACGCTCAACGGCCATCGAAAGTATAACCATAAAGAAATATTATGGCGAATAAATGAGTAGAGTAGGATTTATTCCGAAACGGAGGGGAATAATCAAACGGTAACAGAATGATTATTTAAGATATGGTCTAATCTCTATAGTGATATAGAGCTAATATTAATGTACACAAAATATCAGAGTAAAATTCGGTATTGCTCTCTTGTAGAGTAATCTACATGACAAAACCTCTTTAACTGCTGGAAAGCTAAGTTTTAGTTATATAAATAATTAAAATATGTTAATCAGCAACGAAGACTTCTAAATAGAAGTAACGCTCAACGGCCATCGAAAGTATAATTAAGAAGAAATCTCTTAATGAATAAATGAGTAGAGTAGGAGAAATCCGAAAAGGGAGGAAACCTAAATATTGGTTATAGATTTTAGGTTTATGATATGGTCTAATCCTATTAGAAATAATAGCTAAAATATTACATAAGTTCGAATTAGTGAATACCGAAAAGCATCGGACATTTATCTCGACCCATCGTGCAGATGTAAGCTGGTCTGCTAAGTATGCCGCAATGGAAGATGTATTCATCCAAATCGGTAAAGGTCAGCAAGACGATCCTGTTTACAAACTTAATCCTGCACAAAAAGATTGCTTAGATACCTACATGTTTGCTCGTAATAATGCATTACTTTGGGGTAAAACTAATGTAGATAAATTTGGCAAACCTAAGATTTTTGACCCTAAGTGTTTTGGGGTCGCACATAGTAATATGTGGCAATAAAACTCCTTTAATTGCTGGAAACTCCCTCTGGGACAATCAGCAGCCAAGACTTAGATAATTTTTATCTATGTAAGGTTCAACGACTATCGAAAGTATAGCTATAGAGAAATACTATAGTGAATAAATGAGTAGAGTACATTCAATATTGAATGGAAATGGGGAGTAACCTTATAACGGTAATAGAAATAAGGTTAAAGATATAGTCTAGACAATAAAGTAATTTATTGATATAACTAGGAAACACAACAACCTATTATTTCTGGCGATGGTATCATCAGCCAAATTGAACGTTTTGCTGGAAAATATGTATTTAGTGGACATCTAAATGTTCGTATCTTTAATAAGGTACTTGCTCAAATGACTACTAAATCGGAAAGACCAACGGGTAACAAATATATCTTTATTTGCAACACGTTGATGTGGCATGAAGTTCAAAATGCACTTTCATCTTGGATTCGTGATTGGAAGACTGTTGGAACATTCTTATTCTCGAAAGCTTCTAATGGATATCTTGATTTAGGTGCAACATATCAATCTTATGAATTTGCGGGTAAATAATTGCTCCTTTATATTTTAATTATAAAGAAAACTCCTTTAATTGCTGGAAGGCTAAATGTAAATATTACACATGCTAATCAGCAGCGAAGTTCTAATTATTAGAAAACGTTCAACGACTATCGAAAGGATATACAA
>OJKY01002059.1_pt1 | contig 10960 bp, 10 predicted proteins | sample 1596571 | NCBI WGS metagenome assembly OJKY01 (sample SAMEA4350170, study PRJEB24818) | metagenome | biome: human; feature: gut; material: faeces | place: Denmark | collected 2013-09
GTACCCCATAGATCTCATCCAGTGCCGTCACCGCACCAGTAGCGGTCTCCGCCAATTCCGCATAGGTCACGGAAGAAGCAAATACCCCCTCGCTATCTTCCTCACACTGTGGCCGCAGCTCCGCCGCCTGCCCCGCCAGCAGATGACAGAGTGACCGAAGCGTTTTCACATCCGTTGCCTCGGTTTGCAACCCCAGACTCTGCCCCACCGGAATACGGTAGTAATTAAGATCCCCGGTAAGAATAAACCAAAAGAATACCGCCGAAGCCGCCGAAACTATGATCCACAGCCGCTTTAAGCACACCATCCACCAGCGTTTTCCCCGCCGGATGGCTTCCCGTATCCAAAGAACAAGGAACACCAGCGCAGCGGCCCCCAGCAAAAGCAGGATGACCTCCATTACCGAAAAGGGCGCCCTCCCGGTCAGCGCTGTCAGAGCCGTTGCCATACCATGATAAAATCCACGACTGTACAGATGCTCCACTTCTTCGGCATTGCCGCGCGCCAGGTGGATCAACAGCAACCCCACTGGCGTCAACAGTGTCAGTACCATGCAGGCAATGATACCGCCCCGACTCATCACACGGGGCTTCGTTTTTGTAGCGGCCGCACTCACCATGGGAATTCCCTCACTGGGCCAGCTTGGCATTGGCCTTTTCCATAAAACGCTCCGCCCGTATAATGGCACGGGTATGGCTGCCTTCGCCGATGGCACCGGCGGTATCTTCGGCATAAACCTTGAAAGAAAGAATTCTGCCCTCCACCGCGGTCAGTTCCGCCGTAACAGTCACTTTCATCCCCACCGGGCTGGCCGCGGTATGTCGCATATTCATCTCCGTTCCCACACTGGTGGTGCCTTCCTCCATCAGTCCGGCACAGCAGCCACAGGCTGCCGCTTCCATCCACGCAATAAGAACCGGGGTTGCCAATACAGGTAGGCTGCCGCTCCCCACATGGGCAGCGGTATCTGCCTCGGTAACGGTTTTATGTAAGGTAAAGATTTTGTTTTCCATAGTAGGTACTCCTTTTATGTTGTATTTTCTCGCCAAACATATTGAATGGACAATTATATTTAGCGTTATATCCTGTGTGAATTACTCAAACTGAATTAAGCACCTATTTGTACAATTATAAAATTTTTTGTTTGACTCAAGCTGAAATAAATTTTTTGTTTCTTTAACATTGGCAACAGTGTGGCTTCTACAGCGATTTTATCAATTCCAAAAGAGCTGATAAAATATAGCTCCCCTCTTTTCCGTAAAACTCTATAACATTCATTCAAGATCTTTTCTAACTCGTTTTCAACATGCGCAAGTGCATTATAGAACACAATAACATCGACGCTATCACTTGCCATCTGTAAGTTAATGGCATCCATCAGTAGAAAAACTATGTTTTCTGCATCCCTTACCGATGGCAGCAAGCGACTATCGTCTAAATCAATGCATGTTACAGAATGAGCAATACTGGCCGCTTCGAGGGAAAATTCTCCACTGCCGCAAGCAATTTCCAAAACATTTTTACATTCTATACTGTGAACGATTTGGTTTAGCGCCTCTGTAATCCTTCGCATATCCGTAGCCTCATATCGTCTTTTCTCATGCATTTTCATGCCTGTCCAAAATAGCATTTGTCATTCCACCTCTATTATAAAAAAAGACGCCGCATCTGTAAAGCGACATCTTTTTACAATCCGCAAAAGCCGCAGGTCGGCCCGCTCCATACAGAAACTTCACTCACTGCGCCGCCGGTATCCGCTCGTGCATCTGCAGGGTGCTCTGCTCCCAGCCGCAACACAGGATATCCCCGGCATGCAGCTCCCCGGCCAGCAGCCGTTCCGTCAGCGGATCCTCCACCATGGTGCGTACCAGCCGCCGCAGCGGGCGCGCCCCATAGGGGCCCTCCTCCGCCCCCGCAACAATCTGTTCCACCACCGTGTCCTCAAATTCCATCCCGATCTCCTGCTCCCGCAGGCGGCTTTGCACCCCCTGCAGCAGCTGCACCGCGATCTGCCGCAGCTCTTCCTTTCTCAGCGGCTGGAACAGGATTGTCTCATCCAATCTGCCCAGCAGCTCCGGCCGCAGCTGTTCCCGCAGTTTGGAGAGCACCATCGTCTTCGCGTCCGCCCCGGCATCGCCAAAGCCCATCCTCTGCGGATGCAGCATCGCCTCCGCTCCCAGGTTACTGGTCAAGATAACCACCGTATTGCTGAAGACCGCCAATCTGCCCTGGCTGTCGGTCAGTCGCCCGTCCTCCAAAATCTGCAGCAGCAAATTGTAAAGATCCGGGTGTGCTTTTTCTATCTCATCAAAGACCACCACGCTCATTGGGTGTTTTTTCACCGCCTCAGTCAGGATGCCCCCTTCCTCACACCCCACATAACCGGGGGGCGCCCCAATAAGCCGGGAAATACTGTGCGGCTCCCGGTATTCGCTCATATCCAGCTTGATGATATTCTCCTCGCTGCCGAACAGCGTTTTGCCCAATGCGTAGCACAACTGGGTCTTGCCCACTCCACTGGGCCCCAGGAACAAAAAACTCCCGATGGGGCGCCGGGGATCCCGCAGCCCAGCATTGCTGCGCAGGATGGCATGGATAACCGTCTCCACCGCCTCCTGCTGTCCTACCACACTCTGCCGCAGGCCATTTTCCAGCTGCTCTGCCGAAAGGCCCTGTCCCCCCGCAAGCCCTGTCATCGCCCCCGCCGCCTGCTGCACCTCTCGCTGGGTCAGTATCAGCCGCCGGGATGCTCTCATTCCACTCTCCAGCATGCCTGCCCGGTGGATCCGCAGCCTGGCCGCCGCCTCATCCAGCAGGTCCAGCGCCTTATCCGGCAAAAAGCGCGCCGGGAAATACCGCACCGAAAGCCGGATCGCAGCCTCCAGTGCGTCCTCGGTAATGATCATCCCGTGGTGCTGTTCATAGCGCGGGCACAGCCCCCGCAGGATCGCCATTGTCTGTTCCTCGGTAGGCTCCTCCACCAGCACACTTTGGAACCGCCGGGCCAGCGCGCCGTCCTTTTCGATGGTCTTGCGGTACTCCGCTATGGTGGTGGCACCAATAACCTGCAATTCCCCGCGGGCAAGTTTCGGCTTCATGATATTAGCCGCATCTACTGCGCCTTCCGCCGCGCCAATGCCCATAATGGTATGAATCTCATCAATAAAAAGAATCACATCCCCAGCCGCCGCCACTTCCTCCATAATGGACCGGATCCGCTCCTCAAAGTCGCCGCGATACTTAGTACCGGCCACCATTGCTGGCAAGTCCAGAGTAATGATCCGCTTATCCGCCAGAGCCAGCGGCACCCGGCCCTCCGCAATGCGCTGCGCCAGTCCCTCCACCACGGCGGTCTTGCCCACTCCCGCCTCACCGATCAGACAGGGATTATTTTTGGAACGCCTGGAAAGGATCTGCAATAGCCGCTCTGTCTCCTGTTCCCGCCCAATGACCGGATCCAGCCGCCCCTGCCGGGCCAGCTCAGTCAGCTCCCGGCCAAATCGGTCCAGCATCACACTGCGGATCTGCCGCTGGGCCTTTCCCACCACCTTGGGAATCTGCCGGTCGTTATTCTGCTCGCACTGCTCCAGCCGTATCGTCTCTCGCAGGGCAATGGTCAGGTTGGGGATATCCACTGCGAGCTTATTCATCAGTCTTACCGCCCCGGAATCCTGTTGTCCGCACAGCGCCAGCAGCAGGTGCTCGGTCCCCGCCTGCAAAAATCCGCCCATCTGGGCCTCCCGCAGCGCTTCTTCCACTGCGGCACGGTAATGCACCGTCGTTTCCTCCGACTCCAGCAGGGTGGGATGTCCCCTACCCACCATTTGCAGCAGGGCACGCTCGGTCTTTCCCGCTGTTACACGCCGCTGAAAAAGCAGCGTATAAGCCGCTCCGGCCCCCTCTCGCAGCAATGCCAGCAGCAAGTGCTCACTGCCGATATAGGTATGCCCTGCCTGCTGCGCCGCCCGCTGGGCGCCCTCCAATGCCGCGGCCGCCCGCGGTGTAAAGCCATTGTATTGATTCATAGGGTCTCCCCTCCTTTTTTGTTCTGCCCTTAATATTGGCTGCATCCAGTCGCTTAAACGCCGCACCAAAATCTCCCCGCGACATAAGATGGGGTGATCCCAATGTAAAGGAGGCATCTCTGCTATGTTTGGTAACTGCTGCAATACCTGCTGCCCTGCCGATAGCAACCGTGGGCTCTTCGGCATCTGCCTGAATGACGCCACCCTGGTCATCATTCTTCTTGCTATCTGGCTGCTGAGCAGCGGCGGACTGAGTGGCTATGGCGGCGGCTGTGGCTGTAATACATGCGGCGGCGGACGCAGTGGCTGCGGTGACTGCGGCTGCGGCTGCAACTAACCTTTTTTGAATAATAGGAGGGTACACTATGGGCTGCAATTCTTGTGGATGCGGCGGCAGCTGCGGCTGCGGCAATAACTGGTGGTGGATCATCATTCTCATTCTGGTGTGGCTGTGGCTCACCGGCGGCAATGCCACCAACATCTCCGCCTACCGCACCTGCGGCTGCGGCGATACCAGCACGAACGGCTGCGGCGGCTGCGGCTGTGGCTGCAATTAAGCCAACCCCACGCAAAAAAGGGAGCCAAAAGGCTCCCTTTTCTTTATGCAGCATCATTCTTCTTTTGCGGGCAAAGGTACCGTTCCCTTTTCTATCAGATCCGTGATTGCCGCCACCGCGCCCTGCGGAATACTCCGCTGCGCCAGCATCATACGGTTGCGCATGGCTGCGCTGCTCAGCAGCCGCCGCACGGCAGAAAGGGTATCCCGCACGCTCTCGGTCCCCAGTGCCATCCTATAGCGAGTAAAGAATTCCAGATTGCGGCTCTCGCAGCCGGGGACGCTCAGCATCAGCACCGCCGGCACCCTCTTTTGGGCGATCTCGGTACAGGAAAGCCCGCCAGGCTTACCCACTACCAGGTCGGCCGCCGAATAGTAAAGATCCATTCGGTCGGTAAAGCCCACCGGGTACAGCCGCTCCAGGAATTTGGCATACCGCTGCAGCTCCTTCAGGTCGCCCTTGTTCTTCCCGCAGATGACCACCACAAAGCTATCCTTGGGCAGTCGGCGCAGCAGTTTCAAGGCCAGGGTCGTCATCGGCCCGCAGCCGATGGAGCCGCTCATCACCAGTACCATCTCCCCCTGCTGGGCCAGGTGCAGCAACCGCCGGGCCACATTCTCGTCCACATGGGTGGCCATCGCCGGGTTGGTTGGGCTGCCCAGCGGCAGCAGGCGATCCTCCGGGATGCCCCGGGCGGTAAATTCCGGGATCAGCCTCTCATCCGGAATGACCCAGTAATCGGGCGTGATCTCATCCACACAAGGACTGCAGGTGTAATCGGTAGCAATAAAATAAAACGGATTTTTATATTCATATTTCCGGCGCAGCCTGGTCAGCATCTCCGCCGGGAACACATGCGGCGTCACTATGGCATCGAATCCACCCGAAAGCAGGTAGCGGTACAGCTGCGGCACACAAATGGCATTCATCTTGTATTCAAAGGAGGTCTCATCCTCCCCCAGCACCCGCTCTTCTTTTTTGCGGTAGCCCGCCCCGTATATTTTGGGAAAATACCGGTAGGCAATGGTGTGCAGATGGCTGATCGCCTCCGAAAAATGCTTGGGCCCAAAGGAAAGAGCATCCGCCACCGCGCAGGTGTGCCCGCGGGATTCCAGCTCCCGGCGCAGGGCTGCCGCCGCGGCATTGTGTCCGCCGCCGGTATTGCAGGTCAGGATGAGAACTTTCATGTCGTTTCGGCCCCCTTTCTGTGGCAGCGCCGCAGCATGGCGCACAGCCGCGGCCGGTTATACCGTTGGATGATAATACACGGAATGTGAGAGAACCCATACAGCAGCACTACCAATACCGCCATCGGTCCATGAGCAAAGACAAATACCAGCGGCGTCGCCAGCATCAGTACCCAGTGGATGAGCTCCGCCACACAGGTTTCCTGCAGCAGTCGGGTAGCGTTTTCGGCGTCGTTCTGCCCACGAATGGTCTTGGCATATTCATGCCCACCCCAGCGGCTTTTATCCGGCACCCTGTCCTTCCACTTGCGGATCTCCATTTTTTCATAGATCTTGCCGTTTTTCTCCCATGCGCAGGTCTTGTAGGGGAAGCGATCCCAGTGAAACCACCGGCGGGGCAGCAGCTCCCCAATGATCCCGCCGCTGATGCCCAAAGCCGCGATCACCCCCACCGAGATGGTCGCCTGCAGGGCGGCCTGCGGCGCAAACAGCCACAGCGCTCCCAGGATAGCCGCTACGGCCAGACAGATCAAAATGGGCGTCAAGATCGTCATAGGTTTCTCCTTTTCCTCATTTACAGTATGGCGAAAAAAGCTGTAAGAGGTATTATAGCATCGCGGCCGCCTTATTTCCATCCGGGAATATTAACATTATCTTAATTTGGGACACACCGGCCTATTTGGGTAAAAAAAGGAGGACCCTGCGATCCTCCTCTGTGCTCAGCGGTATTCCGCCGCCTGTCTGGCAATATAGGCCGATTCCGGCAGTGTATATTTCTCCCTGAATTTCACATACATCTCCCGGAACGCATCGCTGTCACGCTTCATTTCGTTCAGGTAGCGGTGGGAGTCCAGCGCGTCGTGCTGCAGCTCGATGACCGCCACCGCAATATTGGAGCAGTGGTCGGAAATCCGCTCGTAGTCAGTCAGCAGGTCGGTTAGGATAAATCCCAGCTCGATGGAACAGCGGCCCGCCTGCAGGCGTGCCAGATGATTCTGCTTGATCTCCTTGGTCAGTGCGTCAATGACCTGCTCCAACGGCTCCACATGGTGGGCCATCTCATGGTCGGTATTGATATAGCAATCGGTTGTCAACTGCAAAATCTCCCGCACCGCAGCGGAAAGCACCCCCAACTCCCGCCGGGCCTCCTCCGAGAAAAACAGCGATTTGATCTCCAGCTCCTTGCCGGCCTTTACCAGGTTCACGGCGTGGTCGCCCAGCCGCTCAAAGTCCCCGATGGCGTGCTGCATTTTCCCCACGCGGCGGCTATCCTGCTGGGAAAGCGCCTGCGCCGAAAGGTACACCAGGTAGGTATCCAGCCGGTCCTCATACAGATCCAGCGTGTCCTCCTGCTTCAGTACCACCTCGGCGTCCTGCTCATTGTAGGCGCCGATAAGCGAGATCGCCCGTTCCAGCGAATCTCTTGCCGTCCCGGCCATCCGGAAGGTATAGTGGTCACACTCCTGCAGCGCCACCGAAGGGGAACGGAGCAGCAGCAGGTCAGGCGCGTACTGCATGGAGTCCTTAGGTGCCGTTTCGTCTTTGGCCTTCACCAGCCACTTGCCCAGCTTCACCAGGTACTTGGTAAATGGCATCAAAATGGCGGTAATAGCCAGGTTATAGATGGTATGCACCATGGCAATATTCCATGGTGTCACTGCAATATGGATAAAATCAAGCTGAAGCACCGAGGTGATCAACAGGTACAACGGCAGGCAGATAACAGTACCAATGACCTTGATGGAAAAGTGGATGACCGCCACCCGCTTGGCCTTGTAGCTTGTCCCAATGCTGGAAATCAGCGAGGTGGCGCAGGTACCAATGTTCAGGCCCATCACCATGGGAATGACCATCTCATAGGTCAGGCTGCCGGTCAGCGCCAGCGCCTGCAGAATACCCACCGAGGCCGCCGAGCTTTGGATCACGGCGGTAAACAGGGTGGCCACCACCAGGCCCAGTAACGGGTTACGCAGCCCCGCTAGGATCGCCGAAAACTCCGGCATCTCCGCCAGCGGGCTTACCGCGTCGCTCATCACCACCATGCCGTACATCAGCACTGTAAAGCCCACCAGCACCGTACCAATGCTCTTTTTCTTATCGTTTTTACACACCATCATCATCACTACGCCGATGATGGCTAAAATGGGCGAGAAATTTTCGGGCTTCAGCATCTTCAGCCACACATTCCCGCTTTGAATGCCGGAAAGGGAGAGGATCCACGCCGTCAGCGTGGTGCCGATATTCGCGCCGAAGATGACATACAGCGTCTGGCCAAATTTCATGATCCCGGAATTGACCAGACCCACCAGCATAACCGTGACCGCCGAGGAAGACTGCACCGCTATGGTAATGGCCGCGCCCAGCAGCAGGCTCACCCAGGGGCTCGCTGTCATTGTTTTCAGCAGCTGCTCCAGCTTACCGCCCGCCATCTTTTCCAGGTTACTGGACATCACATTCATACCGAACAGGAAAAAGGCCAGGCCCAGTACCAGCCGCAGAAGCGCAAAAATATCCATGTCTTCTTCTCCTTCGGGCATCCACCCGCCCATTACTTCATCTTTGCATACTGTTTTATTGTAACTCATTTGGGGGAAAGTTGTCCAGTCAATTTGCCGCAAAGGATGCATTTTCCCCATATTTGTGCAGTTGCATAAATATAGGGCAGGCCCAGCGGCCCGCCCTATATTTTTTGCCGAATATTCAGTTCATGCGCCGGCGCTGAGCTCGCCTGCGCTGCTTGGCACGGCGGCGCCGCCGCGCCATAAAGTACGCCCGCAGCACAAATAAGATCACGATCAACGCCCCCAGCACTATGCCAATCCATTTCAGCACCGTCAGCACCACAGAGCCGCTGCCGGCCGTCGTGACATCATCCTTTGGCACATCCTCCACGGGGGCATAGGTCTCCACAGTGTACTCCATTGGGAAAGTTCCCACCAGCTCACCACCGCACCACAGCTCCACCTGCGGGTCTATGCGTTCTCCCACCTTATATCGGCTGGGGATATTATATTTCAGCGCGATGCTCTCTACCGCCGTTCCCTTCGGCACCAGCACATCCAGGTCCCCGGTCGCCGCTATATGCACCATCCCGGCAGTATTGGTCAGGCTCCCCACCGGGATATCATACGCCGCTATCTCATCGGTCTTTACCGAAACCATGCTGTACCGTTCAAAGCAGTAATCAAAAAGCGCTATGGTGTCCTTGTACTTGCCCCACTTGTCGCTGCAGTCCAGCACCACGCACAGCAAAGAAAGTCCATCCTTCTCCGCCCAGGTCACCGCCGTATGCTGCGCCTCGGTGGTCCAGCCCAGCTTGCCGCCCTTGGCGTAGGGATAGTAGTAAGCGCTTTCCACCAACATATGGTGGTGGGTACCGATGTTTCTTGCCACATCCTTTTTGTTGGTCTTGGGGATGGTATACTCCGTCGCGCAGAAATATTCCTCAAAGCCCGGCACCGTCATCGCCCACCGGGTGATGCGCGCCATATCATAGGCAGTGGTATAGTGGTCCTTATCCGGCAGGCCGTGCGCGTTGGTAAAGTGGGTATCGCTCAGTCCCAGCGCCGCCACCTGCTGGTTCATCAGCTCCGCAAAGTCGGTCAGGTTCCCGCTCACCGCCTGGGCTATGGCATTGGCGCAGTCATTGGCGGATTCCACCATCGCCCCGTACAGCGCATCCTTCAGGGTAATGATCTCCCCCGGCTCCAGCGCCAGGTGGGTGGTCTCGCCCCACTTCCATACATCGCTTACCGTTTCCTGAGAAACGGTGATGCGGTCCTCCGGCTTGGCGTAGGTCAGCCCCAGCGCTGTTGTCAGTATCTTGGTAATGCTGGCCGGATATTCCTTCTCGTACATGTTTTTTTGCAGCAGCACCTGCCCGGTCTTGGCGTCCATCACCACATAGGCATTGCTGTAGGTTTCCGGCACATCATCCTCCGCCGCCATGGCCGGTGTTATCAGGCCGGTTGTTATTATCATCATCGCTGCCAGCAGCAGCGCCGTTACTCTCTTCATTCTGTTCGTTCTCCGTTAAAATGGGGTATATTTTTATTATAGTGCCCACTGCCGCGAAAGTAAATGAACTGTGCATGAATTTTGATTGATTTTTTCCAGCTGGTATGATAGAATACTTTAGTAACCTCAAAAATGCTGGAATAGCTCAGCCGGTAGAGCAGCTGATTCGTAATCAGCAGGTCGCGTGTTCAAGTCACGTTTCCAGCTCCATTCTCCCTGCCTTCGGGCAGGGAGTTTTTCTTCCCCCCGCTTCCCTTGCGTCCGACCGCGTTTTATGCTATCCTTAAATAAATATATCCCCAAGAAAAGAAGGTGCCCCTTATGTCCCTGCAGGAATCCGGCGAAATGTATCTGGAAACCATCCTTGTTCTCTCTCAACGCACAGGCTTTGTCCGCGCCATCGATATCGGAGAGGAAATGGGCTACTCCAAGCCCAGTGTCAGCCGCGCTGTCGGCATTTTGCGGCAGGGGGGCTATATCCATGTGGCGGAAGATGGCGGCATCACACTCACCGAATCCGGCCAGGCCGTGGCGGAAAAGATCTACGAGCGTCATCGCCTGCTCACCAGCTTTTTGGTCAAACTTGGCGTTGACGAAAAGACCGCTGCGGAGGACGCCTGCAAAATAGAGAATGTCATCAGCGATGCCTCCATGGAATCCATCAAGCGCCACGCCATGGGCCACATCCAGTAAGTTCACCAGGAGGTACGGCTATGCACGAGATCAAATGTCCCAAATGCGGCGAAGTCTTTACCGTGGATGAATCCGGCTATGCAGCCATCGTGGGTCAGGTACGGGATGAAGAATTTCACCGGGAGCTGACCCAGCGGGAAAAGCAGCTGGCCGCCGAAAAAGAAAAAGATCTGGCCCTGGTACGCACTCAGGCCGCCCGCTCTCAGGAGCAGTCCGAGGCCCAGCTGCAGCGGCAGATCGAAGAACTGAAGGCCCAGCTTCTCTCCCAGCAGGCCCAGCGGGAGCTGGCCGTACAGAAAGCCCTGGAACAGCAGACCGCCGATCTTTCCGCCCGGGATCAGACCATTACTGAACTGCGGGCCCGCCTGAACGCAGCCCAAACCGAGCGGGAGCTGGCCATTCAAAAAGTGACCTCCGAGAAAAAGGACGAACTGATCGAAAGTCAGCGGGAAATCGATAAGCTGACCTATCAGCTGAAGGA
>OJKY01002061.1_pt1 | contig 10953 bp, 14 predicted proteins | sample 1596571 | NCBI WGS metagenome assembly OJKY01 (sample SAMEA4350170, study PRJEB24818) | metagenome | biome: human; feature: gut; material: faeces | place: Denmark | collected 2013-09
GCCGCGAACGGCTGTGACCGGCATCGACCCATACAGCCGCCGCAGGGAGCCTTGGGGGCAGATGCTATTTTCCAAAATACGCCTGAATCTCCTCCATCCGCGCCATCTGGTCGACGGAGAAGGGACAGCGGCTGTTGCAGTGGCCGCATTGCAGGCAGTCGGAGGCGGCCTTTTCGAGCGTCAGATAGTGCTCCTTCGCCAGCACGTCGCCCAGCCGGGACAGATCGTAATACTTGTTGATCAGGCCGATATCCAGCCCCGCAGGACAGGGGTGGCAGTGCTTACAATACACGCATGTACCCTTCGTGTCCTTCGGCGTGAGGGTGGCAATGACGGAATAGTCCCGCTCCTGCGCTTTCAGGTCAAGCAGATAGCGCAGAATGCCGTTCCGCTCGTAATCCTCCAAATCGCCGATTTCATCCAGACAGTGCATGAAGCCAAAGCCGACGTTCTGCACAGAGTACTCTCAGCCGACGGAGGTTCCGAGGCCAATCACGCTGATCTGCTCGTCCCCATGGGGCAGCTTCCGGTATTCAATAACATTCACCTCATAAATTTATTGTAAGCCTGCCAAGGCGTTTAGATAGCGGATGAACGCCTTGCTGTTGATCATGTAGGGATAGTTGATGACGATCAGATCGTCCACGCCCTGATCGGCGGCAAATTCGGCCAGATTCAGGCTCGGCTTGCCGTCGCGGTTGAATTCGCGCGGGTCGATGACGATGATGCGTCCATAATGGCTCGTGAGGAACGGCACGAACGCGTTGCCGTAGGATTCCTTCAATACAATGCACGTCGGCCCCGGTACGTCGCTTTCGACAATGCAGATGGGCGTATCGCCGCCGATGAAGCAGAGATATTTATTCGAAACGGAATCGCCCAGCTCCGTATACACGACGCTCACCGGCGTGCCGTTTTCGAGATTCCCGTTTGCGTAATACCGCGCATGGGTGTCGGCGATGGGCAGATAGTATTCCAGATAATCCGGGTGCTGCTTCAGCACCTCGCTCTGCGGATATCCCTCGGTGAAGCCGTACATGGAGCCGAGGAAGGTGTCGTAGCGGCCCGTCTGGAACTGCTCCAGCGGAACGGCTTCAAAGCCTGCGGCTTCGCAGAAGGCAGTGTAGGCATAATATGCCCCCAGCTGCGTCCAGTGGTGGTCGGTGCGGAAATAAATGTATTCGTCCGTGTGGCTGCGGAGCTTGGAATAAGCATCGACCGTGATAATCTTGTCATCCATCTGGCTGTAGCAGAAGTCGATCATGTCCTTCTGGCTGTGATCGCCGGTGTGCAGGCTCTCAGGCGAGTAAAATTCGCCGCCGTTCGGCGTGATGAGCGAGATCGTGCGCACGTCGGGACCCATGGCGCTGGCCAGATTGTCGATCGCGCCCGCGTAGCTGGTGATGAGATCGTCCAGCCGTGTGGGAATTTCCATCGCGCGGTCGCCCACGACGACCACGGAGCCAGCGTAGCTGGCGTCGGATTCCTCCGGCGTGTCAAGCTCCGGGTCGGCCTCCGGCTGCTCTTCGGGCTGCTCCTCCGGTTCGGGCGGCTGCGTCGAATCTGCCGGTTCCGGCGTTGTATCCGGCGCGGCAGGCTCTGTCTGCTCCTGCTGCGGGGTCTGGCCGTTGGCCTTCTGCACGGCGTCGAGCGATTCGCCGCCCTGTGCGGCGGAGTCGCTCTGATTGAGAATCAGAACGCTGTCTTCACCGCTGCCGGAATAATAATAGAATTTATTGAGCGTCCGGTTCGCCTGCAACAGCGATTCGCGGCCCGGGAATGTGTCGGAATAATACTGCTCCAGCGCGGGGATATACGTCCCGTCCAGCAGTGATTTGACGGAGAATTCCGGCTTGACGAACTCCCGCTTTTCGGACACGGAGCCTGTCGCGTCATAGTCGGCCAGCGAATAGACCCCGACCGAGAACATGGCGGCAAGCAGGATCAGCAGAAGCGCCGTATATACTTTTTTCATAAGCCCGCCTCCTTAAAACCGGAAATACAAAAACGCGTTATAGGTCGAGCCGACCAGCGCGATCGTGGACAGCGCGAGCAGCGCTGCGTCAAACACGAACGAAACGGTGGCATAGACGATCTGCCCGCTCTTTTTTCCGCCCTGCGCGCACACGCCGCCGAACAGGCTGCCGAGATTGCGCGGGATGGACGTTGCGCCGATGGCGCAGAGGAGCAGCAGCGGCAGATTGTTCGTCAGCTGGATGCCGGCCTGCGCGCTGGAAAAGCCTGCGCCGTAAAGCCCGAACATCACGCCGAAGTTCTGCACGAGCCGCGTCATGTCAGTGTAATAGAAAATGTTCCAGCCGAAGATGATCAGCAGCATCGTGCCGAGCCTGCGCAGCAGATACGGCACGCGCCGCATCGATTTTTCTCCCACCTGCTTTTCAATCGTGAGGATCACGAAGAAATACAGCCCCCAGAGCACAAAGTTCCAGCTTGCGCCGTGCCACATCCCCGTCAGCGCCCAGACGATCGCCATGTTGAGCAGCCTGTGCTTTTTCTTGCCGCCCAGCGGGATATAGACGTAATCGCGGAAGAAGGAGGAGAGCGAAATGTGCCAGCGCCGCCAGAAATCGGTGATGGACACCGCGGTATACGGCAGGCGGAAGTTCTCCATATATTTGAAGCCGAAGATACGCCCCATGCCGATGGCCATGTCGGAATAGCCGGAGAAATCAAAATAGATTTCAAACGTATACAGCAGAATGCCGAGCCACGCGGCGACTGTTGTGTTGGACGCGAGACTGCCGTCCAGGATCTGCGAGGCGACCTTGCCCGCCGCGTCGGCCAGAAGCACCTTTTTGGCAAGGCCGATGCAGAAGCGCGTCGCGCCGTAGAACGCCTCGGAGGCGTCAAACTGCCGGTCGTCGATCTGGGCCGCGACATCCGAATAGCGGACGATAGGCCCGGCGATCAGCTGCGGGAAGAGCGAGATGTAGAGCAGGAGCTTTGCAAACGAGCGCTGCGCCGGAACATCGCCGCGCCAGACGTCGACCGTATAGGAAAGCGCCTGAAAGGTATAGAAGGAGATGCCGATGGGCAGCGCAATCTGCGGGACGGGGATGGACGCGCCGAAAACCGCGTTCAGGTTCTCCACGAAAAAGCCCGCGTATTTGAATACCGCCAGACAGCCGAGATCCAATACCAGCGCAAGAATCAGAAAAATCTTTTTCCGCCTGCGCTCGATGAGCAGGCCGAAGTACCAGTTGACCGCGGCGGAGGCGATCATTAGAAGCAGATAGACCGGCTCGCCCCACGCGTAGAAGATCAGGCTGAACAGGATCAGCACAGCGTTCTTCGCGCGGATGCCCGGGCAGAAGAAATACGCAATGAGGCAGACCGGCAGAAACAGATACAGAAAGATCAGATTGGAAAAGACCATGGCACAAACGCTCCAGCTTCGACATTGATTTACATAATTCGACTTCTTTAATTTATCAGATAGCAGCGCATTTTTCAAGCGGAATCGGCTGCTTTGCGCAACTTTTTCTTCCATTCTGCGAAAAGCTCTGCTTGCTTTCCCACACCACACGTGCTATACTGATGTTGTTTTATGTGGGATTGCCACAGGAAAGAAGAGGGATCCTAAAATGCTGGCTATCGAGAGAAAAAATGAGATCCTCGACAAGCTCCGCGCCGAGCAGCGCGTCCTCGTCAGCGACCTTGCCGCCTATTATCATGTCACGGAGGAGACGATCCGCCGCGATCTGGACAAGCTGGAAAAGGAAGGATACGCCACCAAGACCTACGGCGGCGCGATCCTCGGCAACAGCACGAAGACAGACCTGTCCTATACCATCCGGAACAAGACCAACGTGGAAGCGAAAAATCAGATCGCAGCCATTGCCAGCCGCCTCATAGAGGACGGCGACCATCTGATGCTCGACGACAGCTCCACATCCTTATATCTGGCAAAAAAGCTCAAGGAAAAGAAAAACCTGACCGTCATCACGAATTCGGTCGAGCTGGTCGTGGAGCTGAGCGACGTGGAGGGCTGGACGATCCTCCTGACCGGCGGGCGGCTCAAGCCGGAATCGCTGGCCCTCGTCGGCGACCAGACGCAGCAGGCACTGCGGCGCTACCACGTTGACAAGGCTGTGATGAGCTGCAAGGGCATCGATCTGGAATCCGGGGTCACGGATTCCTCCGAATTCCACTCACAGACGAAGCAGTCCATGCTGCGCTGCGCGAAAACGCGGATCCTGATCCTCGACAACAGTAAGTTCGACAAGATCTCGTTCATCGACATCGCTCCGCTGGACGTGTTTGACACCATCGTGACCAACGCCGCGCCCAGCAAAGCATGGCTCGATTATTTTGCCGAGCACGGCATTGAATGCCTGTATCCGGGCGCGAAATAAAACAAGAACAGCGCGGCTGTCCCTTCAACCGGACAGCCGCGCTGCTGCTTGTTCCGCACGCGGATCGTTACTTTTCTTCAGCTGTAGTCTGCGCCTCTGCCGTTTTCTCCTTTTCCACCAAGGCCATACCGGCCAGAATGAGGAAGATGCCGGCGGCGCGCAGCAGACTGAACGTTCCGTAAAACACGTAATCGAGCGTCAGCGACATCCCCAGATTGCCTGCCAGCATGAGAATTGACGAAACGAGCGTGTTCGAGCGCAGCGTCCCGACGATCTGCAGAAGCTGCGCCAGCAGCCCGCAGATGCTTCCGAGATACACCCACCATGGGACGGATACAATATAGCCCCACGACAGCTCCTTCCCGTTTTTCAGCACGAGCATCAGCAGCAGCGACAGAACCGTCGCCTCCACATAGTTGATGAGCGCACCGTTTGCCGTGCCGAACAGCTTTCCGGCGCGGACGTTTGTCATACGGTTGACGGAGTTGAAAAAGCCGTTGATCAAGGCGGTCAGATAATAGATCATTTTGCAGCCCTCCCTCAGTTCAGAACGACCAGAAGCACGCCCAGCAGCACCAGCGCGTACCCCGGCAGCTGCCGCTTCCGGATGCGCGTGACTGGCATACCGAACAGACCGAACCGGTCGATCAGCGCGGAGGAGACGAGCTGTCCGGCAGTCGAAAGCGCCATGAACGCGCTCGCGCCGACGTGCAGTGTGCACCAGCTGGACGAGGCGACGATGGCGATGCCCATCACGCCGACCAGATACACGTACCACGGCGCACCCGCGAACCGCAGCGTCTGCCGCTTTGCCAGCAGATATGCAAGCAGCAGCACGAGCGCGATCGCGTGCACAAAAAAGCAGATGCCGAACAGACTGAAATAATTGCCCATCTGGCCATTGAGCGAAACCATGACGCCCTGCAAAATACCGGCCAGAAGCAGCAGCCCGAGATACAGCAGAACAACCCCTTCTTTCTTATCGGTCTGCGCGTATCTTACCACGGAACCGCCGCGTTTTCCAGCCCTGTTTTCTGCCTTGACAGGCTGAATGCACGCAGATATAATCACTGCATCAGAAAAACAGGGGGGACGCCATGGCAACGACAAAGGACTATCTGGATTTTGTCTGTACGCAGCTTGAGGGGATCCGGGGCGTCGACTATAAGCGGATGTTCGGCGAATATCAGATCTAGGGTGTATCTGAAAACTCCCAACGCACCCGGACAGCGGGCCTTTTTGCGGTGCGCCGCGTCATTTTTCCTTGAAATACGTCAGTATTCCTGCGAAAAAATGTCTTGCGCAACGCAAAAATCCCTCGCTGCCGGTCACATCATGAGTTTTCAGATACACCCTACGTCAATGACAGGCCTGTCCTGCTGGTCTGCGACAACACGGTGTTCGTCAAGAATCACCCGGCGCTTGCGCACCTGCTGGCCGAAGCGCCGGAGGGCCTTCCGTATCCGGGCGCGAAGCCGCAGAAAATTCTGGACGTGGAAGACCGTGTGCTGACCGCGCAGGTTCTGGAGATCCTGGAGCGCGTCACGCCCGTCTCCAGACGCCGGGCGCAGAAGACCTGCGGTACGCTTTAGCATAATCCATAATTTGTATATTTTGCCTGTGCGCGTGATTGCAATTTCTTCGCGATTATGGTAAAATCAATTCCATTCCAATTTGGAGCACGGTTAATGATGAAGAAAACAAAGCTTATCCGCGGCGGCATCATGGTACTTTTTGTGCTGGCGGCGCTGCTGCTGGTCTATCTGGTGGTGCGGCAGACGATGCCGGATATCATTCCTCTGCTGCGCAGCGGCGACGAAGAGGCGCTGGAGGCGTATCTGAGCCGCGATATGTCGTTCACCGGCATTTTGTATATGGCGCTTTTGCAGATGGTGCAGGTCTGGTCCATCGTCATTTCCGGCGTGATCGTCAATGTGGCTGCCGGCGTCGTCTATGGCGTCTGGCGCGCGTTCGCCATCTGCCTCGTCTCGTCCTCCCTTGCGCATGGCATCAGCTTTACGCTCTACCAGCGTCTGGGGAAGTACCTCGATAAGCTCCTGCCGGACAACAGCTCGGACAAACTCGACATTGTTGCGAAGTCTGAGCATCCGGCCTATATGGTCGTGACGCTCTGCTTCCTGCCGCTCATCCCGAACGGCTTTATCCCCATTGCCGCCAGCCGCTCCCGGCTGAAGCCGTGGGAATTTACGCTTGCCATGTTCTTCGGCAGCGCGTTCAGCACGCTGGTTTACTGTTGGCTGGGCAGCAATCTGATCCACGGCGACTGGATCGGTTCTGCTGTGCTGGTTGTGCTGATGCTGAGCATTGCGTTTTTGCTGTGGAAGTACCAGAAGCAGGTGCTGCATCTGGTCGGACAGCTTGTGGAAAAGAGGAAGCAAAGAAATGGAAACAAAAACGCTGACCTTTCGGAAAGCAGCCGCGTCTGACCTTGACGCCGTAACGGCGATCTATGACAGGCTCCACGCGCAGGAGGACGCGGGCCGCGTGACCATCGGCTGGGTCACGGGTGTATATCCGATCCGATTTGACGCCGAGCAGGCGCTTGCGCGCGGCGACCTGTACGTCTGCGAGTCAGAGGGCCGCGTCGCGGCCTCCGGCATTCTCAATCAGAGGCAGGTGGACGTCTACACGGAGGGCCGCTGGGCCTATGCGGCGGAGGACGGGGATGTTTTCGTCCTGCACACGCTGACCGTCGATCCCGACCTCTCCGGCCGGGGCATCGGCTGCGCGTTTGTGCAATTCTATGAGGATACGGCGAAAGCGCTGGGCTGCACCGTGCTGCGGATGGATACCAACGAAAAAAACGCTGCCGCGCGGCGCTTATACGCGCGGCTCGGCTACCGGGAGGCGGACATCGTGCCGTGCGCGTTCAACAGCATTCCGAATGTGCGGCTCGTGCTGCTCGAAAGGAAGCTATAATTTTTAATATGGAGGGCTGCGGAAATGGCAAGACCTGCATGGACAGCGCAATGCACGAACAGGAAGCTGATTGGGGAGCTGCTGCCGGTCCGGCGGCGGGAGAGCCACAAGGGTGATTACGGCAGAGTCCTTCTGCTCTGCGGCTCCGAGGGACTGACCGGCGCGGCAAGGCTTGCGGCAAAGGCCGCGCTCCGCACGGGCAGCGGCCTTGTGTATCTCGGCGTGCCGGAGAAAATCTATCCGATCATCGCCGCAGGCGCGGGGAGCGAGATCGTCTTTCCGCTCCCGTGCGACGAGGCAGGGCGGCTCTGCATGGCCGCGCTGCCTGCGATTACAGCGCGGCTTCCCGAAATGGACGCTGTGCTGCTCGGCCCCGGTCTTGGCCGCTCGGAGGAGCTGGCGCGGCTGGTGCAGGCGGTCCTTTCCGTCTGCCGCGCGCCGCTCGTTCTGGACGCGGACGGCATAAACGCCGCTGCGCCGCATATAGATGTGTTGCGCGGATGTGCCTGTCCGGTCGTGCTTACGCCGCATGACGGCGAGTTTTTGCGGCTGGGCGGCGACCCCAGGGCAGCCGACCGGACGCAGGAGGCGATGCGCCTCGCGGACCGGACGCACGCCGTCCTTCTGCTCAAGGGCAGCCGGACGGTCATTACCGACGGCTTGAATGTTTATGTAAACCATACAGGAAACCCCGGCCTCGCGGCCGGCGGCAGCGGCGACGTGCTCGCCGGGATGCTCGTGTCGCTTCTGGGCCAGCATATCATGCCGCTGGAGGCAGCTGCCGCAGCCGCATGGCTGCACGGCTCCGCCGCCGATCTTGCGGCGCAGGAGCTGGGGGAGTATGGCATGGTGCCGGAGGATCTGCTGCTGCGCATTCCGCGACTTCTGCCATAAGGGTGATATTTGTTGCGAAAAAAACTGGCACTTCTTCTCTGCACGGTTCCCATGCTCCTGTCGGCCTGCTCGGCCAAACGTCCGGCCCAGCCGCCGCTGACGTTCCGCACGGCGCTTCTGCAGTCCGGCGGCTGCTCGTTCACCGCCGCCATTACGGCGGACTACGGCGAGAGCGCCGCGTCCTTCACGCTGGACTGCGTATTCTCGCCTGAAACAGGCGCATCCGTCACTGTGACGGAGCCGGAGTCGATCGCGGGCATTCAGGCGCAGGTCAAGGATACTGCAGCGTCCGTTTCCTATGACGGGATGCAGCTCGGCCTTGGCTCGCTGGCAGACGGCAATCTTGCGCCGCTGGCAGCGCCCTATGTGCTGGGGCAGTGCTGGGCGGGGGAGTACATCGACGCGACCGGCACGGAGGACGGCCTTCTGCGCACGACCTATCGGATGGGCTACGAGGAAAAGGAACTTGTCGTTGACACATGGTTCTCGCAGGAGCCGCTTGCGCCCGTCCGCGCAGAGCTGAGCTTTGAGGGCCGGATGGTACTGCGCGCGGATATCTCCGCGTTTTCGATGAAATCAACAGAGGAATAGATATGAAGACACCCAAAAGAACATGGGCGGACATCTCGCTCGACAATCTGGAATACAATTACCGCTCCATCCGGGCGCATCTGCCGTCCGGTACGCGCTTTCTCGGCGTGATGAAGGCCGATGCCTACGGCCACGGGGCCGTGCCGGTCAGCCGGGCGCTGGCCGATCGCGGCGAGGAGTATCTGGCCGTGTCCAATCTGGAGGAGGCCGTGCAGATCCGGCGCGGCGAGGTGGGCCGGCCGATTCTGATCCTGGGCTATACGCCGCCGGAGTACGCCGCGAATATGATCTTCCTCGATATCACGCAGGAGGTGCATTCGCTGACCTACGCGCAGGAGCTGAACGAGGCGCTGGCCGGGACGAACTACATCCTGAACGTGCATCTCAAGCTTGATACCGGCATGACGCGCATCGGCTTCTTTGCCTATGACAACGACCGGACGCTGGACGAGCTGAAGCAGGCTGCGGCGCTGCCGCACCTGCACATTGAGGGTGTTTTCATGCACTTCTGCGTCGCCGACAGCCGGGCGGAGGAAGACGTTTCGTTTACAAAACTGCAATACAAGCGTTTCATGGATATGCTCAGCGCCATGGAGGGCGTCGGCATCCGGCCGGAGATCCGGCACTGCTGCAATTCCGGCGCGGCGATCCTGTACCCGGAATTCGCGCTCGACATGGTGCGCCCCGGCATCATCACCTACGGCAACGCGCCGTCGGAGGAGCTGGAGGGCGCGATCAGCCTGCGGCCCATGATGTCGCTGCATTCCATGATCGCGCAGGTGCGCACCGTACCTGCCGGGACGGATATCAGCTACGGACGGCTTTACAGAACGACGCATGATACCCGCGTCGCCGTCCTGCCCATCGGCTACGCCGACGGCCTGAGCCGCCTGCTGACCGGAAAGGCAAGCTTCTATCTGCGCGGGAAGCTGGTTCCCGTTATCGGGAGAATCTGTATGGACATGTGCATGCTGGACGTTTCAGAGGTGCCGGACGCGAAGCCCGGCGATATCGTCACGATCTTCGGCTATGACGACGACGGCACGCTCGTGCCGTGCGAGCGCCTTGCCGCCGCGCAGGGGACGATCAACTATGAGCTGCTCTGCCAGATCAGCAAGCGCATTCCGCGTATTTGCCACCGTGGAGCAGAAACATCGCAGATACTTCAATATATCGTCTGAAAATCCGCCATTTTTCGCCGCTTTCTGCATAGTATGAAGTGGAAGCATCCGAATGTGAAAAGAAAGCGAGGTTCCTCTGTTTATTTTTGACCTCTGCGTGGGAGAATAGAAACAGCGGCGCGAAACGCGCGCGTACTTTTTCCGCGGAGTGTGAAGCAAATGGATACGAACGTCAAACGCGGCGACATTTTCTACGCCGACCTGAGCCCGGTCGTGGGCAGCGAGCAGGGCGGGTGCCGGCCTGTGCTCATCGTGCAGAACGACACCGGCAACAAGCATTCGCCGACAGTCATCGCCGCCGCCATTACCAGCCAGACCGGCAAGGCGCGCCTGCCGACGCACATTTCGCTGACCGGCCACGATGTGGGCCTCACGAAGGACTCCGTCATTCTGCTTGAGCAGATCCGAACCATTGACAAGCGCCGCCTGCGCGAGCATACCGGCCATGCGGACCGCAGCGTCATGGAGCAGGTCGATTCCGCTCTTGCCGTCAGCTTCGGGCTTCAGGGCAGCTGAGCCGCCGCATGGAATATGGAAAGCACCTCCTGCATATCGTTTGCAGGAGGTGTTTTTATGCTTTCATATCCGATCACCGGCGTCCGCGAGGGGACGCTTCAGGCCGAGCGGGACGGCCTGTATTGGAACGTCAGCGCCGTATGCAGCAAGGACTGGGACTTTCCCATCCGTCTGATCGCCGAGACGGACGGCGCCCGCACCGTTCTGGGCGTCCCGCAGCCGGAGCCGGACGGCCTCCGGCTGCGGGCAAGGCTCTCCAACCGGAGCTGCCCGTTTTCCGGGCAGACGCGCATCCTGACCGACCAGACGCCGGAGCCGGAACCGGAACCCGCACCGGCAGAACCGGAGCTGCTCCCGTTCGAGCCGGAGAAGCCCTTTGAGCGCATTTCGGAGTTTTCCGTCATGAACGTTGCAGAACAGGGCGGAAAACCATACTGGAAAGTCCCCGGCTGACC
>OJKY01002063.1_pt1 | contig 10949 bp, 10 predicted proteins | sample 1596571 | NCBI WGS metagenome assembly OJKY01 (sample SAMEA4350170, study PRJEB24818) | metagenome | biome: human; feature: gut; material: faeces | place: Denmark | collected 2013-09
TTCTTACAGACAGAGGTGATAGAATGAAGATCTTGGCGATTGAAAGCTCTTGTGCCGCAACCGCGGCGGCGATCGTAGAGGACGGGAGAAAGACGCTTTCCTCGGTGATTAACTCCCAGGTGGCAGAACACCGGAAGTTCGGCGGGGTTGTCCCGGAGATCGCTTCCCGCAGGCACACAGAAAATATTGTGCCGGTGGTGCAGGGGGCGCTTGACGAAGCGGGATGCAGCCTAGAGGGGATCGATGCAGTGGCGGTGACCGCAGCCCCCGGTCTGATTGGCGCGCTTCTTGTCGGAGTCAACTACGCAAAGGGGCTTTCGTTTGCGTCGGAAAAGCCGCTGATCCCGGTGCATCATATCCGGGGGCATATCGCGGCCAATTATCTGGCATATCCCGATCTGGAGCCGCCATTTCTGTGTCTTGTTGTCTCCGGCGGACATACGCTGATCGTTGATGTGCAGGATTACACAAAATTCCGCATCATGGGCACGACCCGCGACGACGCAGCAGGGGAGTGCTTTGATAAGATCGCCCGCGTGATCGGTATGCCATATCCCGGCGGCGCGGCGCTTGACAAAACGGCGCAGACCGGCGACGAAACCAAATACCCTATGCCGCACACGAAGCTCAGCGGAAATCCGCTCGACATGTCCTTCTCTGGCCTCAAAACAGCGGCGCTGAACCTCATTCACACGCATGAGCAGCGCGGCGAGGCGCTGGATATCCCGTCGCTCTGTGCGTCGTTTTCCAAGGCGGTCAGCGACATGCTTGTGCCGAGAACAATGCAGGCGCTGAAGGAAACGGGATATAAAACGATTGCCATTGCGGGCGGCGTCGCGGCCAATTCCCGCATTCGGGGCGAATTCATGCGCGAAACACAGCGGCTCGGCGTTCGTCTGTGCATGCCGCCGCTCAGCCTCTGCGGCGACAACGGCGCCATGATCGGCGCGCAGGGCTACTACGAATATCTGGCCGGAAAACGCGCAGGGCAGGATCTCAACGCCTATGCAACGATGAGTCTGGAAAACGGATAAAAAAGAACGGAGAAAGGCCCCCTGCCGGTAAGACAGTAAAATTCAAACTTCTCGGAACAGGCATGATTCGATCATGCCTGTTCCGCTTTTAGCAGTTCATCCTAGGTGACCCCAGATAAAGATCGAACTGCAGAACACGCCATTCTACTGACAGCGGAGGGCAAGGCAACGAACTTTATCCCTCACTTTTTCAAAACAACTTGACAGATTCAAATAACAAGAGTATAATACAACATGACAATGATAGTTGTCATTAAGACAAGTAAAATCGTCAGACGGAGGTGCTGCATGATACTGCAAAATCGCTTGAAAGTATTCAGGGCGATCCTGAATGTGAATCAGCAGGAAATGGGGCGCTTATGCGGCGTATCACGGCAAACGATCAGCCTGATCGAGCGCGGCGATTATTCGCCGTCCGTTACACTTGCTCTGACGATCGCAAAGGTATGCGGCGTTACGGTTGAAGAAGTCTTCTATTTACAGGAGGAAACGGAAAATGAAAAATGACGAAATCAAAGAGGCAAATCGAAAAGCTCTGCCTAAGTTTTTGCTTTTTGCGGTCGTATGTGCGATTGTCGGCGGTGTAATCGGCTATTACTCCGGTTATGGTGCGGCAAAAGGAGGGATGGATGAACTGGTCGGCATGATGAAAGAAACGGGAGCGTTTTTCGGAACGCACATTGCTCCGTGGCTGATGGTTGCGATAGCAATCATCGTGCCTGTACTCTGCCTCCCGATTTATCGGAGTGCAAAGAAATTGCTCGCTGCGTGGGATGGCGAGGATGAGGCTATCTCGGATACTATTGACCGAAAGTTGTCTGTCGTAATTTGGATCGCGAGCGCAAGCTTTATCGTCGCCTATTTTCTGATCGCGGCATCCTATTCGGGAGGTTTTGCAATATTTGACGACATGGAGAAAACCATTGTATTTTTCATCGGTATCGTCTCTTTCTTCGCTATTATGATTGAAGCGATCCTCTTTCAGCAAAAGTGCGTAGATACAACTAAGCAAATGAATCCCGAAAAGAAAGCGTCCGTCTACGATATGAGATTTCAAAAAAAGTGGATTGACGACTGCGATGAAGCCGAAAAAATTATGATCGGCAAGTGTGCGTTCAAAGCATACTCCGCAACAAATGCGGTGTGTACGGTTTTGGCGATCGTGCTTGCGGTCTGTGCGCTTGTGTTCGACATTGGATTCCTGCCCTCATTTACTGTATGCCTTATTTGGGCTGTAAATATATCGATGTACTGTAAAGAAGCAATGCGATATTCCGAAGCAGGAAATAGAATCTCCTGAATATAAATTGGGAGGGATGCGCAAATGGACAGTCTTTACCTCATTTTGCTTGCCCTGTTCCTTCTTGTGATTATCCCATGGATCATGCGGCAAAGGAGACTGGCAGCAGTCAGGCATATTTTGAATCAAAAAAAGCAGAACAAGGAGAACAGTGAAATGAAAGAACTGGCAAAACGGTTTATCGGCGAAGAGTGCATCATTTATACGATCACTTCAAATGACGGCAGCGTACAGGGAGTGATAAAAGAAATTGACGACGGCGGTATGGTCATAGAGAAGAAGAAGGGAGAACTGGAGATTATCAATCTGGATTTTGTCACCCGTATCCGGCAGTATCCGAGAAAGAAGAACGGAAAGAAAAAGGACATCGTATTGGACTAAGTATCCGAGCGGAAAATCGGTGATTTTCTACCCTTATATGTGCAAAACAGGCGGCGCCCAACCGAAGCTGAGTGCCGCCTGTTTTTGTTGTCCAATCCTGCCCGGCAGATGCCAATTTTGCAGTTATCTCAAATTACTGCCTTATCGGCACACGCCAAAACCGCTGCCGGTTTTCTCCGTTTTTTTAATATGCAGTTAGCAATCAGATCTGCAGCAGCCGCTTGGCATTCCCGCCGAGAATGGCTGCCCTTTCTTCCTCTGAGAGGGGAAGCGCGCGGATGTGCCGCAGCTCCGCCTGCGGGTCAGCCCATGGGCTGTCTGTGCCGAACAGGACGCGCTCTGCGCCGAACGTGCGGACGAGGTTCACGAACGCTTCATCAGAAAGCCATTGGGGATCGTCCTCCGCTGCGTCCGCCGGACGGAGCGAGAAGGCCGTGTCCAGCAGAGCCGGGGTATCTGCAAGCAACTCCGGAACCGCATCCCAGCAGCGCCAGCCGCCCATATGCGCCAGCACCAGCGTTACGGGGCCGACCTCTTGAAGCGCGTTTCTCGCCTTTTCCGGCGTACAGCACCGGCAGCCTGGGAAGCCGATGTCAAAACCCACGTGCGTCACAACGATCAGCCCAAGCGCGCCTGCACGCTCTAAAATGCGCAGGTACTTCGGATCGTCCAGATCGGTCTGCTGATAGGCCGGGTGAAGCTTGATCCCGCGCATATTCCGTGCCGCAATGCGGTCAAGCTCCTGCTTCCAGTCCTCATAATCGGGGTGGATGCAGGCGAAGGAAAACATATTGGTGACAAACGCGTGCTCATTGTGCGCGGCGGCTGCATCGTTGATATGATGCACTTGCTCCGGCTTCGTGGCGACCGGGAGAATGATCGAACGGTCAACGCCTGCCGCCCGTTCTGCCAGCAGCAGGCCGCCCGCCGTACCGCTGGAATACGCGGGAATATTCGCCCTGTCAGACAGGCGCGCAACGGCCGAGGCCGCGATCTGATCCGGGAATGTGTGCGTGTGGAAGTCGATAATCATGGGAAACCTCTCTGTCTGAAAATCGGTCGATACGTTCAGGGTGCGTCTGTGTGCCAGCGGAACCGAGATTCCGTGCCGTGCAGCAGACGGCTGATATTTTCCCGATGTGCCCAGATCACGAGCGCCGCGATGAGAAGCGACAGCACAAACACCGTCCAATTCCCCGGACAGAAGATCAGTGTTGTGACCGGGAAGCTGACTGCACCCGATACAGATCCGAGCGAGACATACCGCGTTGTGAGCCACAGCAGCGCAAACAGTCCCCAGCCGACCGCCGCAATGCGCCAGTCCAGCAGCAGCAGGAGCGTGCCGCTGCAAAGAATGCCCTTGCCGCCCTTAAAGGAATAGAACGCAGGGAAAATGTGTCCAATTACGCAGAACAGGGCGGAAAAATACTCGCCCTCCAGCCGGAGTCCCAGATACGCGTCGAATACAGCCGAGCCGAGCTTTACTGCGACAAATGCCTTGAGCATATCGACCAGTATGACGCAGATCGCGAATTTTTCGCCGTATACGCGGTAGAAATTGGTCAGCCCCGCGTTGTGGCTGCCGTGCCTGCGAATGTCATCCCTGTAAAACAGGAACGACGTGATGATTGCGCCGTTGCAGCAGCCCGCCAGATAAGCCCCAGCCGCGACACAGATCATCAGCGCGGTGGAAGCAAACGTCAATTCGTGCATAAAACGCCTCCAAAGAACAGATACCGGTATTTTACCGGATTAAAAGCCGCGATGCAAGCGAAAAATGGGCGATTCAGGCAGGATAGGGAAAATGTACGAAAGAGGCCGCTGCCGAAGCAGCGGCCCTATCAGAATTCACGGTTATTTTGCAGCGGTGAAGTTGACGGCAATCGCCGTGCCCTTGCCGGGATCGCTCTTGAGCTCGATCTTCGCGCCGTGGTACTGCGCGGCGTGCTTGACAATGGAGAGGCCAAGACCAGTGCCGCCAACCTCCTTGGAGTGGCTCTTATCGACGCGGTAGAAGCGCTCAAACACGCGGCTCTGGTCAGCGTAGGGAATGCCGATGCCGGTATCCACGACGGAAAGCGTGGTCGTCGGTCCATTCTGCCAGACAGAAACAGCGACATTGCCACCCGGAACGTTATACTTGATCGCGTTGTCGCAGAGGTTATAGACCATTTCCTGTAAAAGCTGCTCGACACCCTGAATTACGGCGTGCTGCCCGGAGAGACTGAGCGTGATATTCTGCCGCTGCGCGACGGGGCGGAGGCTCTCGATCACGCCGCCCGCCAGCACATACAGGTCGACCGGCGTTTTTGCGAAGTTTGCCGTGCCCTCGTCCAGCCGGGAAAGCTGGATGATGTCGTCGACCAGATCGATCAGACGGCGGGATTCCCGGTAAATGTCACCGGAGAATTCCTGCATCTTTTCCTTCGGGACCATCCCCTCCTTCATAAGCTCGGCAAAGCCGGTGATGGAGGTCAGCGGCGTTTTCAGCTCATGCGAAACATTGGCCGAGAATTCGCGGCGCAGCGCCTCACGCTGTTCGCGCTCGGTCACGTCCATGAAGATCACGATCGCGCCCGTCACACGGCTGCCGGTAATGACCGGATTGGCATACAGCTGCCACGTGCCGCCGCCGAAGGAAAGCTCCTCGTCGCCGCGCGTCCTATCCAGCGCAGCATCGACCAGCGTCAGAAGCTCACCGGAGCAGACGGCCTGATGCAGATTTTCAGGCTTCGGCGTCCCGTCAATCCCCAGCAGACGCAGTGCGCTGCGGTTGCTGGAAAGAATGTTGCACTTATCGTCGACGATCAGAAAGCCCTCGCGCATATTCTCCGTGATCGCGTCAAACTCGCGCTGCCGCGTTGACAGCTCACTCAGCTGCGTGCGGATGGTGCGGTTCTGCTCCTGCAGGCGGGAGATCAGCGGCTGAAGCTCCGGATAGGTCGGCGTGGCGTTCGGATTATCGGGATTGATGGCGTTGATGGGCCGGACAATCTGCTTGGCCAGCCGCATGGCAAGCAGTCCGCACAGCACCAGCACCAGCACAACAATCCACAAAGACGGCTGCACCAGCATCAGCGCCATGGCCGCTACGCTCGTTTGCTTTCCGGCCACGCGGAGCACCGTCCCGTCCTTCAGCAGACGCGCGTAATAGTTGTTCTTTTCCAGAATCGTGGAGGAATAGCGGTCAGACCGTCCGCTTCCCGTCTCGAAGGCCCCCTGCACCTCCGGGCGCTGAAGGTGATTCTCCATCGTATCGGCGTCCGCCATATTGTCATAGAGCACAGAGCCGTCCGGCGCGATCCATGTGATGCGCTCGTCAGACTGCATCGCGGCGAGATACTCTTCGCCGCCGCAGATCTGCATCCCCTCCGCAATGTGCTCGGCTTCGACCTCCAGAATGTCATATGCCTGCGCCTGATAGTTCGAGTACATAATGAAGAAAAAGAGCAAAATACAGGCAAGCAGAACGGTAAACCCGATCAAAAACGCGTTTCGAAATATCTTGGCCGTCACAGATCCTCACCTCCGATCTTATAGCCGATGCCGCGCACCGTCTCGATATAGCTGCCCGCTTCGCCGAGCTTGACGCGCAGCGTTCGGATATGCACGTCCAGCGTCCGGTTTTCCCGTTCGGACTCAAAGCCCCAGACGCGGTCCATCAGCGTTGCGCGCGTCAATACGATGCCCTTGTTGCGCAGCAGCAGGCACAAAAGCTCAAATTCCTTGTTGGTCAGCATCACGTCCTTGCCGCCGACCTTGACCTCGTGGCGGTCAGGGGAGACGAACAGCAGGCCGAGCGAAAAATCGCCGCTCGTCTGCGCAGGCTCTGCTCGGCGCAGGACTGCGCGGATGCGCGCGATCAGCTCCAGCATGGAAAACGGCTTGGAAACAAAGTCGTCCGCGCCGTGGTCAAGTCCGATCACGCGGTCGTATTCCGAATTTTTCGCCGTCAGCATAATGATGGGCAGGCGTTTGGTCGCAGGCCGCGCGCGCAGCTTTTTCAGGATGGACAGGCCATCTTCTTCCGGCAGCATGATATCGAGCAGCACCAGCTCCGGAAGCTCTGTGTCCATAGCCCGCCAGAATTCCGAAGGAAGCGCAAAGCCCTTTGACTGAAAGCCCTGGCTGTCCAGTCCGTAGAGCACAAGCTTGCGGATGGAATCGTCGTCTTCCAGTAAATAGATCATCTGAACCACTCCTTTTGCGAATACAATAAAGCAGAAATGTAAAATCGTCGTTCCTCTTTATGTTAAGTTTAAGTGAAATGTAAAGAAAAAGCAAGATTTAACATGAATTTAAGATAAAAGATACAAAACATTTAATCTTCGTAATTTAACATACAATTAACAAACAGAGAGGATGTTATGCGTGGGTATTTCGAATGTGATCTCGCTGCTGAGCGGCATCGCGCTGTTTTTGTTCGGCATGGCCCTGATGGGGGACGGACTGAAGCAGGTCGCGGGCAATAAACTGGAGCTGATTCTGTACCGGCTGACCGGCAATCCCATCAAGGGCTTTCTGCTGGGCGCCGGCGTAACGGCGGTGATCCAGTCCTCGTCCGCCACATCGGTCATGATCGTCGGCTTTGTCAACTCCGGTATGATGAAGGTGCGGCAGGCCATTTCCATCGTGCTGGGCGCGATCCTCGGTACGTCCATCACGGGCTGGATCATCTGTCTTTCCGACATCGGCTCGACCGGAGGCTGGCTCGACCTGTTCTCCACGGCGACGCTCACGGGCGTGATCTCGGTCATCGGCATCGTTCTGCGTATGGCGGCAAAGGACCCGGCCAAAAAGCACATCGGCGATATCCTGATGGGCTTCGCGGTCTTGATGTTCGATATGTCCACAATGTCCGCCGCCGTTTCGCCGCTGCGCGAGGACCTAACCTTTATCCGCATCCTGACGTCCTTCTCCAATCCGTTCCTCGGCATCCTCTTCGGTACGCTGTTTACCTGCGTGCTGCAGTCCGCGTCTGCCGCAGTCGGCATTTTGCAGGCGCTCGCGTCGACCGGCATCATTGATTTTTCCATAGCGCTTCCCATCATCATGGGCATTGCCATCGGCGCGGCCATGCCGGTGCTGCTGTCCGCCATCGGCGCGTCTGTCGACGGCAAACGGACGGCCATGGTTTATCTGGTCGCCGAGGTCACGGGCGTGATCCTCTTTGCGGCGATTTATTATACGCTTGACGCGCTGATCCGCTTCCCGTTTGCCGACCGTATCATGACCAGCGTATCCATTGCGTTTGTCAATACGGTGTTCCGTTTCATCAAGGTCGTCGCGCTGCTGCCGTTTACAAAGCAGATCGAAAAGACCGTCAACTTCCTGGTGCGCGACAAGCCGCAGCAGAAGGAGGTCGAGCCGGAGGCCATGCGGCTTGAAGAACGCTTCATCCAGCATCCCGCGCTCGCCATCGAGCAGAGCCGCCTGACCATCAACGCCATGGCCGAGGAGGCCAAGCGGAATTTTGTCGAGGCAGTTGCGCTGCTGCACGGTTATTCCGACGAGCGGTTCAAGCTGGTTGAGGATCTGGAGAACTCTGTAGACCGGTATGAGGACAAACTCGGCACCTATCTCGTCAAGGTCACCGAGCGAGAAATGACAGTCAAGCAGAACGCAGAAGTATCCAAATTCCTGCATACGATCTCTGATTTCGAGCGTATTTCCGACCACGCCCTGAATATTGCCGAGGCTGCGAAGGAGCTGCACGAAAAGAACCTGTCCTTCTCCGAGGCGGCGGCGCACGAGTTGGAGGTCATGGAGGCCGCTCTGACAGAGATTCTGTCCACGGCGATCCGCTCGTTCGTCAATAACGATCTGCAGCTTGCCGCCCGCGTCGAGCCGCTTGAAGAGCTGATCGACAATCTCTGCGACGAGATGAAGCTCCACCATGTCGACCGCCTGCAAAAGGGACTCTGCACACTTGGACAGGGCTTTGTGTTCAACGATCTTCTGACAAACTATGAGCGCGTCGCAGATCACTGCTCCAACATCGCGGTCGCTCTGATCGAGCTGGAGTCGGATTCGTTCGATACGCACGAGTATCTGAACAGCCTCAAGGAGCTCAAATCCGATATGTACGAGCGGTATTATGAAGAATACCGCCGGATCTATCAATTATAATCCAAACGGCAGGGGAGTCCCTGCCGTTTTTTCGGGGGAGGGAATGCCCAATATGCTGACCGGACGATTTGCGCCCAGCCCCAGCGGCAGGATGCACCTTGGGAATGTGTTTTCCGCGCTGCTGGCCTGGCTTTCCGTGCGAAGCCGGAACGGGCGGATGCTGCTGCGCATTGAGGATCTGGACCCGGATCGGTGCAGGCCGGACTATATTGAAACGCTCAAGCGCGATCTGGACTGGCTCGGCCTTGACTGGGACGAGGAACAGACGCCGCAGTCCATGCGGGCAGACGCCTATCATGCGGAATTTGAACGGCTGCGTGCGCTCGGGCTGGTCTATCCGTGCTATTGCTCCCGCGCCGAGCTGCACGCGGCCTCCGCGCCGCACGCGTCAGACGGCAATGTGATCTATGCTGGAACCTGCAGGAGCCTGACAGAGGCAGAGCGCGCGGCGAAAATAAGGAAGCCCGCGTGGCGCGTGATCGTGCCGGATACAGTCATAACCGTACAGGACGGCCTGCAGGGCGCGTATTCCGAGAACCTCGCGCGGGACTGCGGCGACTTTATCATCCGCCGCTCCGACGGCGTATACGCCTATCAGCTTGCGGTCGTGACCGACGACGCTGCGGGCGGCGTTACAGAGGTCATCCGGGGCCGCGATCTGCTAAGCTCCGTGCCGCGCCAGATGTGGCTGCAAAAGACGCTCGGGTTCCCAACGCCTGCGTATTATCATGTCCCGCTTCTGCTTGCGCCGGACGGACGGCGGCTGAGCAAGCGGGAAAAATCGCTGGACCTCGGAGCGCTGCGGGAGCGCTGCACGCCGGAGCAGCTGGTCGGAACGCTTGCGTTCCTTGCAGGCCTTCAGCCCGAACCTGCGCCTGCTGCACCTGCCGCGCTGGTATCTGGATTTGCGTGGAAAAACGTCCAATCCGACAATGTCGTAATTCATTCCGAATTCGGATGCGATATATCACAAATGGTATAAGCTAATTCGTAACATGGAATGTATCAGTATTTTTTTATCGATTTTCTTGTTTACAACAGAATGGAAGATGTGGTATACTGAGTGTGTTGGATTATCAGAACGAACAAGAAATTACTGATGATTTGAAGGGATGAACAAGTTATGTACAAAATCGTGCGCAAGAAGGAACTGAACGCTGCCGTCACGTATATGGAGATCGAAGCTCCGTTCGTTGCCCGCAAGGCAAAGGCCGGTCAGTTCATCATTTTCCGTGTCGACGAGAAATCAGAGCGCGTTCCGCTGACGATTGCGGGCTATGACCGCGAAGAGGGAACGGTTGCGATCATCTTCCAGAAGGTCGGCCTGTCCACCGAGATGCTCGGCAGCCTGAACGAGGGTGACTATATTCAGGACTTCGTCGGCCCGCTTGGCAAGCCGACGGACGTGGAGGGCAAAAAGCGCGTGTGCGTTGTCGGCGGCGGTGTCGGCTGTGCAATCGCGTATCCGTCCGCAAAGGCGTTTAAAGAGGCTGGCGTCGAAACCGATGTGATCGTCGGCTTCCGCAACAAGGACATCGTCATTCTTGAAGACGAGTTCAAGCAGGCCTGCGACCATCTGTATCTCATGACCGACGACGGCTCCTATGGCGAGCACGGCTTTGTGACCGTCAAGCTGCAGCAGCTGCTTGAGTCCGGTATCCAGTATGACGAGGTCCTCGCCATCGGCCCGATCCCGATGATGAAGTTTGTCTCCAAGACGACCGAGCCGTTCGGCGTCAAGACCGTCGTTTCGCTGAACCCGATCATGGTCGACGGAACCGGTATGTGCGGCGGCTGCCGCGTCACGGTCGGCGGCGAGGTGAAGTTCGCCTGTGTCGACGGCCCGGATTTTGACGGCCACAAGGTCGATTATGACGAGCTCATGAGCCGCAACAGCGTCTACCGCGAGAGAGAAGCAGAAGAGCGCAAGACCCATATCTGCCGCATCCAGAAGATGGGCGAAGAGCTCATCAAGTAAGGGGAGGGAATCATCATGGCTAATATGCAGGCTACCAAGACTCCGATGCCGGAGCAGGACCCGAACGTCCGCAATAAGAATTTCAAGGAAGTCACGCTGGGCTATACCGCTGAAATGGCCATTAACG
>OJKY01002085.1_pt1 | contig 10847 bp, 10 predicted proteins | sample 1596571 | NCBI WGS metagenome assembly OJKY01 (sample SAMEA4350170, study PRJEB24818) | metagenome | biome: human; feature: gut; material: faeces | place: Denmark | collected 2013-09
GTTCTACTCCAAGGCGTTGGATCCCTGCCTCCTCCGGCGATTCGACCTTGGCGGCGGAGGTCGACTCCCCCGTCACGTCGCGCAGTTCGTGATGGGGCTCTCAGACGGCTCGGACCCTGCAGCCGCCCATCGAGTGCCCGACGAGCGTGCAGCGGGGGATTCCCAGCGCCCGGAGGGCGTCGGCCACCGTGTCGGCGAGGAACTCCATCGAATGCTCTTCGCCCGTCACGACCGAGATGCCGTGGCCGGGCAGGTCTAACGTAACCACGCGGAGTTCCTTGTAGAGGAATGGAACGAAATCCTCCCAGACGAGCATCGATTCGAGGTATCCGTGCAGAAGCACGACGCATTTGTCCCCTTTCTGGGAGTCGCAGATGTGCAGGGCGGTGGGACCCGCCATGATGAATTTTTCGGTCATTGAATCCGGATTTATTCCTCCTCTTCGTCGAGGTAGTCGAGGACGGATTCGCGTTTGAGGGGCAGGATCTCCTCCTCGTCCTCTTCGGCGAAACTGCTGTAAAGCGCGTGACGTTCCTTGCCGCTCTTGCGTATCGGTTCGAGACGTTTGGCTTTCCGAAGTTCGTCCGCGTCGTGTTCGCGGATTCCCTTTTGTGTTCTCATGGGGAAATGAATGGTTGGTTTTAGAAATTTTCGCTGTCGAACACTCCTTCGAAGACGCGGCGCGCCGGTCCCGTCAGGCGGATGTCCGTATAGGTTTGTGTTCCCTGTTCATGCGAAAACCGTACCGCAAGCACACCTCCGGGCACGGTGATGCGGAAATCGGTCGTGTGGGGCTGTCGCGCGAAGGCCGTCACGATGGCCGCCGCCGTGGCTCCCGTGCCGCAGGCGAGGGTCTCGTTCTCCACGCCGCGTTCGTAGGTGCGCATGCGGATCGCTCCGTCGCCTGCGATCTGCACGAAATTGACGTTCGTGCCCTGCGGGAAGCGCGCCGTGTCGCGGCGGATGGCCCGTCCGCGGCCGGTAACGTCGACCGTTTCGAGTTCGTCGACGAATTCGACGTAGTGCGGGACGCCCGTGTTGAGAAACCACCAGCCGTCGCCCGTGCGGATCTCCCGCACGGCGGTCATGCCCAGTTCGATCTCTCCCGAAGTGCCTTTCAGCCGGCGGATGCGGGCGGTGTGAAGCCCGTCCGCGGCATCGAAGAACTTGGTCTCCCCGCCGATGCCCCGGTGCTCGGCGAAAAGCGCGAAACAGCGGGCGCCGTTGCCGCACATCTCTCCCTCCGATCCGTCGGCGTTGTAATAACGCATCGAACAGTCGATCTCCGCGTTGCGGGCGAGGGTCATCAGCCCGTCGGCCCCGATGCCGAAATGACGGTCGCACAAGGCTGCGACTAGTTCCGCACGGGGCGTGAAGCCGCCTTCGCGGTTGTCGATCAGGATGAAGTCGTTGCCTGCGCCTTCGTATTTTGCAAATGCCGTCTGCACTTTTTGAATGGTTATGTCTTGGCAAAAATAGTAAAACTTCTAAAAGTTTTGCTAATTTTGTGAAAAATATCCGCCCGGGCGCGCAACGGCGGGCGGATTGTATTGTTTACGCCAGGATTCAAAAAAACAGACCTTTATGAAAAGTGTGCTTTTCAAGCATCGTTCGATACGTAAATTCCGCCCGACACCCATTCCCGAGGAGGTGCTGCACGAGTGCCTAGAAGCCGCTTCGCGCGCTTCGACATGCGGCAACATGCAGCTTTATTCGCTGGTGGTGACCCGCGACGAAACACTTCGTGAACGGCTCGCGCCGTGCCATTTCAACCAGCCGATGGTTCGCGAGGCCCCGTGCGTGGTGACCGTCTGCGCCGATGTCCACCGCTTCACGATGTGGTGCGAGCAGCGCGACGCCGACCCTGCCTACGACAATTTCGCGTGGTTCCTGAACGCTTCGACCGACGCCCTGCTGGCCGCGCAAAACCTCTGCGTCGAGGCCGAAATGCACGGGCTGGGCATCTGCTACCTCGGCACGACGATTTACACCGCAGGCGATATTTCGCAGATTCTGGAACTTCCGAAGGGAGTCATTCCGCTCACCACTGTGGTCATGGGTTATCCGGACGAGTCGCCCGAACTGACCGACCGCCTGCCGCTCGAAGCCGTGGTTCACTACGAGAAATACACCGATTACACGGCCGCCGAGATCGACGAACTGTGGGCCGAGCGCGAAGAGTCGGAGCTTACCAAACGCCTGCTGGCGGAGAACGATCTCCCGAATCTGGCGAAGGTCTTCACCCAGCGGCGTTACGTGCGCAAGGACAACCTCGCCATTTCGGAGTCCTATTTCGCCCTCCTGAAAGAGAAAGGATTCTTCAACAACTGACGCCGTGCGGGAATCGTGTCGCATATTCGCCGTTGCGCTGCTGGGCCTGCTGTGCTCGGCGTGTAGCGTCACGCGCCATATTCCCGAAGGCGAATATTTCCTGCAGAAAGTCCGGATCGAGGACGACCGGTCCACGCCCCGCAAGGAGCGCATCACGGCTTCCGACATGGAGAAGTACGTGCGCCAGACTCCCAACAAACGCTTCCTCGGGACGAATTTCTACGTCTGGCTCTACGAGCAGGCCGACCCCTCGAAGGACAACCGCTGGAACAACTGGAAGCGCAAGATCGGGCAGGCGCCCGTGACGCTGGACATGGGGCTGACCCAGACGAGCGCCGAAAACCTGAAGGTCTACATGGATTCGAAGGGTTTTTTCTCCTCGCAGGCTACCTATCAGGTCGACACCGTTTCGCGGCGCAAGCGGGCGACGGTCACCTTCCGCACGCGCCAGGGCGAGCCTTACCGCATCGACTCCATCTCCTACGAGTTCCAGGACAAGTTTCTCGAACAGATCGTGCTGCCCGACACCGTCAATACGCTGCTGCATACGGGCGATATTTACGACGTGTCGGTTCTCGATGCCGAGCGGGAACGCATCGCCGCCTACCTCAAGGAGCGGGGCTACTACAATTTCTCGGTCAACAATATTTCCTATGCCGCCCGGATGTTCGAAAAGGAGCGGCTGATCAACCTGCGGCTGATCGTCAAGCAGTACCTCACGGGCTACGACGAACGCGGACTGCCCGTGATGGACAACAACATGGTCTACCGTATCGACCGGATCAACATTTTCCCCGATTACGACCCCACCGTCGCACGGACCGACACGACGCTGCTTTCGCGGCTCGATACGGTCTACTACCGCGGTCTGAACATCATCTACGAGAAACGGCCCAACCTGCGCCCTTCGGTGCTCCGGCAGGCCGTGCCGCTCTATCCCAACTACGTCTACAACTCGTCGCAGGTCAACCGTGCCTATTCCGACCTGATGGCGCTGGGGTATTTCAAGAGCGCCAAAATCGCCTTCGAGGAGCAGCCCCGGTCGGCCGATGTCACCGACATCGTCTCCTTCATCGGCGCTTCGGCCGACTCGACGCAGACGCTCTATACGCGCGAAGGCTACCTGGCGTGCAACATCCTCTGCACGCCGACGCTCAAACAGAGCGTCAAGGTCGACCTCGAAGGCAGCACCACGTCGAGTTTCTACGGTCTGAAAGCCACCGTCGGCTATCAGAACCGCAATATTTTCCGCGGCGCCGAGTCGTTCGACCTCTCCTTCACGGCGGGTTACGAATTCATGAAGGCTCCCGACGCCAAGCGCAAGCGGGCCACCGAATTCGGCGTCACGACCGGACTGACCTTCCCGCGGTTCCTCGTGCCCTGGCGCACGGGCCGTTTCCGCACGGTGAACCAGCCGAAGACCAAGGTCGAGCTGTCGATCAATTTCCAGGACCGCCCCTATTACGCCCGTACGCTTTCGAGCGCCGGCATTACCTACATGTGGACCAACAGCCGCTATTCGTCCTTCTCGCTGCGGCCGATCGACATCAACGTGGTCGACATGACGCGCCCGGTCGACCCCGAATTTCTGGGCAATACCTCCAACAAATACCTGATCAACAGTTTCAAGACCCAGTTCATCGGCGGACTTTCGTTCGGCTACGGCTATAACAACCAGCGCAAGAACCTCGGCGGAAACGCCACGAACATCCGTTTCAACGCCGAGACCGCCGGCAACCTGATCGACGCCGTCGAGCACGCCTTCTTCTCGCCGGCCAAGGGAAAGGAGCAATATACGATTTTCGGCATCGAGTATTCGCAGTATTTCCGCACCGATTTGAGCGTCAGCCGGAAAATCATGCTGGGGGACGCAACGGCGCTGGTGGGGCGGCTTTACGGGGGTGTGGCAATGGCCTACGGAAACTCTTCGTCCGTACCTTTCGACCGCCAGTTTTACTGCGGCGGCAGCAACGGCATGCGCGGCTGGACGCCCCGAACCCTCGGGCAGGGTTCGGTGGCCAATCCCCACAACGATTTTCCGGTCCAGACGGGCGACGTGAAGCTGGAGGCCAACCTCGAACTGCGCTTCCCGGTCTGGGGCATGATTCACGGTGCGACCTTCTTCGACCTGGGCAACATCTGGTATATCCGGCACTATTCGGGGGAGTCCGAGGATACGGTCTTCCGCTTCGACCGTTTCTACAAACAGCTGGGATTCAACACGGGGCTTGGACTGCGTTTCGACATCAAGTTCGCCGTGCTGCGCCTCGACTGGGGTATCCAGCTGCACAACCCCAATAACCCCGTGGGCGAACGGTGGATCCACAATTTCAAGTGGAAGAACACGGCGCTCAACTTCGGCGTGGGTTACCCGTTTTAACGTTCAGCTCTTTACTGCTTTGCCTTGTACTGCGACGGCGACATGCCGGCATTGCGCTTGAAGTAACTGCCGAAGAACGACTGGTTGGGGAAATTCAGGTAATAGGCAATCTCCTGCACGCTCATGTTCGAATATTTGAGCAGCGTCTTGGCTTCGAGGATCACGTAGCTGTCGATCCATTCCGATACCGATTTGCCGCTGATGCGCTTGATGAGCGTGGTGAGGTATTTGGGCGTGATGCACAGCTGCCGGGCGTAGAATCCCACGCTGCGTTCGTGTTTGTAGTGTTCGCCGAGCAGTTCGGTGAACTGCTTGAAATACTCCTCCGCACGGTTGTGCATCGGGCTGTCGACCTCGGGGTGTTCCGTGAGGTAGTGGGTCAGGATGTCCCCGACCTTGTAGATCGTCGCGGCGATCAGCCCGCCGATGATCTCGCTCGAAAAATCGGTCTCCGGGCCTTTCAGCTCCTGCTCGACCATTGAGATAAAACTCCGGAGCGACTGGCTTTCGGCGTGCGTGAGTTCCATGCAGGGAAGCGAGCCGAATTGCAGGAAAAGCGGCATCATGCGTTTGGTGTCGATGTTGATGCGCTTGAGGAAATCCGGTGTGATGACGATAAGATGGGCTTTGAAACGGTCGTTGGATTGCACTTGCAGGATGTCCTTCGGGTTGAAGATGAAGAGCGAATTCTTTTTGAGCCGGAACTCCTGCAGGTTTGACGTGAGGGAGGTCTCGCCTTCGGTTCCGACGCCGATGATGAAAGCGTCGAGGCGGCTCGGGAACCGGAATATCTCCATTTCCGATGCGCTGTTTGCGGCGATGCATTCGCCCATAATTCCCGGACGCCTTTCGCCTCCGGCCATTGTGACGAGTTCGTTCAGGGTAAAACTCGATATCGGCATTTCTGATTTTGTCTTGTTCATTGTTTCGCTTGAATTTCGACAAATATAATAATAATCCGCTGGTTATCATTCAAAAAGTCCGATTCTTCGACTTTATGAACACTACCGCGCGCTTTTCGACCTGCCGGTCCATGAAAACGAAAACGCCGACCCGTAAGGTCGGCGCTCGATGGTCTGTCGGCGGATGCTCCGCATGAAGATTTATTTGGCGGCAGGTGCTGCTGCTGCGGGGGCGTCGGTGATGCCCAGTTCCTTCTTCACGGCGGGTGCAACGTCCGTCAGCGTAGCTTCGTCGAAATAGGCCAGCGATCCCGTCGAAGTGTCGAACACGACCAGGAATCCGCCTGCGGCCGCTACCTTGTCGATGGCGCTTTTCGCCTTGTCGATGATCGGGGCGAGCAGTTCGTTCTGTTTCTTCTGGTAATCCTGCTGTGCGCGCTCCTGGAACTCGCGGGTACGGGTCTGCATATCGTTCAGCTCCTTCTCCTTCACCTCCTTGATGGCGTCGCTGAAGGTGTTGTAGTTTTTCTGGAAATCCTGCAGTTTGGTGTTGAATTCGACGTTCATCGTCTCGATGTTGTCCGACAATTCCTTGGCGAAGGTGTCCATGTTTTCCTGCATCGTCTTGGTCTCGGGCATCGCCATGATGATTTCCTGGGTATTGATGCGTCCGAATTTCTGGGCGAAGAGCGATGTGGAGCCCATCACCAGCACAACCGCAAGGGTCAGTTTGATTGCTTTTTTCATACAGTTTTATCAGTTAATGTTTTGATGTCGGTTATTTTTTGAGTGCGTCGATCACCTGCTGCGTCCGCTCTACCGAAGGGTTGGTGTAGAGCAGCGTGGGGTTGTTCGCCGAGTCGAGCACCAGGTCGGCGCCTGCCTGCTTGGCGTAGGTCTCGATGGCGGCGAAGACCCGTTTCTGGATCGGAGAGATCATCTCGATGCGTTTCTTCATCAGCGTGCCTTCCTGCCCGAACAGGCTTTCCTGATACTCCTGCGCCTCCTTCTCCTTGTTCAGAATGGCGTTTTCGCGGGTCTGGCGCGCTGCGGCCGAGAGCGAGGTTTTCTGGCTCACGTAATTGTTGTAAAGCGCCTCGACCTCGGCAAACTTGGCGTCTACCTGGTCCTGGTACTGCTTGGCGAGCTTATCCAGGTCGGAAATAGCCGTATTGTAGGCGTCGATCGATTTGAACACTTTCTCGCTGTTGACGATTATGTAGTTCTGTGCCGCGAGTGTCCCTGCCGTCAGAATGAATGCCGCAATTAAAATCAGCCGTTTCATATTCCTGTTGTTTTTAAGTTAATATTCAGCCGGTTTTCCGGATTTCTGCTATAAATATAACTCTTTTCTTTCAAATTTATTGCCACGCCCCGTTTTATTTGAACACCCTTTGGCAAAGGGGATTCAGGGGATTTTGAACACCGGTCCGCAGGGGCGGCCGTTCGGCTCCTGTTAAAATTGTTGTCCCAGGACGAAGTGGAACTGGCTGCCGCTCTTGGTCGAGGAGTTGGCCGGAGCGTCGAATCCGTAACCCCAGTCGATGCCGAGCATACCCACCACGGGGAGGTAGAGGCGGACGCCGAAACCGGCCGAACGCTTGATCTTGAAGGGCGAGAACTTCTTCCACGAGTCGAAGGCGTTACCGCCTTCGAGGAATCCCAGCACGTAGATCTGCGACGAAGGCTTGAGGATGATCGGGTAGCGAAGTTCGGCGGTGTATTTGTTGTAGCCGCGCGAGTAGTTGCTTCCCGGGTCGAGCGCGCCGTCCTCGTAACCGCGCATCGCGATGATGTCGATACCGTATATATTGTATCCCGACATGCCGTCGCCGCCGACTTCGTAACGTTCGAAAGGCGAAACCTTATACTTGTTGTAGCTGCCGAGGTATCCCATTTCGGCCTTGAGCATCAGCACGAGGTTCGAGTTTTTCAGGAACGACTGGAACCACTGCGCCTTGAACTGCCATTTGTGGAACTCCACCCAGCGGTAGCGCTCCTGGTTGGCCCGGTCGGCCTCTGCGGTGGTCGAGCTGGAACTGTTGGCGATCTGCTCCAGTTTCTTGTAGTCCTTGCCGTCCCAGAGCGAGTAGGGGAGCGTGGCCTGCACCGAGGCGCTGAACTCCGAACCGCGGCGCGGGTAGATCGGCTGGTCGACCGAATTGCGGCCGAACACCAGCTTGATCGATGCCAAGTTGGCCGCGCCGTTCGTCATCACGAACGACGACCAGTTTTTCAGCGCATAGCGTTCGTAGCTGGCTTCGGCGTAGAACGTGAAATAGGGGTCGGGCCAGTTCAGACGCTTGCCCAGACCGGCTGCGACGCCGTAGGTCCGGAAGTACTGCGTACTGGTCTGCCATACGTAATAGGCGTTGTTCTGCTCCGAGAAGTGCGCCGAGAGGGTGAACGAGTTGGGTTTCTTGCCGCCCATCCAGGGGTCGGTGAAGCTGAACGCGAAGGCCTTGTAATACGTACCGTTGGTCTGCGCCGAGAGCGAAAGCCGCTGGTTCTGGCCCATCGGGTAGGGACGCCATGCGCCTTTCTTGAAGGTGTTTTTGATCGAGAGGTTGTTCAGCGTGATGCCGACCGAGCCTACGAAGGTTCCCGAACCCCAGCCGCCGGCGATGTTGAACTGGTCGGAAGCCTGCTCCTCAAGGGGCCAGTTGACGTTCACCAGTTCGTTCGAAACGGGCTTGATGTCGGGCATGATGGCCTCGGGGTTGAAGTGTCCCATCGAACCCAGCAGGCGGATGGTGCGCATCAGCAGCGCGCGGTTGTAGAGTTCTCCCGGACGGGTGTCCAGCTCGCGGCGGATCACCTCGTCGTCGACGCGCTGGTTGCCCGTGATGCCGACTTCGTTGATGGTGAACTGCTTGCCTTCGAATACCTTGACCTCGATGTCGATCGAGTCGGGGGCGATGATCGTCTCGGCGGGTTCGATCTGCGACATCAGGTAGCCTTCGTTCTGGTAGAGCGACGACACGGATGCCGCTTCGGGATCGGTCTCCTTGCCGATACCCAGTTGCTTGTGCATCGTCTTCTTATCGTAGATGTCGCCCTTCTTGACGCCGAACATCTGTTGCAGACCTTCGGTTTCGTAGACCGAGTTACCCACCCACGAGACGTTGCGGATGTAGTATTTGTTGCCTTCCGACACTTCGAGGTCGATGCCCAGCCGTTTTTCGTTGATCGGGTAGATCGAGTCGCGTACGATGGTGGCGTTGCGGTAGCCCCGTGAGTTGTAGAAGTCGATCAGCAGCTCCTTGTCCGCCTCGTAGTCGTTCTCGTTGAGTTTGGCCCCCTTGAAGAAGTTGATCGATTTCTGGTGGGTCTTTTTGAACGTGCGGCGCAGGCGTTTGTCGTTGAACTGTTCGTTGCCGACGAAGTTGATCTTGCCGATCTTCACTTTGTCCTTGCGGTCGATCAGGAAGGTCACCGTCACGGCCTGTCCCGGGCGCAGCGTGTCGTTGTCGATGCGCACGTCCACCTCCGTATTGCGGAATCCCTTTTCGGCCCAGTAGCTATGGATGAGTTTCTTGTTCTTGTCGATGACGTAGTCCGAGAGTTCGCTGCCGCGCTTGAGCTTGAGTTTTTCCAGCAGGTCCTTCTTCTTGCCCTTCGAAATGCCCTCGAATTCCCAGTTGTAGACGCGGGGACGCTCCTTGAGGAGCACCTCCAGGTCGAGGCTGTCGCCCTCGATCTCGGCACCGATCTTCACGTCCGAGAAAAACCGCTGGCTCCAGAGCCGTGAAATGGCGTTGGAGATGAAGTTGCTCGGCAGGTAGACCGAGTCGCCTGCGATCAGTCCGGCCGACGACTTGAGGATCTCGGGGTTGAGGTATTGCACGCCGTGGACGTTGACGTTGCGGATGTAATAGAGCCTGGGTTCGCCCTCGCTTCGGAACATCGGGGCGTTTTCTGAAATCGCAGGCTTCGGAGCCGCCGTCGTGTCCTGCGGATTCTGCTCCTGGGCGAATATATTCGAGCAGCAAAGCACGAGGGCAGCTGCTGCCGTGAATATCTTACCGGAATAATTCATCTATTTAAATCTAGTAAAGTCATCTATTTAACCAGTCCGAAGCGGCGATCGCGCCGTGCGTATTCCTCCACCGCGCGGTCGAACTCCTCCTCCGTGAAGTCGGGCCACAGCACTTCGGGGAACCACAGTTCGGCATAGGAGGCCTGCCACAGCAGGAAGTTGCTCAACCGCTGTTCGCCGCTGGTGCGGACGATCAGGTCGGGGTTCGGGTAGGGGGCCGTGTAGAGCGCGGTGCTGATCGTGCCCTCGGAAATCTCCGACGGGGCGATCCGGCCGGCCTCCACGCGCCGCGCGATCTGCTGCACGGCGTGCGTTATTTCGCTGCGCGACGAGTAGTTGAGCGCCAGGATCAGCGTCAGCGTCCGTCCTCCGGCGGTACGCTCCTCGGCTTCTGCCAGGTAGCGTTGCACCTTCTTAGAAAAACGGCTCCGGTCGCCGATCATGCGCACCTCGACGCCCTGGCGGACCAGTTCGGGCGTTTCGTTGACGACGCTTTTGCAGAAAAGCTCCATCAGGGAGTCCACCTCTTCCGCGGGCCGTCCCCAGTTCTCGGTCGAGAACGCATAGAGCGTCAGGTACTTCACACCCCAGCGCGCCGCGGCGCGCAACGACGCCCGCACGGGTTCGACGCCCGCCGCATGGCCTTCGTAACGCTCCTTGCCGCGCAACTCGGCCCAGCGGCCGTTGCCGTCCATGATGATGGCGACGTGTTGCGGTATGCGTTTCTGATCGCTCATATTAGGGCACAAATATAGGGAAAATTCTATTAACTTGTGGAAAAATGCGATAAATGATTAACTGCGGATGTCGATTCCCCACATCATCTTATTCCGTAACGTGTCGTAAAATGATATATTGTGCGGCACGGCCAAAAAAATCGTCTGTTCGGCGCGCTCCACGGTGAACGACGCGCCGTGCGAAACGGGGTAGGTCCGGTTGTCCAGCGTGACGAAGGCGTCGGCCCGGCGGGCGTCCACATTGAGCGTGATGACGCCCGTGTCGGGGATCACCACCGGGCGCATCGTGAGGTTGTGGGGCGCCAGGGGCGAGATGACCAGGCACTGGCACGTCGGGGCCACGACGGGACCTCCGGCGCTGAGCGAGTAGGCCGTCGACCCGGTGGGCGTCGAGACGATCACCCCGTCGCCGTGGTAGGTGGCCACCATCTGCCGGTCGACGTAGGTCTCCACCGAGA
>OJKY01002092.1_pt1 | contig 10822 bp, 8 predicted proteins | sample 1596571 | NCBI WGS metagenome assembly OJKY01 (sample SAMEA4350170, study PRJEB24818) | metagenome | biome: human; feature: gut; material: faeces | place: Denmark | collected 2013-09
AGTGATATTTTCTGTGCGATAATATTGACAATTAAAAGTGATTTCATTATGGTAATAAAAGAGCATTATTCGACCTCCGTGCGTAGTTTTAGGCAACTTACATTTTGGAGTAGATAATGCTCTTTTTCAATGCCAATTTTATATGTTATTATTTTTATCCCAATCATTGATTTCCATGGAAACCATGTTATAATTAATTTAACAAATTCTAATCTGATAACGAAACAAGCATGGCACTGCCGGGAGTCCGGAGTTTGCCATTTTAAAGAACAAGGTCCTGCATGCAGGCCATGTTCTTTGACGTTATGGGGTTTTCGAACTAAATGTTCGTTTACGTATGTTTGTCTATTATCTCAGGAGGAAGACTTTGAAACCGAAACAACTGGCCCTGCGCCTTGTGGAGATTGTGATCGTTCTTCTGGGCATCAGCTTCATCACGTTCTGTCTCGTGATGCTGTCCCCGGGAGATCCTGTCCGTCAGATGATTGCCGGCAATGAAGACATCGTCGTCAGCCAATTGGAAATCGATGCGCTGCGTCATGAGCTGGAGCTCGACCAGCCTTTCATTTACCAGTATCTGGACTGGCTGGGACGCGTACTGCATGGCAACTTCGGCTTTTCTTACCTCATGAAGAAGCCGGTCCTGGATGCCATTCTGGAAGCGCTTCCTGCGACTCTTCTTCTCGCCTGCTCCTCCTCGATTTTCATGCTCGTCTTCTCTGTGCCGCTTGGCATTTACACTGCCGTCCGCCAGAACAGCCGCTTCGACTATATCGTGAGGCTCTTCTCGTTTGCCGGCGTATCGATCCCGAATTTCTGGATGGGCCTCATGCTCCTCTGGCTTTTCGGACTGAAGCTGAATCTTTTCTCCATCATCGACGGAACGATTTCTCTTGAAAATCTCGTCCTTCCGACGGTCACTCTTGGCATTGTCATGACATCCAAGTTCACAAGGCAGGTCCGCGCTGCTGTTCTTGAAGAACTCCAGCAGGACTATGTCATGGGCGCACGCGCCAGGGGCATTTCCGAGAGCCAGATTCTATGGAAGGAAGTCCTTCCTAATGCATTCCTGCCTCTGATCACGCTCTTCGGCCTTGCTTTCGGCTCGCTTCTTGGGGGCGCGGCTGTCGTGGAAATCATTTTCTCCTGGCCGGGCCTTGGCTACATGATCGTGCAGGCCATCACCTACCGTGACTTCCTGACGGTGCAGGCGGTCGTCCTCTGGATTGCTTTCATGTACATGGTGATCAATATCATCATCGACTTCTCCTATCAGCACTTGGATCCCAGGCTGAGGAAAGGAGGCCGCTGATGCACATGATAGCCCGCGGACTCCGGGAAAACAGGGTTTTCCTCGTGACGTCGATCCTGATTCTTTTTATTCTTCTCATTGCATTCCTTGCGCCGCACATTGCGCCTTATGATCCGCTTTCCGCTTCCATGAAGGATGCGAATCTGGCTCCGTCTTCGTCGCATATTTTCGGCACGGACAAGCTGGGCCGCGATGTTTTCTCCCGCATCCTCTGCGGTGCTGAGCGTTCGCTCTCCAGTGTCCTCTTCCTTGTCGCTCTCATTTTTGTCGTCGGCACGACAGCCGGTGTCATTTCCGGTTATGCAGGCGGCATCGTCGATATCGTCATTATGCGTATCGCTGACATGATGATTTCCTTCCCGGGGATCATCCTTGCGATCGCGATTTCCGGCATCATGGGACCGTCCCTGATCAATGCGATGCTGGCTCTGACGGTCGTCACATGGACGAAGTATGCGCGGCTTTCTCGCTCGCTCGTCTTGAAATTAAAGGAAAGTGAATTCGTAGAAGCTGCCATTGTCAGCGGCGGCACTCACACTCACATCCTTTTGCATCATATTCTGCCAAATGTCCTTCCCCTTCTCGTCATTACGGCCGCTGCAGATATCGGCGCCATGATGATGGAACTGGCCGGACTTTCCTTCCTCGGATTCGGGAGCCAGCCGCCGCAGCCGGAATGGGGCCTCATGCTGAATGAGGGCCGCCTGCAGCTGCAGACCGCGCCATGGCTCATGTTCTTCCCGGGTTTTGCGATTTTCCTTTCTGTCGTCGTCTTCAATCTCTGGGGCGATGCACTCCGGGATGTCCTTGACCCGCATCAGGATCAGCAGTAAAAGGCGCAGGAAACGAATGGCAAGGTCTCCTCACTTGCATCCCGCCATCCCGTTTCCTTCGGATCACCCGGCTTCTTCCCAAAAGCCGCATGATTCTTTCCCATTGCCTTTTCTATAGATTTATTCACTATATTTTCAAAAAGGAGACATCATGAATTCATTTGCAAAGAAAGGGGCTGCCCTTGCAGCCTGCGCCCTTCTCGTTTTCGGTCTTTCCGGATGCGGCGGAAGTTCTTCCTCCGCGAGTAAAGACACCCTCCGTGTCGGCGTAACGAACTTCGCCGACAGCCTTGAACCGACGGCCAACTATTTCGGCTGGCAGGTCATGCGTTACGGTGTCGGCGAAGCACTCGTCCACTTTGATGATAAAATGCGCCCGGAACCCTGGATCGCTGAAAGCTGGCTGGCCGCTCCGGACCAGATGTCCTGGACATTCAAGATCAAGAATATCAAATTCTCCAACGGCAATCCTGTCACCGGTGAAGCTGTCAAGAAATCCATCGAGAGAACGTTTGCTAAAGCGCCGCGTGCCCAGGCTATGTTCCCACTCGACCATATCACAGCTGATGGACAGACTGTCACGATTTACACCAAGAAGCCGATTGCAACACTTCCAGGCATGCTGGGCGATCCGCTCTTCATCATCGTCGACACGTCTGCTGAAGGAAAGCAGGACTTCGACAAGCAGGGCCCGATTTCCACTGGTCCTTATGTCGTAAAGAGCTTCTCCAAAGCCAAGACAGAGCTTGATGCGAACCCGAATTACTATGCAGCTGTTCCTTACAAGCATGCTGTCGTCAATACAATCGATGACCCGTCTACACGCGCCATGGCTCTCCAGAAGGGCGAAGTCGACGTTGCCGTCAACATTGCGCCTGGCGATCTTGCACTCTTCAAGGATAAGAGCAAATTCACCACCTCTGAAATCGATTCCATCCGCGACGTTCTTGCCCGTCTTTCCGTGAAGGAAGGTAAACCGCTGGCAGATCCGCGCGTACGTGCTGCCCTGATCGAATCCCTCGACCGCGATACATACTGCAAGGTCCTCCTGAAGGATACATTCACCCCTGGCGGCCCGGCTCTCCCGCCGTCCCTCGATTATGACTTCGACGGACTTTCCAAGACCTATCCGAACAAGTACAATCCTGAACATGCCAAACAGCTCCTTGCTGAAGCAGGCTGGAAGGATACGGATGGCGACGGCATCGTCGATAAGGACGGCAAGCCGCTCTCCCTTGATTTCGTTTACTACTCCGGCCGTGCTGAACTGCCGCTCTTTGCTGAAGCTACCCAGGCTGATGCCAAGAAGGTCGGCATCCAGATCAATCTGAAGAACGTCGACTACAACGTCCTTGACGGCATCGGCACCAGAGGCGAGTACGACCTCCTTATTTCCAACATCCTGACCGAACAGGCAGGCGATCCGGAAACGTTCCTCAACATGTACTGGAAGACGAACGTCAACGGCTCCAACCCGCAGAACGGTTCCGGCTACAGCAACCCGGCTTATGATGCGCTCTCCGATCAGCTGGCCGGCGAATTCGATCCGGCCAAGCGCAGGGACATCATCATCCAGATGGAAAAGATTCTGCAGGATACCTCCGCCGCCCTCGTCTTCGGTTATCCGCAGACCAATATGATTTCCACCTCTGCTGTCGCTCATGCAGATATCAAGCCGTGTGACTACTACTGGATCACCGACAAGATCACACCGGCTTCCAAGTAATCATTTCATTCTTTCATTCATAAAGGAGCTGCCATGCTTTTAGAAGTCAATGACCTGTCCATTTCATACGGCAAAGGAAATCCCGTCCTCCACAGGGTATCCTTTTCCGTGGACAAAGGGAAAATTCTTGCCATCATCGGGGAATCCGGCTCGGGGAAGACGACCGTCCTCCGCGCTGTCGGCCATATCCTGCCAAGGCAGGGACAAGTGACAGGCGGACACATCCTTTTTGAAGGGACGGAATCGGAGACGAAGACGATCCGCGAGAAGACGTCCTTCATCTTTCAGGACAGCGGCGCCATGCTGAACCCGATCCGCACGATCGGGACGGAATTTTCCGAATACCTCGCTGCCCACGGCATCACGGGAGGCGAAGCGGAAGACCGCATGACGAATCTCCTTTCGCAGGTGCGCCTTCCTGATCCGGCCGGCATCCTCAAGAGCTATCCCTTCGAACTGTCAGGCGGCATGCGCCAGAGAGTCGGGATTGCAATGGCGATGGCGATTCATCCCGAGCTGATCCTTGCCGATGAACCGACGTCTGCCCTGGATGTCACGAATCAGGCTGTCGTTGTCCGTGAAATGATGGACGTCTGTGCCCGCGCGGACACGGCCATCATCGTCGTCACACATAATATGGCCCTTGCCTCGTACATGGCGGATACCATCCTTGTCATGAAGGATGGAAATGCCGTCGAATACGGAAGCGCCGAAAAAGTCATTTATCATCCGAAAGATCCGTATACCAAGCTGCTTCTGGCAGCTGTTCCAGACCCGGGAGGCGTATTGTCATGAGACTTGATGGAAAAGAACTGCTGAGAACGGAGGACATATGCTTCACCTTCCATCCTGAAGACGGCATTCCCGTCAAGGCGGCTGACCATGTGTCGATCACGATCCATGAAGGAGAAACCTTCGGCCTCGTTGGTGAATCCGGAAGCGGCAAGTCGACGCTTGCCCGCATACTGACGCACATCCACCAGCCCGATTCGGGAAAGGTGTACTTTGAAGGGAAAGACGTGACGAATCTGAAGGGCAAAGCACTCCGCGAGAGCCGCCGCGCCATCCAGATGGTCTTCCAGGATCCATCCTCTGCTTTCAATCCGAGGGAACGCATCGCGGATATCATCTGCGAGCCGCTCATGAATTTCGGACTCATCGCCAGTAAGGATATTGACAAGAAGGCTGCTGAAATGCTGAAGAAGGTCGACCTTCCGGAAGATTTCATCAACCGCTACCCTTCTGAACTTTCAGGAGGCCAGCGTCAGCGTATCGCGATTGCTCGCGCTCTGGTTCTGAAGCCGAAGCTCATCATCTGCGATGAAGCCACGTCAGCGCTTGATATGTCCGTCCAGAAGACAATCATCGAGCTGCTTTCAAGGCTGCAGAAGGAAACAGGCGTCGCCTATCTATTCATCTGCCACGACCTGGCGCTTGCGAACCTTTTCTGCGATACCATCGCCGTCATGAAGAAGGGCGTCATTCATGAAACGATTCATGACCTGAACGAAGCGAAGGACCCCTACTCAAGGAAACTCCTCGCGTGTACATTCACGATCAGGGAAGGAAAGAATAAAGTTTTCCCGGAATCCTTATTCGCATAATAAGAAGAGCTATGAAATGGAAATCATTTCATGGCTCTTTTTGATTTGGGACATTCTAGCATGGGAAAGGCTTAAAAAGTGCCATCTTCAGCCCTCTTTGAGGAGATATATAGTACACTTTATAAAAATGAGTAAATTCTTCTTGACAAGTTCCTCCGTTTCATGGATAATGAACCCAACTCACTACCAAGGTACCGTTGACAATAGTACCGCTAAGAGACAATGAACAGGCTGGGATTGGACATCAAGTATCTTACAGAGAGCCGGGAAAGCTGAGAACCGGCGGATCGGATCCATTTCCATATCACTTGGGAGTCGCTGTATCGAGGAGCACCCGGGATTCCCAGATACAGCCGCAAGCCTTCGTTACAGGCAGTCTGTCATCAGCACAAAGAATAATGACAGGGTGGTACCGCGAACCTTCGCCCCTGTTGCTCTATAAAGAGCAGCAGGGGCTTTTTGCACCCTTGATGCATGTGAGGAAAAGGATAAGGATTCAAAATGATTAATGAAAGGGGTATCTGATTATGGAAAGAACCATCACCGCGGACGCCGTTCCGCAGGCCAAAACACGTACTATGACTAATTTTCGCTGGAAGATTGCCTTCCTTATTTTCCTGATCAGCTTCGTCGCTTACATGGACCGGGTCAATTTGTCCGTCGCAACCCCTGTCATTATGCAGGAATTTGGCTTTGATAAAATGGATATGGGCTTCCTCCAGACTTGCTTCTTCGCAGGCTATGCGCTGATGCAGGTCCCTGGCGGCATGCTCGCTGAACGTTTCGGCCTGCGCAAAACCGGCGCCGGCGCTATACTCTGGTGGTCTGTCTTCACAGCGCTCACCGCTTTTGCTCAGGGCAAGGCAAGCTTTGCCGCTGTCCGCCTGGCTTTCGGTCTTGGTGAAGGTCCTGTTTTCCCGTCTCTGGGGCAGGCGACTTTCAACTGGTTCAACAAGGATGAAAAAGGCAAGGCAAGCAGCGCCATCCTTCTGGGCACTTTCTTCGGACCCGTCATCGGCCCGATGGTTACCGTCGCTCTCATCGCCGCTCTTGGCTGGCATGCTGTCTTCATCATCTTCGGTCTGGCAGGATGCGTCCTCGCCTGGGTCTGGCACCGCTATGCGCAGGACAATCCAAAGGACAGCCCGTATGTCAATGAGGAAGAAGCAGCATTCATCAATGAAGGACGCAGCCTCTCCGCAGAAAAGAAATCTGCTCCCTGGGGCCGTTTTCTCCGTTCCCGTCAGTTCTGGGCACTGGGCATCCAGTTCTTCGTCGTCGACTACATCATGTACGTATTCCTCGCATGGCTGCCTCTCTACCTGACTGAAGTCCACAACCTGTCCCTGAAATCTATGGGCATCTGGGCTTCCTTCCCGTGGCTCGCACTGATGGCTATGGTATTCACCGCCGGCTTCCTCTCTGACCGTATGGCACACAGCAAGAACTCAAGCCGCCAGTACACCATGCGTACTTTCACCGCTATGGCAGGCGTCGCTGTCACCTCCCTCGGTCTTTACATCGCAGCGCATACCGCAAGCGGCGCAGCAGCAACGATTTTCTGGATGAGCGTTTCCTTAGGCGCACTCGGCTTCTCCATGAGCGCCAGCTGGTCCACTGTTATTTCCCTCGGCGGCAAGTACACCGGCTCCGTATCCGGCTGGATGAACCTCTGGGGAAATGTCGGCGGCGTCCTCGCTCCGATCGTCACTGCATTCTTCGTCACCAACTATGGCTGGAACAATGCATTCACCTACACCGCACTCTTTGGCATCATTGCCATCGCAGCATGGCTCTTCGTCAATCCGGGCAAGCAGCTCGAAGGGACGGAAGAATAATTGCATTTAAAAGGGGCTGTGGCAAAATGGTTAATCATTTTGCCACAGCCTTTTTTTTGCATTGGAAAAGCAGGCATCTCCCGGGAATGTAGAGTATGCCCGCTTTTCCATAAGTGAGTGGGAATCTATCAGTTAACTCCCCTGGGAGAGGGAGATAACCTTCATCAATTAAAATGCTCTTGAGACGGAGAGTGTGTAGGTCACGCCGCGCTGTTTTCCAGCCCAGCCTGTGACGTTGACGTCTGCGCCCCACGGGTTTTCTTTTGTCAGTCTGCTCTTCCAGCCAAGTTCGAGGAAGCCGCTCGATCCTTCTGCGGAAGGACTTGGAGTATTGAAGCTCCTGTAGCTGGCTCTTGCCTTGCTGTCAAATTCATAATCCCAGCCGATGCCTGCGTAGCAGGATCCGATGTCGGAAATGTCTTTCGTCCATCTTACGCCGAGTCTTGTACGGTAGGAATCGATGGAATCGAAATCATACCGGGAACTGCCTAATGTATTATCAATCCGGACGTTGTCGCTTCCAAGGTGCGTCCAGAAGAATTTGCCATAATAGTCTAAGGAGTTAGTGTCTCTGGTAACGACTTTGCCAAGGCCTGCTATGGCGGCGATATATGGAGCGCCGCTGTCGTAGGAGGCGTCATAGCCGTCAATCTTTCCTTTGAAGTCACCGGAGAGATGGCCTGCGCGGACGAGTGCCTCATAGTGGAGTCCGTCTTTACGGTCGCGGCGGTAGAGTACGCCTGCTCCTGTATAGTGCTGATCGCCATCGGCTCTTGCACCATCATCTAGGTGGCTGGTGTAGTTGCTCCTGCCGTATTCGAAGAATGGCATCAGTGTATCGACATAGTCTTCTCTTTCGTACTGGCGGGCAAAGCCGATGTTCGCATTCAGGCCGGCCGTATCGATATACGATCCCGTTTCATGGCGAAGATCGAAGCCGCCGATGGATGCGTACGGCATGAATCCACCAGATCCTGCCGCATAAGCGACCACTGCCTCTTTGTAATTTTCTGCCGCCATGTCGGACGCATTCCAAAGTGTCTCAATGGAAGCTTCCCTTGCTTCGGCGAGGAGTTTCGTGTCAGAAAGGAGGGATGGTACGCTGTCCTCAGGAACTTCGAGGATGACCTTGTCTCCGTCTTTCCGGATATTCACTTCTCTTCTGAGGAACGCAGCGTCCGTGACCGTGCTGCTGCCGCTCATCATGCCATAGTCTGTGTCCTCAGCTGTAAGGCCGCTCCTGCCGTCGATCAGCGTGATCGTATCGCCGGGGCTCATCTTCATGGAGTCGTAGACGGATGCCCTGATGGATGCACCGCTGACGTCAGCCGTGCTTGTCACGGTCAGGATCGTTTCTCCTGCCGTCGTATCTTCCGGGACATAGAAACTCAGATTCTGGAAATAACCGAGCTTGTCTACGGTTATGCCTTTCGTATAGAAATTCAGTGTATTGCCGCTGCTGTCATCAGAGAAACCGCCATAGAGCCTGGTATCTGATTTGAAGGTGCCTCCGTAAATATTGACTGTATTATTTGAAGCCGTGCCGGAATCGGCGCTGCCGCCGTATACATACTTATTAATGGTTCCGCCGCTGATTGTCACGGTGTTGCCCGAAGCATTGCCGCCAAGCTGCGCAAGGCCGCCATACACACCTTCTTCGATGGTGCCGCCTGTCACAGTGATTTCATTGCCTGAAACTTCTACTGCATCACCAAGGAAGGACATACCGCCGGCCGCCTGACCGGAAACGGTACCGCCGCTCAGGAGTACTTTATTTCCAGAAACGGTGCCATCTGCAAAGTAAAGAAGGCCTCCATATGCATTTTCTTTAACATAGGAATTGCCGCTGATGGCAAGCGTATTGCCCGTCACGGAACCGCCGCCTGAATAGCCGCCCTCGGCATAGCCATTGACGGTCACATTTTGGATCGTCACTTTGTTTCCGGAAGCATCGCCATTCGTCTTCGTGTACGCCCCCATGACATCACCGGAAACGCTGCCGCCGCTCAAGGTGACGGTATTATCCGCATTTGACGGACTGCTTATCATGATATATCCGCCAATCAGATTTCCGCCGACACTGCCTCCGGTCATGATGGCCTGGTTTCCTGAGGTACCCTTGGTTCCTTCAGACAAAAGGCCTCCCACTGCATCATTTTTTATGGTACCATTTTCGCTGATTGTAATGATATTTCCTGTCACAGCACCAGCGTCTGAAAAGCCGCCGGATGCATAACCATCCACAGTTCCGCCTGATATTGCCAGAGTATTATTTATGGCATCGCCTTTATAAGAGAAGGCACCGCTGATTTCAGTCTGCACGCTGCCGCCTGTCATTTGCACCTGATTGCCAGAAGCTTTGCCGTCTATTGAGTAGCCGCCATAAACATCGCTGTAATCAGTTCCCTTTACTGTGGCCGTGCCTTCCACGGTAACCTTGTTCCCGATGACATCGCCATTTTGAGAATAGCCTCCGATGACATCATTAGAAACTGTGCCGCCGCTTATGGTCACTTCATTGTAGGAAGCTTCGCCATTGCTTTTTTCAGAGACGCGGCCTCCATAGAGGCAGTCTCCCACGGTGCCGCCTGTCATCGTCACTATATTTTTCAGAGCTGAGCCGAAACCGGAATAACCGCCATAAGCATTCGCGTCAACCGTGCCGGATTCTTTGATATAAAGATAATTTCCTGACGATTCGGCGCTCTCACCCGTCAAAGTCACGCCGCCATAAACGTTCCCGGCTTTTGCATCAATGCTGCCGCCCCCGATCGTCACGCTGTTTCCCTTCGCATTACCTCCTGCGGAAACACCGCCGTAGACAGAAACCGTAACTGTCCCGCCGCTTAATTCGATGCTGTTTCCTGTGGCGTCACCGCTGCCGCCCGTACTGCCGCTGTTGATAGATTGTACTACTTCGCCGCTTTCCATGAAAACTTTATTGCCTGAGACTGCTCCGCTTCCAGAATTCACGTAGCCGCCTTCCGCGCTCTCGTAGATGGTTCCTGTCCTCGTGATTTTCAAAGTATTTCCGGAAGCTTCTCCGTTTGATGAATAGCCGCTGTATGCGGATCCATTGACGGATGCTTCTTTCGTGATGGAGAGCTGATTATTCAATGCGCTGCCGTCCGCGGCATTTCCGCCGTAGACAGTATCTTCCGCACTTTCTGAAACTTCATTCACTTTGCCGGATACATCTTCTGCCTGTACTATCGTCCCTGATGTGCAGGCTAAGAGAAGAGCTATCACTGACAGCCTTAAGAAAACCTTCCCGTTTTTCATTCCCATTCGCCTCATTCTTTAGAACAATATAAAATTCCCTGTCTTAGTTATAAAACAGGGAATGTCGGTTGTGTATTATCCGAAAGTATACTTTTTTTATTTTGGCGGATTGTATAATTAAGTTGAACACTTAAAAATCCATAGCGAACCCTTGTGGTAAAATGTAGTTGCACAAAAAACACAACCACAAAGGAGAATCGCTATGGATCAAAATCATTTTACCACGG
>OJKY01002100.1_pt1 | contig 10784 bp, 9 predicted proteins | sample 1596571 | NCBI WGS metagenome assembly OJKY01 (sample SAMEA4350170, study PRJEB24818) | metagenome | biome: human; feature: gut; material: faeces | place: Denmark | collected 2013-09
GGTCTGCAAGGCGTCCAGCGCGCCCTGCTGCAACGTGCGCTGCAAGAATAGATCGCCGCAGGTGTAGCCGGTGAGGCAGAACTCGGGGAACACCGCCAGCCTGACGCCGCGGGCGGCAGCGTCCTGTAACTGAGATACGATTTGGGAAGCGTTATAGTTGCAGTCGGCCACCCGCAGTGAGGGCGAGAGGGCAGCTGCTTTCAAAAAACCATCTTTCATCGGAGGATTTCACATCCTGTCTATTGAATTAAGGTCCCGGCGGAGACGTGCTCTGCGGGGTTTTGTTCAGTATACCACAAACCGGCCCAAACGAAAAGTGACAGTGTGGTTAAAGAAACAAAAAACGCTGCCTGCACACCGCAGACAGCGCTGAAAACAAAAGATGGAAAACGAGATAGACCGTAAGCCGGGTTCTGTATTAAACGACGATCTGTCTAGACCTGCCATTGCTGACAGGTTCGTGCCGCCTTCGGGACACGCGAGCAGCGCTGTACGTCCCATATAGGCGTTGCTTCCGGTAGGGTTTACAAAGCCGCATAGTCACCCATGCGCTGGTGAGCTCTTACCTCGCCGTTTCATCCTTACCGCATTGCTGCGGCGGTTTGTTTTCTGTTGCACTTTCCCTGAGGTCACCCTCGGCTGCCGTTAGCAGTTACCGTGCTCTGTGAGGCCCGGACTTTCCTCAGAGCGGTCAAAGCCGCCCCGCCGCCGTATGTTCCACTCGTTTTCCGTTCCTCATAATACCATAAAAAAACAAGATTTGCAAGCGAAAGCGTTTTTTGCTATACTATTTATATCTGTTTTTCATGCAAAGGAGGGGTGCGCGTGCGTCTGTATTTCACGGTGCCGGACACCCTGCAGACCCAAAATGGAACGCTTGTGCGGAACTTTCTGCGCCAGTGTGCCGTTTCTACGGAGCTTGCCCGGGCGGTCAAATTTCAGGGCGGCGGCTTTTTTGCCGACGGTGCGTCCGTGCTGGCCAACCGCCGGGTGTACCCGGGGCAGGTGCTGAGCTTCGACCTCCCGCCGGAAGCGGGCGGCGTGGCCCCGCAGCCGGACATTGCCGTGCAGGTGGTCTACGAGGATGCCTTTGCCGTGGTGCTGGAAAAGCCGCCCCATCTGGCGGTGCACCCCACTCTGAACTACCCCGGCGGCACGCTGGCCAACGGCTATGCAGCCTGGGCGCTGCAGCAGGGTCGCAGCCCGGTGTTCCGCCCGGTGAACCGCATCGACAAGGACACCAGCGGCCTTGTGCTGGCGGCCCGCAACACCTATGCTGCGCCGCTCCTGGCAGAAAACGTGCAGAAGCTCTACTACGCCATCGTGGAGGGCGAGCTGCCCTTGGGGCCGGCGTGATCGACGCGCCCATCGGCCGCCGGGGCGACAGCATCATCGGGCGGTGTGTGACCCCGGAGGGCAAGCCCAGCCGCACCGAGTACACCATATTAAAGGTACAGAACGGCCTGAGTCTGGCCGCCTGCGTGCCGGTGACCGGCCGCACCCACCAGATCCGGGTGCACTTTGCGTCCATCGGCCATCCGCTGGCCGGGGATGACCTCTACGGCGGCCGCCGGGACCGCATCGGGCGGCAGGCACTGCACTGCGCAAAGCAGACCTTCCGGGTGCCGGAGTACACCGAGGTGCCGGACGGCATCTGCATCCGCACCCCGGTGAGCGCCGGAACAGGCCGCACGGTGACCGTGGAAAGCCCACTGCCGCAGGATATGGCCGACCTGCTTTCGTGAAAAGTGCGTGAAAGAACTGCCCAAATTTTGTGCAGGTGCTTGTTTCATTCCGTGCAAGGTGTATAATAAAATGAGCATAGATCGTCTGTGCGCTGACATTCAGCCGCACAGGATGTGGAAACCACCGCCGCGCCGGATGCAGAGCAGCTTTGCCGCGCGGCAAGGAAGGAGAAACCCGTTTGATCGAAGATAAGACAAAGGAACCGCAGACCGCAGAGCCTGCGCAGCAGCCGCCGAAAAAACGCGGCCAGAAGCTGCGCTCCCTGTGGGCACAGTTCCAATGCATGCAGCTCCTGCGTCGGCACCGCTTCCGCCGCAGGACCCAGCATCACGTCAATCATTTTTCTCAGAAGCTGCTGCAGAACCGCCTCGTTCTCATCGTAGGTGAGGCCCTGTACGCTCTGGGATTTTCGGCCGAATATGCATTTGTCCGTGTCGGACGCACGGTGTGCCGGGGCGTGTCCGGTGCACTGCTCTGGGGGCGCAGCCTGCTGCACACCATCGTGTCCATGGCGTTCCCCGGTGCAGCCCAGATGGCGCGCGACCTGTTCGGGCCCATCGTGCTGTTCTTCCGGGGCATGGGCTCGCTGCTGGTACATGCGCACCGCGTCCGGAAGGAAAAGGGCTTTGGCGCAGCCGTAAAGGACAGCGTGCGTTATCTGGTCGGCGGCGTGCGGCGCAATGTGCGCACCCTGCCGCGCATGGCCATGTACATCCTGCCGGTGCTGGCACTGGCCGGGATGGTCACAGTGGTGCAGAACACCATCCGTCAGCCCTATGCGCTGGAAGTGCAGGTGAACGGCCAGACCGTGGGCTATGTGGCCAACGAGGATGTGTTCAACTCTGCCAAGGAAGCCGTGCAGGAGCGTATCAACTATGCAGGCACGGACGAGAACACCAAGTGGACGGTGGAGCCCACCTACACCATTTCGGTGGCACACAGCGTGCTGGACGAAAACGAGATGGCCAACGCCATCCTGAAGTCCTCCAGCGACCAGATCAGTGAGGGCACCGCCCTGTATCTGGATGGAGAACTGACGGCCGTGTGCTCGGACGGCACTGCCCTGCAGAGCTACCTGAGCAGCCTGCTGGAACCCTACGAGGACCCGAAAGATCCCAATGTGACCGTGGGCTTCAACAAAGAGGTCACCCTGGAGAATGGCATCTACTTCAATGAAAGCTTCCAGCAGGAAAACGATGTGGAGTCGATGCTTTCCGGCGTGCAGCAGCAGGAAAAGATCTATACCGTGCAGACCGGCGACACCCTGTGGAGCATTGCCCAGAAGAACGACCTGACCTTCCGGGAACTGTGCGAGCTGAATACGAACTTCAAGGGCGCGGCCCTGACCGAGACCTCCAACATCCAGGCCGGTGATGAGCTGATCGTGACCAAACAGGAAGCCACGCTGGAAGTGCGCATCACCAAGATCGAGACCTGGCAGGAGGAAATCCCCTATGCCAGTGAGACGACCAAATCCAACGAGTACAACGTGGGCACCAAAAAGACTACGCAGGCCGGTGAAAACGGCATCCGCAGTGTGACGGCCCAGCGTGTGTACGACACCAACGGCACCCAGCTCAGCCAGCAGATCCTCAGCACCGAAGTGATCAAGGAGCCTGTGACCGAAAAGATCGTGGTGGGCACCAAGAAGGTGACCACCAGCACTTCCTACATCACCGGCAGAGGTCAGTTCATCTGGCCGGTGCCCGGCTACCGGAACTGCTCGCGCTGGTACGGCGGCAGCCACAAGGGCGTGGATATCTGCGCCGCCGCCGGTACGCCCATTTACGCTTCGGCAGGCGGCACCGTCACCAAGGCCGGCTACAACAAGGCTGGTGCAGGTACGGGCTATGGCTACTCCATCATCATCAACCATGGCAACGGCTACACCACCGTGTATGCACACTGCCTGTCGCTGGTGGTGCACGCCGGTCAGTCGGTCAAGCAGGGCCAGCTCATCGGCTATGTGGGCAGCACCGGACGCTCCAGCGGCAACCACTGCCACTTTGAGATCCGCCACAACGGCAGTTACGTTGCGCCCCAGAACGTGTTCAACCGCAGCAAATACAGGTAACTTGGCAGAAAGGGCTTTTTCCAAAGGGGAAAGGCCCATCTGCTGTAAATAGGAAAAAAGGAGAGATGATCTTATGTCTACCCCTCACATCAGCGCAGAAAAGGGCGATTTCGCCAAGACCGTCCTCATGCCCGGCGACCCTCTGCGCGCCAAGTTCATTGCCGACACCTTCCTGCAGGATGTGCGTCAGGTGACCGGTGTGCGCGGCATGCTGGGCTTTACCGGCACCTATCAGGGCCGCCCCATCAGCGTAATGGGCAGCGGCATGGGCATGCCGTCCATCGGCATCTATTCCTATGAGCTGTTCAAGTTCTACGATGTGGACAACATCATCCGCATCGGCTCTGCCGGCAGCTACACCGAAAAGGCCAAGCTGTTCGACGTGGTGCTGTCCACCGGTGCGGTGAGCGAGTCCAACTACGCCCGGGTACAGAGCGGCTTTGAGGGGGACATCACCCTGCCCAGCCAGAGCCTGAACGACAAGCTGCGCGCTTCTGCCGCCAAGCAGGGCATTCCCCTCATTGAGGGCAACATCCACTCTTCGGATGTGTTCTACCGCCAGCCCTCCGACGAAAAGCCCACCTACTGGGAAAAGCTGCGGGATGAGCGCGGCTGCCTGTGCGTGGAGATGGAGAGTTTTGCCCTGTTTGCCAACGCACAGGTGCTGGGCAAGCATGCGGCCTGCCTGCTGACCATTTCCGACAGCTTTGTGGCACCGGAGATCACCACGGCCGAGCAGCGCCAGACGAGCTTTACCAACATGATGAAGGTGGCTCTGGGCGCAGAGTACTGAGAAACCCAACCGAAGATTCAGCGCGGTCTGCCTGCAAAAAGGCCGGCCGCGCTGTTTTCGCCCCCAAAAGGAGGAACATTTTATGACGAACCTGACCCTGGAAGAAAAGCAGAAACTGATCCGTATGGCACTGGCTGCCCGCGAAAAGGCTTATGCACCGTATTCCAATTTTATGGTGGGTGCTGCCCTGCGCGCAAAGGACGGACGCATCTACACCGGCTGCAACGTGGAAAATGCGTCCTTTACCCCCACCAGCTGCGCAGAGCGCACGGCCCTGTTCAAGGCCGTGGCCGACGGCGTGACCGAGTTCACGGATATTGCAGTGGTGGGCAGCCGCCGCGGCGAGGTGAACGAACAGATCACCTCGCCCTGCGGTGTGTGCCGTCAGGCGCTGTTCGAGTTCGGCGGGCCGGAGCTGAACGTGATCATGGCCAAAACGCCGGAGGATTTCATCGAGCGCAGCATGGACGAACTGCTGCCCTTTGGGTTCGGGCCTTCCAATGTGGCCGGAAATGCCGCTGTGGAAAAATAAATCGCTTCCCGGCACAAAACCGGAACGGCAGGGAACTGTGCAAAAGCAATACTTTTTGGACATATTTACAAAGATTTTGTAAATATTTTGTAATCGAAAAGTGCTTGCATCTCACACATCTTCCCGCTATACTTGAACCAGTAAATGTGCAAGTGCCTGCATTTGCAGGCCGGCACGCGATGGATTGAAAATAAAGGAGACTTTCTTATGAAGATTTCTCGTCGTAACTTCCTGGCTGTGGCTGGTGCTGCTGCCGCCGCCGCTGCTCTGACCGCTTGTGGCGGTTCTTCCGCCTCTTCCACCAGCACCGCTTCTTCCGCTGCTGCTTCCACCGCTTCCTCCGCTGCTGAGGGCGGCGAGAAGATCGTCAAGGTCGCTCTGACCTGCGACACCGGCACGATCGACGATGAGAGCTTCAACCAGGCATGCTGGACGGCTGTTTCCGGCTACATGGGCGATGACTGCCAGTACTACATCCCCGAGGCTGACGCTTCTGATGAGGATCGTGAGACCAAGATCCGTCAGGCTGTCAACGACGGTGCAGACGTGATCGTCTGCGTCGGCTACCTGTACGGTGCTTCTCTGGCTTGGGCTGCTGATCAGTACCCGGATGTCAAGTTCATCGCTGTTGACGTGACCCAGGGCGATATCGGCACCGATGCCATCCCCGCAAACTGCTACTGCATCACCTTCAAGGAAGAGCAGGCAGGTTACCTGGCCGGTTACGCGATCGCCAAGGACGGCAAGACCAAGTTGGGCTTCTTGGGCGGCATGGCTGTGCCCGCTGTCATCCGTTACGGCTACGGCTTCGTGCAGGGCGCTGATGCTGCCGCACAGGAGCTGGGCCAGAACATCGAGATCAACTACTTCTACGGCGGCCAGTTCTACGGCGATGCCAACATCACCTCCCGTATGGAGGGCTGGTACTCCAACGGCACTCAGGTCGTGTTTGCCTGCGGCGGCGGCATCTACACCTCCGCTGTGGAGGCTGCTCTGAAGAACAACGGCTACGTCATCGGCGTGGACGTTGACCAGAACTACATCGGCGCAAACGGCGTGGCTGACGGCACCTATGCCTACAACCCGTTCATCACCTCTGCCATGAAGGGTCTGTCTGAGGCTGTCAACACCGCTCTGTCCGACATCGAGGCCGGTGACTGGAGCGAGATCGCTGCTTCCAACGGCAACTTCGGTCTGGAGGATGGCGATTACATCGGCCTGCCCACCGCAGACGACAGCTGGAACTTCGAGACCTTCACCAAGGACGAGTACGAGACCGTCAAGGAAAAGATCAAGAGCGGCGAGATCACTGTGGACAACAACTCCGACGATGCTACCAAGCCCACCGTCAGCGAGTTCACTACCGTCAACTACATCCAGTAAAGAGCTTCCCCAGGCGGGATGTTCCGAAAGGGACACCCCGTCTTTTGCTGTATCAAAAACCAAAAGTCATACTATTTCAAGGGGAACTCAAGATAAAAATTTCCCGCCGCAAATTCCTGACCGTGACCGCTTCCGGCGAGATCACCGTGGACAACAGCTCGGATGATGGGGTCAAGCCCACCGTCAGCGAGTTCACCACCGTCAGCTATATCCAGTAACCCGGCGTTTCCCGCAGCCTGCGGGCCGCAAACCGGCAGGCCGCTTTTATGAATTACTCAATGCAAAAACAGGGTGCCCATTGCAGGCGGGCACCCTGTTTTTGTGTGTCCGGGCAGGGCAGACCCGGCGGAAACTGTGCAGGATGCTTCGAAAGTAATACTTTTATCTGTACTTTCTGCCAAAAACGAAAAAAGCCGTGTGCAAATTGTCGGAAATCAGGTATAATGAAAGATAGAATAGTATAGGTGTCGATACGGCACGAAAGGAGAGTGAGCAGATTGGCAGAGAATTTTGTGATCGAGATGCTCCACATCACCAAGGAATTCCCTGGGATCAAGGCAAACGATGATATCACCCTGCAGCTGCGCAAAGGCGAGGTACACGCCCTGCTGGGCGAAAATGGCGCCGGCAAAAGTACGCTGATGAGCGTGCTGTTCGGCCTGTACCAGCCGGAGGCTGGTCAGATCCGCAAGAACGGCAAGGAGGTCGCCATCCGCAACCCCAACGATGCAAATGCACTGGGCATCGGCATGGTGCACCAGCACTTCAAGCTGGTGGAATGCTTCAGCGTTCTGGACAACATCATTCTGGGCGTGGAGCCCAATAAAATGGGCTTTTTGCAGAAAGCCGAGGCCCGCAAGAAGGTCATGGCCCTGAGCGAAAAGTACGGCCTGCGCGTGGACCCGGATGCCCTTGTCAGCGATATCTCGGTGGGCATGCAGCAGCGCGTGGAGATCCTGAAGATGCTGTACCGCGACAACGAGATCCTGATTTTCGATGAACCCACCGCTGTGCTGACCCCCCAGGAGATCGACGAGCTGATGGAGATCATGCGCGGGTTCAAGAAGGAAGGCAAGTCCATCCTGTTCATTACCCACAAGCTGAACGAGATCATGGCCGTGGCCGACCGCTGCACCGTGCTGCGCAAGGGCAAGTACATGGGCACCGTGGACATCAAGGACACCACCAAGGAAGAACTTTCCCGCATGATGGTGGGCCGTGACGTGCAGCTGCAGGTGGACAAGCAGCCTGCAAAGCCCGGTGCCGTGGTGCTGGACGTGCAGAACGTGACCATGCACAACGACCAGCGCAAGAAGGATTCCGTCAAGGATGTCACCTTCCAGGTGCACGCCGGTGAGATCGTCTGCCTGGCGGGCATTGAGGGCAACGGCCAGACCGAGTTTGTCTACGGCCTGACCGGTCTGGAAAAGCTGACCAACGGCAAGATCACGCTGGATGGCAAGGATATTACCCACGCCACCATCCGCCAGCGTTCCAAGGACGGCATGAGCCATATCCCGGAGGACCGCCACAAGCACGGTCTGGTGCTGGATTACAGCCTGGAAAACAACATGGTGCTGCAGCGCTACTGGCAGCCGGAGTTCCAGAAGGGCGGCTTCATCCAGTCCGATAAAGTCCGCGAGTACTCCGATAAGCTCATCGCTCAGTACGACGTCCGCAGCGGTCAGGGCAGCTCCACCATCGTGCGCAGCATGTCCGGCGGCAACCAGCAGAAGGCCATCATCGCCCGTGAGATCGACAAAGACCCCAAGCTGCTGGTGGCTGTTCAGCCCACCCGCGGCCTGGATGTCGGCGCGATCGAATACATCCACCGCCAGATCGTCGCCGAGCGCGACAAGGGCAAAGCTGTCCTGCTGGTCAGCCTCGAGCTGGATGAGGTCATGAACCTGTCCGACCGCATCCTCGTCATGTACGAGGGCGAGATCGTGGGCGAGTTCGACCCCAAGACCACCACTGTGCAGGAGCTGGGCCTCTACATGGCCGGCGCACGCAAGCAGGGAAAGGAGAGCAAATAAATGAACAAGAAAAAACTTTCCCACAGCAACCTCAACAGCTCCATCACCAGTGTGCTGGCCGCGCTGCTGTGCATCGTCATCGGCATGGCTGTGGGCTTCCTCGTGCTGCTGGCCATCAACCCGGCCCATGCATGGGGCGACGGCTTTGTCCGCATCATTAAGGGCGGCTTCCATGACGCCCCCTACGGCGTCGGCAAGGAGCTGGCCAACGCAGCACCCCTCATCATGACCGGTCTGTCCGTGGCCTTCGCCTTCAAGACCGGCCTGTTCAACATCGGTGCTGCCGGTCAGTACACGCTGGGCGCTTACGGCGCACTCTACTGTGCCATCATGCTCAAGATGCCCTGGTATGTCTGCCTGATCGTCGCCACCATCCTCGGCGGCATCTGGGGCGCTATCCCCGGCTTCTTCAAGGCTTACTTCAACATCAACGAGGTCATCACCTCCATCATGTTCAACTGGATCGGTTTGTATCTGGTCAATGAGCTTATCTACCAGAACGGCACCGGCCCCATGTACGACGTGCGCAACACCCGTACCCTGAACCTGAGCAAGAACGCTGAGTACGCCCAGTCCATCATCCCGGACTTCGGCCTGAACAAGATGTTCCAGACCAACAGCACCACCATTGCGATCTTCCTCGCTGCGGCAGTCGCCATTCTGATCTGGGTCATCCTGAACAAGACCACCTTTGGCTATGAGCTGAAGGCCGTCGGCCTGAACAAGAGCGCCGCCCGCTACGCCGGCATCAACGAGAAGAAGAACATCATCCTCTCCATGGCTATTGCAGGCGCTCTGGCAGGCTTCGGCGCCGGACTCTACTACCTGTCCAATGTCTCTCAGTGGAACCCGCTGAACTCCACCAGCCTGCCGACCATGGGCTTCAACGGCATCTCTGTGGCCCTGCTGGCAAGCTCCAACCCCATCGGCACCATCTTCTCCGCGATCTTCATCTCCCACATCTCGGTCGGCGGCTCTTTCCTGTCCACCAAGTATTACCCCACCGAGATCTCCGACCTGATCAGCGGTATCATCATCTACCTGTGCGCATTCTCCATGCTGTTCCGTGGCAAGATCCACTCCATGCTGTTCAAGAATGCGGACAAGACCAACGTGAATGCAGAGCCTGCCCCTGCTAAGACCGAAACCAAGAAGGAGGGCAAGTGATATGCTGCTTCTCATCAAGTATACTCTGCTGTATGGCATCGTGCTGATGCTGGTCGCTCTGGGCGGTATGTTCAGTGAGCACTCCGGCATCATCAACATCGCACTGGAAGGCATCATGGTCATCGGCGGTGTGGCGGGTGTCCTCACCCTCACCATGCTGCCCGCGGACCTGCCGGCTTTCGCCACCGTGATCATCGCGGTGCTGGCGGCTGCTATCGCCGGCATGGTCTACAGCCTGCTGCTAGCCTTCGCGTCCATCAATCTGAAAGCGGACCAGACCATCGGCGGCACGGCCCTGAACCTGCTGGCGACGGCGGTGGCTGTGGTCATCTCCAAGAACTTCAGCGACAGCGGCAGCGCCAAGCTGAACTACTCCAACAAGCCTTTCCTGTTCAGCATCGGCGGCCTGGAGCTGAGCATCTTTGTCCCGCTGGGCATCGCACTGCTCATCATCAGCTACATCGTGCTGTACAAGACCCGCTTCGGCCTGCGCCTGCGCGCCTGCGGCGAGCATCCTCAGGCTGCGGACTCTGTGGGCATCAACGTCTACAAGATGCGCTATGCCGGTGTCGTCATCTCGGGCGCTCTGGGTGCTATCGGCGGTCTGGCCTATATCGTGCCTCCCGTCCAGACATGGAACTTCGAGGTCGGTGTGGCCGGTGCAGGCTTCCTTGCCATGGCCGTTATGATCTTCGGTCAGTGGAAGCCTTTCAACATCTGCGGCGCAGCCATGTTCTTTGCCGTGTTCAAGAGTCTGGCCAACATCGCCGACTCCACCTTCCTCGCACAGCTCCACTGGTCCAGCAACATCTACAACATGATGCCCTTTGTGGCATCCATGGTCATTCTGGCCTTTACCTCCAAGAACAGCATGGCCCCCAAGGCCGAGGGCATCCCCTACGACAAGGGTTCCCGCTGATTCGAGCGTATTTTCCGGGCGCAGCTGCTTTTCCGGGCGGCTGCGCCCTTTTTGCTTCTTTTTCAACAGATTCCACAAAACAATGCTTGCTTTTGCGGGAAAATTTGCTATACTTGAATTACAATGTCATACTA
>OJKY01002103.1_pt1 | contig 10768 bp, 8 predicted proteins | sample 1596571 | NCBI WGS metagenome assembly OJKY01 (sample SAMEA4350170, study PRJEB24818) | metagenome | biome: human; feature: gut; material: faeces | place: Denmark | collected 2013-09
CCCGAAGCGCTCTCGGGGTGGTACTGCATCGAGAAAACCCGGTCGGCGACACACTCCACGCCCTCGGCCGTGCCGTCGAGCAGGTTGACGTGCGTCAGCGTAAGCCCCGTGCCGGCGAGCGAATCGACATCCACGGCGTAGCTGTGGTTCTGGCTCGTGATTTCGAGTTTTCCCGTCACGAGGTTCTTCACCGGGTGGTTGGCACCGCGGTGTCCGAACTTCATCTTGAAGGTCCGGGCGCCGTAGGCCAGCGAAATCAGCTGGTGGCCCATGCAGATTCCGAAGATGGGCAGTTTGCCGCGGAGCTGCTTCACCAGTTCGATCACCGGCGTCACGTCCTCGGGGTTGCCGGGTCCGTTCGAAAGCACCAGTCCGTCGGGATGAAAGGCCATGATCTCCTCCACGGTGGAGTCATACGGCATGACGGTCACGTTGCACCCTACGCGGTTCAGCAGACGGATGATGTTGTACTTGATACCGCAGTCGACGGCCACGACGTCGTACTTGTGGTTGGGGACACGCGACATCCAGCGCTTGCGGCAGCTCACGCGCGGAACCATGTCGTGCGGCGTGACGTATTCACCCAGTTTGCGCATGGCCTCCTCGCGGGGAGTCGCAACGTCGGTGATGAGCACCTTCTGGGTTCCTTCGTCGCGGATGATGCGCGTCAGGGCACGGGTGTCCACGCCCCAGATAGCCGGAATGTCGTGCTCCTCGAAGACTTCGTTGAGCGTCTTCGTATAACGGAAATTCGACGGCGAGTCGTTGTACTCGCGCACGATCATGCCGCCGATGGTCGGCGTTTTGGTCTCGTAGTCCTCGTCGGCCATACCGTAGTTGCCGATCAGCGGGTAGGTCATCACGACCATCTGATCCGTGTACGACGGATCGGACATGATCTCCTGATACCCCACCATCGAGGTATTGAAGACGATCTCGTTGATGGCCTCGCGGTCGGCACCGAAACCGTATCCGTAGAACTCGCGGCCGTTCTCCAAGACAATTTTTTTCGTAAATGCTTTCATCCTTATCTGTTTGATTCGTAGTTATCCGTTATAAACCTCTTTGCCGCCGACCACCGTCAGCACGGCGCGCCCCTGCACCTTCCATCCGGCGAAGGGCGTGGCCCGCCCCTTCGAAAGGAACGTCCCGGGGTCAACGGCATACTCCGCCCCGAGATCCAGCACCGCAAAATCGGCGGCATCGCCCGCCTCCACGCCCCCTTCGAGCGCGAAGATCCGGCGGGGATTCACCGACATCAGCGCGACGAGCCTTTCGAGGGTGATCACCCCCTCCAGCACGAGGTATTTGTACAGCAACGGGAAAGCAGTCTCAAGCCCCACGATGCCCATGGCGCTCCCGGCCAGTCCGCGCGCCTTCTCGGCGGCGGTGTGGGGCGCATGGTCCGTGGCGATGACCTCGATCGTGCCGTCGGCAATGCCCTCCAGAAGCGCCCGGCGGTCGGCGCGGCTCCGCAGCGGCGGGTTCATCTTGAAGCGGCCCTCCTCCCGGAGGTCCTCGTCGCACAGCAGCAGGTAGTGCGGCGCCGTCTCGCAGCTCACTTTCAGCCTTTTGGCCCTGGCCTGCCGCACCAAATCGACGCTCTCCTTCGTGGAGACGTGACAGACATGGTACTGGCAGCCGGTCTTCTCCGCGAGCGCGATGTCGCGTTCCACCTGCCGCCATTCGCTCTCGGAACAGATGCCCTTGTGTCCGTGCTCGCGGCAGTAGACCCCGTCGTGGATATAGCCCCCGTGCAACAGTTCATCGACTTCACAATGAGCCACGATCGGTTTACCGACAGCCACGGCCCGGCGCATCGCCTCCTCCATCAGAGCGTCCGACTGCACGCCGCGGCCGTCGTCGGAGAATCCGACCACCTCCGGGGCGAGGGCTGCGAAATCGACCAGTTCGCCGCACCCGCGCTGGCCCATCGTGATCGTGCCGTAGGGTTTCACGCGCACCACGGCGTCGCGGCGGATGATCTCCAGCTGTCCGCCGAGCGTCGCCGGCGTATCGGGCGCAGGGTTCAGGTTGGGCATCGAGCAGACCGTGGTATACCCCCCGCGGGCCGCGGCGGCCGTACCCGTCGCGATGGTCTCCTTCTGCGGGAAGCCCGGCTCGCGCAGGTGCACATGCACGTCGACCAGCCCCGGCACGAGGTGCCGCCCCCCGAGGTCCACCACCCGGTCGCCCGGCCGCGGCTCCCCGGCGGCCGCGATGCGGCCCCCTTCGACGGCGATCAGCCCCGGCTCGAAACGGCCGTTGCGGAAAATTTTCGCGTTGGTGTAAAATGTCTTCATTCGTCGCTGGACACAAAAAAATAGGGCAACCAAAACAGTTACCCTAATAAAACAACAATACCCAAATCCGTCGGAGACTGGAAACCCGACCAGTAATCCTGCTGCCAGAACGCTTGCGCCGATGCTATGTTGGGTTTACAATTCATAGGATTCAGGTGTCACTATAATTGTGCACAAAGATAGGGCATTTTCGCCGCCCCTGCAAAACTTTTCCGGAAATTTTTTTCAACATTCCGTGCACATCACGCCGCCCGCACGCCGTATGCGGCGGTCCGAAAGGCGCATGTCCGCAGATTCCGGCACGACAGGCCCCGTCATTCCGGAACCGCCCGCCCCGAGCGGTCTACCGTACAATGACCAAGTCGACGCCCGCTTCCTCGATGATCGAGATCATCGGTTCGGGAACCCGCTCGTCGGTGACGATCACGTCGATGTCCTCCAGCGCGCAGATGCGACCGAAACCGCGCTGCCCGAATTTCGACGAGTCGGCCAGCACGATGACCTGCGAGGCGGCGCGCATCATCCGCCGCGTGAGTTTCGCCTCGTCGATCGTCGAGGTCGTGATGCCGTGCTCGGGGTCGATGCCGTCCACCCCGAAGAAGACCTTCGAGCAGATGCAGTCGTCCAGTTCGCGCGCGGCCTCCTCGCCAAGCACCGACAGCGACTTCTTGTGCACCGAGCCGCCCAGCTGCACGACGTTGACGTTCTCCGACTCGTTCAGCAGTACACCCAGCCGCAGGAACGGCGTGACGATGTTCAGGTGATGCCACATGCGCATCTTGATCTCCTCGGCGAAGGCGTAAACGGTCGATCCCGAGGCCACGATGATCGAGTCGGTCTCGCCGAGCATCTCCACCGCACGCTGGGCGATGCGCCGCTTGGCGTCGCGATTGATGTTGTCCTTCACGTGCACGTCGAGGTCCGCAACGTGGGGATTGGCCGGACGCGCGCTGCCGTGCACCTTATATAATAAGCCTTTGCTTTCGAGAATCTTGATATCCTTGCGGATGGTCACCTTCGTAACGCCCAGTTCGTTGGCAACGTCGGTAATCCGGACGAAACCGTGCTTGTTCAGGCTGTCGAGAATGTATTTGTGCCGTTCGGCAATACTCAACATATCGGTTGTTTTTTAAAGAGTTAAACAGCAACGATACAAAAAAAAGGAACGGAGGGTTCCAAAACCGGATAACACGCGGTCCGGCAAAACGTTCCAACCTCCCAAAAATGTCGTTACGACATCAAAGATAAGAAAAAGTTTTCTTTTATCACAAAAAAAGGATCCGAAACCCGTCACGGGCCGGACCCTCCCGGACCGAAGTCCGTATCATCATCTAAAATGGAACCTTCAATTCCCTCATTCCGCCTCGGGTTCGTAGCCGTCGGCCTTGGCGCCCCACATCAGGAGGAAGACCAGCATGCCCACGAGGGCCATGCCCAAGATGCCGACATAGGCCCAGTTCCAGCCGTAGTGCTGGGCCACGAAGCCCAATCCCACACCCGAAACGAGCGTCGAAGCATAACCGAACAGCCCCGTGAGGCCGTTGGCCGTGGCGGCGGCCTTCTTCGTGGCCTGGTTCGCGGCGGCAATGCCGATCAGCGCCTGCGGGCCGTAGATGCAGAACCCTGCGGCGCAGAGCGTGGCGAACAGCAGCCAGATCGGCGCGTCGGCGGGCAGCTGCCAGAAAAGGAAGACGAACAGTGCGGCGCCCGCCATGCAGAAGACGCAGGTGCGGTGCGCGCGCCCCTTGAGCCACTTGTCCGTCGCCCAGCCGGCGAAGAGCATGCCGAGGATACCGGCGATCTCGAACATCGCCACGAGCCATCCGGCATGCGACATCGAGACGCCCTTGGACTGGCTCAGCAGCGAGGGCCCCCAGTCGAGCACCGAGAAACGAACGATGTAAACGAAGAAGTTGGCGAAGCCCAGAATCCAGATCAGCGGATTCTTGAAGACGTATTTCATCAGGAACGCCTTGTGCTCGGCGCCCTTCTTTTCGGTTTTCACCTGCTTGGTCTCGGTTCCCTCCAGTTCGGGAAGCCCCACCGAGGTCGGGGTGTCGCGCAGGAAAACCACCAGGCCGATGGCTCCGGCGAAAGCGATCGCCGACGGAATCCAGAAACACCATTTCCATGCCCCGACATGCGCCGCGGAGGTCATCACGCGCTCCATGCCCGCGGCATCGTCGGGTGAAACGCCCAGGTTGGCGGCGATGGAAGCCACGGTGTCGGGATCGCCCGTCATGTTCGTCCCCAGCGTCCCCATGATGTAACCGCAGAGAATCACCACGAGGCCCGCGCCGATCGAGTGCGAGGTATTCCACACCGACATCTTCGTCGCCAGCTCAGTAGGCGGAATCCAATGAGTCAGCAGACGCGCGCAGGGCGGGAATCCCGTACCCTGCAACAGGCCGTTGACGACCCACATGACGCCCATGAAGAGGATCATCGTGTTGCCGAACTGGTCGCCCGAATGCTCGCCCGTGATCCAGTAGGAGACGTCCTCACCGAATCCGAACGCGAAGTTGGCCAGTGCGCACAGCGCCAGGCCGATGGCCATGTACCAGCGGGCGTTCATGCGGTCGGCCAGGATGCCGTTGGCGAAACGCGAGAAGCCGTAGATCAGGCCGTTCAGGGTGAGAAAGATACCGAGGCTCGTCTTCGAAATGCCGAGATCGGCTTCCAGACCGGGCATGGCCAGCGAAAAGTTCTTGCGCACGAAGTAGAAGAGCGCATAGCCGACCATCGTCGCGATGATCGTACGCATCTGCCAATACTTGAAGCGCTTGGTTTGTTCAGATGTCATTTCGAAATGAAAGTTAGTAGTTTCAGAAGCCAAATATACAACTTTCGGAGCGATATTCTAAATTATTTCCGTGATTTTTCCGTTTTATCGTCCGAAAGCCGCACACGACCCTACACGCCCGGAACCGAATCCGCGGCGGAGAGAGCCGGTTCCCCAAGGCCCGGCGCAGGGCTTCCGACCTCCCAGACGCCGCCTTTGCCGAACAACGAGTCGAGCCACTCCTCCATCCAGCCGCAGCGGAATGCGGTGTCGATGACCGTATAGCGGCTGCGCATGTAGGGAATCTTCCCGAACGCCTCGCGGAAACGGGCGCGCGAGACGCCGATCTGTTCGGGTTCGTACGGAGCGCCGACGAGTTCCAGGCGGCGGCGCACCTCGGCGAAAGGAATGATCTGACGGCGGATGCGTTCGCGCAGTTCGGGCCATGCCTTTTTGAGCCGCACGAGCTGGTCGCGCAGACCCTCCTTATCCACGTATTTGTCGCGGGTCTCCTTCAAGCCGCGGGCCACGAATTCGGGGTCGTTGTCGAAGACGGCGCGGATATCCCGCTCGGTCTCGTCCCACGATTTCCACGCAGCGACGCACCTCTCGATGTCCAGCTGCTCCACGGGGGCATCGAGCAGCATTTCGAGAAAGGCCGTCGAGGCCAGCGTGCCGATACCGACCTTGAAGCCGTGCGACACCGAAGCGCCGTTGTATTTCAGGTGCTCCATGTCCCACAGATGGCTGAACTGGTGTTCGGCGCCCGAAGCCGGGCGGCTCGACTGCGTGGCCTGCATGGCGAAACCGCTCAACAGCAGCCCTTCGGCCAGCTGTTCGACCTTCTCCACATTGCCCGCATGCACGCCTGCGGGATCGGACAGAGCCTCTTTCAGCCCGTCCTGCACCAATCCGAAGGCGAAATCGTCCATCGGCTCCGACCCCACGGCGTCGGAAAGCATCCAGTCGGCCCCGGCAGGGATCTTGGCGATCAGGTCGGCGTAGCCCGAAGCCGACATTCTGGCGGGCGCAGCCGCCGAAATCGACGGATCGAGAACCATGCCCAGCGGCGCAGGACAGTCGAAGGTCTGCTTGTTGCCGTCCTTGGTGATCGAGGCTCCGTAGGCCGTGTAACCGTCCATCGAAGCCGCCGTGCCGACCACCATGTAACGGCGGCCGTTGTGGTGGGAGCAGAGTTTGGTCAGGTCGTTGATCACGCCCGAACCGACGGCCACGGGAACGGCATCGGTCGCAGCCAGCACACCGTCCAGCTCCTCGACGAACGACCATTCGGCGTAGAGTTTCGGATCGGCGAACACGTGCGGTTCGTCCTGCCCGATCCCCGCATCGGCGAGGATGCGGTGCACCTCGCCGCCGGCGACGCGCCACGTATTGGTGTCGGCGACCACGACGGCGCGGCAGCCGGGAAACAACTCGTTGAACATCTCCGCCGTCCGCGGAAGGGTTCCGACGCCGATCACCAGCGCTTTGGTGTCGGTCGTGCGCTGAAGGGCGCTCTCTACCTTATTCATAGAATATCTGCTTGATTTTACCGTTTCCAATTTTTCACAAACGAAACCCGCAGGAAAACTCCCGGGTTTCCCAAAACAAAGGCAAATATAGATATTATTTTCCTTTCGACAGCCAAAAGCGACGAAAAAATTTTCCTTTCACGATGCATTTTATTTCTTTTCGGATTAATAAAACGAAAAATTGGATAAAAGAAAATAAAAACATACCTTTGGATTTCGAACCGATACAACTTTCACCATGAAACGACTTACCCTACTGCTGGGCGCGCTCCTGCTGACGGCCGCCGCCCTCGCCCAAACCGCCGTGCCGCCTACGGTACGCATCGCACACGGACCCTATGTACTGAATGTCACCGAAGACGGCTTCACGGTCGTCTGGGACGCGAAGGCCGACGCCATCGGCTGGGTCGAACTCGCCCCGATGGACGGATCGCACTTCTACTCGGCCGAACGGCCCAGGTATTACGACTCGCATCTCGGACTTTGTCGCGTCGGACGCATGCACCGGGTGCGGATCGAAGGGCTCCAACCCGGCACGACCTACCGCTACCGCATCATGCAGCGGGGAATCGTCCTGAACGAGGGCAACCGGCGCGTCATCCTCGACGACGGGGACGGCAGCGAAGTGTACCGGCGCAAGCCCTACACCATCAGAACCCTCGACCCTGCACAGGAAAAGGTCGATTTCTGGATGGTCAACGACATCCACGCCCGCGACTCCGTTTTCCAGCTGCTGATCAAGGAGGCCCCCGAAGCCCAGCCGGACTTCGTCTGCCTGAACGGCGACCTGGCCAGCCAGACCGAGACCGAGCAGACGCTCTGGGACGCCTGCCTCGGGTCGGCATCGAAGATACTCACGCCCGCGGGCATCCCCCTCGCCGTGACGCGCGGCAACCACGAGAACCGCGGCGCCTATGCACAGCACTGGCTCGACTATTTCCCCACACCGACCGGCGAAACCTACTACACGTTTCGCCGCGGCCCGGCCTTCTTCATCGTGCTCGACGGCTGTGAAGACAAGCCCGACAACGATCCCCGCTATTACGGCATGGGCGACTGGAACGAATACCGCCGGCAGCAGGCGGAATGGCTGAAAGGCGTCGTCAACAGCGACGAATTCCGGGCGGCCCCCGTGCGCATCGTGCTGATGCACATGATCCCGGGCAAGGAGGACAGCTGGTACGGCGAGCAGCAGATCCGCAGGCTGTTCATACCCGAACTCGCCGGCAAAGGCATCGACCTGATGCTCTGCGGCCACTACCACCGCTACCACTGGATCGACGACGGCAGCCGCGGGGTCGACTTCCCGATCCTCGTCAACTCGAACAACGACTGCCTCCGCGTGTCGGCCGACGCGAAGGGCATCGACCTGAAGGTGGTCAACACCGCGGGCGCCGTGATCAAACAACACCGCATCGACAAAAAGAACAAATAACGACATGGAAAACAAACCCTTTCACAAGTACCGCTCCGTCTGGGAGCACGCCGAACTGATGGAACGCCTGCGCCGCATCCGCCACGTGGCGCTCGACATGGACGGCACGATCTACATGGGGATGTCGCTGTTCCCCTACACGCAGGCCTTCCTGCACGGACTCAAGGAACAGGGGATCGGCTACTCGTTCCTGACGAACAACCCGTCGAAAAGCATCGCGGACTACCTCCATAAACTCGACACGCTGGGCATCAGGGCTTCGCGCGACGAGATGTACACCACGGCGCTGGCCACGATCGACTACATCAAGACCCATCACCCTGCGGCCAAGCGGCTGTTCCTGCTCGGCACGCCGTCGATGATCTCGGAATTCGAGGCTGCGGGCTTCGAGTCGTGCGCCGACTCGGCCAACGACGTGCCCGACGTGATCGTGGCGGCGTTCGACATGACGCTCCGCTACGAACGGCTCTGCCGCGCGGCCTGGTGGATCAAACAAGGAGTGCCTTATATCGCCACCAACCCCGACCGGGTGTGCCCCACCGATCAGCCGACCGTATTGGTCGACTGCGGCTCGATCTGCGCCTGCCTCGAACACGCCACGGGACGCCGCCCCGACATCACGTTGGGCAAGCCCGACCCGAACATGCTTTCGGGCATCCTCTCGCGCCACGGGTTGCAGCCCTACGAGATCGCCATGGTCGGCGACCGCATCTACACCGACGTCCAGATGGCCCACAACGCCGGGGCGATGGGCGTGCTGGTGCTCTCGGGCGAAACGACGCTCGACGTGGCCGACAAGGCCGACCCGCAGCCCCATATCACGGCCGACAGCATCGAAGTGCTGGGCGAACTAATCCGCGAAGCGAACAGGTAGCAGCGGCCGGAACTTCGCTGCCGGAACTTCGCTGCCCGACGCCATGCCGCCGGTCCGCCGCCCCGGCGGGGTTTCGGTCAAACAGAAACGCCCGATAAGTTACGACAATGGTCCTATCAGAAAATACCGAACCCTTGCGGGTTCGGTATTTCGTTTTATGCACTATCTTTGCGGTAGTAAAACCCGGTAAACCGGACGATTTACAACGTATTCACCGAACAAACGAGAACGATCCGCATGGAAGAACACAATATCCTCATACCCCTGCTGCTGACGCTCGGAGCGGGCCTCGCCACCGGCATCGGCAGCGCAATCGCCTTCTTCGCCAAACGCACCAACAAACGGCTGCTGTCGTTCTCGCTGGGCCTCTCGGGCGGCGTGATGATCTATGTCTCGTTCGTCGAACTGTTCCAGCAAGCCAACGTGACCCTCTCGGCGGAATGGGGCACGCACACGGGCGTGATCGTCACCGTGGCGAGTTTCTTCGCGGGCATCCTGCTGATCGGCGTCATCGACCGGCTGGTCCCCTCGTTCGAAAACCCCCACGAAGCCCACAGCGTCGAAGAGATGGACCACCAGCCGCACAACCCCCGTCTGATGCGCATGGGCGTGATGACGGCGCTTGCCATCGGCATCCACAACTTCCCCGAAGGCATCGCCACCTTCACCTCGGCGGTGGACAACATGGCCCTCGGCGTGGCCATCGCCGTGGCCATCGCCATCCACAACATCCCCGAAGGCATCGCCGTCTCGATCCCGATCTACTATGCCACGGGCGACCGCAAGAAGGCTTTCCGGCTTTCGCTTCTCTCGGGCCTCGCCGAGCCGGTCGGCGCCGTGCTGGCCTACCTGGTGCTGATGCCCTTCATGACCCCGACGCTGATGGGCTGCATCCTGGCCGGCGTGGCCGGCATCATGGTCTTCATCTCGATCGACGAACTGCTGCCCGCAGCCCGCGAATACGGCGAGGCGCACATCTCTATCTACGGCGTGGTGGCCGGCATGGCCCTGATGGCCGTAAGTCTGATTCTATTAGGTTAAATCATGGATATACTCTTACTGATCGTCGGCCTGGGGCTGATACTCGCGGGAGCGAATTTCCTCACCGACGGCTCCGCGGCGCTGGCACAGCGGTTCCGCGTCCCGGAATTCATCATCGGACTCACGGTGGTCGCCGTCGGGACCTCGACACCCGAACTGGTCGTGTCGGTGCTCTCGGCCATCGCGGGCAAAAGCGACGTGGCGATCGGCAACGTCGTGGGGTCGAACATTTTCAACGTCTTCGTCATCCTGGGCGTCTGCGCCCTGATCCGCCCCCTGCCGCTCACGGCGGGCAACATCCGCCGCGACATTCCGTTCGGGGTGATCGCATCGCTGCTGATGCTGGCGCTGGCCGCGGACTCCTACGTTTGCAAGGGTGCGGCGGACCGCATCGGACGCATCGACGGCATCGTCATGCTCCTGCTCTACGCCGCGCTGATGTGGTACACGATCCGCACCACGAAACGGCCCGAAGCGACGGTCCCGAATGCCGGAGCGAAACCCGGAATGGCCGGGTGGCTCATGGCCGTGATGATCGTCGGAGGCCTCGCCGGACTGGTTTTCGGCGGCGAGATGTTCCTCCGCAGCGCCACGGAGATCGCCCGGAAACTCGGAATCAGCGAATCGGTGATCGCCATCACGCTCGTGGCGGGAGGCACATCGCTGCCCGAGCTGGCCTCGTCGCTCGTGTCGCTGTTCAAGGGCAAAGCCGACATGGCGCTGGGCAACGTCATCGGATCGAACAACGCCAACATCCTGCTGATCCCGGGTCTGAGCGCGACGTGACATCCCCGCGCGCGT
>OJKY01002104.1_pt1 | contig 10768 bp, 9 predicted proteins | sample 1596571 | NCBI WGS metagenome assembly OJKY01 (sample SAMEA4350170, study PRJEB24818) | metagenome | biome: human; feature: gut; material: faeces | place: Denmark | collected 2013-09
TGTCAGAGCTGTACGAGCACAAGCCGGAAGCGGAAGCGCCGAAAACGCGGGACTTTCCTGCTCCGCCCACACCCGGCGTTGTGTTCACTGCGCCGCAAACGCCGCAGTCCGGCAAGAAGAAAAAGCTCCCCGGCTGGGCCATCGCGCTCATCTGCGTGGGTGCAGTCATAGCGATACTGGCGCTGAACTTCGCGGGCCGGGCGGTCTTCGCCGTGCTGCGTGTGGGGGAACGCTATATCTATGAGAGCGCAGGCAGCTATGAAACGCTGGACCGCACCGGCTTCGGCAGCAAGGAGCAGCCTACAGCGGCTTCCGAGCTGCTGACAGATATCACAGAAATCGAGATCCATTGGCTGACCGGCGATGTGTATCTGGTCGAATCGAACGCGGACGGCGTGGCTTTTCAGGAGGATTATACCGGAGACAATGAGGATTACCGGATGCGCTACAGAGTCAGCAACGGAAAGCTCATCATCCAGCCGTGCAAATCGAGGCTTTTCAGCAACATGGATCTGCCGAGAAAGGCGCTGACCGTCTTCCTGCCGGATACGCTGACGCTGGATAACATTACGGTCGAGACTGTCTCGGCGAATGTCGAGCTGATGGGAGGCAGCGTGGATTCGCTCACCGTCAGCACCACAAGCGGCAATATTACCGGTCCGGGGCTTCTGGCTGAGGACTATGACTTCGGTACTGTCAGCGGAGATATCTCCCTGACTGCGCTTCCGGCGGACGGCAGCGATATTGACTGTGAGACCGTTTCCGGGGAAGCGCGCATCAGCTGCACCGCAGCCCCGGATGAGGTCAGCTTCAACAGCGTCAGCGGCGATCTGCGCCTTACGCTTCCGGAGGGCAGCTGCCGGTACACGCTGGATCTCAGCACCGTCAGCGGCGACCGTGACACCGACGGCTTCCTCTCCAGCGGCGATAAGCTCTGCGCCATCACCGCAGAAACCGTCTCCGGCGATGTCGAGCTGCGGACAGGGCCGTAAAAAAACAGCTTGCAGCAGAAATGGCCAGCAGCGTAGCTGCTGGCCAAAATTATTTTTATGCCTGCTTCCACTTGCGGCAGCGGCGTGCTTTTTTGCGGCGCCGGACAATGCCGGAGATCACGAAGAACAGGATCACTGCGGCAATGGCCGCAATCGTCAGAATCAGATACAGTGTCGTGTTTGATGTTGAGGTCTTGACGGAAAGCCACAGGTCATTCATCACCTGCGTGGCCTCCACGCCGAGCTCGGCAAAGGATTCGCTGCGCGCAAGCGTCTCGTCGTCCGGGTAGGAGACGGGGCTGGACGTCACTTCCTCGTCCAGATAGTCCTTTGCGGCAGTCTCCGGGGTGGAATAGCCGATGTAATCCAGATTGGCGGCGGAGATATCCGGGCGGCAGAGGAAGTTGATAAATGCCTCCGCGCCCTCCTTGTTCTGGCAGCCCTTCGGGATGCACATGGCGTCAATGAAGATATTGAAGCCCTCTTTCGGGTGGCTGAAGCCCAGATCGGGATTTTCCTCGACCATGGTCAGGTAGTCGCCCGCGTAATAGGGAGCCGCCCAGGCTTCTCCGCGCTCCATGCGGTCAAAGATCTGATCCATGACGTAGCCCTGCAGAACAGGGGACTGCGTGGCCAGCAGGTCGGCGCAGTTTTTAAGCTCCTGCTCGTCCTCCGTGTTGAAGCTGTAGCCCAGCATGGATTCCGCAATGGCAAACGCGTCGCGCGGGTTATCGAACATCAGAAGCTTGCCCTGATACTTGGAGTTCCACAGGCAAGACCAGCTTTCCGCATCCTCGTCCGAAACGTAGTTTTTGTTGTAGATCAGACCGACCGTGCCCCATGTGTAGGGAACGGAGTAGGTGTTTTCCGGGTCGTACGCCTGATTGCGGAAGGCTTCGTCAATGTATTCGTAGTTCGGAATACTGGCAAAGTCCAGCGGCTCGAGCATATCCTCGGAGATCAGCTTAGCGATCATGTAATCGGACGGAATAATCACGTCGAACGTTGTGCCGCCGGTCTTGAGCTTGGTGTACATGGACTCGTTGGAGTCGAACGTCAGATAATTGACCTTGATGCCCGTCTCTTCCTCGAACGCCTTGATCACGTCCAGACCGTCATCCGTGCCGTCGGAGATGTACTGGCCCCAGTTGTAGACGGTGATCTCATTGGCGGCGGCGTGCACGGGCAGGGGAGCGGCACAGAGCAGCAGAACGAGCGCCAGCAGAACAGAAAAAAATCGTTTTTTCATGCACGGACCCTCCTCGGCTGCTGCCGGTTCTTTTCGGACTTGGCCTGCAGCAGGTTCATGACGACCATCAGGACAAGAATCACGATGAACATCAGCGTAAACAGCGCGTAGATCTTCGGCTGAATGGGCTTTTTCGTATAGTTGTAGATCTCGACCGGGAGTGTAATGAAGCTGGAGCCGGTGACGAAATACGAAATGACGAAATCGTCCAAACTCATGGTGAATGCCATGAGAGCGCCGGAAATGATGCCGGGCATGATCTCGTGAATGACGACCTTGGTGAACGACTGGAACGGCGTGCAGCCGAGATCCAGCGCGGCCTCGACCAGATCCTTGTCCATCTGCTGAAGCTTCGGCATGACGTTCAGAATGACATAGGGGAGATCGAACGTGATATGCGCGATGAGAAGCGTCCAGAAGCCGAGCACGGAGTTGGTCTTCAAAACCGTCCCCGCGAACGCGAACAGCAGCGCCAGCGCAACGCCGGTGACGATATCCGGATTCGTCATGGGGATGTTCGTTATGGTCATGACGGCGGAGCGGAGCCGGCCCTTCATGCTGTGGATGCCGACGGCAGCCATTGTGCCGACGACGGTAGAGATGAGCGTCGCCAGCAGCGCAATGATGACAGAGTTGCGCAGGAGGGTCAGGAGCGTGCCGTCCCGGAACAGATTGGCGTACTGCCGGAGCGTGAAGCCCTTGAAGCTTGCGATGTCCGTGCCGGTGTTGAACGAGGCCACGGCCAGAACGATCATCGGGATATACAGGAAGATGAACACCAGGACGGTGACGGTGCGGTTGAAGTGCTTCATACCTTGATGACCTCCTCTCCGTCGCCCTCGCCGAAGCGGTTCATAACGGCGACACAGATAAAGATCAGGATCATCAGCACCAGACTCATGGCCGCGCCGAGGTTCGGGTTATAGGCGGTCTTGAACTGGGACTCGATTACGTCGCCGATGAGCGTCGTGCCGGTGGAGCCGAGCTTCTGAGAGATGTAGAAGGTAGAGACAGCCGGGACGAAGACCATCGTAAGGCCGGACAGAATACCGGGGCCGGAAAGCGGCAGGATGACACGGGAAAACACCTGCGACGGACGGCAGCCGAGGTCAAGCGCAGCCTCAACAAGCCGGTTGTCGATCTTCATAATGACCGTGTAGAGCGGCAGGATCATGTAGGGCAGGTAGTTATACACCATGCCGAGAATGACGGCGCCGTTTGTCCGGATGAGCGGCAGCGGAGAAATGCCGATGTGCTGCAGGAGCGTGTTGATGATGCCCGTATCCTCCAGCATACCGACCCAGGCCAGCGTACGGAGCAGGAAGCTCATGCACATCGGGAGCATAATGAGCATTTCGAGGAACCGCTGCGTGAGCGGCTTACACTGCGCGATAAAATATGCGACAGGGTAGCCGATGATCAGGCAGATCAGCGATGCAAACAGGCTCAGCCAGATCGAGCGCAGGAAGATCGGCAGATACGTGCCCATGCCGGACAGGTTGGAAAGCGTAAACTGGCCGGTGATAGAATCGGTCAGCGCGTAATAGACGACGATACCCAACGGGATGATCGTAAACAGGACCATCCAGATGATATACGGGCAGGCGAGAAGCTTGTTGTTATTCTTCATCGGCTTCTTCCTCCGAGGCGTCGGCAATCTCGTCATATTCCGCGCTGTAGGAGGAGTAGTCGCCGTAGAGGCCGGAATACTCGCTCTTGTGCATGATATGGATATCCTCAGGATTGAGGCGAATGCCGATGTACGCGTCAACAGGGCAGTAATCCGTGGTCTGAATGAGCCACTTGAAGCCCTTGAAATCGACAATGGTGTCGTAGTGGACGCCCTTGAAGGTGACGGAGGTGACGGTGCCGCACAGATGGCCCTGCTCCGGCGGGACGATATCCACATCCTCCGGACGGATGACAACGTCGACCGGCTCATTGGGCGCAAAGCCCTTGTCCACGCACTGGAACTTGCGGCCGAAGAACTTGACGACATAGTCCTCCAGCATCACGCCGTCGAGAATATTGGACTCGCCGATGAAATCCGCGACGAATGCGTTCTTCGGCTCGTTATAGATATCCTCCGGCCGGCCGATCTGCTGGATCTTGCCCTTGTTCATGACGACGATGGTGTCGGACATGGTCAGCGCCTCTTCCTGATCGTGCGTGACATATATAAATGTAATTCCCATTCGCTGCTGGATATTCTTCAGTTCGTTCTGCATATCCTTGCGCAGGCGCAGATCGAGTGCGCCCAGAGGCTCGTCGAGCAGCAGCACCTGCGGGCGGTTGACCAGTGCGCGGGCAATGGCCACACGCTGCTGCTGGCCACCGGACAGGCTCGTCACCTTGCGGTTTTCGAAGCCCTTGAGGCTGACGATTTCCAGCATCTCGGTCACGCGTTCGTCGATCTCATCCTCCTTGACCTTTGCAATGCGCAGACCGAAGGCGATGTTGTCGTACACGTCCAGATGCGGGAACAGCGCGTAGCGCTGGAAGACCGTGTTGATCTTGCGCTGATACGCAGGCAGATCGTTGATGCGCTTGCCGTTGAACAGCACGTCGCCGGACGTCGGGGTCAAAAAACCGCCGATGATCCGGAGCATGGTCGTCTTTCCGCAGCCGCTGGGACCCAGCAATGTGAGGAATTCCTTGTTGTTGATGTACAGGTTGATGTTGTCGAGAATCGTCTCTCCGTCCTCGAATGTCATAGTGAGATTCGTGAGGCGAATGAGCTCTTTGGACATGTATCCTCCCCCATTTCAAAAAAATTTGTATGCGTCGAACTTTGCCGGAGCCGCCCGAAACATACTGGATTGAATATATCCGGCGGGGGTGGATTTGTCAATATCTAAACAGAAAATTGTGCAAAAAAGTTGGGAGAACATTTTGAAAGTTCTTCCAACTTTGGAGAAAACGAAGAAAAAGATTGATTATGTAAAGTATTCCTGCACAAAATCGACAGACTCGACCTGAAACGTCCTGCCGTTGAGATAGGAAAGGCACCCGGCGTCTGTTGTAAATTGGAACGTCAGCTTGTAGGAATAGAGCGCCTGAAATTTCCGGTCGTAGCGCTTGTCGAGCTTTCCGTATTTGCCGTCGCCCAGCAGCGGCCAGCCTGCGGCGGCCATCTGCGCGCGGATCTGATGGGTGCGCCCGGTCACAAGCTCGCACTCCACAAGGCTCAGCCCGTTCCGGCTCTGAAGCGTTTTGTAGAATGTGATGCAGGTCTTTGAACCCTTCTGCGGCGTTTTCGTGATGTAGACGCGGTTTTCCTTCGCGTCCTTGAACAGCTGCCCCTCGAGCCTGCCGGAGGCCGGGCGGGGCGTTCCGTGCACAATGCAAAGATAGCGCTTGTCGATTTCGCGATCCTTGATCTTCTGGTTCAGAATGCGCAGTGCCTCCGCGTTCTTTGCGGCAATGACAATGCCGCCGGTATTGCGGTCGATGCGGTTGCACAGGGCCGGGGCAAAGGCGTGCTCCTCTCTGGGCCGCCACTCGCGGTTGGCGTAGAGATATGCCTGAATGTGATCGATCAGCGTTTTGCCGTATTCCGCGCCGTCATGCGGATGCACGGCCTGTCCGGGCTTTTTATCGACCAGCAGGAGCTTTTCGTCCTCATAGACGATATGCAGTTTCGGCGCGGCGACGGTCAGATAAGCATTTTCTTCTTTTGGGGTATCAAAAAACTCGTCGTTGATGTATAATTGCAGCGTGTCCCCGGCGGTCAGCCGCGTGTCGCGCTCGGCGCGTTTGCCATTCAGCTTGATGCGCTTGAGCCGGATGTATTTCTGTGCCAGCGAAGCGGGGAGCAGGGGAACGGCCTTTGCCAGCCACCGGTCGAGCCGCTGCCCGGCGTCGTTTTGCGTGATGGTGAATTCCTTCATAGCGGTCTCCATACAAAACAAATAGTCTGTTTTTATTTTATCACGCGGTGTCCTTTCTGTAAAGAATCCGGTGTTCGCGAAAAAGAACGAAAAATTTATGAAAAAGTATTTGACTTCCCTGCGATTATTCGATATAATATCCATCGCACGATTATGGATTGGAGGGCGCTATGCTGCTGGATCTGAAGCCAATTCTTGTAACGCCCGGCGCAAGTCTTCCGTTTGAGACGCGCGAGGATCTGTCCGATCTTGTTTTCGGCAGCTGCAGGCCCGCGTCAGAGCCGATTCTGGCCAGCGGCAAGGTTCGCAATACGGCAGGCGTTCTCGAACTGACCGGCGAACTCAGCACGACGCTGCACGGCGTATGCGACCGCTGCGCCGGTGAGTTTACGCGTGCGGTGCAGATCCCGGTCCACGCGGTTCTGGTTTCAGAAGAGGAGCTGGAGCAGACGGAGGATGAATGGGTGTTCGGCATCCACGACGGCTGCGCCGATCTGACCGACATCATCACGACCGCCTTTGTTCTCAATATGGACAGCCAGCTTCTGTGCAGGCCCGACTGCAACGGCGTTTGCTTCCGTTGCGGCAAAAACCTCAACGAAGGGCCGTGCGGCTGCAAAAAGGAACCCGATTCCCGTTTTGCTGTTTTACAGCAGTTACTGGATAAATAAGTAGATAATGTGCCTTCGGGCATTTAGACCAAGGAGGTGTACCACATGGCAGTACCCAAGAGAAAAGTATCCCGCGCAAGAAGAGATAAGAGACGCAGTTCCCACTGGAAGCTGGCGATCCCCGGCGTCGTCGCTTGCCCGAAGTGCGGCGAGCCCCGCCTGCCTCACAGAGCCTGCAAGGCTTGCGGCTACTACAATGGCCGTGAAGTCATTTCTGTTGAAGCTAAGTGATTTCGCTGAAAGAGATGAGAGGGAGGCTGTGCGCCTTCCTCTTTTCTTATCCTGAAAAGGAAGCCTGAAAGGAGGGCCTACCATGTCGAAGCCCATCGTAGCCATCGTCGGCCGGCCGAACGTCGGCAAGTCGATGCTCTTTAACAAACTGACCGGCAAGCGCATGGCCATCGTCGAGGACACGCCCGGCGTCACCCGCGACCGCATTTACGGCGAATGCGAGTGGAACGGCCGCGGCTTTGCCCTTGTCGACACTGGCGGCATCGAGCCCGGCACGAACAACGAAATGCTGAAGTTCATGCGCCGTCAGGCGGAGATCGCCATCGAGACGGCCACGGTCATCGTTATGGTCGTCGACGTGACGGTCGGCCTGACCGCTGCGGACGCGGAGGTCGCGTCCATGCTCAAGCGGTCGAAAAAGCCGGTCGTGCTGGCCGTCAACAAGTGCGACCAGACCGGCCATGCCAATCCCGACGCGTATGAATTCTACGCGCTCGGCCTCGGCGACCCTATCGAGGTTTCCGCCGTCCACGGCCATGGAACCGGCGACCTGCTCGACGCGTGTGTCGAAAGCTTCCCGCCGGACGACGGCGAGGAATACGACGAGGACGTCATCAAGGTCGCCATCATCGGAAAGCCGAACGTTGGCAAATCGAGCCTGCTCAATAAGATTCTCGGCGAGGAGCGCGTGATCGTCTCCAATGTCGCAGGCACGACGCGTGACGCCATCGACAGCTATTTTGAAAACGAATCCGGCAAGTTCCTGTTCATTGACACCGCCGGTATGCGGCGCAAGTCGAAGGTCGACGATGCAGTTGAGAAATATTCCAATCTGCGCTCCATTGCCGCCATTGAGCGTGCGGATGTGTGCCTCATCCTGATCGACGCCAACGAGGGCGTGACGGAGCAGGACACCAAGGTCGCAGGGCTGGCACACGAGGCGGGCAAGGCCTGTATCATCGTCGTCAACAAATGGGATACGGTCGAAAAGGACACGAACACCATGGACGAGAAGACAGCGGAGATCCGCCGTGACCTCAGCTACATGACCTATGCGCCGGTCGTATTCATCTCGGCGCTGACCGGTCAGCGCGTCGACAAGCTGTTTGACATGATCGTCGCTGTTTCCAACCAGAACAGTATGCGCATTACAACGGGTATGCTCAACAACATTCTGGAGGACGCGACCGCGCGTGTCCAGCCGCCCACGGACAAGGGCCGCCGTCTGAAGATCTACTATATCACGCAGGTCGGCGTCAAGCCGCCGCACTTTGTCTTCTTCTGCAACGACAGCCGCCTGTTCCATTTCTCGTACCAGCGGTATCTGGAAAACCAGATCCGCGCGGTCTTTGGTCTGACCGGTACGCCGATCAGGATCACCATCCGCCAGAAGGGCGACAAGGAAGACGTGTAAATTACGATCCCGGCAGAAACCACAGCTCTGCCGGGATTTTTGGAATTTTAATTCAAAAGGGGAATCGGAAACAATGGAACAGCGTTATGCGCAATATGCAGTAGAAAAAGCCGTCCAGCTGCTTGCAATCGACAGCCCGACGGGCTTTACGGACAAAGCGGCCGAATGGGTGCTGGAGGCTTTTGCATCGCTCGGCTTTGACGCACGGAAAACGACCAAGGGCGGCATTCTGATCGATCTTGGCGGTGAGGAGTCCGCAGAGGGCGGGCTGCTTTTGCAGGCGCACACGGACACGCTCGGCGCGATGGTCGCGGAGGTCAAGGCCAACGGCCGTCTGCGCGTGACGAACCTCGGCGGTATGCGCGCGGAAAACGGCGAGACGGAGAACGTCCGCGTCTACACGCGCGGCGGCAAGGTCTATGAAGGAACGCTGCAGCTGTGCAACGCATCCGTCCACGTGAACGGCGACTACGGCAAGACCGAGCGGACCTTCGACACAACGGAGGTCCTGCTCGACGAGGCCGTCACCTCCGCGGACGAGACCCGCGCACTCGGCATCGAGACCGGCGACATCGTCTGCTTCGACCCGCGCACGCGCGTGACGGCCTCCGGCTATATCAAAAGCCGCTTCCTCGACGATAAGCTGTCCGTCGGCATTCTGCTGGGCTACTGGCATCTGCGCCGCCGCACACGCGCGCTGCCGCTGCGCGATCAGGCGGAGCTGGAGCTGGCTTACTTATTCGGCATGGTCGGCACGTTCGTGGGTGCAAAGCTGCTGTCGCTGCTGACGGTACTCCCGGAATTGCGGGCAGATCTGCCTCTGCTGACATCTGATATCGGGGCGTTTTTCCGTAAGTATTTATATGCGGGCTTTGTCTTTTATGGCGGCCTGTATGGTATTCTGTCAGCCGTTTGGCTTTATGCAAAGTTGGCAGGATGTCAATTTGCTTTATTGGCAAGAGCCTATTTGCCGATCGTGCCGCTGATCCACGGGTTCGGCCGATTGGGCTGCTTCTGCGTGGGCTGCTGCTATGGAAAGCCGTCGGAGCGGCTGGGCATTGCCTTTGCCCACTCGGAGATCGCGCCCAACGGCGTGCCGCTGTTGCCGGTGCAGCTGATCGAGGCAGCGCTGGTGTTCGGACTGTTCTTTCTGCTGTGGCAGATGTCGCGGCGGGGAATGGATGGTCGGCGGATGCTGGGCTGGTATCTGCTGGTGTACAGCGTGGGGCGGTTCGTGCTGGAATTTTTTCGGGGCGACACGTATCGGGGTTTCATCGGCATCCTCTCCGTGTCTCAGGTCATCGCGCTGCTGTCCATATTGGGCGGCGGGCTGTTGCTATGGCGGACTCGCGCACCGCGAAATGCATAGTGCCATTGGGGCGCTTGGTCGTTTTCACGACTGAGCACCCCCTTTTTTTGTTCACAACGCCGATATTTTTCAAAGCGTCCGACACAACGGGAAAACGCCGTTGACAAACCCGATGGAAAGTGCCATACTGTGAATAGTTCATTAAGTGATTCGGTGAAATTTTTGACGAAGTATTCGATACCGTAAGAGAAAGAGAGGGAACCCCCATATGAAGATCCTTGTCATCAACCCCGGCGCCACCAGCACCAAGATCGCCGTGTTCGATGAAGACCAGCAGCTTTTCAAGCTGGGCATTGACCACTCCGCCGAAGAGCTGGATCAGTTCGAGCGGGTCATCGACCAGGCGGACTACCGCAAGACCGCCATCCTGAACGCTGTCACCGAGGCCGGTTATAAGCTGGAGGACTTTGACGCGGTGTGCGGCCGCGGCGGTCTGTACCGTCCCATCCCCAGCGGCACCTCCGCCGTCAACGACAAGGTGATGCACGATGTGGAGACCGCGCCCTACGGCGAGCATCCCTCCAACCTGGGCGCGTATCTGGCCAAGAAGCTGGGCGACATGGTGGGCATTCCCGCTTTCTTTGTTGACCCCGTGTGCGTGGACGAGATGACCGAGATCGCCCACTACACCGGCTTTGCCGAGTTCCGCCGCCTGTGCCAGTTCCACGCCCTGAACCACAAGTCCATCGGCCGCAAGGCCGCCAGGGAGCTGGGCAAGAAGTACGAGGACGTGAACCTGATCGTCTGCCATCTGGGCGGCGGCGTCAGCGTGGGCGCTCACCAGAAGGGCCGCGTGGTGGACGTGTGCAACGTCAAGGACGAGGGCTCCATGGGCATGGATCGCGCCGGCGGCCTGCCCGTCAACCAGCTGATCAGCTACTGCTTCAGCGGCAAGACCAAGGACGAGGTGAAAAAGACCTTTGGCCGCCGCGCCGGTATGCTGTCCTATCTG
>OJKY01002106.1_pt1 | contig 10764 bp, 7 predicted proteins | sample 1596571 | NCBI WGS metagenome assembly OJKY01 (sample SAMEA4350170, study PRJEB24818) | metagenome | biome: human; feature: gut; material: faeces | place: Denmark | collected 2013-09
GTGAAAGCCATCGTGCAATAGTCCATTTTTACTACGTATTTCATAGTGCATACTCCTAACTCAGTTTCTTCCTCGCTGATAGAGTATCATATCGTACCCCCATATATTTTCGGAAATTTCAAAAATTTTCGCAGCAATGGCAGGCGTTTCGGGGATCGGCGCGAAAAAATGGGTAGACGGAAGGGTAGACGGCGACCCTCTTGGAAAACCCGCAAGCCCTTGCGCCCCAGGCGTTTCGGCGGGTAGCCATCGGGTAGACATCCTTGTTTTGTTCAAAAACCGTTTGTGCAAAACGGAGAAAAATGCAGTTTTTGAAGAAGCCATGAAACTTTTCAGATTTCTATAGCCTTTTTGTCGCGGGCGTGGTATACTGCAATTTACAGTATCTCTCGAGGAGGAAACGCCATGAAACGAATGCTTGCGTTGCTGCTTACGACAATGCTGATCTTGACGCTGTTGCCCGGCTGCGGCAAAAAGGACCCGGGCGGCGACGCTCCGGAGGTCCCCGAAAATCCAACGGAGCAGGGCGGCGAAACGCCCGATGTGACGCCCGAGCCGGAGCCCTACGTCGATCCCTACGAGGCGGTTAGGACCTATTGGAGCGAGGACCAGCTCACACGGTCCTGGGGCCCCGACCAGATCGTGGAGCACCTTTTCTTCCATCCCGTCATCGCCTATCCCCAGTGGGCATTTCATGACTGCGGCGCGAGCCAGAGCGAACGCTACGGTCTCGATGACTGGATGGTGACCGCGGACGAGTACGCGAAGATCTTACAGTCCGTGTATGAAAAGGGCTACATTCTTGTCGCCATCGAGGATGTTTGGAGCGAGGTCACGGACGAGAGCGGCACGCACATGGTGCGCAACACGCTCAAGCTGCCCGAGGGCAAAAAGCCGCTCATCATCAGCTTTGACGATGTGAACTACTACCCCTATATGCTCGAGCAGGGCTTCACGAGCAAGCTCGTGGTCGGTGAGGACGGTGAGATCTGGGCCGAGTGCACCGATCCCTACACGAAGGAGACCTTCCTGACCAAGGAGGGCGACGCCACCACGATGCTCGACGAGTTCGTTTACGAGCACCCCGACTTCTCGCTCAACGGCGCGAAGGCCATTTTCTCATTGACCGGCTACTATGGCATCCTCGGCTACCGCACGCAGGATGACCGCGACATCGCCAAGGACAGCCCCGAGCGCGCAGCGTTCGAGGCCAACCGCGCGGCGGAGATCGAAGCGGTCAAGCCCGTGATCGCGCGGCTCAAGGAGACCGGCTGGACCTTCGGCAGTCACACCTGGGGCCACATCCGTCTGGCGGACAAGCCGCTGCAGACCGTCATCAACGACACCGAGCGCTGGGCGGACGAGGTCGGCAGTCTGGTCGGACCCACCAACGTGCTCTTCTATCCGCACGGCGGGCGTCCCGACGGCGACGACTGGCACAAGACCGGCGAGCGCTTCCAATACTTGCAAAGTCAGGGCTTCCGCATCTTCGCGAGCGTCGGCGTCAATTCGTTCAGCTACATCAAGCCGGACATCTCCGCCGTCATCTGCGACCGTCTGCATCCGGACGGCACGACGCTGCGCCACTCCCGCAGCCGCTATCTGCAATTCTACAATGCCGAGGACATCATCGACCTTTCGGTCCGTCCCGACCTCGGCGTGGACTGGTAAGGAGGAACGAATGAGCGAACATGAGCTGATGCAAAAGGCGATCGAAATGCTCGACCGCGCGTATATCCCCTATTCTCACTTCCCCGTCGGCGCGGCGCTGGAATGCGAGGACGGCACGGTATATACCGGCTGCAACATCGAAAATTCGAGCTTTGGCCTCACCATCTGCGCCGAGCGCACCGCCGCCGTCAAGGCGATCAGCGAGGGACATTCCAAATTCCGCCGCATCGTCATCGCCGGCAACAGCAAGGATTTCTGCTATCCCTGCGGCGCGTGCCGCCAGTTCCTTTATGAGTTTTCCCCCGATATGGAGGTCATCTGCCTCAACCGCGCACGCGAGGCAAAGCGGATGACGCTCCGCGAGCTGATGCCCTGCGGCTTTGACAGCACGTTTCTCTAAGAAAAAATCTTTGATATAACAGGTGATCAACATGGTAGACATTACGAAAATCGCAGCGATCTACGCTGACGCCGAGCGTTACGGCGGCATGACCGTGACCGTCGGCGGCTGGGCCAAGACCATCCGCGATCTCAAGACCTTCGGCTTCATCGAGCTCAACGACGGCTCCTGCTTCCGCAACCTGCAGGTCGTCATGGACGCGAACATTCTCGCCAACTATAAGGAGATCGCCGCCCAGAACGTCGGCGCGGCGCTCATCGTCATCGGCGAGGTCGTGCTCACGCCTGAGGCCAAGCAGCCGCTTGAGCTTAAGGCGACTGAGATCGCGGTCGAGGGCCCGTCCACGCCGGACTATCCCCTGCAGAAGAAGCGCCACAGTGTAGAGTTCCTGCGCACCATCCAGCATCTCCGCCCGCGCACGAACCTTTTCAACGCGACCTTCCGCGTGCGCTCCGCCGCGGCCTTCGCGGTGCATGAGTTCTTCCAGAGCCGCGGCTTCACCTACGTCAACACCCCCATCATCACCGGCTCCGACTGCGAGGGCGCGGGCGAGATGTTCCAGGTCACGACGCTCGATCTTGAAAACGTCCCCAAGACCGAGGACGGCAAAGTCGATTATTCTCAGGATTTCTTCGGCAAGAAGACCAGCCTGACCGTCTCCGGACAGCTCAACGCCGAGAACTTCGCCATGGCCTTCGGCGACGTTTACACCTTCGGCCCCACCTTCCGCGCCGAGAATTCCAACACCGCGCGCCACGCCGCCGAATTCTGGATGATCGAGCCGGAGATGGCGTTCTGCGACCTCGACGGCGACCTTGAGGTCATGGAGGCGATGGTAAAATACATCATTACCGCCGTCATGGAGCGCTGCCCCGACGACCTCGCGTTCTTCAACAGCTTCGTCGATAAGGGCCTCATCGAGAGATTGCAGCACGTCGCCGCCAGCGACTTCGGCCGCATCACCTACACCGACGCCGTCGAGCTGCTCAAACAGCACAACGACCAGTTCGACTACAAGGTCGACTGGGGCACTGATCTCCAGACCGAGCACGAGCGTTTCCTCACCGAGCAGATCTTCAAGCGCCCCGTGTTCGTCACCGATTATCCCAAGGAGATCAAGGCGTTCTATATGCGCCTGAACGACGACGGCAAAACCGTCGCCGCGGCGGACTGCCTTGTGCCCGGCATCGGCGAGATCATCGGCGGCAGCCAGCGCGAGGAGCGGCTCGACGTGCTCGAGAGCCGCATCAAGGAGCTTGGCATGAATCCCGCCGACTACTGGTGGTACTGCGACCTGCGCCGCTACGGCTCCTGCCGCCACGCGGGCTTCGGCCTCGGCTTCGAGCGCATGGTGATGTACCTCACGGGCGTGGGCAACATCCGCGACGTGGAGCTGCATCCCCGTACCGTCGGCAACGCGGAGTTCTAAGAACCGGAATACGCAGCAAGCCCTCCCGGTCGGGAGGGCTTGACTTTTGTGCGCGGTATGGTACAATCGTATTGAGGGACGCTGCACAGACGGCAGGCGGTCGGCCACACCACCCGAAAGGGGGTGAGACCATGCGGATCACTTTACATATCGGTTCCTTTACGGTAACGATTATTGTGAAAAGCAGAAACCGCCACTCGGCCAAGTGACGGTTTCTAATCATTGATTAGTTCCTAACTTTCGGGTCGACCGCTTGTCGCAACGTCCCTTTCTAACTTCATTATAATCCGGCGGGCGAAAATGTCAAGCCGGAAATTTTTTTTGCCTTCGTTGCACACATATGGACACCAAACGGGCGAATCACTCTTGCAAGTGATTCGAGATATTTTCGCCGTAAGAAGAAATCATAAAACCGGCGGAAACCTCGGAATTTTACACGAAAAAATGATATGGACTCTTTTCCGAATTATAAATCTGCCCCCAATGCAAATCAGTATCACCAGCCAAGCAATTAGAAAGAGCTTGAAGCGAGCAAGTACCAGAAGTGAAAGCCATCGTGCAATAGTCCATTTTTACTACGTATTTCATAGTGCATACTCCTAACTCAGTTTCTTCCTCGCTGATAGAGTATCATATCGTACCCCCATACATTTTTGGAAATTTCAAAAAATTTCGCAGCAATAGCAGGCGTTTCAAGAATCGGCGTGAAAAAATGGGTAGACGGAAGGGTAGACGGCGACCCTATCGGAAAACCAGCAAGCCCTTGCGCCCCAGGCGTTTCGGCGGGTAGACATCGGGTAGACATGGGCGGTTTTGAACAAAACGGATCGTCAAAGTGTACAAAAAAAGCGCCCTTCGGCGCTTTTTTCAAAAGGACTCATTTTCAGGTTTTCACGATCCGCTTTTTTCCGCACTTCGGACAGGTCAATTCGACCGTTCCGACGCTGCGCGGCACACGGCAATAGGCGCCGCAGGAGCACTTCACATACTTGTGTTCCTTGTCGGCGCGGCGGGCCTTCGCTCCGCGCAGGGCGCTCTGCTTCGGCCCCCACCACTGCATGAATTTTGCGTTTTCCGCACGGCGCTTTTCGAGGTTGCGCGAGAACATACGGAACAGCAGATATACGCACAAAAAGAGCGTGGTATAGTGGATAAAGGCGGCAAATGCCCGCCCCGGCACCAAGGCGGGCAGCAGGCTGAGCACCAGCTCAGCGATAAACAAGGCCCAGCAGAGCTGGTCGGCGCCGTTTCGACCGTACATGAAGCGCGCCATCGCGCAGCGAAGCTTATAAATGAAATTCTGCAAGATCCATCACACTTTCTATCAAAATTGCTTTTATTCTATATGATTTCGCCTAAATAGTAAAGAGGGCGCAAAAAAGTTTACGAAACGGCAATAATTGGTTTGACACAGGGCGCTTCGTATGCTATGATACCGAAAGGAATAAGGGAGTAGCCAACGCCGCTGCGGCGTCGGGCGGGTCGTCATCACGGGGCTGCGCCCCCGGTCCGCTCATGAAATGGCGAGACTTTTACCGAAGGCGTCTTTGCAGCCGTCCGACGGTAAGAGTCTTTTTCTTTTCCCAAAACCAATTCTATAATACAGGAGTGTGTTGCATTTATGAGCTTTCTGCTTGACGGCTTTCGAGCCGTAACGTGGCAGCAAGGCGTGATGTACCTTGTGGGCTTCGCGCTCATCTACCTCGCCATCCAAAAGGACTACGAGCCCGCGCTGCTGCTGCCGATGGGCTTCGGCGCCATCCTCGTCAACCTGCCGAGCTCCGGCGTCCTCAACCAGATGGTCGAGGGCATCGGCGAGAGCCAGGGCATCATCCAGTGGCTCTTCGAGACCACCATCGAGGCCAGCGAAGCGCTGCCGCTGCTGCTGTTCATCGGCATCGGCGCGATGATCGACTTCGGCCCGCTGCTCTCAAATCCCAAGATGCTGCTCTTCGGCGCGGCGGCGCAGTTCGGCATCTTCTTCACCATGGTCGCTGCCGTCCTGCTCGGCTTCGACCTCGCGGACGCCGCTTCCATCGGCATCATCGGCGCGGCGGACGGCCCGACCTCCATCCTCGTCTCGCAGGTGCTGCACTCGAGCTACGTCGGCCCCATCGCCGTCGCGGCGTACTCTTACATGGCGCTTGTGCCGATCATCCAGCCCTTCGCCATCAAGCTCGTGACGACGAAAAAAGAGCGCCGCATCCGGATGCCCTACAACCCCAAGAACGTCTCGCGCACGCTGCGCATCTGCTTCCCGATCCTCGTGACCATCATCGCGGGCTTCATCGCGCCGATGTCCGTCTCGCTCGTCGGCTTCCTGATGTTCGGTAACCTCCTGCGCGAGTGCGGCTGCCTTGACCGTCTCTCCGAGACGGCGCAGAACACGCTGGCGAACCTCATCACGCTGCTGCTCGGCATCACGATCTCGTTCTCCATGCGCGCCGAGCAGTTCGTGAACCGGAATACGCTCATCATCATGGGCCTTGGCCTCGTGGCGTTCGTGTTCGACTCCATCGCGGGCGTGATGTTCGCGAAGCTCCTCAACCTGTTCAGCAAGAAGAAGGTCAACCCGATGGTCGGCGCGGCAGGCATTTCGGCGTTCCCGATGTCCGCGCGCGTCATCCAGAAGATGGGCATTGAGGCGGACAGCCAGAACCATCTGCTGATGCACGCGGTGGGTGCGAACGTCGCCGGGCAGATCGCAAGCGTCCTCGCGGGCGGCATGATCCTCAACCTCGTGCCGCAGCTCTTGAAGTAAGGAGGAAGAGAATATGACTGCTCTCGAAGCCGCCCTCACGATTCTGTGGCAGGGGATGCTCGGCATCTTCGCCGTCATGGCCGCCATTACCGTGCTCGTGATGCTCTTCACCAAATTCAGCAAGTAAAACGCAGCAAGCCCTCCCGATCGGGAGGGCTTGACTTTTTTGTGCGGTATGGTACAATCGTCTCAAGGACGCTGTTGTATTGCGGCGGTTAGCCACTCCCTTGCGAAAGGGGGTGATGCAGATGGGAAACGGGCGCCGGGCGCGAGCCCTGCGTTTCGCGATATGCTTCATCGTGATCCTTGCGGTCATGATCTACATAGCCCCAAAAGCGTGTTGACCGCCTGGCTGCAACCCAAGCGGTCAACATAGTTCTACTATTTGACGTGTGAGGGCTAACTGCCGATACAGCAGCGTCCCTTGCTATTTTTATTATAATCCGGCGGACGAAAATGTCAAGCCGGAAATTTTTTTGCCTTCGTTGCACACATATGGACACCAAACCGGCGAATCACTCTTACAAGTGATTCGAGGTGCTTTCGCCGTAAGAAAAAATCATAAAACCGGCGGAAACCTCGGAATTTTACACGAAAACTGAATCATACACCATCGGCTGCCCCGGCAGGGCGGCTTGAAACAAACCTTGCCCTGATCGCAGGGCTTGAAAACAGGAGGAAGCATGACAAAAACCACCAACTACCAGCTCCCCAAGTGGGAGAAAACCGACCGCATTCAGATGAAGGACTTCAACGACATGACCGCCACGCTCGACGAGGCTCTGCATGGTCTCGCCGTCAGCGCCGAGGCGGCGCAGGCTGCGGTGGACAGCGAGGCCGCCGCCCGAACGGCGGCAATCACCGCGCTGGAAAACAAAAGCCGCTTTACCAAACTCGGTGAGTGGACGTTAAGCACGGACACCTCCAGCTTTGAGATTAGCCTTGCAAACGTGGACTGGTCGCAGTGGGACAAGGTGCATTTGGACATGATCACCACCAACGGCAGCCAGCGCACGTTATGTCTGAATGATACCGCCAACCGCAACAACTGCTTTTATCTCTCCGGCTCTTATAGCAATGCCAAACTCTATCACCCCCGCGTTACCTTTTATCCGGCATTTCAGGCGGGGCGTTATGTGTACGCCGCCTATATGTCCAACGCGTTAGCCCCAAGCTTTCCCTATAACGACCTGCTGAAGCTGGTGGTCGGCGGTGACGCCATGCCTGCCGGAGCAGAATTTGTTCTTTGGGGCGAAAAGTAAAAAAACGTAGGAATCCCGCGCCTTTCGGCGCGGGATTCCCTGTTATCGTAAGCGAAATTCGCTGTTGATAGCCTGCTTACAGACGATTAGTAAGCAATCTCAACCACACCGGTAGCGGCAGCCACGATGCTGTAGCTGTTGGCAGAACCGGAAACGAAGTTGCCGTTAGAAGTGACAGCAGACACGGTCTGGCCGGAAGCAGGAACGATGGTCAGAGTCACAGTGCTGCCGGAAGCAACGGAGACAGGGTAGGTCGCCGTATCGGTGACGAGCTGATTGGCACCACCGTTCACGGAGATGTAAGCGCCCGCAGCGGGAGCCTTGAAGGTCAGGGTAACAGCAGTAGCCTTCTCAAGGGTGACGGTAATGTCCTTGCTCACGGCGGAGAGAGTGTAGTAGCCTTCGGCATCGGGAGTCAGGACGGTGTTGCCAACCTTAACGGCCTTAACCATTACGCCGGGAACGCCAACGGGCATGAACTTGAGATCCGAGCCGTCGTTCACCTTAACGGTATCCACGGTAGCGGAAACCATATTCTGACCATTCACATCATTGACGTAGAAGGTGTTCTGGAATCCAACGAACTTGACATTGTGAGTGTTGCTCACAGCGGGATCAACGGTGACAACAATGACTTCCTTCAGGGTCTTGTTGTTGGTGTTCAGCGTGTAGGTCACGAGGTCGTCATCATCGGTGCCGATAGCAGAGATGCTGCCAGTGGTGATCGTGTCGAAGTCGCTGTTCACGAAGTAGACAGCGGTGTCCTTGGTGTAGGCGTAGTAGGTAGCAGCAGCCTTGGTCGCGCCGATACCGAGAACGTCGCGACGGTCAGCCTGCGTACCGGTGCCGGTCAGGACAGTCTCCTTGTCAGCGCTGGTGATGATGCCGGTCTTAGCGTCCTTGTTGATGTTCTTGAGCGCGTACACACCTTCGCTGTTCGCATTCGTCGCGTTGGCAATTCTGGAACCGTCGAACAGGTCGGCGTCGATGCGGGCCGTGGTGACCTCGCCGTCAATGATAGCGGGCAGCTCATAGTAGCTGACCTGAACGCCATTGATCTTCTCAGTCATGACGCTTGCGCCCTTCTCCTTGACGAGATAGGTCTGGACGTCGGAGATGCCGCCGAGGGACTCAACGACCATGTAGATGGCGTCGATCTGGGTGGTATACTTGCTGTTGGTCACATAGGAAATGCCCTTGATGCCCTTGACCGCATCGGTGCTGGGCATATTGGCAAAGCCAGTGTAAACAGAGTAACTGTCGACCTCCGTGCCATTGGCTTTCAGATTGGCAACGAAGAAGATGGTCTCGCTGGTGGCATAGTTGTAATACTGGTTGGCAGCGTCCTGTGCGTTGGAGATGATGGCGGACTTGCCGTTCTCGAACACGAAGTTAGCCTTGTTGGAGGTCTGACCGGTCACATTGGTGAAGGACTCGCTGTAGGAACCGGTGGCAGCGGGAGTGCCGGCATTGCCATTGATGGCACGGCTCTTAACGACCGTCAGCTTATAGGTGTCGTCGGAGTCGACCGTGTAGGTGACGAGGTCGCCGGTAGGCTCATCGGTGGTGTTGTTGGTGATGCTGGAAACCCGATTAACTGTGACCGAAGTCAGAGCATCGGAACCGTCAGCCATCTTGTAGCGGACTTCCTTCTTGGTGCCGTCGGGCAGGAGCAGGGTGGCGCCGCCGGTGGCGTTGCCGTAAGCGTTGACATTACCGACACCGATCACGACAGCGTAATTGGTCTCGCTCTCAACGCCCTCAACGTACATGGCATAGCCATAGTCGTCGAGATAGACGTTCATGTCGGACTTGCCGACAGTGAAGTCGGTGATGGAGTTGTTGCTGGAGTCAACAACAGCGTTCAGATCATACTTGTATTTGGTGCCGTCGACGGTGAAGTTGGAGTCGCCGTCCCACTTGGTGGTGCCGGGGAAGTATGCATCGCCGGTGTACTGGGTCAGCTGACCGGTGGCGGACTTCTCCAGAGCCTTGGCAGACTGGATCTCATAAACAGAACCGGTCCACGCAGCGGTGAAAGTAACAAGATCGTCCGCAGCAAAGTCCTCGGTCCCGAACTTCGCGCTAACGTTGCTGATGGTATCGGACAGAACATTGACGTTCACATAGCGGTCAGCGGAGCTGGTCGCCTTGACAACGGAGTTGATCTTGCCGACGTAGGTGTCGATCAGGGTGACGATAGCGGTACCCTTGTCGTTGTTGTACCAGACCTGGGTCAGAACGCCGTTGGCGCCGATCTTGTTCTCGGCCTTCTTGGCAATGGCAGCTTCGGTCAGAGCAACGTTCTTGGAATCCTTGCCGCTGTTGGCCTCGGTGTTGCCGTTGCGATAGAAGACGACGTCCTTGGCGGCGATCTTCTCGCTCAGGCCGAGGTCAGAATAGATGGTGCCAAGCTTGACGCTGGTGGTGTAGGTCAGATCGGCATCCTCAATGTACTCACCGACCTTCTTGTTCTCAAAGGTCCAGGTGTGAGTGGGACGACCGAACGCATCCTCGGTGGGCTTGAGGACGAGCTTCTTGTAGAGCTTCTCGCCCAGCTCAACGGTGTAGTCGGTGGAGTTGGTAAGCTGCTCCTGAGAGATGGTCTGATCCTTCGCCACGGTGTTGCGCACGTAGGTGGGGGTGGAAGCGCCGAAGTTGATCTCAGCGCCGTTCACCGTGATGTTGCTGCCCTTGGTAGTGTACTCCACGGTGGGGGTCTTGAGAGCGTTCAGGCACATCTGAGCGGCCTTCTCACGGGTGAGGACCTGATTGACGGAGCCGTCAATGCCCTTCATGAGGCCGGTGGTGGCCAGCAGCTTGCTGGTGTTGATGGCCCAGTCAGTGCCGACCATGCCGGCGGCCTTGGCATCGTAGCCGATCTCAACGAGCAGCATCTTGCCGAACTGCAGGGCGGTCAGCTGACCGGCGGGGTCGAACTTGCCGTCGTAACCGGAGACGACGCCGGCCTGCGCGCAGTAGGAGACGAAGCCGGCAGACCAGCGGGTCGCCGCGACGTCGGTGAAGGTGGCGGAGCCGACGAGAGCGTCAGCGGCCTTCTCACCGAGCTCGAGGTACGCGATGATCTTCGCGGCCTGCTCACGGGTCAGGTTGTCCTTGGCATTGAAATTGCCCTTTTCATCGCCAATGAACACGCCAACGGCGTTCATGACGTCAACAGCTTCCTTGTAGTCGATCTTGTCGGCATCTTTGAAAGCTGCGTTGCTGATGGTGACGAGGG
>OJKY01002111.1_pt1 | contig 10739 bp, 10 predicted proteins | sample 1596571 | NCBI WGS metagenome assembly OJKY01 (sample SAMEA4350170, study PRJEB24818) | metagenome | biome: human; feature: gut; material: faeces | place: Denmark | collected 2013-09
CCATACGGTCTGCACGGCCTTCTTTGCCATGTCTGGAGCAGAATGTCGCGTGCCAGAATCTGCTGCGTCCTCTCGCGCTCCCACGTCGCCAACACGCCGCGTTTGTTCTTCCTGCGCATGTGTCTGCCTGTTTGCCGTTTCGTCGGCCGGAATGCCCCACGCTTTGCCGACGATGCCGATGCTGTGAATGCAGGCATCGGCAAGTTCTTCCTCGACAGTCCCTTTGATAAATGCCTCAAAGTCTTCCATGAATCTCCTTTTCCTAGTTTCTTCGGTCAATGGAACGCTATTCCCTTGCCATTCTTTGAACATTGCAACTTTCGCATGTTTCCCTTTCCGGTCTGCTTCCACAGCTTCCATAAGTTCGGATATGACCAGGCAGAGGAAATGTTCATCACTCAGGTTTTCTTCATGCCATCCGTGGGCAACTGCACACTGGTAGGCTTTATCTCTTAATTTGTTTAAGTTCATAATAATTGGGGGTTAATTAGTTAGAAATAAAATACCCGATAACCACTACTAAAGCAGTTATCGGGTATTCATAATGAATTATCAGTAAAATTATTCTTCTTTTTCAATCAAAGCATTGCGATGATAACCATTTCTAACATAAGAGTCTACAAAAATAAGTTCTTTATACCATTCGCCTCTCTCGTTCTTTTTATTTTGAAATCTAAAGAAACCTCTTACAAAGATGTTATTGTCATTTACTATTTTTCTAAACCAGCGAGAATCCATAACAATTACTTTCTGGCCACTCTCATTTCTGATTTTATCTTTAGTTTGGTAATCGTATATTTTGTCATCCAATCTAGTGATAGTACCAGGAGGAACAATAATTGTATCTACTTTTACGTACTTTTTAACTGCAAGATAGACAATCAATTTATTTATTATTTTCCCATACATTAATGATTTTTCCTCTTCGGGCATGTTAAAAAGCTGTTTGTCATTCAATAATGTCGGCCATGTATATATATTCCGAATATTATCTTTTGTTGATTCTGCATAGAAATACATATATAGTTTGCTATACCCTTCCTCTTCATGGAAAAGCCACACATATAATCTATTTTCTCCAAACCCATAAACAATAGTTCCACAATCTCTTGACAAAAGAATACCACATACGTTGTCATTATAGAACTCTTGAAAAAGTTGATGATCTATATCAAAGAAGTTTTTTGCACTTTTCTGCATAACTTTTTCAAACGAGGGCATTATGAGTTCTGGTAATCCCCAATCTGGCTTAGCATCACGAATCTCTGCTAAATGTCCTAGTCCATTAGATAAATATCCAAAATGTTCCTTATTATCTACCATTGGTACACCTAATCTATTTTCGGGTTCGTTATCGTCTGGGGTCAGCAGCCAAGAAATGATGGCTTGTTTACGAATTACCATAGTTTTTAAGAATGTAAAGTTTATAAATGATTTACTGGAATAAATTTCAGATATTTTTTTAGTTTGTCAAAATTTTGAATCATTTATTTTACGTACTTCTTCAAAGAAAACTTTCCATTATTCCTCAGTTGATGAGTCTATAATGTAATCATTTACCCGATAACCGCCACAAAGCAGTTACCGGGTATTCACAAAGCACTGACAAGGGTTGTCAGTAAGTTATTGGGGTTTAAATATTATCGAACTAATCTAATAGGTAGCTTGAATCCGCAAAACATTATTCATTCTGTAAATAATATTTTCTAAAATCCAAGAAGGATAAATTTTGATTAAGTGCGTTATTTAATGTATCTTTATCAAGATACTTCCAAATATCTTCTTTAAAGAAATTTTCATTAGAATCAAAATATTTCCTAAAATTTTCATCTGTATGCTTTATTCTTCTCTTATTAAGAGAATAAATATAACCTACAATAATCTCTATAGCATGAATCTTATTTATGTTATCATCATTTAATACTGAAAGTAAGAAATTACGTAATGGATGATTTGATATAAAAAATAAACCATACCTAGATACCACTATATCATAATTTTCAATATTTGTTTTTACATCAGATTGATTTTTAATAACATACATATTAGGAAAAGAACGGTAAGTATAAGGAGAGTCCCCATTTATCAATTTCCATCTTTTATTCCCCTTACGCCAACAAAATTCAAAACGTCTATTATTTTCATACACCTGTATTTCAGATACTTCATATTCCTTTAAGAATATGTCAATGGTATGTTTTCTTGCTGAGGTCTCAGATAAAACATTACGTTTATTACAACTAAAACTAGTATCAAGACTTTGAAATAAAGATAAAGCCGTTTTATCACAATTTTTAATTTCCTGCACTAGCCTTTCAGCAGATGAATATGCTTTGCTCTCAATAGTCCATATTTCTTCACCGAAATCACGAATACTCTGATTAATATATTTTTCGCCAGTATCAACCAAATTACATTTATAATCATGGAGAACCTCATCAAATAACTCTTTATCCTGATAATTTCCTTGACGAACAATGTTATCAATATTTCTCTGAACATCATCTAAAGCCCAAGAAAGCGAATATTTTTCAGACAGATGCTGTATCTGTTCACCAGCTATCTCCAAATAAGAATTATAGATAAAACGAAATAAGTCTCTCTGTTCTTCTGAATGCTCTAAACCATCACGAGCAACATTTGTTTTTGGAGCCTTTGCTCCTTGACAGTCTACCAATACCACATAATTTCGTCCTAAGTAACCAGGTGTATAGCCAGAGACAAGAATCCCTTCTATGCATATTCCAATAGGAGCATTGCGATCATTTAACAAATCATTCGATGGATTATATAAACTCCAACTATCATTATATAAATAGTGCTTACGAAGAAGGAAATACGCTTCTACTCCTAAATCCAGATCAACTTTCTTTAAAAGCTTATACTGTTTGTCATCTACAATTATTTTGTAACGCATTAAAAAATCTCTGAGTGCTTTTTCATTTGAGTCAAATCCGACACAAGTCTCAACCCCATTTTCTATCACTACGACCTTGCATTCAGGTTTTATTATCCAATATCTTAAATCATCAACTATATTTGACAGGTCGACATTATCATGAACCTTTAAAATAAACGTAGTACCATGATGTCCTCCCAATATTTCTGTTGGGTCAACATCATTGCGTAACATGTATTCACCTTGCAGATTTTTAATTTTCAATCGATGAGCCTTTTCCTCTTCATACCACAAAGTAATTACTTCAAAGTCATCACTAATCATAAAACAAGTTAATAGCCCTATTCCGAAGCGACTAATAGAGTGGAAATGTCTATTCCTAGCTTTAAATTCTTCAGATTGATATCGAGAAGAGCCTACCTTGAGTAGATATTTTTTTATTATCTCTTCATTCATACCAGTACCATTATCTGATACTTTAAGAATATGATTTTTTTCATTCCATTCAATTCGTATTTCAGGTTCATAATCATTAGAACCACATTTTGAGTTATGATTCATCAATCGGCAAGCATCAATCGAATTTTGAGCTAACTCACGTAAAACAACATTCGCTTGATTATATAGCGTATGGCCAATTAACAATTTAAGAATGTTATCTTTATCAAGTTCAAACTTAAGTTTCTCTGCATTAAATCCTTCTGTTTTTATCTGACTCCTACATATTCCATCCCATGGAAATATGTAACCATTTTTATTCTTATCGCTTGAGAGTTTACATGTTTGATATGTAAGTTTAATTTCTTTTTCCGCATAAGAAAGGTAATCCATAAAATGAGAATAAGCATCTTCATCGTTGAAAGAAGCTATAACTTCAAACAAATGAGGCTGAATATTTTTATTAACATTTCCATCTTTATCTGTTTCATCCTTAGGACGAATACGCTTTACTGCTCTTTGTTTAACCCATTCTCTCCGACTATAACTATCTTTAGGGGAAATTATTGCAAAATCAACATCGGGTGTCCTTTCCGAATTCACATGCAATAAATCTGTAGTTCGCAATATAGCAGCAGCAAATAACAAATTTACTTCAGAATCACGAGCTTGCTCATAAGGCTTCCTCACATCAAATTCAGATACCTTACTAAATGGTTCTGAATGACTTTTACAAACTTTACCTAAATCTTTTAAAAAATCAGGATCAATATTGCATAGTACATCACGCAAAACTTTTACAACAGGATTTTCTGTAATCTTTCCATTAGCAATATCTACAAGCCAAGATTCTATACGATTTCCATGATTATCCCTTACATAATCCTGATAGATATATTTTTCTCGTTTTTCATCAGGTAACATTGAATATTTAGACAAATCAAGTTTATCATTCTTGTACATATTAAAACGATAATCCTTATCTCTATCATCAAACTCACTTCGAGTTATGAGCATTCCTAAATCATGAAAATAAAAAGATAAAACAATCATCATCCAATCTGTAGGGGTCATAACCGCCTGTGCTTTATCAGGAATAATAAAATCCAAAAGATTTAACATACCATCCACATGAGATATATCATGCTTGGTATATTCAGAGAACATTTCATTACTACCAACATGCGATAACAGTTTTGTAAGTTTATCCTTCGCATTATCTAAATCAAAACCTGAAAAAATTTTAAGCTTCAATGCTTTCTTTGCTTGAATTTCAGCTATGCTATTTGTCCTGTTTTCCATTTTAAAAATCAATTTTATCAGAATCAAAATTATTATCTGATGGACGTAATATAGAGATAGATGTTACTTTGTTAAGATAATTTTTTACCAACATCTCAATAAATCTCCCATGATATACACTATATTCATCAATTGATATATTGATACCTTTACGTCCTATAATACCAAATATAATTCTATCATGCCCACAAAATGGATGAAACCAAGCAATATTACTCCATTGATCAGCCTTATGAGTAAAATCGCCATCTTCATCATATAACCACGTATCTATTTTACCAGAATCTATAAGATGTCTAATATCCTCAAGTAATATTTCTGGTTTAGATGTTATTACCTGTATTGCCATTATTAACTATTTTATTAATCCAACTTATTCAACTATTACTCTAGAATGCCCAATATAGCTCCAATTTATATCAATGATAATTAAATTTAGTAACCCAAAGATACTTGATTTATTAATTCAATAACGCTTTTATGGAATTTTTTTATTTACTCTCTATATTTTAAGTACCTTTTTTTCAACAAGTTGTTCCAATCGTTTCTCACACTCTGCACACTCGGTTTTCTTGCGCTCCAGTTTCTCGCGGAACTTAACCAGCTCCTCGTCCGTATTCTCATCAAAGAACATGTTGTTCTGGCGGTTGTACTCGATGTATTCACGCATCATTTTTTCAGCTTTCGACACCTTTGCCTTAGCGGAAATCAGTTTCCTAAGACAACTATCAAACATCAGTTCTCCAGAGCGTTTGTCATAAAAGGAAATACTTGAATACAAACAATATTTAGGATATTTGCATTGTAACTTTGCAGTCCTCCAACGGATAACCCAATCATATTTGAAATACATTTCCCTTGGCAAATCATACGTATATAGAATTACATAGTTTCCATTATCATCATGATATTGTATGGTAACATGAAACCAATGCTCGACCTTCAATTCCCTTTCTGCCTTGGCTTCATACTTAGCCATCTCATAATAATCACTCAAACTTTCCTGCTTTCCCATATCATATCGTTGTTACACAATCAAAGTCTTTCCCATACATGATATAGGCTCCACGTTTCCGGAGTTCTGCCACCAGCTGCTCGTTGGTGTATCTGGCCAGCCGCCCATGAAGCCTGTCCTGCTTTCTTCTTTCAGACGTGTGTCTGCTCTCACATAACCGGCACCTGCTGGTATAATGGGTGCCGGATTTTGTTTCATAGGCACGGAACTTTCTTTCCGGAAGGTTCCGGCCACACTCGATACAAACTTTCATGCTGCAGCCCTCCTTATAATCTCAGCCATATTCTTTTCCACAATCCGGATGATCTGCTTATGATATTTACTGTCTTCGTTACAAACGCCACGGGACTGCACTATCTTGAATGTATTCAGGTTTACCTCGATAGTCTCCAGGCGTTTCCCGTTCTTCCTTGCGGATAACACCAGACTTTCTTTTCTTGCATAATAGGCGCAGTTATATACACAGTGGCGCATCGTTTTCCACTCCTGATAATACTGGGTGACACTTTCCAAAGGACAGATAACTATACCCTCATCCTTTATCTGTAAACCAAGGAATGGCTGTATCTTTTTCCAGAAAACTGCAATATTCCGCTTCAGCTCCTTCTCCTTCTTCATGCGTTCAATCCTTTCGCGTTCCATCCTTTCTCTGGCTTCAATCTTTTGCTTCCTCTTCAGCAATTCATCATGTGCCTTCTTCAGGTTCTTAGGGCATACATAGTGAGCATTATGGGTATCCAAATGGAAGTAATCAAGCAAACGAAGATAATCATCATACATGGAACCATCCTTGATGATGTATCCGTTACGGTTGCAGATATTCACTGCCCACGGATGAGAAAGTCCACCCCGGCGCATGTAAAACTCCAGCATACCATACTGACGTGTCTTAATAAGCATTTCAGCATATCTATTTTCACCTAACAAGGCACGTATCAACACTGCCGGAGTAACACCATGGAACGAAGTGCGAAGGCCATTTCTGCGAAGAATCGGAAGCACCTTTACTTTCGGATACACATAACCGTCTATGTCATATGAATGTGGATAGTATATATTTCCGCTCTGCTTGAGACTCATGTCGGTAGTATGAATCCAACCTCTACACCCCATATTCATAGCTTTGGCAATAACAATCTCTTTGTTGTCAGAAGTTATCCACTGTTGGCATACTTCATCGATGAAATAATGTGTGTCACGTTCTTTCCTTGCATACCTGGCTGTATAGAAGTGACGGAGCACCTGAAAATCTCCCGATGTTGTAACGACTGTCAGATAGCTTACTGCATTGTCCTTGGCCTTACGGCTTACCTTCACTTCCAATCTTTCACCGCAGTAAGGACACCGTATGTATCCTTCCTTCTGTCTAGTTGTGTCTACCCACATCTTTCCACATTCACTGCACCACATTTCATCTTTACAGAGGTAAGCGTTATGTGGAAAACAATGCTTCTTTCCCCACCGTATCTGGGCTTCTGTTATTGCTGGCAGCTTACTGCTCAATTCAGCCACCAGCCTTTCACGTTTTGTCCTTGGTCTCATAGTTCTCCGAATAATGAAAGTTGCAGACTGTTATCATCACCTCTCTTGCGTTTCGATTGCGGCTTTAATTGTGGTTTTGGTTGCTCTGCTTTTGCAGGTTCAGAAGCCGGAGCCACGACTTCCACACGTTCCTGCACCTTGTCCACCTTGATGTCATCCTCATCGTAGTAATGGACTGCCCATCCGTATACGGTTGCTTCATCTACACCGACTGCGTTTCCTCCCTTTGCCAGCTTTCTGGCTTTCGAGTAGATATACTTGATACATTCCTCGATGCTCTTGTTTGCTTTCCTGTAGGTTTCGGCAAAGAGAGAATCAGTCTTTGCACGATTCTCCAGATACGCCTGGATTGTTGTTTCAAAATTTGAACTTGACATAATAGTATTTCTTTAGTTCCACCTTTGAGGTTGGTTGTTGATTCTCTCCAAGTAAGCAGCTATCTTCTTCTCCGCATTCTCACCGTTGCGGACGAAAATTCGCGTCCGTGTCTTGTCGCCTGGGATAGCTACATACTTTCCATGTTTCTCCAGTTCCCGATGCTGGGCGATTTTCAGTTCGGTTCCAGAAGGGTTCTTCTCCAAATCCACTTTACGTGGAAGCATTGGGTCATTTTCCGTTATCATTTTGCAAGATATTTGTTGATTATGTTACTCACTACAAGTCCGGCTTCATCACACATCCCGGCAAAGTTGTCAGACAATGAAGCGTTTTTCTCTTCATCCGGTATTCGTACTATGCTTCTCAGCTCTTTCAGAACGCGCTTTACCTGAAAAACTACCTGAGCATCTATTCCGTTTGATTCAAGTTCAGACTGGAACTCCAGTGCCGCACCTTCAAGCAAGTCTGAATAGATGAATAGTCTGTGCATCTTGCGAAGCATTTCTACCTTGAACTCCGGGGTATAGTCCTGAAGAAGTTCTCCCAAGGAATGCGGTTCCAGCTCTCTTTCAAGAGAGTCAATCTTGTTCTTGATTTTCTGTGCTTTGGCAAAGTTCATGGATGAAATCAAGGCGATATACTTCTTTCTCAGTTCATTGAGCTTTCTTTCTGATTCTTGTCTTGTCATTTCTCTACTTTTCTGATGATTAAATACTTTGGCTCACCCTTGCGGAGATTGCTTAATGTCTCTTCGTCAACCTCTGCTTCTGTGAGTCCGTTCACGTTCATGTATTGTGGGAGACGGTATTTCTCACGTAGTCTCCTGATCAGGTTCCAGTCACGAGTTACCCAGTTGATTGTGATTTTCATATCATTTTCTCAGGCTTTCACCGCTGAAGAGGACGGTTTTTGTTATAGCTCTCAGCCGGTCAATGGTTCTTTCCCCATACTTCTCTCTCAGCTCGTCTATCGTGAGGTTGGTAGTCAGGATAAGAAGCTTTCCTTTCTTCTCGGCTTCGTCTGCCAGTTCGGCGAATGCAAGCCTTTTTTCGCCGTATTTGACGCTAAGATTCTCTGTCCCTATATCGTCAACGTAGATGATGTGTTTTTGCTTCACGGCGTCCAAATCTGCATTCATCTGCTGTGCATCGTAGCAGCTTACCACCTTGCGGCAGTAATGGTTAAGAACCAAAGGAAGAATCTTTCCGCAGATAAGGGTCTTTCCGCGTCCGCAGTTGCCGAAACACAGAAGTCCGCGACCTTCATTGCCGGCCAGCCAGCCTGCCACTTCTTCGTACTCAGGAAGCCATCTGGCATTTTCTCCAGTGAAGTACCTGATACCGGCCCAGAGAACTCTTTTGGCATCCGGAACGGTTATCTTTACGACGTTAGGAATAGGGGAGAAGCCCGTATCTTTGAGCCGTTCGATTGTCTGTTGAAAATTTATCTGTTCCATGTTTACCAGCCTTTCTTGTATTTTTCCGGTGAATTATCCTTCAGAACTATGCCCACATCTGTTTTTGAAGGCACTTTCTCACGACTGGCCCAGGTCGCCAGCCGTCTTGGAAGCTCCCAGGTCTTTTCCAGTTCATAGCGCATCTTGGTTTCTGACTTGTTAAGCTCGCTCCAGTAATTGAAGAAAGCCCGAATCATTTCTTTCGGGTACTGGCCGACATAAGGGACTAACGACTGGTAGAAGGATTCTTTCCGGGAGAGAGTAGCGGCTTTAGCCGCGTCTTTCTTTGCTACTACGTTAGTAGTAGTTTCTTTAATAATATTCTTCTCCTTTATTTGCTTTGTGTCACCCGTGTGTCGCTTTTCTGGCTCTTTGGCAGGGTGTGTCACCACTTGTGTCATTAGCTGTGTCACTTGCATCCGTAAATTATTGATTTCCTGAATGATATTTGTGTCATTGCTTGTGTCACCTGCTGTGTCAGACTCTGAGCCATTATACTCATTGTACTTTACCAGGGTTATTACATTCATTCCTTTTTCCTTGGAAAGAGTTATCATGTTCTCTCTTCTCAGAAAGGCAAGAAATGTCCGTACTTTCCTCTCAGACCATTTCCAACGCTTTGATAAGAATCTTATGGATGCAGGATATTGTCCTCTTGTATAAGAGACTTCTCGACCTCCGATACTCTCCATACGGGGCGTTGCCTCAAATCGCGCTGACTGAATCAAGTCAAGCCACGCTTCGCAACTGCTAAAAGTCCGGGCTTCATTCCACATATCATTCGAGAAGAACTTGCGGCTTAGTTTTATATATCCTTCCATAATCTTAGAATCTTACGTTAGTCAACTGTCTGCTATTGGAGTACACGGCCCATTTACCGTTTCCGCTATCCACCAGGCGTAAATCCTTGACTTCGCCAAATCGTTTCAGATTCCCGCAAAGGTCAACGATCCAGCCAGCCTCCTTGTTAGGATGCGGACGGATAGCACGACCGACTATCTGATACCAAAGAGCCAGCGACATTGTCGGACGGGCCATGACAATCGTATCCAGTTCAGGATAGTCAAATCCGGTAGTAAGTACACCTACGTTGGCCACAACGGGTATCTCTCCGGCCTTGAACGCTTCAAGGATATGTTCGCGTTCCTTCTTCGGTGTTTCTCCTGAAACTATTGCTGTTCCGGGAATAGACCAGGTAAGGCGTTCTGCTTCCTTCAAAAAACGGGTGAAAACCAATATACCTTTTCGTTTTACACCGCTCTTGGGATTCATAAGCCTTTGGACGATGCTCACCAGAAACCCGTAGAAGTCGATACGCTCATATTCTTTCACTACAGACTTGTCCGTGTAGTCGGCTCCGGTCGTGTTCACCTTCAGGTTAAGTTCGTTCCATCCCAAAGGATTCATCGGATAATAGTTCAGCTTCGAAAGATACCCCATATCCAATAGAGTAGAGATTTGAACCTGATAGATTACCTCAGAGAACACGCACGGGCGTGTGCGTGTGATGAACTTCAACATGCTGCCGAAATCCCTGCTTGATGAAAGACGGTAAGGTGTAGCCGTCAATCCAAGAACTTTACATTTCAGCATCGAAAGAAATCTCTTGTACATTCCGTCTTTCGGGTTAACCAGATGGCACTCGTCGATGATGATATTCTGAAAATGCTGGAAGAGTTCCGGATGGTTGACTACGCTTCCGATAGTGG
>OJKY01002116.1_pt1 | contig 10717 bp, 8 predicted proteins | sample 1596571 | NCBI WGS metagenome assembly OJKY01 (sample SAMEA4350170, study PRJEB24818) | metagenome | biome: human; feature: gut; material: faeces | place: Denmark | collected 2013-09
GAATACCCCAGTAGTTCAAAGCCACGCAGCTTTGGCTCTTTTCCGGTGGTCTGCCGGATATAAGCAATCTCCTCACAGGGGATGGTCTGGGTGTGCTGACCGGTGATGATCTGCTTTCCCGCTACAGCATGAAGATAATTCCATAATTCTACTGTTTCTTTTGTTGCCTTCGGATCTGCTGTTGTCATCTTTTCTTCCTTTTCCATTTTCATCTTCATACCCCGCCCGCAAAAGCAAGAGGGTACAGAGACTTTTATTTTGTCTCTGTACCCTCAGTTTATGACATTCTGTCACTTATCGCAAGTATTATTCTGGCTTTACCTCGTGATAATCGGCATTTGCGTCAGACTTGGTCTCTTCGGCCCGCTCTGCGCCTGCAGTTTCCTTCGCAAATCCCTTAGCCAGCATCTCATTGATATCGAGTCCGGTAGACTCCTTGATACCATCGGTAACCTGGGTTACAGTGGTCATGATATCGCCTGCCAGCTTGCTGGAATCGCCGCCGAACATCTTGATGGAATCTACGTTCATGTAGCCCTTAGCCACAGCCTCGGCGATCTTGGGCAGCTGCTCAAAGTATACCTTCAGAGTATCTAACTCCATCTGCTGTCTTGCAGCGTCACCGTACTGCTTCATAGCTTCTGCCTTTTTCAGGATACCGGCTGCTTCTGCCTCTGCCTTCGCCTGGATAGCTTCTGCTTCTGCTTTACCTTTGGCTGCTACGGCTGCTGCCTCTGCCAGGCCTGCTGCCTTGACTGCCTCTGCCGCCTGCTCCTTAGCGAATCTTTCTGCCTCGGATTTTGCCTTTTCTGCCTCTGCCTGTCTCTGGATCTCGAAGAGTTCGGCCTCCGCTCTCTTCTGTCTCTCATACTGCTCGGCATCTGCCTTCTGCTGTGCTGCGTATTTGTTTGCTTCTGCGGTCTTCTTGACCTCAGCTTCCAGAGCTTTCTCCTTGATGGATACTTCTCTTTCCTTTAACTCCAGTTCCTTCTCCTGACGGGCCAGATTTGCATTTGCTGTGGTGATTTCCACGGTCTTACGCTGTTCCTCTTCCTGGATCTTGTAAGCGGCATCTGCCTCAGCCTTCTTGATATCGGACTCTTTCTTCAGTTCTGCCTTCTTGATCGCCAGCTCAGTCTGCTTCTGTGCGATCTCGGTCTCTGCGATGACCTGTGCATCATTGGCATCCTTCTGTGCCTGTGCTCTGGCGATGGCCACATCTCTGTCTGCCTGTGCCTTTGCTACGGAAGCGTCCTTCTGGATCTGGGACATGTTATCCTGTCCCAAAGCAGTGATCAGGTTGTTCTCATCCTCGATCTTCTGGATGTTACAGGACTCGATCCAGATACCCAGGGCATTCATATCCTTCTGCGCCTTTGCCTGTACCTCATCACCGAAAGTCTTACGGTCATTACACAGTTCCTTCAGGCACTGGGTACCGATGATCTCACGCATGTTACCCTGTAAGGAATCGGTCAGTGCATCGCGGATCTGATCTTCGTTCATGTTCAGGAAGTTCTTCATGGCTGCGTTAGCCATCTCGGTGGTGATTCTCTTGTTCGCATCCGCACCTGCCACGACTTCACCTTTCGCATTTACGGTGACATCTCTCTGGGTCAGGACTCTGACCTTTGCCACGGCGTCGATATCCACACCGATGAAATCCTTGGTAGGTATATAACCGTTGGTCTTGATGTCGATACTGATCTGCTTCAGGATCAGCTCATCCTTCTTCTCCAGAAAAGGAATCTTGATGCCGGCACGACCGATCAGAACCTTGGGCTCTCTCTTAATACCGGAAATGATGTAAGCTTTGTTCGGTGACGCCTTCACATAACCGGATGCCAGGATGGCCAGGATGGCAATGGCCAATACAATAATTGCGATAATACCAATGTTAATTTCCATATGTACTCCCTCATTCTTTCTGCTTTTGTAATATATGAAAAGCTGCTTGTATGGTATGTATTTTACCATACAGGCAGCCTTTTATATAGATAAATTTTCATTCTTTTATGAAAAATAACTGTGCAAAAAGTGCACGATACATCATCTTATTTCTCTGAAAAATCTATAAACGGTAAATTATAGGCATTATACGGCGATGCTGCCGTAATCTGTGAAATAATGGGTCTCAAATATCCCAGCAACAATGACGGGGCATTTTGATTCAATAATTTTTCTATCATTCCCATATTCAGACTATCCGGCCATCTGAATTCCGCCATTTCTGTTGCACACACATAGAACGGATCTGATGCCCCCTTTTTCCCAATTTCCAAAGTAAGGCTGACTTTTGCGCTGTTATCAACCTTGCTTCTGTCAATCTGGATTCCCATGTTCACCGCCATCTTTACTTCTTTATCCCGTCCGTTTTCAAAATCTTCATTAATGCAAAATTCCATTTTTGTCAGCGAGGGATTACTAAACTGAAATGCACTTTCCATGTTTCCTCCTATGCTGCCACCAAGATCATTCCATCACTTGTTGTGTTTTCATATACCGATGTTTTCTGTGTATCCACCACCATTTGCGCCCGATTTTCATTACTACTGTTTGAGTAGAAAAATTCTTCTTTTTGAATATTGACCGTCCATGTAACCTCTATATTACCCAGACTGCATTGCAGCTTTTCTTCTAAAAAGCTTAAGTCCAGATCCTTAATTTCCGCATCATACCCATTATCTCTTTCCGTGATTGTAATATTGTTATCAATCCGTTCCAGAACGCTCCTGTTATATAGTAATTCCTCTTCCGTTGGGCGATAAAGCATATACGCAAGTCGAATAGCATCGTTGCCATGGAGTACAATGTCTCCAACTCTTTCCTCATTCATATATTTTCCCTCCTATTCATATATACTGTCTATGTATTCCGTAAATTCATCTTTTTTCTGCATGCAATCTAAAAACATTGAAACCGTAATGCCATCCTGGCCCGGTGTATTATATACCATTTTGCGAAAGCCGAGTTTTTCATACCACATAACCAGATTTTCTCTGGCATCTATCGTAATTACCCTGACCGGCCAGTTGGCAGCCAATAATTCCACATTTTTTATTATTGCCTGAATCGTAGCCGTACCAATCCTGTTATGTTGATATTTTTCGTCTATTGCTATATAACGAATATGAACAGCCGATACTTTCCGGTCCTTAATTTCCGGATCATAGTCTGCTATCTCCGGAGGAAAATCGTCTAATTCTATCTCCCGAAACATTATCATATAATATCCAAGAACAATCCCCCTGCCACTAATGCTATAACCATATGCCTGCTGTACTATGGTAGAATAATATGAATTTTTCACATATTCATCTATGGATGGAACACCACATGTAAAAGAAGTATTTTCCACTTCTCTCGTGACCTTCCGATATTGTAAGTTTCCCATTTTTGCCCCTTTTAATCGTGCCAGTACACAATCTGACTTTCACTAGTAAAAAATGCCCCAGGAATTTGTTCTACTCATCTTCTGAGAAACTTACATCCTAGAGCATTATTTGACATGACTTTTCTATATCTGTTATATTACATTTCTTTTTTACTACTGTCAACAAAATTTAACCCAGATTTTTCAGATACTCCATAAAGTTCTGCTTGTTTTCCAGTGCTGTGGTAGTAGGTCTGCCGAGGTCTTCTCTGGCGCCAATGCCGCATTTCACTTCGATAAAGGTCAGGGCATCTCTCTCTTTTGCAGCGGTCAGTTCCCTGTCCAGTTCCTCGTAGGTGGCAACGGATACGGCATGAGGGTAGCCACAGGCTTTTGCAATGGAGACAAGATCCATATCGGCTGCCACGGTAGGCATACCGCCCACGGTCTCATGGGCACCGTTATTGATGACGATGTGTACCATATTTTCAGGTGCCGTACTGCCCAGTACCGCCATGGAACCCATGTGCATCAGCACTGCGCCGTCACCGTCCACGCACCATACCTTCGTACCGGGCTTCTGTACTGCCACACCCAGGGCGATACTGCTGCTGTGTCCCATGGAACCTACGGTCAGGAAATCATACTTGTGGCTCTGTCCGTTATGTTCTCTGATCTCGAACAGTTCTCTGCTGGCCTTGCCTGTGGTGCTGACGATGGGATCCTCGCCGGAAGCCTGCACGATGTGGCGTATGATCTCTTCCCGGATCATGGGATTGTCGTTGCGGTACTCCACCTTTTCCTCATAACTGAGGGCACCCTTCCGGATCACGAACGCTACATCCTCACCACGATCCAGCTCCTTGCGGAACTCCTGCATGGCAGCACTTACTTCCTCTTCCGTTGTGTCTTTTCCGATGACAAAATAGCGGATTCCCATATCCTCCAGCAATTTCAGGGTCACTTCACCCTGGTAGATATGCTGGGGTTCGTCGTGGATCCCCGGCTCACCGCGCCAGCCGATGACGAAGATCATGGGGATGGCATAGACTTTATCGTTCAGCAGGGATGCCACGGGGTTGATGATATTGCCTTCTCCGCTGTTCTGCATGTATACTGCCGGGACTTTGACGGTAGCCAGGTGATAGCCGGCGGCCAGTGCCGTGCAATTGCAATCGTTCGCCGCGATCACATGATGCTTCGGATCGATCCCATAGGTGTGCATCAGGTAATTGCAGAGGGCCTTCAACTGGGAATCCGGCACCCCGGTATAAAAGTCCGCATTTAAAATTTTCGCAAAATTTTCTGCTTTCATGTAAGTATTCCTTTCCTGCCCCTGTCAGTTAAATTTCGTCTATTAAAGTTATAATATCTTTGATCGGCATCAGTCTGCTGTCCACTTCCTGTGCCCTGTGATACCGCAGGATGTCCTCGGCGGTCTGCTGCATGGCGGGGAAGGCACTTCTGGTCAGCTGGTTCGCATAGATCACGATATTGACGCCGTGGGCGGCCAGTTCGTTTTCCGTAATGCTGTTAAAGGAAGACGGCACCACCACGATAGGTGTCTTCGGATCCTCTGCCCGGAATTTATCACAGAATTCCAGAATCTCATCCGGGGATTTCTTACGGCTGTGGATCATGATGCCATCCGCTCCCGCTGCCACGAAAGCTCTGGCACGGTTCAATGCATCTTCCATGCCTCGCTCCAGGATCAGGCTTTCGATTCTGGCAATGATCATGAAATCATCCGTCAGCTGTGCCTTTTTGCCGGCTGCGATCTTGGCACTGAAGTTCTCGATGCTGTCCTGAGTCTGCACCACATCGTTTCCGAAGAGGGAATTTTTCTTAAGTCCGGTCTTGTCCTCAATAATGATGGCGGAAACACCCATTTTTTCCAGTGTTCTCACTGTGTATACGAAATGCTCCGTCAGTCCGCCGGTATCTCCGTCAAAAATAATGGGCTTCGTGGTCACTTCCGTCACGTCATCAATGGTACGGAAACGGGAAGTCATGTCCACCAGCTCGATATCCGGCTTGCCCTTCGCCGTGGAATCGCACAGAGAGCTGATCCACATGGCATCGAACTGGTCCAGCTCACCATCATGCTCCACGATGGTCTTCTCTGCGATCAGTCCGGTCAGGCCGCTGTGAACCTCCAGTGCTTTGACAATGGGACGGATCTCAATGAGCTGGCGCAGGCGCTTTCTGCGGTATTCCGGCATGGCCAGCTTTTCCTTGATCCTCGTATCAATTCTTTTTACTTCTTCATTATATGTATAAGGGACATCTATGATCTCGCCGCCGTATGTCTTCAGCAGTCCTTCCACGTTGTCACGGATAGCCTTCAAAGCTCCCTCCTGCCAGTTATCCCCATGGATCACGTAGTCAGGGCGCAATTCTTCAATGACCTTATCATACATTACATCATCCTGCACGACCACATTGCTGACTTCCGGGATATCTTTTACCAGCTGCATACGCTCCTCGAAGCTGATGGTGGGAAAACGGTTAAAACGTATCATTGCCGCATCACTTAAGACGCCGATGGTCAGCTCGCCGTATTTTCCGGCTTCTCTGATGATATTGCGGTGCCCCTCATGAATGACATCCGTACAGAAACAGGTATATACTCGCTTCATTTGATCCTATGCCTCCTTATATTTTGCCGGAATCTGAATTTTATTGACTTCCAGTGCTTCTCTGAACACTTTGAAAAAGGCTTCGATATCCGGTCTGTCAATCGCACCCAGTGCACACAGGCGGAAGGTATTGGTAGTAGAGATTTTGCCGGGGTAAATGGTAAATCCCCGCTCATAGCAATAATCATGTACTTTTTCAAAATTCCAGTTTGGATCATCGGGATACTTCACAGACACAACCAGTCCCGACTGCCATTCTCTGCGGATCACATCCCGGAATCCCAGTGCATCCAGTCCCTCATGGATAGCTTCGAAGACTCTGGTGTGTCTCGCCCACTTGGCTTCCTCTCCCTCTGCCCAGTATTCCTTCAATGCCTGAATGGTTGCATAGATGGTCTGTACCGGCGGGGTAAAATGCATTTCTCCGGTCCTCTGGAAGAAATCATACTGCTGATACAGGTTGCAGTAATAGGAACGTTTCGGATATTCCTTCGAAGCCTCCAGAATTGCCCGGCTGCCTACCACAAAGGATAGTCCCGTCATGGCCATGAGACCCTTCTGTGCGGATGCCATGCAGAAGTCGATGTTATCCTGCTCGATGTTAATGGGACGCATAGCGTAGGTGGATGTGGTATCCACGGTAAAGGTAGCATGATATTTATGAGCAAGGGCTCCGATCTCGCGGATGGGATTCAGGATTCCGGTACCGGTCTCATTATGAGTGGTATGTACCAGGGCAATGTCAGGGTTCTCCCTCAGGGTCTGCTCCACTTTTTCTAAGTCGGGCAGTTCATCCACCGGGAATTTCAGATCAATATAGGGAAGTCCGTAATACTGGCATACTTCCACAGCTCTGGTGCTGTAGGCTCCGTTATCCACCACCAGTACTTTTCCGCCCTCCGGCAGCAGAGAACTGATGCAGGCATCAATATTGATGGTGCCGGATCCACAGAACAGGACGCTCGTATACTTTTCCAAGTCTCCATGCACGATTTTTACAAGGTCTTCTCTGAGACCCTTCATCAGTCCGCCGAATTCTTTTTCTCTGGGACAGATGTCCGGCACGACCTGTGCGTATTTTACGGTATCAGTGGTGGTAGACGGTCCGGGATTCAATAAAATATTTCTTTTGACGGGTTTTTGTATCAACTGCTCCATTATGGGATTCCTCCTTTTTTGTTCACGTTCTTTTTCCAATCGTTCATTAATGTATGATATGTTTTAATTCTTTGAACGGTTTTCATAGGTTTTCGGTTAAAATAAGTACACAAAATGTCTGCGTTCCATTCGCAGACACTTTGTGTCAAATATGAACATATAATAATACCATTCGCACAAAATAGCAATACTTATTTTTCTTTAAACATCATACGTCTTGTCGATGGCTTTCAGCTCCCGGAAAGTATCGATCTCGATAATGTCATTTTCCCGGCATTCACGTACTTCTACCTTATAATGCTTCTGGCAGAATACCAGGGGTACCTGTTCCCAGTAACGCTCCTTGCCGCCGGGCTGTTCGTAGGTCATCTTGATATCATCTGACAGCTTATGTCCGTCTTCTTCGTTCCAGTAAGAGATGCCAACCATCTGCCAGCAATCCAGGCCGCCGACTTTCTCTTCTACAATGACTCCGTCTTTTACCGTGAAGCACCAGTCATCGGTTCTGTCCTTTTTTATTGCCAGAAAATCGGAGGTATAATGATATTTTTTAATGATCTGCGGATTGGAGATCAGCAGATCCGCCTCAAATACATAGGCATTGGAAAGCATATATCTTGCCACCATGGCGGAGGAAATATTGTTAGCTTCATTGTAAACCGGATTTTCCAGGAATCTGATCATGGGATATTTGTACAGCAGCTGATCAAACTGCTCTGCCAGATACCCCCGGACAATATAGATTTCATTAATCCCGGCATCCAGACAGGCATCGATCAGTCCGTCAATAATACGCTGTCCATGCACACGTACCAGTGGTTTCGGGGTGTTAAAGGTAATGGGCACCAAGCGGCTTCCGAATCCGGCTGCAATAAAGATGGCGCGCTTTGCACGGTAAGGCTCCAGTGCGGAGATTCCGGCACCTGTGATCTCTCCCTCTGTCACATACTGTAATTCGGTCAGTTCCTGCATGACACGGTTGACCGTTCCCAGAGAGTGTCCGCTCTTTTCTCCCAGCTGTCTCTGGGATAAAGTACCTTTTTCCTCTGCCAGTATCGATAAAATATCAAATTGTTTTCTTGTCAGTGTCTGATTCATCTTCTGCTTCCTTTCTTTTTTCCATTCTCCATGACCAACGTCCTGTTTCTATCGAAATTATCGAATTTCCGTTAAGTCATATGGCGTTGTCTGGTATACATAGTAATTGAGCCAGTTGCTGTAAAGGTTGTTACAATGAGATCTCCACTGTAACAGAGGTCTCTGCTCCGGGTCATCGTCCGGGTAATAATTATAGGGGATCTGAATGGGCAATCCTTTGTCCAGATCTCTATGATATTCGTTGTTCAGTGTATAACGGTCATATTCCGGATGGCCCGCTACAAAAATCTTTTTGCCCTCTTCCGCCATTGCCAGGAATACGCCGGCCTTCTCCGATTCTGCCAGGATCGTCAGATCCTTACAGGCATGAATGGCCTCCGACGGAGTCTCGGTATGACGGCTGTGCGGAGCCATGAAAATATCATCAAATCCCCGGACCAACGGAACTTTCCGGTTGGATACCTTATGCGCATAGACGCCGAACAGCTTCTGGGACAATTGTCTCTTGTTGATTCCGTAATAATGATAAAATCCGGCCTGTGCCGCCCAGCAGATATGTAAGGTGGAGGTCACATGGGTCTCCGCCCAGTCCAGGATCTGACAGGTCTCCTCCCAGTAATCCACTTCCTCGAAGGTAATATCCTCCACCGGTGCTCCGGTAACGATCAGTCCATCGAATTTGCGATCCATGATTTCATCAAAGGTAGTGTAAAATTTGTTCAGATGGCTGGCCGGAGTATTCAGTGACACATGGGTCTTGGTGTTCATGAAAGTGACATCCACCTGCAGCGGTGTATTGGACAACGCCCGCAGCAGCTGCAGCTCCGTATCCTGCTTTACCGGCATATTGTTCAGGATCAGTACCTGCAGGGGACGCATGTCCTGATGTACCGCACGAAATTCGTCCATGACGAATATATTTTCATTTTCCAGTATCTCTTTGGCAGGCAGATCATTTTGTGTTTTGATAGGCATTTTATTTTCCTCCGGGTCTTTCTTGCTTATTCCTCGTAAGGAATATTATAGGTTCTCAGAAATTCCTCTTCTGTCAGAATGGGAACCTGTAATTCTTTTGCTTTTTTATTTTTCGATGATGTAGATGTAATATCATTGTTGATCAGGCAGGTGGTCTTGCCGGTGACACTTCCGGTCACCTTGCCGCCTTTTTCCTCAATGACCTCTTTCAGATCATTCCGGCTGGCATAATGGTTCAGGCTTCCCGTCACCACGAAGGACATTCCTGCCAGTGTCTGTGCACTCTCATCGATCTGTGGTGTCTCTATCGTCAGGATTTCCTTCAGATGAGCTATTTTCTCCAGATTTTCCGCATCCCGCATATAATCCGTAAACGTAGATGCCAGCACCTCTCCCACACCGGGAATGGCACTCAGTGTTTCTTCGTCCGCTGCCTGCATTCGTTCCAGATCGTAATCAAAATACCGGCACAGCACCTTGGCATTGGCCACGCCGATTCCTGCGATCCCCAGTCCATAGATCAACCGGGGCAGCGTGGTATGTCTTGCAGTCTCGATACTGTCCATCATATTCTGATAGGATTTTTCTCCGAATCCTTCCATTCCGGTAATGACCTCCTTGTAACGGTCCAGCCGGAACAGATCCGCATATTCATGGATAAAGCCCTGATCGATCAGCTTCTCCAATGTTGCCTCGGAGAGTCCGTCAATATTCAGCGCATCTCTGCTGACGAACAAAGTGTAGGATTTGATCTCCTTGGCCGGGCATTTCTCATTGGTGCAGTACAGAGACTGTACTTCATTCATCTGTCGGATCTCCGTGGGCTGTCCGCACACCGGACACACCTTTGGAATCTCCACATTATCACTGCCTGTCAGATTCTCAGCGATCTGGGGAATGATCATGTTGGCCTTATAGACCGTGATATGGTCTCCGATTCCCAGTCTGAGGGATCTCATGATACTGATATTATGCACGGAAGCGCGGCTCACCGTTGTGCCTTCCAGTTCCACCGGCTCAAAAATAGCTACCGGATTGATCAGACCGGTACGGCTGGCGCTCCACTCGACCTCTTTTAATGTAGTCTCCCGCAGTTCATCCGCCCATTTGAAAGCAATGGAATCTCTGGGGAACTTCGCGGTTCTGCCCAGGGACTGTCCGTAGCTGATACTTTCATAAGTAAGTACCAGACCGTCGGAAGGAATATCGTAGTGCTCGATCTTGTGTTCAAAATCTTCAATGGCAGATAAAATGTTCTCTTCCGTTACTGCCACATGTTCCACCACTGCAAAGCCCTGCTCCTGCAAAAAAGCAAACTGGGCTTCCTTGGAATCATGAAAATCCACACCATCCGCCTTTACCAGCGTAAAAGCAAAAAAGCGGACATTCCGTCTGGCCGTGATCTCATTGTTGAGTTGCCTCACAGAGCCGCTGCACAGATTTCGGGGATTCTTGTATTTTGCCTCTGCATCTG
>OJKY01002120.1_pt1 | contig 10692 bp, 7 predicted proteins | sample 1596571 | NCBI WGS metagenome assembly OJKY01 (sample SAMEA4350170, study PRJEB24818) | metagenome | biome: human; feature: gut; material: faeces | place: Denmark | collected 2013-09
GAATCATATTGAGGGTGGAGTTACGAATGACCATATTATGGCTTTCTGGGATATGATGCCAACCTTTGCCGAGTTAACAGGCACTACACGTGATATTCAAACTGACGGCATTTCGTTCTTGCCGACTTTGCTCGCAAAAGGTAAGCAGAAGGAGCACGAATAGCTTTATCGGGAGTTTCACGAAAAAGGAGGTAGACATGCTCTACGTTATGGCAATTGGAAAGGCGTGCGACTGTTTGTTGGTTGTCTGGAGAAAACAACATTTGAACTTTATGACTTATCAAAAGATATACATGAGGATAATAACGTTGCAGAGCAATATCCGGAGATGGTAAAGAAAATAGAAACATTGATGCAAGGTGCGCGTACAGAATCTGAATTGTTTGACTTTAGTCGTATGTAAGCCATAGTATTGATGACTTATTTAATAACCGTATTGATAATCTATTTGGTTTTTCTTCAGCTAAACAGAAGAAGAACCAAATAGGTTAATATAACATGGAATAGTTGTTTCCTTTCATGATTCAGTGTACCTTGTAGCATAACTTCCATTACTCTACAAGGTAATTCTTTTTATCCCACATGGTAACTTTATTTACACGCCGAGGTAAGAGTCGTTACAATAGGAGGTAAAGAGCTTTACAATAAGTGGTAAAGGTCATTACATACGGTGGTAAATGCTTTTACATTGTTGAGTAAATAGTCGGTATGCAATGCGTTGATAATTAAGTTACTAACGGGATATCGTTGAAGCTGATTTATTTTCTACGACTTGGAGTAAGCTTTTTATTTCATTCATAAGGTTGCTCCGTCCAGCAACTCAATATACAATCCTATCGCTTCTTCTATTTCCTGAATGAAAATAAACTCATCTGCTGTATGGGAACGACTACTTTTTCCCGGTCCCATTTTGAGAGAGGGGAATGACATCAGTGCCTGGTCGGAGAGGGTAGGAGAACCAAAAGGAACACGCCCCATTGCCACGGCACGCTGTACTATTGGGTGTCTTTCTTCTACATGAGAAGAACTTAAGCGGAACGAACGTGCTTTAGCTTCGCAAGAAATATGTTTTTGTATTTCGGCAAACAGTTCCTGATTACTATAACATTCGTTACTGCGAATATCTACCACAAACGTACAACGGTCTGGGATTACATTGTGTTGCGTGCCTGCATTGATCTGCGTTACACTCATCTTTACAGGACCTAATAATGGAGATACTTTTTCAAAATGATGGTCGCGGAACCAGGCGATATCTTCCAATACTTTATATATGGCATTGTCTCCTTCATTGCGTGCGGCATGTCCGGCTTTTCCGTAAGCGGTCACGTCCAGTACCATTAATCCTTTTTCCGCAGTGGCAGGTTGCATCTCGGTAGGTTCGCCTACAATAGCAAAATGTATCGGAGGAAGTTCAGGCAATACACATTCGATGCCTCCTTTTCCGGAAACTTCTTCTTCGCAGGAAGCGAGATAGATGAGATTATACTTCTGTGTGGTGCGGCAAAGTTGCAAAAAGACTTGCAACAGACTGACAACGCTTGCACCGGCATCATTGCTACCCAATCCGTATAGTTTTCCATTACTTTCCAGGGTTGGGGTAAACGGATCTTTCCGCCAGCCGTTCACAGCTTTCACTGTATCAATATGTGAATTCAGTAACAAGGTAGGCTTATTTAAGTCGAACATCGGACTAAGACACCATACGTTATTGCCTTTTCGTCCGGTTGCCATGCCTTGCAACTCTATATAATTCTGTAGATAATCAGCCGCTTTTTCTTCATCGCGGCTAAGAGAAGGGATAGCAATCAGAGATTTAAGAACTCCGGTTGCCTCAGAAACCATTGTCGGTATATCGTAAGCCATATCTCAATCAGTTAAATTATTGTGATGCAAACTTACGGATAAATACTGAAATATGCTTAATCGATAGGATAAAAATCCCCTTCCACTGTTGCTGCAGATAAATATAGAGAGGGGCAGAGTGCGGAAGGGGGGAAGAGCATTTAATATTTTTAGAACATATAGCTCAAGGAAATCATCATGTTACGGTTCTTGTTATCTATGTGATCGGCGTTATCTATTAATCCCCAGTCATATCCGAAAGCAACCTGAATCTTTTTGCAGAATTCTACACCGAACTTCAGCCCGAGGCCGAGATCAAAACGTTTCATGCCACCACCATCTTCATCAAAAACATTATCAGAAGGATCTGATGATTCGATTCCATCTGTTTTAACTTTGCCAAAGAGACCGATAGCGACATAAGGACCTGCATTGCCGAAAACAGCGAAATTTTCATTCACTGCATATTTATAACCCATGTGTACGGGAATTTCTAAATAGCAAGGATTATACTTGATATCGTAGGAACCAAGATTAACTTTTGCACCTTTTAGTGACAATAGGGCACCTAAATCCAAATATACTCCTTCGGCAATTTGTGGCAATCCCACTTCAGCCTTGACTCCGGCATGGAATCCTACTTTACTACTGAATGCATCACCGGAAAAATTACTGGAGTTCATACCGAGAGTTGCTCCCCATTTGAGGTTCTCTTGTGCATTTACACTTGCGAAACTTACCGCTAATAATGCGAATATTACTAAAATCTTTTTCATGTAATTAAGTCTTTAATTTGGTTTATGTAATTGTAAATATAAGGATTGAGTATGTTGAAAAAGGCGTTATTCAACGCCTTTTTTTATTCTTGATATCATTAGAACATAAGTCCTAAAGAAATCATTAGGTTTCTATTCTTGCAGCCCATCAATTCCTCAGCTTCAATGAATCCGAAGTCGTAGCCGATGGAGAACTGATACTTCTTACTGATTTCTATACCTGCTTTCAGTCCCAATCCAAGGTCAAAACGTTTGAATCCGTCATCGCCAAACACGTTCTCTGATTCGGAAACCTTGGAACCTCCATCTACCAAACTGCCGTCGGCAGTAATTTTTGCTTTGCCGAACAGACCGATTGCAATGTAAGGACCTGCATTGGCAAACAAAGAGAAATTATCATTTACAGCATATTTATAGCCAATATGTACCGGAATTTCCAAATAGTACGGGTTGATCTTGAAACTAGCCATACTGCCTGCTTCAACTTTGGCGCCTTTTAGCGAAAGCAGTGCTCCGAAATCCATATAAAGACCTTCCGTAAACTGAGGTAGTCCCAATTCAGCCTTAACGCCTGCATGGAAACCTACGCGACTGTCCAATCCGGTTACGTTGAGGCTACTTACATTCATACCTGCCGTGACACCCCATCTGAGGTTATCTTGTGCGTTGATACTCCCTAAACCTATCGCCAATATGGCGACTAATGCTAGAATCTTTTTCATGTCTGTTAAGTTATTGTATTGATATTTAAAAACTATCGGATGCAAATATATACATATATTTGTATTTCTTTGGAAAAACGAACAAAAATGTAGGGTAATCACTTCTTTTTATAGTAGGATAGTACTAGTATTGCGGAAATATATACTAAATATTTAATTCTCAATATAGAAATAGTTTCAAATGAAACCACTACCTTTGTGCCGTATTTACCAATATATGAATAATATGACTTATCATCATTTATCTGTCCTCGTACATCGACGGGCAGAGAAGTATGGCGACAAGGTGGCTCTGAAATACAGGGATTACGAAACGTCGCAGTGGATACCCATTACTTGGAATCAATTCTCACAGACAGTTCGACAAGTTGCGAATGCACTCGTAGAGTTAGGAGTGCAGGAGGAAGAAAACATAGGAATCTTTTCTCAGAATAAACCGGAATGTCTTTATGTAGATTTCGGGGCATTTGCTAATCGTGCGGTGACCATACCTCTGTATGCTACCAGTTCACCGGCACAAGCGCAGTACATTATCAATGATGCTCAGATACGTTATATCTTTGTAGGCGAGCAATTCCAGTATGATGCAGCTTTCAGTGTATTTGGCTTTTGCCAATCATTACAGCAATTGATCATTTTCGACCGTGCTGTAGTACGCGACCCTCGTGACATGACTTCTATTTATTTTGACGAATTCCTGGAAACAGGAAAAGGTTTGCCGAACAACGATATAGTGGAAGAACGTACTTCCCGTGCATCGGATGATGACCTTGCCAATATTCTTTATACATCCGGTACAACTGGTGAACCGAAGGGGGTGATGTTGCATCATTCTAACTATATAGAGGCCTTCCGTATCCATGATATCCGTCTGGTAGATATGAGTGACCAAGATGTGTCCATGAACTTCCTTCCTTTGACACATGTTTTTGAGAAAGCATGGACATATCTTTGTATCCATAAAGGTGTGCAGATTTGCATCAACCTCCGTCCGGTAGATATCCAGACTACTATTAAAGAAATCCGTCCGACATTGATGTGCAGTGTTCCCCGCTTCTGGGAAAAAGTATATGCCGGTGTGCAAGAGAAGATTGCTCAGGAAACGGGGTTGAAGAAAGCTATGATGCTGGATGCCATCAAGGTGGGTAAGATACACAACATCGATTATCTGCGTAAAGGTAAAACTCCGCCGTTGATGAATCAACTGAAATATAAATTCTACGAAAAGACGGTTTATGCTTTACTGAAAAAGACGATTGGTATTGAGAACGGTAACTTTTTCCCTACTGCTGGAGCTGCCGTACCTGATGAAATCTGTGAATTTGTTCATTCGGTAGGTATCAATATGTTGGTTGGCTATGGTCTGACCGAATCGACTGCTACTGTTTCTTGTTTCCTTAACCAGGGTTATGAAATTGGTTCCGTAGGCACCGTGATGCCTGATGTAGAAGTGAAGATCGGTGACGAGAATGAAATACTTCTGCGTGGAAAGACTATCACGAAAGGCTATTATAAGAAGGCGGAGGCTACTGCCGCTGCTATTGATAAAGATGGTTGGTTCCATACCGGTGATGCCGGCTATCTGAAGGGTGACCAACTTTATCTGACTGAGCGTATCAAGGACTTGTTCAAGACTTCCAATGGTAAGTATGTCAGTCCGCAAGCTTTAGAAACGAAACTGGCTATTGATCGTTATATCGATCAGATTGCCATTATTGCCGACCAGCGTAAATTTGTGTCTGCCCTTATTGTACCGGTCTATGGTTTTGTGAAAGATTATGCCAAGGAAAAAGGCATTGAATATAAGAATATGGAAGAACTGCTGCAACATCCTAAGATTCTCGGTTTGTTCCGTGCTCGCATAGATACCTTGCAGCAACAGTTTGCCCACTATGAGCAAGTGAAACGTTTCACACTTTTGCCCGAACCTTTCAGTATGGAACGTGGCGAACTGACTAATACTTTGAAGTTGAAGCGTCCTATAGTTGCAAAGAATTACAAGGAAGTGATAGATAAGATGTACGAAGAATAAAGATATAATAAACCTATCTATTGAAAATAAAAAGCTCCCGGTTAAGAGTCAGAACTTTTAATCGGGAGTTTTTTTATATATCCGTGTGCCTAAAAAGTGCACGTATATTACCGGTTTATCCCCTCTTGATGGCCCTGTACCGCATATATTTGCATCCTCACTTTATATATTTATGTAAGATGTATAACTTATCTATTACTACAGGAAAAATAGCGGATGGCTTTTCCGCGTTGTTAATGCTTTGTTGCATACTCATGGTACAGTCGTGCACTGTTCCCGTACAAACTACAGCTTCTTTGTCGTCTGACAATGGAGACGGTACTTATACCAATCCGGTGATTAATGCCGATTATCCCGACCCTGACATTATACGGGTAGGTGAAGACTTTTATATGGTCAGTTCCTCATTCGTCGCTATGCCGGGTATTCCTATCTGTCACTCTAAAGACCTTATAAATTGGCGTATCATAGGGCATGCCTACGACAGCATCACTTTCCGTCCTCAATATAGGATGGAGAATGAGCAGACCGCGTATAGTCGTTTGTGTTGGGCTCCTTCCATTAAATATCATGATGGCACCTATTATATAGGAGTTAATATTGCCGATGATGGTTTTGTAATGTTTAAGAGTAATAAACCGGAAGGGCCGTATTCAATGCATAAGTTTGACAAGCGTTTGTATGATCCGGGATTTTTCATTGATGATGACGGTAAGAAATATGTCACACATGGAAAGACGAAAATATACCTGACACGTTTGAAAGATGATGGAACCGGTGTACTGGATCCTAACGATGAGGGTACCCTGATTATAACAGCTCCCAAGGGATATGAATATCTTTTTGAAGGATGTCACACTTATAAAAGGAATGGCTGGTATTATATTTTTAATCCGGCATTGGGATACAATGGGGTGCAGATGATTAGCCGCTCCCGTAATCTTTACGGTCCGTATGAAACAAAGGTCCTTATTGATGATGATATCAACTATGCCGATGCCGGTGTACATCAGGGCGGATATGTGGAGACACTTGAAGGCGAGTCGTGGGCCTATACTTTCCAGGACAGGGATTATATGGGTAGGTGTGTGATGCTGTATCCGATGAAATGGGAAGAGGATTGGCCGGTGGTAGGCCCGGAAGGTAAACCGGGAAAAGGAGTGGTAACTTATAGAAAACCGGCAGTCAAGGCCAAGCAAGAGATTACATTTCCCCAACATTCGGATGATTTCAGTTCTTCGAAACTGGCTCATGTGTGGGAATTCAATCATGTACCCCGGAAAGATAAATGGAGCCTGACGGATCGTCCCGGTTATTTTAGGATTTATGCGCAGTATGCAAAGGGATTTGAATGGGCGCGTAATTCTCTGACACAGAAAGTGTCTGGGCCTTATAGTACCGGAACTGTTTCATTAGATTTGACCGGACTCCGTGAAGGGGATTTTGCCGGAAATGGCATAATGGGGAGAGTCATGTACCAACTGGGAGTACGGAAGAAAGCGGATGGCTTTTGGCTTGAAATGAGGCAGGGAGGAAGAGAAGGAGAGACTGTTGTCGATAGTCTTCCTGTCAAAACTGATAAGATATACCTGCGCACTGAAGTGACAAAGCAAGGATCTTTACTGTTTTATTATAGTCTGGATAATCTTGAATATAACCGTTTGGGGCCGGAAGGAGTTTCTAACTTCTGGGGATTTCTGGGTATCCGTCATGCTTTATGTTGTTATAACTTGAATAAAGGTGCTACTGGCGGCTATGCCGATTTTGATTATTTTGAATTAGAAAGTAATCGCAGGGGAAATCACTACGATGCATTTACCGAGATAGACTTTTCTCAGTATGATGATCGTGAAGGAATGAAATTAGTACGTCCGGTAGCAAAACGCCCTATGCAGTTTATTTCCGGAGTACGGGATGGAAACTGGCTCGTATTCAATAATATGTGCTTTAAGCAGAACCCTCAAAAAGTAACTATCGAACTTCAGGCGGAAACTCCCGGAACAGTGATTGAGATAAGGGAGGGAAGTCTCGATGGGAAGTTGATAGCCACTTGCCCGATAAATCAGAACCAGACTCCGGGAGAATGGGAGAAGCAAGCCTTTGAGGTCAGTGGAGCAGTGAAAGATAAGTCCAAAATTTATTTCCTGTTCCGTGGACAGAGTCAGGGACTTGCTATAAAGAACTTTGTCTTTTACTGATCCGGATTATTCTCCTCGTTATTAATGGAGTTTTTATACTCACTTGGAGTAACTCCCATGTGTTTTTTGAAGCATCTGCTGAAATACTTCGGATCGCTGAAACCGGTCATATAAGCTATTTGAGAGAAGTTGTATACATCACTTCTGATCAGCTGGGCGGCTCTTTTTACACGAATTTCCCTGATAAAATCTACCGGAGGCATTCCTACAATGGACTTAAGCTTCCGGTAGAAAATACTCCGGCTTAGCAGTAGCTTGTTGGCGAAATCGTCGATCACCAGATCCGGATTATCTATTTGCTCTTCCAGGAAATCCATCACTTCTTTCATGAATAACTTATCATGCGGCATCACTTCGGGTTCCGAAGGAGTCCATTCCTTAGAATTATCGGTTTCATTGTTTGCTGATAACTGCTTCATGAATATTTCCTGTAACTGCTTACGCTTGGTAAACAGAGAAGCAATACGGGCTTTGAGGTACGAAGAACTGAATGGTTTCGTAATGTAATCATCGATACCTTGTTCCAAAGCGGTGATACGGTCATCCAATGATGCTTTTGCTGATAGAAGAATGATTGGAACATAGCAGATATCTTTGTTTTCCTTGATACGTTTAATCATTTCCAATCCATCCATGACAGGCATCATTACATCACTGATTATCATATCGGGTATGGCTTCCGATGCAAGTTTCAAACCTTCTTCTCCGTTTGCTGCTTCCAGGATAGTGTATTTCTTTGATAGTATATTTCTGAGCAGGCTTCTCAGCTCACGATTATCTTCTACGATTAAAATGGATAAAAAATCCTCTTCCGAGCTGTTTCCAGATTCAGCTATGCCGTTCTCTACAGTTGTGGTAATATATTCTGTATTGTCCGAACTATCAGCAAGGATTAATTCGGCCTGTGCATCTTTCTCAAACACTTCACGTTCCAAAGGTAAAGTTACACTAAATTCGCTACCCGTTCCCGGTTGGCTCTTGACCTCTATATCTCCGTGATGCATATCCACCAATTCTTTGACGAGTGATAAACCTATGCCTGATGAAGGTTGCAGAATATTGTTGTTCTTGCTTAGTGTCTCAAAGCGTTTGAAAAGAGAACCTATCTTATCAGGAGCAATACCGATACCTTCATCAATAATGGAAATGCGGATATGCTGATCCGACTTCTGTACTGTAATCTTTACGGTTTTCCCAGGTAGAGTATATTTGAATGCATTGGATAACAGATTGAATACTATTTTTTCCACTTTGTCCCTGTCTATCCATATATATACTTCTTCTTGATCAGCTTTGAATGTGAAGTCTATTTGTTTCTCTTCAGCTATCAGACGGAAATTTTCTGTAATTTTCATCAGGAAAGCAATCAATTCTGTTTGTTCAACCATTACTTTCATCTTCTTATTCTGTATCTTCCGAAAATCGAGTATCTGATTGACAAGACGCAACATACGTTCCGTATTTTTATGTACAACGGTCAGGTGTTCCCGCACGGAAGGAGAAATGGTCTGGTCCTCCAGAACTTCACTGACCGGACTGGAGATAAGGGTCAATGGTGTGCGTAGCTCGTGTGAAATATCGGTAAAGAATTTCAGTTTGATATTTGATAATTGCTGTTCCATATTCACTTGGTGACGCAGTCGATAGATGTAAGAGAAGATATACAGAATTAACCCTGTGAGAAGGATGAATGCTGCTAGATATGCCAGTAAAGCCCAAGGAGTCTCCCAGAAGGTAGGAATGACCTTGATGGAAAGTGTACGGATATTGTTTACCCATACTCCGTCACTGTTTGTTGATTTCACTTGGAGACGATATTCGCCTGCGGGTAGATTGATATAGCTTGCTGATTTGTTTTTATCGCTATAATTCCATTCTTTTTCAAGACCTTCCAGACGATAGGCATAGCGTATGTCATCCGGTCTTGTGAAGTCTAATGCTGAAAATTGTACATTAATATTTCGTTCCGAAGGATGTAAGGCTATCTCTTTCAAATCATCGGTGGAGACAGTTGATTTCTTTCCGTTGACTTTCAGATCTGTAAAGACGATAGGAGGTACATAATCACTCTTCTTCATTTGTTCCGGAACAATTTCCAGAAAGCCCATATCTGTGCCGAAAATCAATTGTTGCCGGGCGTTTATGGTGGGTATCGCTTCGCTAAAGTTCATCTTTTGTCTGAGAAATCCTGTACTATAGTTTTCGAATGCCTCTGTTTCCGGATTAAATTTGGATAAAGCATTTTCTGATGCTATCCACAGATTCTTTTGGGAATCTTCTATCATGGATAGGACCATATCGGATCCTAGCCCTTCCTGCTCGGTGTAATACTGAAATCCAATGTTTTCGCTAAGTAGGGTTCTGGATGTGATTTTGTTGACTCCTCCGGTGAATGTCAATATATAGATGTCTTTATGGCTATTTTTGTATATATGCATAATGTCATTTCCTGTCAGACTAAAAGGATTGTTCCTGTTTTGTATATTTCTGTAGAATTTGATTTCTTCCGGTTGCGCAAAGTCGTTTGAGAATGTAACTAAACCAAAGGTGGTTCCTACCAACAGGATACCATTTTCCGTACCTGTAATATAGCGGATATTATGACAGGTGCTGAACGGATAGTTTTGTAGCTTATTCCTGTGGTTGATAAAATACACTTTTCCCTCAGGTGTTTGTTGTAGCAGATTTAATCCACCACCGTAACATCCTACCCAGATGTTGTCATGATTATCGGAATATATGGTAAATATGTCATTGTAACTCAAACTATATAGGTCTTCAGAGTCATACACATAATTTTGTATGTTGTAATTTCCATCGGCTTTCTTTGTGAGTTGGAATAGGCCGTTTCCTTTGGTTCCTATCCAGATTGTTCCGTTCTTTCCTTCGCAGATGCTGTAAACACTGGCATTGAATGATACTTTATCTTTACCTATCTTTCCCTGTGAAGACAAGTAACCGGCCAGGCTGCCATCAGGGTGGTATATCCTGACATATTCGCTTTTGGAAGCTACCCACAATCGTTGTGAACTATCCAAAAGGAAAGCACGGATTTCGAATCCCCTGTCTATTCCTTTCAGATTATAAATTTGTGGATAGAAAGACATTTTCTTTATTCC
>OJKY01002121.1_pt1 | contig 10683 bp, 10 predicted proteins | sample 1596571 | NCBI WGS metagenome assembly OJKY01 (sample SAMEA4350170, study PRJEB24818) | metagenome | biome: human; feature: gut; material: faeces | place: Denmark | collected 2013-09
GGCGTGCAGTTCTTGGGGAACGGATTCCCGTGGCCGGGGGAGCCGTGCTCCGAAGGGGAGGGTCCTCCGGGGCCGCTTATGCCCGGAATGGGGTTGCGTGGTTGAAGCCGGGGCCCTGCGGAGGCCGCATTCCCGCAGGTAGTCCCCGGCGGCTAGGCTTCGGATTCGGCGGGCGAGTTGCGGTCGACGGTCATGTTGTCCTCGGGCGCATCGGTCGGCGCCTCGGTGGGGACGTTGGAGGGCACGTTCGTGGGCACGCTGGTCGGCACGCTGGTGGGCGCGACCGACATGCCGTTAGTATACCTCCTCCAGATAGGACAGGGTCAGCGCGTCGGCGACGCCGGTCACGCGCAGGGTCTCCCTGCCGGTCTGCTGGTTGACCCACTCTTGGAACTGCGCCACGGCGGCGACAGTGCCGCTGCCGTAGATGCCGTCCACGGTACCGGTATAGTAGCCCCAACTTTTGAGCTTCGTCTGGATCTGCGTGACTACGGCGCCGCTGGAGCCCTTTTTATACGAGGCGGCCTCGACAGCCGGGGCAAGCGCGACGAGCACCATGCTCACCGAGAGCAGCACCGCGAGCACGAGACACAAGCGTTTGGATCGTTTCTGCATATACAAAACTCCTTCGCAGACGTTTGGTTCTAGTCTGCGAAGGAGCGTGTTTCTTATGCAGGCAAATTTGAAAAATCAGCTTTTGCGCGACTTGACATCCGCCTGCAGGCGCGCAATGAAGTCCGGGAGGGCCTCAACGCTCTGCTCGCCGGAGAGGGTGCGCACGGAGATGGTGTCGTTTTCCGCTTCCTTATCGCCGAGGACGAGCATGTACGGGATCTTCTGGCTCTGCGCCTCGCGGATCTTGTAGCCGATCTTCTCGTTGCGCAGGTCGGTCTCGACGCGCAGGCCAGCCTTCTCCAGACGGTCGGCAACGTGCTTGGCGTAGTTGTTCGTGCGGTCGGTGATGGGCATGACCTTGACCTGCACGGGCGCGAGCCACAGCGGGAACGCGCCGGCATAGTGCTCGGTGAGGATGCCGATGAAGCGCTCGATAGAGCCGAAGCAGACGCGGTGGATCATGACCGGGCGGTGCTTCTCGCCATCAGCGCCGACATACTCAAGGTCAAAGCGCTCGGGCATCTGCATATCCAGCTGGATCGTGCCGCACTGCCAGGTGCGGCCGAGGCTGTCTTCCAGATGGAAGTCGATCTTCGGGCCGTAGAACGCACCGTCGCCCTCGTTGATGACATAGGGCTTGCCAAGCTCGTTGAGCGCGGAGACGAGGCCGTTTGTCGCAGCCTCCCACTGCTCGTCCGTGCCGATGTGATCCTCCGGCATCGTGGACAGCTCCATGTGGTACTTGAAGCCGAAGAGCGAGTACACATCGTCGATGAGCTTGGCCACGCCCTTGATCTCGTCCTTGACCTGATCGGGCGTCATGAAGATGTGCGCATCATCCTGCGTGAAGCAGCGGACGCGGAACAGGCCGTGCAGGGCGCCGGACAGCTCGTGACGGTGCACGATGCCGAGTTCGCCGACACGCAGCGGCAGGTCACGGTAGGAGTGCGGCTGGGACTTATAGACCAGCATACCGCCAGGGCAGTTCATCGGCTTGAGCGCGAACGGCACATCGTCGATGACGGTCGTATACATATTATCTTTATAGTGATCCCAGTGGCCGCTGCGGTGCCAGAGATCCTGGTTGAGCATGATCGGTGTCGAGATCTCGACATAGCCGGCCTTCTTATGGATCTCGCGCCAGTAGTCGATGAGCTGGTTTTTGAGCACCATGCCGTTGGGCAGGAAGAACGGGAAGCCCGGGCCCTCGTCCATGAACGTGAACAGGCCGAGCTCCTTGCCGAGCTTGCGGTGGTCGCGCTTCTTGGCCTCTTCGATGCGGGCCAGATACGCATCGAGCTCCTCCTTCTTCGGGAAGCAGGTGCCGTAAATGCGCTGGAGCATCTTGCGGCTGCTGTCGCCGCGCCAGTAGGCGCCGGTGACGCTCGTGAGCTTGATGGCATTGCCCTTGATGCGGCCGGTGGAGTCCAGATGTGGGCCGGCACAGAGATCGACGAATTCGCCCTGACGGTAGAAAGAGATGACGGCGTCCTCCGGCAGGTCGTTGATGAGCTCGACCTTGTACGGCTCATCGCGCTCCTCCATGAACTTCAGCGCTTCGGCGCGCGGGAGCTCAAAGCGCTCGAGACGCAGCTTTTCCTTGCAGATCTTGCGCATCTCGGCCTCGAGCTTTTCGAGCACCTCGGGCGTGAACGGCTGGGGGCTGTCAAAATCGTAATAGAAACCGTCCTCAATGGCCGGGCCAATGGCCAGCTTCACCTCGGGGTACAGGCGCTTCATGGCCTGGGCGAGAATGTGGCTGGTGGTGTGACGGTAGGTATCTCTGTAGGTCTTGTTTTCAAAGGTGTACTGATCGTCCATAATGTCTCCTCCTAAACTAAAAACACCCCTGCGCCTCGCGGCACAGGGGTGCTGAAATCACACGGTTCCACCCTGAGTTTCCCTCAGTTGGCGCTGTAACGCGCGCCGCACGGGTCGCCTTACTGTAAGGTTCGGGCGATCGGCTCGGGGAAGGTCTGCGCCGGAGGGGTGCCGCAGGCGGCTCACAGCCTATGACCGCCATTCTCTGTCCGTCCTCACTCGGGTGCAAGTCCCGTCATTGCCTTTTGAACGGTATCATCGTAACACCGACTGTTATCCCCTGTCAAGCACAATTTCATACGAAATCCGGCCGGAAATGCCGCCGTTTGTGCATGAAACGCTGCACGGATCGCTTGCCAAATGTGGGAAACGCATGTTATACTGAATCTGGAAGCACAGCCAATGACAGAAAGGAGCGCACCACCATGACCATAGGCGACAAATGCCCCTACTGCGGCAGGGAATTGCTCTCCGGCTATCTGCAGAGCGCGCGGCAGATCATCTGGAGTCAGGAGGAAAAGTCCATATCCTTTCGCGCGGACGAGGACGGCGATCTCGTGGTGAGCCACGGGATCTGGGAAGGCAGCTTTGCCGACTGCCGGTACTGTGCAGACTGCGGCATCTTCCTGCTGAAGCGCCCCGTGCAACCGCCGAAATTCGGCGAGCGCCTGCGCGGGAAATTCGGCCGCCTGCGCGGCGGCGACACAACGGAATAAGAAAAGACCGCACGCGGCGTTTTGCCGCGTGCGGTTCGTCGTTTTCCAGAAAGATCAGACGTTGAAGCGGAAGAGCGTCACGTCGCCGTCGTGCATGACATAGTCCTTGCCCTCGGAGCGGACGAGGCCTTTCTCCTTGGCGACGGCCATGCTGCCGCAGGCTTTCAGGTCGTCGAACGCGACGATCTCAGCGCGGATGAAGCCGCGCTCGAAGTCCGAATGGATCTTGCCGGCGGCCTGCGGCGCCTTCGTGCCGCGCGTGATCGTCCAGGCGCGGCACTCATCGCTGCCGCACGTCAGGAACGAAATGAGCCCCAGTAGGCTGTACGAACACTGGATGAGCCGGTCGAGGCCGGACTCTTCAATGCCGAGCTCCTCGAGGAACATAGCGCGCTCGTCGGGCTCGAGCTCGCCGATCTCCTGCTCGACCTTCGCGCAGATGGGCAGCACCTGCGCGCCCTGAGACGCAGCCAGATCGCGCACCTGCTGATAGTACTTGCAATCTTCATACCCGGCGGCGAACGTGTTCTCATCGAGGTTGGCGGCGTAAATGACGGGCTTGATGCTCAGCAGGTCGCTCGTCTCGAGCAGGGCACGATCCTCGTCGCTGCAGTCATAGGTGCGGGCGCTCTTGCCGTCGTTGAGATGCTCGAGCAGGCCGCGGAACACATCCGCCTCGTGCAGGCAGGCCTTGTCGCCGCTCTTGCCGGCCTTGGCCGCCTTGTCGATGCGGCGCTGGACCATCTCGATGTCCGCCATGATGAGCTCGAGGTCGATGATCTCAATGTCGCGCAGCGGGTCGGTCGAACCCTCGACGTGCATGACGTTTTCATCGTCAAAGCAGCGCACGACGTGCACGATCGCATCCGTGGCGCGGATGTTGGACAAAAACTTGTTGCCGAGGCCCTCGCCCTTGGACGCGCCCTTGACGAGGCCGGCGATGTCGACAAACTCGATCACCGCGGGGGTCTTTTTCTTTGGCTGATACATCTCAGCCAGATAATCCAGCCGCACATCCGGCACGGAGACCATGCCGACGTTCGGGTTGATGGTGCAGAACGCATAGTTGGCGACTTCCGCGCCCGCGTTCGTAATGGCGTTGAACAGCGTGGACTTGCCGACGTTCGGCAGGCCGACGATTCCGAGTTTCATAGATCCGAGCATCTCCTTCGTTTCCCAGCCGCGGCCGCGGCTGACATAGCAGTTTATTATAGCACGGGTGCCCGGGCATTTCAAGCCGTCACTTGACCGGATGATAGTTGTCCGGGTCGAGATACTGTGCCGCCATGCGCACGTACCAGTCCTTCGTCCCGCGCCAGTCGGTGCGGTCTTTGTCGGTCAGCTCGCGCAGCGGCCTTGCGGGCACGCCCGCGACGAGCGTCTCCGGCGGAATGATCTTGCCCTGCGGCACGAGCGCCGACTCGGCCACGATGCTGCCCGCGCCGATCTCGCTGCAGAGGCTGAGCACCGCGCCCATGCCGATGCTGGCCTCCGGCCCGATCACACGCGCGTGGATGATCGCGCCGTGGCCGATGGTCACGCGGCGCGAAATGGTCACGACGGGATCTTCCCCGCCGGTGTGGATGATGACGCCGTCCTCGACCGCGACCTCCTCCTCGAGGACGATGCGCGAGGCGTCGGCGCGGATGACGGCATAAGGGCCGATATAGCAGCGCGGGCCGACGATCACATCGCCGATGAGCTCCGCGCTCGCACTGACGAACGCCGTCGGGTCGACCTGCGGGGCTTTCCCGCCAAAGGTATAGAGCATAATGGTCTCTCCATTCAAAGAAAAGATGTATGATTTTATCATGCACAGCCGCCGGATGCAAGCACAACGCCCGGGCAGGAGGAACCTGCCCGGGCAAACGTATTCGGATCGCAATTACAGACTGCGTGCTGCCTCGTAGCCATCCCAGATGGCACCGAAGATGTTGCGCACACGGCGGCCGTCGCCGAGCGCGAGCACGGTCTCATAGTCATCGCGGATCGCGTCAAAGGGCGCATGGTTGTCCTCCATGCCGACCGCAGTGATGACCGTGTCACCCTCCGCCAGCGCGGGCACGTCCACGACCTCGTAATAAACGCCCTTGGCATCGACGGATTCCAGCGCCGCGCCCTCGACGATGTGCACGCCGTGGAACACGAGCAGGTCGCGCAGCATGAGCTCATTCATGGCCGGCAGCTTGGCCGAGCGCAGGAGCTTGCGCCGGGCGAGCAGCGTGACGGTGTGGCCGTTTTGCACCAGGTGCAGCGCCAGTTCGCAGGCGACGAGTCCCGCGCCGATGATGACGACCGACTTGCCGGCTTTCGCCTTGCCCTCGAGCACGTCGAGCGCGCTGACCACATTGTCTCCGTCCGCACCGGGCAATGCCAGCGTTCTGGGCGTGCTGCCCTCGGCGACGAACACCGTCTGCGGCTTGAGGGAATCGAGCAGCGCCTTATCCGCGCGTGTATTCAGGCGCACGTCCACGCCCAGATGCGCAAGCGTGGCGGCATACCAGGCAACAAGATCACGATCCGCCTGCTTGAAGTGCGGCACACCGGCCGGCTTGAGCGCGCCGCCGAGGGCATCGCTCGCTTCGAGCAGCGTGACATCATGGCCGCGCAGCGCGCTCACGCGCGCCGCCTCCAGGCCGGCAGGCCCGCCGCCGACAACGACCACGCGCTTTTTCTCCGCTGCGGGCGCGATGCCGACGAGCCGCTCGCGCGCGCACTCGGGGTTGACCGCGCAGGAGCCGACCGCGCCGTCAAACGCGCGGCCGAAGCAGCCCTCGTGGCAGCACAGGCACGGACGGATGAGCGCGAGCTCGTCGTTGCGCACCTTGCGGACGTAGTCAGGCTCGGCCAGGAGCGGACGCGCCAGACCGATCATGTCGCAGCGGCCGTCTCGCAGCGCCTGCGCCGCCAGATCCGGATCGTCCATGCGTCCGGCAGCCAGCACCGGCACGTCCACGACCTGCTTGACCTGCTCGGCAAACGGCAGATAGACGCCCTTGTCAAAGTACATCGGCGGATGCGCCCAGTACCAGCTATCGTAGGTGCCGGCATCGACATCGAGCGCGTCGTAGCCCGCATCGACCAGGATCCTGGCCGCCTGCAGGCCCTCGTCCGTATCGCGGCCGAGCTCGGTGAACGTCTCACCCGGCACCGCGCCCTGACGCAGATCCTTGATATAGCTCTTGAGCGAAAAGCGCAGGATGACCGGGAAATCCTCGCCGCAGTACTGCTTGATCTTCTGCACGATCTCGATGGCGAAGCGCAGGCGGCCGTTGAGATCGCCGCCGTACTTGTCCGTGCGCTTGTTGAACAGCGACATGGCAAAGCAGTCGAGCAGATAGCCCTCGTGCACGGCATGCACCTCAACGCCGTCATATCCGCACTTTTTGGCGATAGCGGCCGACACGCCGAACTGCTCCACAAGCCGCTCGACCTCCTCCGTCGTCAGCTCGCGGCACTCGATGCGCGGGTTCCAGCGGTTGCTGATCGTACTCGGCGCGACAAACTTGCGGTCATGGATCATGGCGGGCATGGCGCTGCGGCCAAGGCCGGCCGTGAGCTGCACGAAGATCTTGGTGTCAAAGGCGTGCACGCGGTCGGTCAGCTCGCGCGCAGCCTTGATGTATTTCCCGGGGCAGATCGTCGGGCACGGGAAAGAACCGGGGCTGTGGACCTCAATGTTGTTGTCCACCCAGTTGGCGCCCGTGATGATCAGGCCGACGCCGCCGGCGGCGCGGCGGACGAAATAGTCCACGGCGTCCGGCAGGTAGGCACCGTCCTCATCGTTGTGCGTAACGGTGCCCATGGCGGCCATGAAGTAGCGGTTTTTAATGCGCGTATTGCGGATCGAAAACGGTGTAAACAGCGGTTCGTATGCGGGGTTCATGTGGTTTCCTCCTCCTCTGGTTCGGGTTGTGTATCAAATTGCGCGGCGCACTCCGGTGACAGTTGTCCCCAGGCGACTGCCTCCTGTGCGAGCGCGCAGCGAAAGCGCGGATGCGCGATGCGGATCATGGCGCAGATGCGCGTCTCCAGCGGTTGATTGTGCAGATCGGCCGCGCCCCACTCCGTGACGATGTACATGACATCGCTGCGCGGCGTCGTGACGACTGCACCGGACGGAAGATGCGCGCGAATGTTGGACGTGAGCGTCCCGTCGGGCGCTTCGTGCGTGGAATGCAGGCACAGAAAACTCCGTCCGCCGACAGAACGCGCCGCGGCGCGGACAAAATCGAGCTGACCGCCGACGCCGGAATACTGCCGGCCGTCAATGGCCTCGGCGCAGACCTGCCCGGTCAGATCGGCCATCAGACAGCCGTTGACCGAGATAAGCCCCGGCTGCTGCGCGGCACGGAACGGATCGTTGAGCACGTCCACCGGGATCATGCGGATGTGCGCAAGCGCAAAATCATCCAAATGCCCCGCCGCGTCGAGCACGATGGACGCCTCGACCCGATCGAGATCGACCGCGCCGCTGGCCATCAGGCGCAGCTGCGCCTGTGTGAGCACCTCCGTGTAAATCCCGAGCCGTTTGCGTCCGTGCAGCCCGTAGGCGACGGCGTTGGGAATGCCGCCGATGCCGACCTGCAGCGTATCGCCGTCCCGGACGAGCGGCAGGATGTGCGCGGCAATGCGCGCATCGAGTGCATCGGGCGCTTTATAATGATAGGTATTGAGCGGATGATCCGTGCGGCAGAGCGCCGTGACCTCCGAGACATGGATGCGATGGTGCTCGCCGCGGGTGCGCTGCTGAAAGGCGTTGACCTGATAGATGCGCTTTTCGACCTGTGTATCGAGCGAACTCCAGGCCGTGCCGCGCGGGCCGTAATACAGATACCCGTCCGCATCCGGCTCGGACACCTCGAGCATCAGCGTATTGACACGGTAGACCTCGCGCGCTGCGCGCACGGTCTGGTGAAACTGCACGGAGTTTTCGTGCAGGCCGCCGCGCTGCTGAAACTTGCGGTCGGCGCGGCCGAGAAACAGGGAGTGATACGGCGTGCGCGCAAAGCAGACCGGGTCGGACAGGGCGCGGCTCTCCGTGCCGTTGACGACGGTCACGACCGGGATGCCGCGCAGCTCCGCGCGGTCGCTCACCGCGTCGATCAGCACGGCCGGGAAGCTACCGGCGCCGCCGGCAAAGATGCGGTCGCCGGGCGCGATCAGCGCCGCCGCCTGCTCCGGCGTGCAGAGCCTGCGCGCATAGATCTCACGCCAATCCATCGTGCTCACGCCTTCCGCGGTGCAACGGGAAAGAAATGATTCGGATCCAGGTACGCCGCCGTGAGCCGGACATACCAGTCCTTCGTGGCCTGCCAGCTCTCGCGGTCCGCCTGCGTGAGCGGGCGCAGAGGCTTGGCCGGGATGCCGGCAACGAGCGTCTCCGGCGGAACGGACTTGCCCTGCGGCACGAGCGCGGACTCCGCCACGACGCTGCCGGCACCGATCGCACACCCAAGGCTGAGCACCGCGCCCATGCCGATGCTGGCCTCCGGGCCGAGATAGCGCGCATGGACGATCGCCCCGTGACCGATGGTCACACGCCGGGACAGCAGGCAGCGCTTGTCCGCCCCGCCGGCATGGATGATGACGCCGTCTTCCACCGCGACCTCCTCCTCGAGAATGATCTCGGCGGCATCGCCGCGGATTACGGCGCCGGGACCGATATAGCACCGCGGGCCAACCGTCACATCGCCGATAAGCTCGGCGCTGGCGCTGACAAACGCCGTGGGATCGACGCGCGGGCATTTTCCATGAAACGAATAGAACATAATCGGATCTCCATTTCTGATAATAAGGGGGAGCGACCTGGCCCGGGGGCCGAGCCGCTCCAAAGAAAAAAGAAGGGAATGGGGGGATTACCAAAGTCAGGCGAACTTTGCGATGGTCGCCTCGCACTCGTGCATCATCTGGCCGATGATGGTCTGCACGGGCAGCACATCGTGGATCAGGCCGGACGTCTGGCCGCAGCAGATGACGCCGCAGTTTTCCACGTCCGCGTTCTCGAAGAACATCTTGCAGGCCGTCTTGCCGGCCATGTCCTCGGCCACATCCTTGAATTCGCAGCCGGCCTGCTCCTTGGCAAAGACGCGCTTGGCGACTTCGCTCTTATACATGCGCGTGGAGTTCTGGAACGAGCGCAGAAGCAGGATCGTCTCCATCTCGTTGGCGTGCTCGACGAGGTAGTTTTTCACGGCCGGGAGCACGGGGCACTCCTCGGACAGCAGGAAGCGGGTGCCCATGTACACGCCTTCGGCGCCGAGCATGAGCGCGGCTGCCATCTGGCGGCCGGTCGAAACGCCGCCGGCGCAGATGACCGGAATGTCAAGCGCCTCCACACAGCGCGGCGTGAGCACCATGGTGCCGAGATCGTTCTCGCCCGGGTGGCCGGCGCACTCAAAGCCGTCGGCGACGACCATGTCCGCGCCGAGCGACTGCGCCTTGAGCGCGTGCTTGACGGTGGTGCACTTGTGGATGAGCACCATGCCGGCGTCCTTGATGGCGCGCACCATGTCGTCCTTCGGCGGACGGCCGGCGGTTTCCATGACCTTGACGCCCTCTTCGGCGCAGACGCGGATGTAGCCCGCATAGTCCGGCACGACGAGCGACGGCATGAGCGTGAGGTTGACGGCAAAGGGCTTGCTCGTCATGGACTTGATCTTGCGGATCTCCGCCTGCAGCTCATCGGCCGAGGAAAACGTGCTCGACGACAGCAGCCCCAGGCCGCCGGCCTCCGACACGGCGGCGACCAGCGGTGCGCGGGAGATCCACTGCATGCAGCCCTGCACGATGGGGTATTCGATCCCCAGCATTTCGGTAAGTTTGGTACGGATCATAGGTATTACCTCCTGAAATATTCACGTGTGCCGCTGTGCGGCGTCTGGTTGTTTGTGATTTCACAATAGCAAACCGTCAGTCGCTTCACAACGCTGATTTCTCCAAAAAACAGCAGTTGCCGCCGTGCGCCGGATGGGCACGGCCTACAAGATGCGCGCGTCAGCTCGCCTGGACACTGCGCGCGCGCAGCACGGCCGTGAGCACTTTTCCGGTCGCGCCCTTGGGCAGCTCCGGCACGATCTCGATTTCCTTCGGCGCGCGGAACGTCGGCATATGCGCGCGGCAATACTGGCGCAGCGCCTCCGCCGTGAGCCGGCTGCCCGGCATGAGCACAACGCTCGCTTTCACGTGCTCGCCCCAGGTCTCGTCCGGCACGCCGTAGACCGCGACCTCGGCCACGTCGTCGCAAAGCTGCATGATGACATTGGTGACCTCTCCGGGATAGATGTTCTCGCCGCCGGAAATAATGAGATCGTCGGCACGGCCGCTCAGGAACAGGTACCCCTGCGCGTCGAGCATGCCCATGTCTTTCGTGCGGTACCAGCCGCCGACCAGCGCCGCGTGCGTCGTCTCGGGCGCATCCAGGTATTCCAGCATCCGGCCCGGGCCGCGCACATAGATCTCACCCGCGGTGCCTGCCGGGCAATCGCTGCCGTCCGGCGCGACGATGCGCACGGCCGCGCCGGGGATCGGC
>OJKY01002124.1_pt1 | contig 10668 bp, 8 predicted proteins | sample 1596571 | NCBI WGS metagenome assembly OJKY01 (sample SAMEA4350170, study PRJEB24818) | metagenome | biome: human; feature: gut; material: faeces | place: Denmark | collected 2013-09
CCAAGGATAACAGAAAACGGGTATCGGCAGTTCTCCGAGACAGATGCTTTGAAGCTCAAGCGGATTGCAGTTATGCGCGGACTGGGCTTTTCCGTTCCAGAGATTCGCACAATTCTTGAGAATGATACTCATACAGCAATTTACGATGTCCTCAACAGGAAAGAGCTTGAAATCGTCGAGCTGCAAACAAAGCAGGCATTTTTTGCGACGCTCTGCTTACCGGACATGGCGCAGCAGATATGTTCCTTGTCAATATTTTCTTTTGTGATCCGAATATAGTTCATCGGTTATTCCTCCAATGCCGTTGTTCTTTCGTTTTGGCGATGGCAATTCATCGAACATTGCCTCAAAGAGCTCTGTAAGAAACACTTTGCTATCAACTTCATCCACCAGCAGCATTTCTTTCGCTCCCTCATACGGGAGCTCACAGATTGCCGCAGGCATAAGTTCCAGAGCGGATCTTGTTTTCTTTACAAGCAGTCGATCATCATAGATTCCACCGACGATTTTACCTCGGTAATAGAGGATAAATTCTCCCATCATAGGACGGTAAGAAATATCGTCCAGATCGGATAGCTGTTCCAGAATGAAATGAAGATACTCTTTACCGGATGCCATTTTTTCCTCCTGTTCAGAACAGTTGCCCCGTCAGCTTCCGCTTTTCCTTCTTCGGAAAAGTCGCTTCAAATCGTTCAAAGCCCTCCGGGTCTTTCTCACAGACAAAATATCCCACTGGGTCTTTGTAGGTGCCGGAGATACCGTCCAAAAAACCGGGCGTCAGCTCCTTGATGAGAAAATAATCCGCTTCAGGGTCGTCGGCATAGCGGATACCCTTTATTTTGGCAGGCACAAAGCCGGACTTGCCGTAAAAGTCAATATTGCCGGTGATGGCAAGTGCTCCTGCACCCATTTCCTTGGCTTTTTCCATGGAATAGTCCAGCAGCTTCTTTCCGTAGCCCTGCCGCTTGTATGCGGGCGCAATGCCGATGGGGCCGAAGGTCATGATCGGCACCTTTCTTCCGTCATCGCAGTCGATTTCCGACCACACATAGATGACCTGCCCGATCAGCTCGCCGTCCAGCTCCATGACGAAGTCCAGCTCCGGCACAAATGCCGGGTCATCCCGATAGCAGTGCAGCACATAGTACTCCATGCAGCCGGGGCGGTAGACATTCCAAAAGGCCTCGCGGGTCAGGTTTTCAACATTGCGATAGTCATCTTTGGTTTCCAAACGAATGGTGATCTTCTTTTCTGACATGGCGTTTCTCCTTATCTCTTGTCAATAATTTTGTCGATCAGCCCGTAAGCAAGGGCTTCCTGCGCCGACATGTAGTTGTTGCGCTCCGTATCGGCGGCAACCTGTGCAAAGGTTTTTCCCGTATTCTCGGAAAGAATGCGGGTCAGCCGCTGTTTGGTTTTCTGCATTTGTTCGGTCACGATCTGAATATCCGTGACCGGGCCGTGTACGCCGTTCCCAGCGATCAGCGGCTGGTGGATCATGTTTTCCGCATTCGGCAGTGCGATCCGCTTGCCCTTTGCGCCGCCTGCTAACAGGAAAGCGCCGAAGCTCGCGGCCAGACCGATGCAGATGGTGGACACGTCGCACTTGAGATACTGCATGGTGTCGTAAATCGCAAACCCGGCCGTGACCGAGCCTCCGGGGCTGTTGATGTAGAACTGAATATCCTTGTCTGGGTCTTGTGCTTCCAGAAACAGCATCTGCTCGACGATGGAACTGGCGGATGCGTCCGTTACTTCCTCACCGAGAAAAACAATTCGGTCGGAGAGGAGCCGGGAAAAAATGTCGTAGCTACGTTCGCCGCGACTGGTTTGTTCGATCACATAGGGAATGATGCTCATATATGTTTACTCCTTGATTTCTTTTGGTTTCATACAAAACAGGTGAATGCCAAGCGCCGCATTGAAGCCTGTTGCAGCAAACACGCTGAAACGCTCGACCACGCCGAAATACTCGGCAGGGACGATTTTCATACCCATTGCGCCCACAAGCATCATGGCCAATGCGACAGCGGCGCAGACACCATAAGAACGACAGTTTTTGCTCTTGGCTCCTGCGACGATGATCATGGTCAGTGATACGATGGACAGCAGCACCACCAAAGCGGTTGTGACCATGTGCATCACATCCTGAAAGGCCCCGGCATAGCCGCTGCTACTGAGCGGGAACATCCGATACCCGACCGCCGAGATCCACTCCATGATGGCGAACAGATAAATGCCCGAACGGAGCAGCTTGGTTTTCTGTCCTTGGATGCCGATACAGACGACGGTCGCGCAAACGACCTCGCACGCATTGTAAAGGGCGCTCAGCTGATTCCAGAGTGCCAGCGATGGCGCATTGGCGGCACTCAGGTCGCTGACAGCCTGTGCCATCCAGTTATAGCCGGGATAGGTCAGCGGCGCAAACACGACCGCCGCCGTGTACGAAAGAAAGCTGACAACGCCCAGCAGCCCTAATTTTTGAGTCAAAGATCGCTTCATTTTATCGCTCCCTGTGCTTATCAAGTTTGGCTTTCCCAAAAGCACCGATAGGGCTGAAAGCCTGCTGCCGCATAGAATTTCTGCGCCGACTCATTGAATGTCCAGACATCCAGTGTCACCTGATCAAAATCTCGATGTTTTGCTTGCGCTTTGCAAATGTCAGCAAAAGGATTGAATCGACACGGTGAGATGTGCCGCATGGGCAGCGCAAAGATCACAAGCCCGATCCACGAAAAGGATACCTTCAGATTCATAAAGCAACACCGGCTTTCACAGCAAATTCAGGCAGCTTTGCGGGCTTTCCATAAATGGCAATCAGCGCGCGGAACTCCCGGCGGAACGCCTCACGCAGCTCTGCCTCCGTCAGGTGCAGATGATCCGTATTGGCGAGAATCGCCAGTCCGTAGGTAAAGTAGATCATATCCTGATGAAAGCGGCGTGCGACGTCCTCCGCATATCCGAATTCATCGACGATCACGCCGATGACCTCCTGCATCAGAACATCGCTTTGATATGCCCCTGGCTGTTCGCCCTCCAGATAGAGCCAGCGGAACAGCTGCTTTTCCTCGGCAGCGAATTTGACGAAGCCCATGCCGTAGCTGCTGTAGCGGCTGTCGCTCCCCTCGTGGGCGCGCAGAGAATCCCGCACGCGCTGTGTGTGCAGTTCGATCGCACGCTGCGTCAGCGCGGCCTTCAGTTCGTCCATGTTCTTGAATGAAAAGTAGATCGGCTGCGTGGAGCAGCCCAGTTTTTTGGCGACGCTGCGGGCATTGATGGCGGAAAAGCCATCGTCACGCAATACCTCCACCGCAGCGTCGATGATCTGTTCCTTTGAAACTTTTCTGACTGCCGGCATAAGCACCATCCTTGTATAATAACACTGCGTTATATATAACGCAGTGTTATTATATCTTGTGGGACGTGATTTATCAAGCGGCATGTTATTCTCCTGTTTCAATGGAGAAAACCCGGAAGTTCCACCCGGCATAGCTTGACACCGCCGCGGTAAAGTGCTATAATAACGACAGTCATCCCATGACCATAGAACATTCATTGTCCTATAAAGAATGCAGAACATGGGAGTTTAACACAAGGGAGGAATGTATAACATGAAACGAGTGATCGCACTGCTGCTGACGCTGGTCATGCTGCTGGGCCTGGTGCCCACGGCTCTGGCCGCCGAAGCCGCCGCCCCCGACGGGACCGTGGTGAAGGCGGAGGAGGTCAGCGGCACCCCCCGGCTGGACGCCATGGCGGAGAACGACTCTGCGGCGGAAACCACCCAGCCCACCGGGCATCAGCCCGATGATATGGTGACCATCCTCGTGGAGCTGGAGCGCGCTCCCGTGCTGGAGGGCTTTGCCGCGAAGAAAACGGCTTCCACCAGCTCTGCCGGTGCGGAGATCGCCGCCTATCTTGCCGGCGGCCGCGCGGAGAAACAGGATGCCGCCATTCGCCGGGATCAGAAAAAGGTCTTTGCCGAGATCCAGGCGGCCCAGCCCGCCGCTCTCCAGGCGGAGGGCACCTCCACTGCCGGCGCCCCTGAGCTGATGGAGCAGTGGACGGTGCTCTTTAACGGCATGGCCGTCCGCGCCCCCTATGGCATGCTGGATACCATCCGCAGTCTGAAGGGCGTGAAGTCCGCCCATGTGCAGCATGTTTACAGTCAGCCCGCCTCTCCGGCCACCAATGTCGGTGTGGCAGGCTACAGCTATGACATGGTCCACCTGCAGGAGGTCTGGAACAAGGGCTACACCGGCAAGGGAATGCTGGTGGCCGTGGTGGATTCCGGCCTGGACATGGAGTATTCCAGCTGGTGGAGCGATGAGGAGGGCGCCAACGTCACCGGTCTGCGCCGGGTCCACGAGGCCTTCCGGGACGACTCCTTCTACTCCCAGCTCAGCAACAGCGACCTGCGCTATACCAAGGAGTCCCTGCTGGCCTTCCTGAACGGCCGCCAGCTCAATGCCAATAGGCTGAGCCCCGCCTCCAACGAGGCCATGTACAAGACCCGCAAGGTTCCCTTCGCCTTTGACTACGCCGGAGACGCCGACCCCTATACCGGCGAGATCATCAGCGGCGACGTCAACGTCCGCAACAGCGGCAGCAACCACGGCACCCACGTCTCCGGCACCGTGGCGGGCTTTGTCCAGAGCCAGGAGGGCGAGGTCCTCTTTTCCGGCGTAGCCCCCGATGCCCAGCTGATGATGATGAAGGTCTTTGCCGACGGCGGCAACTCCGGCGCCACGGAAAGCGCCATTCTCAACGCCCTGGAGGACGCCATGACCCTGGGCGCCGACGCCGTGAACCTGTCTCTGGGCTCCGACAACGGCTTTGCCTATGACGACACCGCCATCCACGGCGTTTATGCCCGGCTGGAGCAGGCCGGCGTCATCCTGATGACCGCCGCCGGCAACAGCGAAAACTCCCCCGCCCAGGGCAATGAGCGGGGCGGCCTGAACCTGGCGGAGGACCCGGATATCTCCATGATGTCCTCTCCCGCCGTCTACCCCTCCAACCTGGCGGTGGCCTCCATCAACAGCACCATCAACATGCAGAGTGTGCTGAGCTGGACCGACGACCAGGGCCAGAGCCATACCGTGCCCTTCTCCGACCCCAACGAAGTGGCCATGAAGGGGAAGTTCCCCGAGAGCCAGAGCTTCGTTGTGTATGACGCGGGCTACGGCACCTACATGGACTACTACAACGCCGGATTCAGCAACGGCTACAACGGCGGCAAGACGGGTATTGCCCTGGTCAAGCGCGGCAGCGCAGACGGCAGCACCCTCTCCTTCGCCGACAAGATCAACAATGCCAGCAGCTTCTCCGGCACCAACTACATGGGCGAGAGCTACGGCGTGCTGGCTGTGCTGGTTTATGACAGCGACCCCGCCGCCACCACGCTTATCAACATGAACACGGACAACACCTCGCTGACCTCCGCCTTTATTTCCGGCGTGGACGGCGCGGCCATGATCGATGCGCTGAACGCCAGGCAGGAGGTCCGCATCACCGTTCACCAGCAGGACCAGCTGTCCGACTGGGAGGAGGGCGGCCAGATGTCCTCCTTCACCTCCTGGGGCAGCGGCTCCGGACTGGAGCTGAAGCCCGAGATCACCGCCCCCGGCGGCAACATCTGGTCCACCGTGATGGACAGCAGCTATGTGGAGGGCGCCGGGAAGTACGATGACTATACCGGGTCCTACAGTCTGATGAGCGGCACCTCCATGGCGACGCCCCATATGGCGGGCCTGGCCGCGCTGGTGGAGCAGTATGTCAAGTCCCAGCATCCCCAGCAGGACGCCGCCGCCAGCGCCGACCTGACCAACCATCTGCTGGTGAGCACCGCCGTGCCCCAGCAGGAGAACGACGTATACGTCTCTCCCCGCCGCCAGGGCGCCGGCCTTGTGAACGCAGCCGCGGCCATTTCCACCCCTGCCTACATCGATGTGGACGGCAAGCTGGTGGGCAAGCTGGAGCTGGGCGACGATCCCGGCTGGAGCGGCAGCTATGATCTGGACTTCCGGGTGGAGAACCTGGGCAGCGACACCCTGAGCTACAGCATGAAGGCCGTGCTTCTGCGGCCGGGTACCGCAGAGCAGAACGGCAAGACCATGGTCCTTGCCAGCGATGTGCTGATCCGTGAGGTGGATCTGGGCAGCGTCAGCGTGCCCGCCGGCGGCACACAGGTCAGCCGGACCGTTTCCCTCACCGCTTCCGACATCGCCGCCATCCGCGACCTGTTCCCCAACGGCAGCTATGTGGAGGGCTTTGTGATCCTCACCGCCGCCGACGGCTCCGCGCCTCAGATCGGCATGCCCCTGCTGGCCTTCCTGGGCGACTGGACCTCTGCCCCCATCCTGGACCGCGCCAACTGGTTCGACGAGCCCCAGGACGGCGAAAACGTGATGAACAACGACTGTACCCTGGGCGTCAACGTGGTGGGCAGTACCATCCGCAGCGCCGGGGAAGTGGTGAACTTCCTGAACCTGGGCCAGAACATCTTTGATACCGACATTGCCGCCGAGAGCAAGCAGACAGTTTTCCACCAGGAGAACTTTGCCATCTCCCCGGACGGCAGCGGCTATTTCGACGCCATTGACGACCTTGAGCTCTATCAGCTGCGGGATGCCAAGCTCTTTGTCACCGAGGTCCGGAACAAGAACACCAACGAGCTCTATTTCCGCACCTTCAACACCTATGTGCCCCGCAGCGTCTATCAGGCCGGCTACGGCGTGGTCCTGCCCATGTCCCTTTACTACTTCACGGATGCCTGGGACGGAACGGACCTGAACGGCGACGTCCTGCCCAACGGCACCCAGTGCGTTTACACCATTACCGCCTATGGCGAGGGTGACTACGGCGACACCGTGGACAATGAGGAGCTGGGCCGCCCGGTGACGGACTTCGAGTCCTTCGTGGACGGCAAGGAGCCCACCTTCAACGGCCACAAAATGGACAAGACCGGCGACGTGCTCTCCTTCGACGTGCTGGTGGACACCCAGGCCCCCAAGCTGGAGAACAACGCCGTGACCTTCTATCAGAAGGATGGCCGCACCTATATGCAGGGCACCGTCTATGACGAGGACGGCTCCCTGGCCTCCGTGGCGGTCCACGCCCAGGTGAGCCGGACCTATACCGACTCCACCGGCCGGGAAATCACCGAGTACAACATCGATCTGCTTAATCCCCTGTATTCCCAGAGCATTTATGACGCCGATACCCACACCTTCACCTTCACCGCAGATGTGACGGAGTATCGCGGCAGCTACAACTGGACCGGCAACGTGTATCTCTCCTGCGGCGACTATGCGGCCAATGACCGCACCTATGCCATCAAGGTGGACGCCTCCCAGGGCCTGACCCTGTCCCAGACATCCGCCCGCCTGCACCCCGGCCAGAGCTTTGACCTCAGCGTGAACAACAACACCGGCTCCACGGCGCCCATCACCCGCACCTCCAGCAACCCCGAGGTGGCCACGGTGGATGAGTTCGGTCATGTGGTGGCTGTGGCTCCCGGCCAGGCCATCATCACCGTGTCCAACGGCACCTACTCCGCCCTGTGCGTCATAGCGGTGGAGGCATCCTCCACGGAGGTGAAGGACTTCAAGCTGTCCATGGACCACTTCTCCGGCCTGAAGCCCAACGGCGCCATCACCGTCCGGGTGGTGGACCTGCAGCCCGCCGATGTGGAGATCTATCAGAATCAGTGGCTGGTATATGAGGACGACGAGGACTGGGCGGGCCTGGTCAGGGTCTCCCAGAACAGCAGCGACGCGCTGGAGGGCCTTATCGACCTGAACTATCAGGCCTCCGCGGACAAGATCCCCTCCGGAACCGGCCATCTGGACGTCACCATCAACGGTGTTACCCGGACCATGACCTTTGACTGGGAGGACGTCTATCAGACCTCCGACCAGGAGGACCTGCAGTCCGACGCCTACTACAACGAGCAGACCTATTACGTCACCGCCGGTGAGACCGCCAGCCTCATCGCCCGGTATCGCCAGACCCACTCCTTCTCCGATGTGAAGCTGTACACGGCCCAGGGGTATGTTTCCGGCGGCAGCGACAATCCCACCACCGCCGCCACCGGCCTGGTGCTGGACGGCCCGGACTTTGTCCTCTCCGGCAGCGAGCCCTGGCGCGGCAGATTGGTGAACACCGAGGGCTATGCCCTGCCGGAGTCCATCCATGTGGTTTACCGCTATGATTACGGCTATGAGTATGAGCTGACGGAAAACGCCATGTACAATGGCTATACCTATGACCGTACCACCGGCGAAATCGTCGTGTCCGCCCCCTACGGCTCCTCCACCACGGTGGTGATCCGGGCAGACGGCACGGAGAAGGCCGGTAATCCGGCGGGTGCCCTCTCCGGCGTCACCTATGACCGTCCCGACAGCACCTACGGTCCCTTCAACTGGACGGTGACGGAGGGCGGCGGCAAGCTGGAGACCGCCGAGGACGTCAACGTTAACGGCACCCGCAAGAACGTTGCCTATTACACCCCCTCGGAGCCCGGCGTCAGCTATCTGACCGCCACCACCAAGGACGGGCAGTATCATGTGAACTTCGCCGTGGTCTGCCTGCCGGTGCAGGCCAATACCCTGCGCCTGGATGATACCCGGGCCACCCTGCATCCCCTGGAGACTCTGGCGCTGAACGCGACGCTGACTCCTACCCCCACCCGGGCGGAGGACGCCGCGCTGACCTGGACCTCCTTCAACCCCGAGGTAGCCACCGTGGATGAAAACGGCGTTGTCACCGCCCACAAGCCCGGCTACGCTTACATCAAGGTGTCCACCGATATCAACACCAGCGTCACCGCCTACTGCGTGGTGGAGGTATTGCCTGGTCAGGGCTATACCGTGACTCTGGACGCCAACGGCGGCATGGTGAAGCCCGACTCCGTCAGCGTCCAGTACGGCATAGCTGTGGGCCAGCTGCCTGTGCCCGTCCGTGAGGGCTATACCTTCGACGGCTGGTATGACGAAAACGGTGCGCAGTACACCGAGGACACCATATATGCCATCGCCGGAGACGCCACCCTCACTGCCCGCTGGACCGCCAATATCTACGAGATCACCCTGGACGCCAACGGCGGCGTCACCGACGTGGCCCTGGTCCAGGTGACCTTCGGCCAGGCCGTGGGCGCCCTGCCCACACCTACCCGGGAGGGCTATGTGTTCCTGGGCTGGTTCGACGAGGTGGGCAGCCGCTATGATGCTTCCACCGTCTACAGCACAGCCGATGGTGTGACCCTCACCGCCCGCTGGGGTCAGGAGGACAGCACCTTCACCATTACCCTGAACGCCAATGGCGGCAAGGTGGAGCCCTCTGCTCTGGCGGTGGTATACGGTCAGGCTGTGGGCACCCTGCCCGTACCCACCCGGGAGGGCTATACCTTCGGCGGCTGGTACGACAAGGACGGCAACCGCTACGACGCCTCCAGCGTGTACAGCGTCAAGGGTGACACGACCCTGACGGCCCGCTGGATCGAAAACAGTGTCCAGACCGGCGACGGGTTCCCCATCTTCCTGCTGAGCGGCGCGATGATGGCGGCTGCCGCAGGCGCTGTGATGCTCCTGCTGAAGCGGCGGAAGCTCATGGGCGAATAAACAGACCGGAAGTGCTTCTGCACAGGCTGTTATAAAAGGCTCTCCGGCACATGTGCGCCGGAGAGCCGGGAAACGAAACAAGCCAAGGCCGGCAGGTCAATGACCTGCCGGCCTTGGCTTGTCAAAAATCCTTAATGGGACATTCTCCGCTGGGGAGCGGCTCCATCAAAGCGCTGCGGACACGGGCGGAGTGAATCCGCCCTTCGGCAAGGTTTTGCTGGGCAAAACGCTTGGGACGCGGCTGCGCCGCGGGGGAAAAGCAGCAGGGGAGCCGACTCAGGAACCGGCAGCTTACCGTTCCTCGCGGAAATAGCTGAGGCCCAGACTTGCAGGAGGCTGCTTTGATTCCCTGTCCGGCCTTGGCCGGACAGGGAACCCGGATTTCATTTTCCTCCGGGCGGAATGAATCCGCCCTGCGGCAAGGTTTTGCTGCGCAAAACGCTTGGGACGCAGCTGCGCTGCGGGGGAAAAGCAGCAGGGGAGCCGACTCAGGGACCGGCAGCTTACCGTTCCTCTCGGAAGTAGCTGAGGCCCAGGCTTGCAGGCGGCTGCTTTGATCCCCTGTCCGGCCAAGGTCGGGCAGGGGACCCGGATTTCATTTTCCTTCGGGCGGAGTGAATCCGCCCTTCGGCAAGGTTTTGCTGCGCAAAACGCTTGGGACGCAGCTGCGCTGCGGGGGAAAAGCAGCAGACAGACGCCGGATGACGAAAGTTTTACCGCTCCTCTCGGAAGTAGCTGAGGCCCAGGCTTGCAGGGGGCTGCTTTTCCATGTTGTTGCGCAGGCTGGAGATCACCAGCACCACCACGGTGACCACATACGGCAGCATCTTGTACAGCTCCTTCACGGCCATCTGGCTGCCGGTGGGGATGTACAGATACAGGATGTACAGGCCGCCGAACAGGATGGAGGCCAGGACACTGACATTGGGACGCCAGATGGTGAAGATCACCAGGGCGATGGCCAGCCAGCCGCGGTCGCCGAAGGCGTTGTTGGACCACACGCCGCTGGCGTAGTCCATCACGTAGTACAGGCCGCCGAGACCGG
>OJKY01002138.1_pt1 | contig 10606 bp, 8 predicted proteins | sample 1596571 | NCBI WGS metagenome assembly OJKY01 (sample SAMEA4350170, study PRJEB24818) | metagenome | biome: human; feature: gut; material: faeces | place: Denmark | collected 2013-09
CTTCGGAAATGGCTTAATATGCTTATATTTACTAAGAGAAATTGAATCTTTTAATATCGGGTGGAAGTTTACGAAAAATACCTGCTCGTCACCAAGCTTTTTATCAATAAGCTTAAATATTTCTTTAACCTTGCTTTCATATGCAGCAGTGTTAATATCATGGTTGCTTGTACCTCTCCAGGTAGGCATATACGCATAAACCGTTTTGCCCTCTAAACCAAGTTTCTTTTTAAGCTCTTCGCCCTCTTCTTTTTTGAAGAATATTTCATTTCTCGGATAACCTGCCATAACAACCTTGCCTGTATAAAGGTCATTAAGGTTATAATCCTCCATCATAACATCTTTGGTAAAATCATTAGGAAATGTAATATAATCAGCCTGAAGAAAATTATGATGAAGTATATGAAATATTTTCAAGTTGTGCGGGGGCAGCTATGTATAATAAGGCCATTTTAGAGAAAATAGGTCTTTTTGATGAAAATTTCTTTGCATATATGGAAGATGTTGATTTAAGCTACAGGGCGAAAATCAACGGATATAAAAACATATTCTGTCCTGATTCTGTAGTTTATCATATTGGAAGTGCAACAAGCGGAAGCAGATATAATAAGTTTAAAGTAAAACTGGCTGCCAGAAACAATGTGTGGATGGTTTATAAAAATTTTCCAATTCCTCAAAAGATTTTAAATTTTATATTTCTATTTTTAGGGTTTTTAATTAAATATTTATTCTTTGTTAAAAAAGGGTTTGGCAAAACATATCTGGAAGGCATTAAAGAAGGTTTAAAAACAAGAAACAAAATCAATAAAGTTAAATTCAGCAAAAAAAATACCAAAAACTACTTTAAAATAGAATGGAAATTAATTGTTAATGCTGTTAAATTTTTAAAAAAATAAAATTAGTTGAGAATTATGGATCTTTCAGTTGTAATTGTAAATTATCAGACATTTGACCTGACAAGGAATACTATAAATTCCATATTGAAATATGAGTATCCTTTTAGCTATGAAATAATAGTAGTTGATAATGCATCGGAGGATAATAGTTTAAGTAATTTAAAAGATTATTTTAAAGATTCAGTTAAATTTATTTCTTCAAAAGAAAATAATGGGTTTGCAGCAGGTAATAACCAGGGTTTAAGGATAGCTAGTGGGAAATATATTCTTTTATTAAATTCCGACACTGTTGTTTGGGAAAATACATTAGAGAAGATTTATAACTTCATGGAAAATAATCCTTTTGTTGGAGCATGTGGCTGCAGGGTTCTTTTAGCTGACGGAACTTTGGATAAAGCATGTAAAAGGTCTTTTCCTAATGTTAAAAATTCATTTTACAGATTATTTCACATTCCGACAAATAGCAAAGAGGATAATTATAATTTGGATAATCTGCCTGATGACGGAATTTATGAAATTGACTGTCTGACCGGAGCATTTATTTTTGCACGTAAAAAATGTTTGGATTCAGTTGGATTATTGGATGAGACATTTTTCATGTATGGTGAAGATATTGATTTATGTTATAGGATTAAACAGGACAATTGGAAGATATTTTACTTTGGTGAGGCTAAAATAACTCATTTTAAAGGAGCAAGCAGTAAAAAACAGAAGTCTAAATTAATATATGAGTTTTATAGGGCAATGTATATTTATTATAAAAAACATCATGCAAACAGCACTTCATTTTTTGTCAATTTTATTGTTTATTTGGGAATTGTCTGTTTATGCATTTTAAAATTGATTTTAAATTTCTTTAAAAAGAAAAATTAAATATTATAAGAAATTTAAAGATATACTTAAATCTATTTTTGTGATAAATATGATTAAGCAGAATCAAAGAGTATTAAATGTAGTTATGGTTTTAGCAGATGCATTAGTTGTAACTATAGCTCTTTTCTGTGCATGGTGGTTACGTTTTAAAACCACTTTATTTGGTCCGATTGGAGGCCATTTAGGTTTACAAAGTTATGTTCTTTTTTTAACATTTGCTGTAATACCTACATACTTGATATTGTACTTTTCTTTTGGTCTTTACAAACCTTATAGAACTCATAAAACAATTTTTTCAGAAGCAACTAAGCTTATAAAAGTGAACATTGTTGCATTCTTTGTTTTAGTTGCTATTTTATTTATTGTTAATGAACCTAACTTTTCAAGAATCATGATATTCCTTTTAGCTATTATAGCTACTGTTTTTGGAATAACTGAAAGATTTGTCATTAGGAGCTTCTTAAAAGAGATTAGATCTAATAACAAAAACTTAAAGCATATTCTTATTGTTGGGGATAATGATTTGGCTTATATTTTCGCACGTAAAATTAGAAATAATCCCTATTTGGGGTTTGTTGTCAGCGGATTTTTAGGTAAAAGCAATCATGTAGGTCTGGAAATTGAAGGAAGCAAGATTATTGGTGCGTTTAAAGACTTAGATGACGTTCTTGAGAAAAATAATTTTGATAGGGTTGTACTTGCTATTCCGTTAAAGTATTATTTTAAAATCAATGAGCTTGTGGAAAGCTGTGAAAAGGTGGGAATTAAAGCAGAGATTATTCCGGATTATATAAGGTATTTCCCTGCACAGCCATCAGTAGACATGATTGAAGATATTCCGATTATCAATATACGTTATGTTCCCTTAGATGATGCATTTAATAATTTTTTAAAATCATTATCTGATTACATAATATCTATTATAGCTATTATAATCACATCTCCGATCATGCTGATTACTGCAATAGCTATTAAACTGACTTCTAAAGGTCCTATTATATTTAAACAGGAAAGAATCGGATATCATGGAAAACCATTTATGATGTACAAGTTCAGAAGTATGAAAGTTCAAAATCCAAATGAAGAGAAATCAGAATGGACAACAAAAGATGATCCAAGGAAGACCAGAGTAGGTAATTTTATCAGAAAAACAAGTATTGATGAATTGCCTCAATTTTTCAATGTTTTAAAAGGAGATATGAGTGTTATTGGTCCCAGACCTGAAAGACCATATTTTGTTGAAGAATTTAAAGAAAAAATTCCAAAATACATGGTTAAACATCAGGTTAAGCCGGGATTGACAGGATGGGCTCAAATTCATGGGTGTAGAGGTAATACTTCTATTAAAAAACGTATAGAATTTGACATTGAGTATGTAGAAAACTGGCATATGGGTTTAGACTTAGCTATAATGATTAAAACAGTTGTAAAAAGAAATCCTAATGCATATTAGAATTTTGCACATTTGAACTTTTGTGTAGTTTATTAAAATTTATATTCTATTTTTTTAATAATTATTTTAAAAATTACTTTTCAAATGCTGTCTCTAATAGTTTATATACATTTTAATTTAAAATAATAATTAACTTTCTAACGAGGGGTTTGGTATGGATAATGAAATTTTAGAATTATATGAACAGGTCAAAGATAAATTGACTATAGAAGAATTTCAAGCAAAAATAAATGATATTTCTAAAGAAAACGAAGATTTAGGTTTTGTTGATGATTATTATGCTGCTGAACAGGTGGTAAACAATATAATTGGAGCTAGTAAAGATGATCAAAAATCCAATGGTGAAATTTTAAACATCGGTGATTTGGAACCGGGATCCCAAGCAGCTATTGTTGGAAGGATTATGAGTATCTCAAATCCGAAATCTTTTAAAACACGTAAAGGCAAATCTGGACAAGTCTGCAATATGGAATTGAAGGATAGCACTGGTGATATTAGGGTAGTGTTATGGACAGAAAATATTAAACTTCTTAAAAATTTTAAAGAAGGAAACATTGTTAAAATTACTGATGTTGATATAAAAGAAGGTTATAGAGGAGATAATGAAGCTAATTTAAGACCTAGATCAACTATAACTCATTTTAAAGAAGCAGATTTATCAAAATTCCCGACATATAATGAAGATATAACTGATATTGAAGATCTTGTTCCTGAAACTAAAGCAAATATTATTGCCAGAATATTAAGGATTCCAACTCCAAGAACTTATGAAAAAAATGGAAAAGAAGGAAAAGTCACTTCTCTTGAGCTAAAGGATGCAACTGGAGAAATATCCTACACATTATGGAATAAAAATGTTGATTTGATTGATGAATTGGGTTTGGATGCGGGAGATTCTGTAAAAATATTAGGTGCACAAGTAAGAGAAAGGAACGGTGAATTATCATTAACTCATTGGGATGGCAGAATAATCAAAGGAGATTTTGATGTTCCTGAATTCACTCAGGAATTTATTAAAATTGGAGATATTACAGAACAAAATAATATAGCTATTAAAGGAGTAATTTCTAAATTGCAGGATATCAGAACGTTTACAAGAAAATCTGATGGATCTGAAGGTAAATTAAGAAACTTTGATGTTAGTGATGATACAGGTTCTATTAGAACTACAATATGGGGAAATGATACAGATATTTTGTTAACTAAAGGAGATATTGTCAAAATTATTGGTGCAGACGCTCGTTTTGATGATTATACAGACAGCGGATATTCACTTAACACAAATTTCAACACTCAGCTTTCAATAAATCCGGAAAACTTATCTGATGAAGAATTGGACATCTTTGATGAAATCAAACAGAAAGTTTCTCAAATTAAAAGACTTAGTGAAGTTGAAGAATTTGATGAAGACGGAATTGAAGTTGATGTTATAGGAAGAATGTTTGCTATTGGTGAAATAAACGAATTCCAAAGAGATGACGGTAGTGTGGGATATGCACGTTCAGCCAAATTCTCTGATGGTGAAGGACGTGTTGGCCTAACATTTTGGGATCAGAAAGCTAAACAGGAATACAAAACCGGCGGAGCATACAAAATTGAAAATGCAAAAGTTAGATTGGGAATGTATGAAGTTGAATTGAATATTGGAGGTTCTGCACGTGTAATTGAATTACCTGAAGACAGTGACCAAGCAAGATTCCTCCCATCCTTTAAAACTATTGAAACAATGCTTTATAGCTATAAATCAATAGCTGATGTTGAAGAAGATGATGAAGGCATTATTGTTACAGGCAGAATAATTGAATCAAGTGATGTTCGTGAATTTGATAGAACTGACGGAAGTAAGGGATATGTCAAATCTTTAGAAATAGCTGATAATTCAGGTTCTATTAATGTTACTTTATGGAATGAAAATGCTAAAAAAGAATGGAATGTTGGAGATGCTATTAAATTCCAAGATCCTCAAATCTCATTTAGAAACGATAGCTTGGAAATTAATGTATCAAGGTCCACTTCTATTCTTGAACCTGATGAATCAGAAATTGATGATTTACCAACTTATGATGAATTAAAAGAATCCATTCATGTTCCTAAAACTATTGAAGCTCTAGAGGACGATGATAGGAATGTTCGTATAACAGGTACTCTTAAAGAGGTATTCGGTAATAAGATATTAATTACAAAATGTCCTAGCTGTGGAAATACTGTAGATCAGTCATCAGATGATTTTGTTTGTAGTTTTTGTGGAGAGCCTATCGATGAACCTAGGTATCTTTTAATGGTTCCTGCTAGACTTGAAGATGACACTGGTGAAATTTCAATCACTTTCTTTGATAACTTGGCTGAAGAACTTCTTGACATGAAAAAAGAAGATATAATTAATCTTACTGATAATGGTTCTGATTTAGGACCTATGGAAGGCAGAATAGATGATTTGAATGGTTTAACTGTTGAAGTTATTACTAATGTTAGTTTCGATGATTATAATGAAGAAATTAGGCTTAATCCTAAGAGAATTTTATCCAAATATTACTAAAATAAAACAAATTAATGAGGCATGATTATTATGGTGGAATTAGAAGATTTACCAAGTGTTGGTGAAAAAACAGCGGAAAAATTAAGAGATGCAGGTTTTGCAGATATGATGAGATTAGCTACTGCAACTCCTAAAGAATTATCTGTTAAAGCAGAAATTGGTGAAGGTGTAGCTGAAAAAGTTATTGAAGCAGCCCGTAAATCTGAAAAAATAGACTTTGAAACAGCTTACGATGTTCTTGAAAGAAGAAGAGATGTAGGTCACATTTCTGTTGGCAGTGAAGGTTTCAATGATTTAATTGGTGGTGGAATTGAAACTCAATCAATTACTGAAGTATTCGGGGAGTTTGGTTCTGGTAAAAGTCAAATTTCTCATGAATTGGCTGTAACTGTACAATTGCCTCCTGAAAAAGGAGGACTTGATGGTGAATGTGTATTTATTGACACTGAAAACACTTTCCGTCCAGAAAGGATTGAACAAATAGCTAATGGTTTTGAATTGGATATTGATGAAGTATTACAAAAAATCCATGTGGCCCGTGCATTTAATTCTTCTCACCAAATCTTAATGGCTGAAAAAATTAATGAACTTATCCAGCAAGGCAATAATATTAAATTGGTTATTGTTGATTCTTTAATGGCTCATTTCAGAGCAGAATATGTTGGAAGGGAATCTTTAGCTGTAAGACAACAAAAATTAAATCAACATTTACATGCACTTCAACAAATAGCCAATACTTATAATGTAGCTGTTTTCATAACAAACCAAGTTCAAGCTAAACCTGATTCATTCTTTGGAAGTCCTACTAAAGCTATTGGTGGACATGTTTTAGGACATGCATCTACTTATAGAATCTGGCTTAAAAAAGGTTTAGCAGGTAAAAGAATTGCTCGTTTAGTAGACAGCCCTCATTTGCCTGAAGGTGAATGTGTATTTAAAATTAAAACAGAAGGTATTGTTGATTAATTATACCTTTTAACCCCTCTTTTTTTACATTTGAAAATATTTTCTGCTTTTTAGACTTGTCTCTAATTTTTTATTAGTCGTTATAACCAATATGTTTTATAATCTTTGCTGAATTATGCAAAGCCAATTCCGGTTCTACAATAATGATATGGATTTTATTCGTAAGGAACTTATTCTCAGCATTTTTAACATATTCTTAACATTTTTTAATCCTCATTTTATTATTTAATTCAATAAAATTAATAATGTTTTGTTTTAGCTATAACAAACATTTATAAATATCTAAATCAATAGTTATATTTCGAGGTATTAATATGAATGCAATTGAAATTACAATTATATCTATTGTTTTAATGATTGGTTTAGGTTATTTCCTTAAAAGAATAGATTTTTTAAGTGAAAAGGATATTGATCCCTTAAATAAGATTGTAATGTATATCCTTATGCCTTGTATGATTTTTTCTGCACTTTATTCTGCAGATATGAGTCTGTTACCTACTTTGGGAATTTTGCCGTTTGTTATTTTAACAGCATCAATTGGTTCAGGTGTTATATCTTATATTGTTCTTAAAAGACTTCATTATGATGATAAAAAAATTTGGAGTGTTTTAGTAACAGTAATGATAGCCAATACAGCTTTCATGGGATATCCTGTCAATTTAGGTGTTTATGGCCATCCCGGATTTTTAAGAGCTATATTTTGTGATTTAGCTACAACATGCATGTTCTTGTTATTGTCCTTTGTTCTTGTTCTTAAGTTTGGAGGAACTGTTAAAAGAGCATTTAGGGAAATTTTATTGTTCCCACCTTTATGGGCTGTTGTTTTAGGTATTTCATTTAATTTATTAAATATTCCTATTGGTCCAGTTTTAGATAAAACAGTTAATTATCTTGCTGATGGGGCTATTCCTTTAATTATGATTTCACTTGGTTTGTCAATTGAACTTGGGGGTCTGGCCAGAAGTAAAGCTATGGTTATTTTCACTTCAATTGTTAAATTAGGAGTATTTCCATTAATTGCTTTGATTGTTGTATCACTTTTAGGACTTACTGGTTTACAACATGATGTAGGAATTATTGAGGCAGCTATGCCTTCTGGTATGTTGTCTTTATTACTGGCTATTACTTATAAATTAGATTATGAATTAACTTCAGATTGTATTTTAATAAATACGGTTATTTCATTAATAACATTACCAATCATAATGACATTATTATAAATGTTGATTTTTGAACAGTTTTTCTGTTCTATTCTTTTATTTTTTTTAATGATTGGTGCTAAATATTTTCTTAAAGGAAGTGATTTTTTAAGTAAATGGAGTATCGGAATTTTAAGTTTATATTCTTTTGTTAGCTGGGTTAACCTGCAGTTGATATTTAAGTAAATGCTATTGATTTCATTAGTTGCCCGGCATGTGCTGATATTGCTGTTATTACCCTTAAATTTCAAAATTTAACTTTGCCTAAATTTATTATTTTTCTTAAAGGATAATTGTTATTATTTTATAGCTTTTAGAAAGCTTTTTCGCATCGGTTTTTAGCTTAACCAATGATTTTAAACATTTTATTTTTTTATAGTATATAAACGTTACTCACTAATTTCTATAGAAATCTTTATTAATGTGGGTTTACTACATATTTAATATCTAATTAATTTCTAAAAATTATAATATTTTTTTTGCATTAGATTTTTATTAATATAATTAGATTATTTTCACGACTTGTACAAGGTGAATTAAATATGGCAGAAGAAAAAAGAGATAATAATGAAGAATTAAGGATTGGTGTTTACGTCTGTCACTGTGGTGTAAACGTTGGTGGAGTTGTAGACTGTCCGGATGTCGCAGAATACGCAGGTAGTTTACCTGATGTTGTAGTTGCAAAAGACTACAAATACATGTGTTCTGACCCAGGTCAATTAATGATCCAAGAAGATATTAAAGAACACAACCTTAACAGGGTTGTTGTAGCTGCATGTTCTCCTCGTCTTCACGAACCTACTTTCCGTAGATGTGTAGAAGAAGCTGGTTTAAACAAATTTTTATTTGAATTTGCAAACTTAAGGGAACAAGACTCTTGGGTACACATGTCCGAACCTGAAGCAGCAACTGAAAAAGCTAAAGACTTAACTCGTATGGCTGTTGCTAAAGCAAGATTACTCGAACCATTAGAAGCTACTAAAGTAGCAGTAGATAACAAAGCATTAGTTATCGGTGGTGGAGTATGTGGTATTCAAACCGCTTTAGATTTAGGTGACATGGGCTTTAAAACCTACATGGTCGAAAGACACCCTACCATTGGTGGTAGGATGGGACAATTAGATAAAACTTTCCCAACTCTTGACTGTTCAATGTGTATTTTAGCACCTAAAATGGTAGACGTTTCCAAACATGAAAACATCGAATTAATTACCTACGCAGAAGTTAAACAAGTAGACGGATACATTGGTAACTTCCATGTAACTGTAGGTAAAAAAGCAAGATACGTAATCGAAGAAGATTGTACCGGATGTGGATCTTGTGTAGAAGCTTGTCCAATTGAAATACCTAACTACTACGATGAAGGTGTAGGTATGGTAAAAGCTGCTTACATTCCATTCCCTCAAGCTGTACCATTATGTGCAACAATTGATAAAGATTACTGTATTGAATGTATGTTATGTGACCAAGCTTGTGAACGTGGAGCTATTGACCACAATCAACAACCATCTGAAATTAAATTAGATGTTGGTACTATTATCGCAGCTACTGGTTACGACCCATTCGACCCATCAGGTATTTACCAATATGGATACGGACGTTACTCCAACGTAATTACAGGTATGGAAATTGAAAGAATGATTAACGCATCCGGTCCTACTGGTGGACACGTTGTAAAACCATCTGACGGTAAAGAACCTGAACGTGTTGCATTCATCCACTGTGTTGGTTCTAGGGATGAACAAATCGGTAAACCATATTGTTCCAGAGTATGTTGTATGTACTCCATGAAAAACGCTCAATTATGTATTGACCACGAACCAGATACCGAAGTAACCTGTTACTACATGGATATTCGTGCATTTGGTAAAGGATACGAAGAGTTCTACAAAACCTCTCAAGAAAAATATGGTATTGAATTTATCAGAGGTAAACCTGCTCAAATCTTCGAAAATGATGATTTAACATTAACTATCAGAGCAGAAGACACTTTACTCGGTAAAGTAACTGAATACACTTACGACTTAGTTGTTTTAAGTGTTGGTCTTGAACACCCTGAAGGTTCAGAAGAACTCAGACAAACTTTAGGTGTTTCCAAATCCTCCGACGGATTCTATATGGAAGCTCACCCTAAACTCAGACCTGTTGACACCTTAACTGATGGTGTTTACATTGCTGGTGTAGCACAAGGTCCTAAAGATATTCCTGACTCCGTAGCACAAGGTTCAGCTGCAGCATCTAGGGCAGCTATCCCAATGGCTAAAGGTCAAGTAGAAATCGAACCTATTATTGCACGTACTGACGATGTAATTTGTGGTGCTTGTGAAGTTTGTGTTGAATTATGTCCATACGGTGCTATTTCCATTACTGGAGATGACAATGCTGCTCACGCAGAAATCAATGCTGCATTATGTAAAGGATGTGGTACCTGTGTAGGTGCATGTCCATCTGGAGCTATGGATCAACAACACTTCAAAACCGATCAAATTATGGCACAAATCAGTGCTGCTCTTGAAGACGTAGGTAAATAGATGCGGAGATTTTTATCTCCAATTCTTTTTTTTTAAAATTTTAGACTATTTTTAAAACTTAATGACTTATTTTAATTTATTTTAATCGGATGTTGATAATCTGATTATCGGCATTTGGATTATTTTTTATATTTACTGCAAAAATCTTATAT
>OJKY01002146.1_pt1 | contig 10569 bp, 10 predicted proteins | sample 1596571 | NCBI WGS metagenome assembly OJKY01 (sample SAMEA4350170, study PRJEB24818) | metagenome | biome: human; feature: gut; material: faeces | place: Denmark | collected 2013-09
GTGCACGCGAAGGGCGAAACGCTTGAGGATTTCGACGGCCCGCTGGACGTGATTCTGCTGCTGCTGAGCAAGAATAAAATCGAAATACAGGATATTCAGATCTCCGCCATTCTGGAGCAGTATCTGGCCTATCTCGACGAAATGAAGCGCATGGATATGGAAATTGCCAGCGAGTTTATCGCCATGGCGTCCTATCTCATGTATATCAAAACGCGGATGCTCCTATCCAAGGCGGAGCAGGAGGAAGCGCAGAGCGAGATGGACAAGCTCGTCGAATCCCTCCAGAAGCGACAGCGGCAGGATGCATATCAGCAGATCCAGAAGGCCGCGAAGCAGCTGGCCGTGCGCAATGAGCTTGGCCTCGGCCTGTTCACCAAGGGGCCGGAGCCGTACCAGCCGGACAGAACCTACCGCTACCGGCACGACAAGTCCGATCTGACCGCCGCGCTTGCTGCCATGCAGGACCGGACGGAGCGCCGTCTGCCGCCGCCCGCGTCCAACTTCGCCGGGATCGTCGGCACAGAGCCGTACCCGGTCACGCAGAAGGCCAAACAGGTCATCAGCCGCCTGCTTGCCCACGGTGTCATGCGCTTTCTGTCCCTGTTCAAGGGCAGCCGCAGCCGGTCGGAGATCGTGGCGACGTTCCTCGCCGTGCTGGAGCTGTGCCGCCTTCGCTCCGTTTCCATCGGAGAGGATGAACGCGGCGATATGGCGGTTACCTTTCTAAAAGCGCCGGATGCCGACGTGCAGACGGACATTTCCTGATCAGGAGGCTAATTTTGGAGCAGAATGATTTACAGCGGGCATTGATGGCCGTTTTGTTTGCCGCCGGAGAGCCGGTGGACGCCAAACGCCTGAGCCAGACGCTCGAACACGATGAAGCAGAAATCCACGAAGCGTGCAAGACGCTGATGGACGAGCTGAGCTTCAACCGCAGCGGCATCCGCATTGTGCGGCTGGAAAACGCCTATCAGATGTGCTCGTCGCCGGAAATGGCGGAATATGTGACCAAAACACTTGAAACGCGCAAGCCGCCGAAGCTTTCGCCGTCGCAGCTGGAAACGCTGACGGTCATCGCGTATTACCAGCCCGCGACAAAGGCGCTTGTCGAACAGATCCGCGGCGTTGACAGCGCCTACTGCGTCAGTGCCCTTGTGACAAAAAAGCTCATCCGCGAATGCGGACGGCTGAACGTGCCGGGCCGCCCCATCGTCTATGAGACGACGCCGGACTTCCTGCGCGTGTTCGGCCTGGAATCGCTGGCCGAGCTGCCGGAGATTGAAAAGGTCGACCTGCACGTCGATCCCTCGCAGGTCGAGCCACTGGAGCAGAAGCAGGAGGAGTCCACGCAGCCGGATGCATCAGCGCCTGTGCAGCAGGAGATCCCGCTATGACTTGGACATGGTGGATGACGCTTCTTGCGATATTTGCTGCCCTTGTGCTGATCGGCTGCATTCCCGTCGGCGTTGATGCGCGCTATAATGCGGAGGGCGTATTTCTTGCGGCGAAGCTCGGCCCCATCCGCCTTCAGCTTCTGCCGCAGAAGCCAAAAAAGAAAAGGAAACAGCAAAAACAGCAAAAGAAACCGGAAAAGGCACCGGAAAAAGCCGCTTCGCAGGAAAAAAAACCAAATCCGATCCTTTCCGGCGGCGTGGACGAAATTTTGCAGCTGCTGGATATTGTGCTTGATACGCTCGGCGATCTGCGCCGCAAGCTCCGCGTGAACGAACTGACGCTGTATGTCCGTATCGGCGGCAGCGACGATCCGGCAAAGGCTGCCATGGGTTATGGCCGGGCATGGGCTGCCATCGGTGCCATCACGCCGTCCTTGGAACGTCTTTTCGTCATAAAAAAGCGTGACATTCGGCCCGCGCTCGATTATACTATAAGCAACACACAGGTAGACGCGCATCTTGTGACCACGATCACCATCGGGCGGTCGCTGGCATTGGCGCTGCGCGCCGGCATCCGGTTCCTGAAAATTCTGAACGAACGAAAAAAGGCGGTGTAAAGTATGGAACATCCTCTGTCTGATATGATGACCAATTCCATGAGCAAGATCAAGGACATGGTCGACGTCAACACGGTCGTCGGCAGTCCCATCACCACGCCCGGCGGCGTGACGATCATCCCCGTAACCAAGGTTTCCATCGGCTATGGCGGGGGCGGCAGCGATTTCGCAACGAAAAATATGCCCGCGAACCGCGATAATTCCTTCGGCGGCGGAGCAGGCGCGGGAATCAAGATCACACCGGTCGCATTTCTTGTGATCCGCGGCGAGAACGTGCGTATGCTCCCGGTCGCGGAGCCAGCCTCCACGTCGGTTGACCGCCTGATCGAGCTGCTGCCCGATCTGCTGGAAAAGGGCGAGGCATATTTTGCGGAAAAGAAAGCCGCAAAAGAGGCCGAAAAGGCAGCGGAAGAAGCATAAAACCCGCGTATTCTGCACAAACTCCCGGCAGGGTGATGCAGAATGAAACGCAGCGGTCAAAAAACGATCCGGCAAGCGGCGGCGGCACTCTGCGCCGCCGCCTTTTTCCTCGGCGCGGCGGGTATATCCAGCGCCGCACAGCTCGCGCCGCCTCCGCAGGTGTCGGCCAAAAGCGCCGCACTGCTCGACGGGACGACAGGGGAGTGCCTTTACGTGAAAAACGGCGAGCAGCGCGCGCTGATCGCCAGCACGACAAAGATCATGACCGGTCTTCTCGTCTGCGAAGCGGGAGAACTGGACAGAACAGTGACCGTGCCGGACGCCGCCGTAGGGCTGGAAGGCTCCGGTATGTACCTGAAAAAGGATGAGACGCTGACGCGCCGCGATCTGCTCTACGGCATGATGCTCCATTCCGGCAATGATGCCGCCCTGACGCTGGCGATCTCCGTTTCCGGCAGCGAAGCAGCGTTTGTCCGCCAGATGAATCTGCGCGCCCGTGCGCTGGGCCTGACGCAGACGCACTTTGCCAACCCGCACGGGCTGGACAGCGGCGAAAATTATTCCACTGCGCTCGATCTGGCCCACCTTGCGCAGGCAGCGCTGCAAAACGCACAGCTCCGCGCGGTCGTCTCGACCAAAACTGCGGTCTGCGCGGGCCGGACGCTTACCAATCACAACAAGCTGCTTTGGCGCTATGACGGCTGTATCGGCGTCAAGACCGGTTATACCCGCCATGCGGGCCGCATTCTCGTCAGCGCTGCCGAGCGTGACGGCAGGATGCTCATCGCCGTCACTATCTCGGACCCGGACGACTGGCGCGACCACACTGCGCTTCTGGACTACGGCTTTGCCGTTCTTGGGCGCGACACGCCCGTCTATCCGCAGAACAGGAGGATTGTATGGAAGAACGAGTGCAAAAAATTCTGGCGCGCTGCGCAGGCGTCTCGCGCCGCAGGGCGGAGGAGCTGATTGCGGCGGGCCGCGTCCGCGTCAACGGCAACACCGCGCAGCTTGGCGAGCAGGCCGACGCAGAGGAGGACGTGATCGAGCTGGATGGCACACGCGTCAAAACGCGGCAGGAGCCGCAGCCGGTCTATCTCATGCTCTGCAAGCCGCGCGGCTTCGTGACCACCATGCACGATGAAAAGGGCAGGCGTTCCGTCGCGGAGCTCGTCGCGGACGTACCGGAGCGCGTGTATCCGGTCGGGCGGCTGGATTATAACTCCGAGGGCCTTCTGCTTATGACGAACGACGGCGTGCTGGCAAACGCCCTCATGCACCCGAAAAAGAGCATCGACAAGACCTATCTCGTCTGGGTCAGCGGGTACATAGCAGGGAAGGAGCAGTCTCTTTCGCAGTCCATCGAAATCGACGGCCGCAAGACTTCTCCCGCTGCTGTGCAGCTTCTGCACGAAGCCGGCACGACCGCGCTTTTCCGCGTCACGATCCACGAGGGCCGCAACCGGCAGATCCGAAGGCTCTGCGAGCGTGCAGAGCTGACCGTCACGCGCCTGCGGCGCGTGCAGGAGGGGCAGCTCACGCTCGGTGATCTGAAGCCGGGTCAGCACCGTCCCCTGACCGAAACGGAGCTTCGCGCAATATTTGAAGAAATTCAAAAGTAACCCTTGACAAACGGACAGCTTTTGTGTATGATATTAAGGCTGTCCGGGGTTTGACACGGCCAGCCGATATCATGGAGTGGTATCGAAGCGGTCATAACGAGCACGACTGGAAATCGTGTGACGGTCAAAAGCCGTCCGAGGGTTCGAATCCCTCCCACTCCGCCATAAGTCCACCGTAATTTTGATAGAATTACGGTGGACTTTTTCTATGCCCGAAAAACGCCGAGAACCGCTTAGAATAGGGCTTTTCGGCTGTTTTTGCACATAAGTGAACCCCGCCGCAGAGCAATTCTGCGGCGGGGTTTTATGCTTTTTAAAGTAAACGAAGCAAAACGAATGCTCCGGCTTCTCGCAGAGCGCGGGAGCAGTTATCAAAATAAAGTCCGGCGGATGGGAGTTCCATCCGTCGGACTTTTGCGATAGTGCTTATGCCTTGGGGGAGAAGGCCGCGAACAGCGGGGCGTAGGTGTCGGCGTGGAGCAGGAAGCATTTGATCGTCGCGCCGGGCTGCACTTTGAAGGTATACGTGCCGGACTCAGCTGTGATCTTCTCGCTGTGTACGGCGAGCAGCCGGCCGTCCGCGCCATATTCTGCCACAAACAGAACAAACGCATCGGACTTATAATTGCTGCCGGTCGAGACGGTCAGCGTGTCGCCCTCCAGCGTGGCCGAGGGCTTTGCGCACAGGGTCAGCGCACTGCCGGAGAAGAGCACGAACGCGTCCGGATCGTCCGGCGTGAAATACGCGCTGTAATCCTGCTCCCTGTTCGCAAGCAGCACGGGGTACGAAGCGTCAGTGCTGACGCCGAGCTTTGCGCCGTCTGTCAGTTCACCGGAGATCGTGAGCAGGGGAGAGGTGCTGTCGACACAGACATAGACGTTGTTGGCCTTGCCGCCAGCGGTGTTGCCTGTGACGACGGGCGCACCCTGAATGTTCACCCTGCCGCCCGCTTCGACGTAGATACCGCCGCCGAGACCGGATGCCGTATTGCCGGTGATCGTGCCGCCGTAGAGGTTCAGCGTGCCGCCGTCTTCGACGTAAATCGCGCCGCCGCTGCCGGAATAGACGTGGTTGTCCTTAATTGTACCGCCGTAAATGTTGACAACGCCGCCGGACTTGATGTAAATCGCGCCGCCCTTGCCGCTTGTGACAGTGTTGCCGGAGATCTCGCCGCTGTAAAGGTTCAGCGTACCGTCCTTGTCGACGACGATCGCGCCGCCGGTCGTGGCAGAGCCGCCGGTGAGCGTGACGTCGTAGACCGAGAGCGTGCCGTTCTTCACATACGCGACACCGCCGGAGCCGCTTTTGACCTTGCTGCCGATGATCCTGCCGGTTTTGGTGCAGTCGGAAAGCACCAGCGTCGAACCGCCGGCGAGATAGATCTGGTCATAGCTGGAGCCGATGACGTGTACGGCCTTGTTGTACAGGCACAGATCGAGCGTCTTATTCTGACCGAGAACCAGCTCTGCGTTGACGTTGGGCTGCGCATTGGAAAGATAGCGGGCGGCTGTCCCTCCGGCCGCGATAGATAAGCTGCCGCCGTCCCATGCCGCATAGGTTTTCTGATCGTGTGCATGTGCTCCGCTATAGTTGTCGCGGACTGTGAAGTAGGTATGACCCGTTATGCACTCCTTGTAATTCAGGCTGGGTTCCACAACGGCGTAGAAACGATACTCTCCCGAATATGTGAAAACAGAATCCTCTGTCAGAAGCTCATCCAGATCGGGATCTGGCGTATCACTGCCCGGACGCAGATGATAGAACGAGTATTGGAAACCATCCTCGGGCGTAATATTACGCTCAGCAAGACGGCCCTTCACGGCATCATACATGTTTCCTTTAAGCTGAAGATATGGAAGAACATTTCTGCCGATGGAAGCGCTGCCGTCGTAGCCAGCGTCGGAGAGGCCTACAAAGAATGCCTTGTAGTGTTGTACACCGTCATACCATTCGCCATCATACGGCGTGATCGTTGCTGGAACTTCGATTTTGCTGTCCGTCAGAGTATAGTACTTTTCGCCCTCCTCAGTCAGCGTTACCTCGACGATGATCTTGTTGTCCGTAATACAATCCGGGGAGGCGTATTCTGCCTTGAAGGTGTAGCAGTCTGCCGGGATTCGAATTTCACGCTCATCGGCAAGCTGGAATTCAATGGGGGGAAGAATTTCACTCGCTTTTGTTGTGCCGTCATAGACCTTTGTGTACTCGTCCGAGGTGAGCTGCGTCTTGAGGGAGATCGCGGTTTTCTCCTCAGGCGGGTTCACGTTGACCGTGACGCTGACGCTTGTGGTGAAGCCGTATGTGCTTTCCTTCGCTTCAAAAATCAGGTCATAGACGCCATACTGGATGTTGTTCAGCGTGAGGGCCTTGCCATCAGCGGCAGTTTTGCTCTCGTTCTTATAGTACCAGCGGCTTGTGATCTTGGATTCGTCCACCGTCAGGCCATATTCGTTGGGCGTAAAATCAACGCCGAGTGCAACGGTGCTGCCTACGGTCACGTTGTCTACCGTATAGCTGCCATTGGATGCTGTGAGTGCAGTGCCATCCCGATTGACCTTCACCGTGAACGGCGCACTGGAGACGATCACGTCGGAAACTGTTTTTCCGGCATTGCTGTTGACCCATTTCTGCCCACCATTCGGGAAATAGAAATAGCAGCCTTTATTCAGAAGCGAATCCACCGAGCCGCCCTCGGCTGCGGTTGTGATCGTCCCATACCTTCCCGTGCCGCTGCGCAGTTCGACATTTTTGGGGGAACCGGTCAGGCGCTCAATTTTCCCGCCGTTGTTCGTAACCTGAACCTTCGGTGTTGGGTTGTCAGTCTGTGGGATGTTGATTTCGCCGATGGTTCCGCTGCCCTTATTCGAGATTTGCATGACCTGCACAGCAATTGTACTTGCTGCCGTGATCCGTTCGGTGACGTTGTGATTCGTGTAGCTGACACCCGGATATCGGCTTGGAACCGTTGCAGCCGAAGAAAACAGTTTTACGGTTCCATAGTTATCGATTTTCACAGAAGAACCAACTGTGCTCCCATCCGAGGATGATTCCATCCGGATCTCGGGAACGGTGACGCCGTTTGCAACGGTGAGATAGACAATTTTATTGATGGTGATGGGGTCATTGCGAGTATAAGAAACGACATGAACCGATTCAGCAGGAGCTTTGGCCTTGCTTATCGCGTTTGCGGCAGTGTCGTAATAGGTTTTTTCCTTGGTGAGAGAACTATAAATATACGCTTCGGCATGATAGTTGTCGCGCGTGCAGACGCCGTTCTCATCGAAGTCGTGCCCCAGCCTTGGCTTGACGGTGATTTCGCCAGTTCCGTTACTGTTCGAAAAACTCTTGCCGCAAAGCGGGCAGCGATACCAATCCGTATCATAACCGTCCTCTTCGCAGGTCGGGACGCCTGCTTCGTGGTGTTCAAGCGGGTAGAAGGGGTAAAGGTAACAATAAAATTTGAACTTTATGCGGTCGTTGGTGTCGGCCCCACGAATGTGCTGCATTTCGGCCGTAAGAGCATTGTTCGAATTGCGTGTCAGATGACAGAAATTAGCTACATCAGCTCCCGTAAATTCAACCGTTTTTGTGATGGTTCCGTCTATTTTCTCATCGCAAACATAGCAGTGAATTCCTGAAACGGTAATGTCTGCACAGATGGTGTCTTCCGGTTTCCATTCTGCCATCGAAACCAGTGTGCCGTCAGCTTTCTTGGCCTGAACGCTGTTCAGGTTGTATGTAAAGTAGCCATCATGGGTATTATGTTTGTTTTTGCATACATAGTTGAAGCTTAATACGAACGTAACTGTCCGGCCATTGAAGGTAAACTCCAAGTGGCCACCATTCGCGTTGGTGGATTCCGCCGCCACTGTCGCCGTCAGCGCGGTCAGCAGCAGGCAGAGCAGAAGCAGCATCGTAAACAGTCGTTTTTTCATTTGTGTTCCTCCGTTTCCGTGATTCCCTGCAGGGAAAATTCAAATCGCATGGCCAGCGCCTCGAACAGCGCGTGCATGACCCGTTCCGCGATGGCGCGGATGTCCAGTCCCTCGACGAAGCGGATGACCTGCTCCAGCTCGTCCTCCGGGACGCGATAGGCCCGCAGGCTCATGCAGAAAAACAGCCGCAGCTTCTTTTCCAGCGTCAGCTCCGCGTCGCACGGGTGCGCCATGTAGCCGCGCATGATGCTGGCCGAACCGATCTCCATGTCGTAAAAATCCCGCGCCGTCCGTCCCGGCTGGTACGGGCCGAAGATCTGCTGCAGCTCCTTCGCCGTTTCGCGAAAGATGTAGTCCGAAGCCTCCTTCTGCGTGTAGGCTTCGATGTAGATCTCGCGCAGATTTTCGTTCAGCTCCGTCAGCGTCATCTGAATGGCCGTTTCTACGGCGTAGGTATACACCGGCGGCAGCTGCGCGCCAGTCATGCTGCGCGCCATGGCGAACTGATTGGAGAACATGAACTCCACCAGCTCCGTCAGCACGCCGTCCTTGGCGCGGAAAATGTTCTGGAACGTGCTGTAGGAGACGTCGGCCTTTTCAATGATCTCCGCCAGCGTCGTCCGCCGGTAGCCCTTTTCCAGAAAGAGCCTGACGCAGACGGTCAGGATCCGTTTTTTCGCGGGCAGGCTTGCGCTTGTAATGCTGATCCGGATCACATCCTTCGCTTTTGGTGTGTACACCAACAGTATAGCATAGCCATGCGCCGGACGCAAGTATGATTCTTCTGTCCGTATCTCTTTTTATTCGCGGAACAAATGCGCATCAAAAAATTTCATGGAAGCCGACCCGCGAATTCCCATTCATAACAAGCCTGCATCGGGTCAAACTACGGTTGTAGGAAATCAAAACGGATTTCCCCAAAACAAGTAAGGAGATGCAGAACTATGACGAACCGTAACTCTTCCAACATCAACATCCCGGAAGCCCGTGAAGCCATGGACAAGTTCAAGATGGAAGCCGCCTCCGACGTAGGCGTTCCAAAGCATGAAACGAAAAATAACCAGCTTCCTACATAAAAGGGGCTGCCTCAGCATGATGCGCCAAAATCATCTGAGGCAGCTCTGTATCCAGAAAGGGAACGCCGCCTGTCGGAATTGCTCCGACAGGCGGCGTTTTATATCCTCCGGTGCGTTTCCGGATGGTGTGGCTGTGTGCCCTGTGCCGGGAAACCGGAATGTTTATTCTACCCTGTCGCAGCCGCCAGGTGTAGAATTCCGAAAGGATCTGCTCAGCCTCCTGCTGACTGATCCCCAGCTGCTGAGCGGCCAGTGAGACAGTGAAATAGCGCTCCGGCTCCGGCATGAGCAGAAGGTAGTGGAAATCCCGGGCTACTGAGGCAGACATGATGCCGGTGTCGTGGGTAAAATATGTGACGGAGGGGAAAAATTCCGGCTCCGGGATGTTTTTCCGCTCTACGTCCTCACTGCCGCTCATGAACCGGAAGTACTCTATGCAAACGGTGTCAGCTTGAAAGACATTCAGGAATGGCTGTGGCATAGCGACATTTCCACAACCTCAAATATCTACACGCATCTGGATTACAGTTCCAAGGTGTCCTCTGCAAACGCGATTATTGACTGTTTTCCAGCATAAAAAATCGCCGCGAACCTGCACAGTTCGCGGCGACGGTGTGCCATGTGAATACTATGGATCAACTGCCAAATTTGGAATACAAACCCGCAATCCAGCGAAGCGATTGCGGGTTTGAACGAAGAAAGACCTTTGCTGTCGAGATGAACGCGCTTGCGCGGTCATCTGACATACAAAGGTCATTTCTGAGTGGTGCCGGTGACGGGACTCGAACCCGTACAGTGCTGCCACCGAGGGATTTTAAGGCTTGTATCTCATCCGGAAGACAGCGGAAGTACACGGAACTACAGGTTCAAGACCCATTGAAAATCAATGCTTTTCACCGTTTTTTGAAAAAATAGGAGCCATTTAGACAGTTGCAATTTTTCCGAGTTTGATGGTATTGGAGAGACAATGGAGAGAACAAATCAAGCTGTGTTCCTGCCGATGACAATTTCTAAATGGAAGGGATCACTGTGGAAAAAAACAAATCATATTATCAGACGTTGTTTCAAGAGTATCCGGATGTTGTAACACAAGAGCAACTCAGAATGATGCTAAATGGCGTTAGCATTTCATTTACATCAAAACTAATCCACGAAAAGCGCGTAAAGTCATTCTTTATAAAGCCTGCTTATTATATTTTCAAGGATAGCGTGATAGAGTACATACAAAGTGAGGATTATCAAAATAGGAAACTGAAAGCGAGGGTGTGACATGAAAAAGAATGCCGTTATTGCAATCACCAATCAAAAAGGCGGTGTCGGCAAGACAACAACCGCTCTGAACCTTGCCTCTGCTTTGATGGATGAAAACAAGCGCGTACTTCTCATCGACAATGACCCGCAGAGCAACCTCACTGCGTCTATGGGTTACACCCCAGCTGAGCAGAAATATACGCTGGCAAATCTTCTTCTTGCCGCCATCGACAAATCACAATAAGATGAAAAA
>OJKY01002151.1_pt1 | contig 10539 bp, 5 predicted proteins | sample 1596571 | NCBI WGS metagenome assembly OJKY01 (sample SAMEA4350170, study PRJEB24818) | metagenome | biome: human; feature: gut; material: faeces | place: Denmark | collected 2013-09
AGTGGCGCACACGGTTACTGACGAATGTCTCTTCACGCGAGCAGTCGATGCGCACGCATTTTCCGTGCACCTGCGTAGAGCACCACGCGCACAGCGGCTCATAGAGCGCATCCTGCTTGTTGCCAAATCCTCCGCCGATGTAGGGCTTGATGACGCGGATATCCGCCCACGGACGCCCGAGCGCCTGACCGACGATGCGGCGGATGATGTGCGGGATCTGCGTGGAGGACACGACGACGATGCGGCCATTTTCCTCATAAGCGTAGCAGCCGTGGTTTTCAATGTGGCTGTGCTGCACGGTGGGGGTGTTGTACCAGCCCTCGACCTTGATGAGGCCGGGCTCTTTGATCGCCTGCTGATAATTGCCCTTGCGGATATCGGTGTGCTTCAGGATATTCCCTGGGAAATTTTCGTGGATACAGGGCGCGTCGGGTTCCATGGCCTTCTGCACGTCGAGCACAAACGGGAGTTCCTCATATTCGACCTTCAGCGCGCGCACGCCCTGCATGGCCGAGACCTCATCCTCCGCAATGACGACCGCGACGTCGTCGCCGTAGTAGCGCACATGGCGGTTCAAAAGATTGCGGTCGGCCACGTCCTGATGCCCCGGGTCCATCGACCAGGGATGGCCCGCCGTCGGGAAGCAGTGCTCCGGCACGTCGAAGCAGGTCAGCACCTTCACAACGCCGGGGATGGCCTCCGCCGCGGACTTGTCGACTGATTTGACAAATCCGTGCGCGATGGTGGAATGCTTGATGCGCGCATAGAGCGCACCGGCCGGCATCCGATCCTCATAGTATTTCGTGCGTCCGGTGACCTTGTCGAACGCATCGACGCGGATCTCGCTTTTTCCTACCTTGCTCATCTGTCTACCTCCTGTTCCGAGCAGCCGCTTTGTCGGTTTTGCTCGAAATCTGCAACTCCTTTGCTATTATTTTAGCACATTTCGCACAGCGTGTACAGTGCTGCATGCGTGATATAATACAAATGATCGCGGATGTACCATTTTATCCGCTTTTTTCTGCCGATTGGTGAAAAAGAAACGAATGACTGGTGATTTTAGATGGATAACACGTTGAAAATAGGATGCGTAGTCATGGCGGCGGGCAGTGCCGCGCGCTTTGGCGAGAACAAGCTCGCCGCGATGGTAAACGGAAAGCCGCTTATCGAGCATGCGCTTGAGGCGATCCCGCGGGAGAGCTTTTCCCGCGTGCTGGTCGTAACGCAGCACAAAAACGTGGAAGCGGCCGCCAAAAATTTTGGCTTTGAAACGCTGCGGAACGAACATCCCGAGCGCGGCCAGAGCGAGACGATCCGCTTCGGCACGGCAGCGCTGTCAGACTGTGACGCGCTCTGCTTCATGGTGGCCGACCAGCCGATGCTCAAGCGCAAGACCGTCGCGCAGGAGCTTGAGTTCTTCCGCGCGCACAGCAAAAACATCGTCGGATTGGGACACAACGGCGTGCGGGGCAACCCCTGCCTCTTCCCTGCCTGCTTCTTTCCTGAGCTTTTATCGCTTGAGGGCGATGTCGGCGGCAGCGCGGTCATCAAGAGGCATTTAGATGATCTGCTGCTCTTTGAAGCGCCGGAGACGGAGCTTTGCGACGTTGACACGAAGGAAGCGCTCGAAGCGCTCAAGAAACGCTGATCTCGCCGCGGAGATTCTCCTCCATTGTCTGTTTGATCTTCTCCTTGTCGTAGCCGCAGGAGAAGAGATAGTACAGCTTGGCGACGGCGGCCTCGGTCGTCATGTCGAGTCCGCTGACCGCGCCCGCTTTTTTGAGCGCGCTGGACGTTTCGTAGGTGCCGAGCGACACCGCGCCCTGCGGACACTGCGAGCAAACCGTGAGCACCGTGCCGTTCTGAAACGCCTTGCGGATGATGGGCAGCAGCGCGTTCCCGTCGCCGGGGATGTTGCCCGCGCCGAACGTCTCGATGACGATACCGCGGAGCTTTTCGGTCATAATGGCCTCGAACAGCGAAAACTGAATGCCCGGAAATACCTTGATGACGCCGATGGGAATATTATCAAGCGTCTGGAGCTTGAGCCCGCCTTCCTGCCGCGGCAGGAGGGCGGCTTCGTTATATTTGATGGAAATGCCCGCCTCGGCAAGGCTCGGGTAGTTGGGCGAAACGAAAGCGATGAGTCCGTCGGCGGAGTATTTTGTCGCGCGGTTGCCGCGCAGCAGCTTTCCGCCGAAGTACAGGCACGTCTCACGCACGATGCCTTCCCCCGCAATCAGCAGCGCGGTGATGAGGTTGTCGCGCCCGTCGCTGCGAATTTCGCACAGCGGGATCTGCGAGCCCGTGAGCACCACGGGCTTGTCGAGCCCATCGAGCATGAACGACAGTGCCGAAGCCGTGTAGGCCATCGTGTCCGTGCCGTGCAGGACGACGAAGCCGTCGTAATCGTCATATTTCTGCGCGATCAGCTCTGCGATGCAGTTCCATTCGCGCACGGTCATGTTGGATGAATCCAGCAGCGGCGAGAGCTCATAGAATTCCCACTCCGGCATCTCCGGCGCGCGGAGGTCGGGGATGGCGTCGAGCGCGGCGCGGAAGTAGCCTGCGCGCGGCGCGTAGCCGTTTTCCGTGCGCGTCATACCGATGGTGCCGCCGGTATAGATGATGAGAACTCGTTTCATAGCTCTCTCCTGATTGTATTACTTTTTGTACGGCGTATGGTCGAGCGGCAGGCTGCGGCGGCGCTCGCCGTCGTAGCGGTAATACGCCTGCGCGATGGCCGGCGCCGTGGGGATGGACGTGATCTCACCGATGCCGATGGCGCCGTTGGCGAGGTTTAATCCCGGCTTGTCGATGACGATCGCCTTGATCTCGGGGATCTGATGCGAGCGGAACAGGCCGAGCGTGCCGTATTTTGCCGTGGGCTTGCCGTGGTCGAGCGGGTACTGCTCTGTCAAGGCGTAGCCCATGCTCATCACGACGCCGCCCTCGATCTGCCCTTCGCAGGACAGCGGGTTGATGGCCTTACCGACATCGTGTGCGGCGACCATCTTTTTAATTTTGCCCGTCTCCTTGTCGAGAATGCACATCTGCGTCGCGTAGCCATAGGCGACATGGCTGACGGGGTTCGGCACATTTGCGCCGAGCGGGTTCGTCTTGGCGTAGTATTCGCCGTAAAACTCCTGCCCCTTCAAATCGCTCAGCGAGCGGTACTCCATCGCGTCGCGCAGCAGCAGGCATGCGCGGCGGCAGGCCTCGCCGGTGACGAGCGTCTGGCGCGAGCCGGAGGTATCGCCACTGTCAGGCGTTATGAACGTGCTGTTGCCGTCGTAGACGACCTGATCGCGCGTGAGCTTTGCGTTTGTCACGACGAGCTGCACCAGCACCGTGCCGAGACCCTGACCGATGCAGGATGCGCCCGCGCGGATATGGACCTTGCCGTCCTCGCCGATGACGAGCTTGCAGCGCCCATAGTCGGGAAGACCGACGCCGACGCCCGCGTTTTTCATCGCGCAGGCAAGGCCGACCGGCTCGCCGTTTTTGACCGCTTCGTCATAGTAGGGCTTGATGGCCTCGAGCGTTTCGACAAGGCCCGTTTCGGGGCCGACGATCTGGCCGTTCGGCAGCACCTCGCCCGGGCGGATGGCGTTGCGGTAGCGAATTTCCCACGGGGAGATGCCGACAAGGTCGGCCATCTCGTTGAGTAGCGTTTCAGTCGCAAAGCAGGTCTGCGTCACGCCGAAGCCGCGGAACGCGCCCGCGGGCGGATTGTTCGTATAGTAGGCGTGGCCCTCGATTTCAAAATTCTCATAGTGATACGGGCCCGCGGCGTGCGTGCACGCACGCTCGAGCACGGGGCCGCCGAGTGAGGCGAAGCCGCCCGTGTCGGACACGACGCTCGCCTTTACGCCCTGAATAATGCCGTTTTCGTCGCAGCCCATCGTGAAGTCCATCCACATCGGATGGCGCTTGGGATGGACGAGCAGCGATTCCTGCCGTGTGAGCTTCACCTTGACCGGCACGCGCGCGATGTATGCGATGAGCGCCGCGTGGTGCTGCACGGACATGTCCTCTTTCCCGCCGAAGCCGCCGCCGACAAGCATATTTTCGACCTGGCAGTGGGCAAAGTCGACGCCGAGCATCGCCGAGCACTCGTGCTGGGTGGTGTGCGCGCTCTGGTCGGTCGTCAGCAGCTTCACGCCGCCGTTTTCAAGCGGGAGCGCCACGCAGCACTCGGGTTCCAAAAAGGCGTGCTCCGTCCACGGAGTCTCAAACTTCTCGTGTAAGACGTATTTGGAATGTTTGATGGCCTCGTCTGCATTGCCGCGCACAACGTGGCGGTGCGCCTGCAAATTGCCGCGGTTGCCCATGATGACCTCGGGCGCACCGGGGGCGGACGCCTCCTCAGGCCCGTAGACCGCGGGAAGCTCTTCGTAAACGACACGTACAAGCTTTTTTGCCTGCTCAAGTGTTTCTAAGTCGCGCGCACAGACAAGCGCCACCGCGTCGCCGAGATACTGCGTGATCTCCCCCTCGCCGATGAGCGTCGGCTGGTCCTTCTGGATGTGGCCGACGTTCTGCTGGCCCGGAATGTCCTTTGCCGTCAGCACGCATACGACGCCGGGGAGCTCTTCCGCCTCTTTCGTGCGGATATAGAGTACGCGGGCGCGCGGGTACTGGCTGCGCACCGCGCCGCCATAGCACATGCCGTCAACATAGATGTCATCGGGGTACTTGCCGTAGCCCTGCACCTTTTCGGCGACGTCGATGCGGTGCACGCGCGAGCCAACCTGAAAGTCTTCCTTCTTTTCGGGAATTTTCCCCTCGCGTAAAATCTTCGCCGCAAGCAGGATGCCGTCGATGATCTTGACATAGCCCGTGCAGCGGCAGATATTGTTGCGGATGGCAAAGGCCGCCTCTTCGCGTGTCGGGTCGGGGTTCTGGTCGATGAGCCCCTTGGCCGAGATGACCATGCCCGGGATGCAGAAGCCGCACTGCACGGCTCCGGCCTCGCCGAAAGCGTAGGTAAAGGCCTCCTTTTCAAAGGCGGAAAGGCCCTCGACCGTGACGATATGTTTCCCCTCCAGCTTGTCTGTCTGAGGGATGCAGGCTTTCGTCGGCTTGCCGTCGATGAGGACATGGCACGTGCCGCACGCGCCCTCACTGCACCCGTCCTTGACGCTGGTCAGATGCAGCTCGTCGCGAAGATAGCAGATGAGTTTTTGATTTTTCTCCACCGTGACCGGTGTACCGTTGACAACGAATGCAGCCATTTCAGATCTCCTGTTCACGAGAAAATCACAAATATCACAATTATTTTGGTTGCCTAACTAATTTTATTGTAGCACAGGCACAACAAAGACGCAACACAAATTCTAAATTTCGATATTCTATTTTCGGAATCACGCTTTTGCCTCAAATCCTTGACAAATTTTGAACATTGGACTAAGATATCGCCATACCTGCAAGGGGCGCTGGCGCAAGCCGGCTGTGATGCGGCGTATCGCCGTCGCTGTCCCTCAGACCTGATCCGGGTAATGCCGGCGTAGGAATGCAAAGATGATCTTGCCTGAGCTTTGCACCGTGACGTCGACGCCGCGGTGCTTTTTTGTGCCGCGGCGCGGACAGGGACCATATTTTTAGGAGGAATCCCTTATGAGCAACACGTCCACCCATTCCAGCACCCGCCGCCTGACCGAGGGCGGCATCTGCATCGCGCTTGCCCTTGTGCTGAGCTATCTCAAAATTCCCATCGGTCTGTCGTTTGGCGGCTTCGGCGGCTCGATCACCCTTGTGATGGTCCCGCTCATCCTCTTCGCCGTGCGCTATGGCGCGCCCTGGGGCATCCTCGCGGGCGTCGCGTTCGGCACGCTCAAGTATTTCTTCGCCGAGGGCTTCGCCGTGAGCTGGGTGTCCATCATCTTCGACTATTCCGTCGCCTACGGCGCGGTCGGCCTTGCGGGCCTTTTCCGCGTGAAGGGCAACGACTATTCCAAGCTCCCGCTCGCCGCGTTCGTCGGCTGCCTCGGCCGCTTTGTCATCCACTTTATCTCCGGTGTGACGGTCTACGCGCAGTATATGCCCGAGGAATTCATGGGCATGATCATGACGTCTCCCGTGTTCTACTCCGTGCTGTACAACGGCACGTATATGCTGCCGAACACGATCCTCGCGATCGTCATCTGCGCGCTGCTGATGAAGCCCGCAGCGAAGCTGCCGAGCGCAGAGTAAAAAAATAATATGGCAGCGCGACAGCGCTGCATTTGTTCCCTGCGCCGCGCAGGGGTGCGATAATAAGGGAGGGGTATCTCTTTTTGAAAAAGAGATACCCCTCCCTTACACCCTCCCAGAGAAAATTTCCATTGCAAGCGAGCAGCTCGAAGAGGTGCGATGCTTGCCGATTGCACTTCCCTGCGCGCGGCGAAGCCGCGTTAGCATTGCTATACGATTTGGCCTACTTCTATCATCCGCTGCCGCTCTGCTCATCTTGTTTTGGTGCAGCCTAATCATCTGACAATGCATATCATCTTGGTAGTGCGTACTGCGGCGAGCGCCAGCAAAGCCGCCTCGGCAGGCAATAGCAAATCTGTACAAGTCCAAAGTAGGCGGAAATTGCGTAAGGCTAACGAATCGCAGGCAAAGCGACAGCGAAGATAGAAGCAAACCAAGTCGTTTAGATACAACACCCAGCAGGCACCTGATTCCGCAGGCCGCGCAGCTCTTCAAGTGCCAATCTGCCAATGCAAAGCCTTTCTCTTGGGGTTCCAAAGGGGCCATTCTCTTTTGCGAAAGAGAATGGCCCCTTTGTCCCGTTCCCCTGCGGAATGCAGGGGAAACACGCTCCCCGCGCAGCGGGAATGCTGTATTTACTTCTTGCGCTCCACCAATTTCTGGTATTGTTCCGAGATCTTTTTTCGGATATTTTCGATCTCGCGGCTGGATTCTTCCTGCGTGTCGAGGACGAAGTTCTTCGTGCCGAGTTTGAAAAACAGCATGAACGCCTCAGTCACCATGCGGCGGGTCTCGCGGTCGAGGTTTTTATAGGTCTTGAGCATCGCTGCGGCGCTTTTGAGCTTTTCCTCGGTGAGCTCGCTGAGCGTTTTTGCGCCCGAGGCGGTGAAGACGCTGTACAGCGCGTCGGCCAGCGCTTCGCGCTGCTGGGTGTTGAGCGAATCGGCCCAGGACGAGAGCGTTTCATCGACGAGCTTTCCCTCGCGGGAGAAGTCGTCGAGGTGGACAAACTGCGTACCCAGCACCTGCCAGGAAAACCCGTCATGCTGGTAAAGGCCGTCATAGGTCGAATGCACGACCTGATAGCGCTTTTCATGTTCCATCAGCATGCCGACGACAGACGTCTGCGGCAGGATGGTATGGATGCGGCTTGCGATGCGCTTGTGGCCCGGCGTCTCGCTGATGTCCCAGGCGAAGCCGGGGCCGTCGTTATTATGGACGGCGACGATGCGCTCTTGGATCTCGCCGCTGCTCTTGGCCGCGCTGTAAACGGCGAGGTTGCCGCCCTTGGAGTGCCCGCCGATGCGGATGGTCTTGTCGCCATACTGCCGCGCGACGCGCGCGACGTATTCGACCGCCTGCTTCTGCGAGGGGATCTCCTCCAAAAAGCCCATGTTGAGGTCTTCCTTCCACCCGACGATCGTATCGTCCGTGCCGCGGAACGAGATATAGATGCTGCCGTTGCCAAGGTCGATCGTCAGCGCCGCAAACTGCTGCTCGATGGAATCGTCAAGCAGCGCTGTGTAGCCGTTAAGCGTCATATTGTGAAAGCGCGGGCTCGTCATCAGCTTGCGCAGCATTTTCGAGATCGTGTCCGGCACGAGGACACCCATGGGGACGTCCTTCCCGCCATGGCGGGCGAAAAACGCCTCCGCCGCCTCGTTCAGCGGCAGGCCGCGCCCGAGCTCGGGAGGCGGCACGATGCCGTCAAAGTCGACAAAGCTCAGCTCTGCCAGAATCAGCGCGTCCACCTCGTTGAACGGCGAAATTTCGAGCGTCAGATCCCCGCGCCAGTCCAGATAATCCATCAGATTTGCCATTTGTTACCTCCGTCAATGCGTCTCGTTTTCTTTCATCGTATGGCGCGCATAGCCGCTGCGCCACAGCCGCACGGCGCGCGCTTGCAGCGCCTCGGGCTTGTTGGGGAGTTTTTCCGCCGCGACCTCGTCCAAAAGCCGCGCAAGCACCGCGCCGATCTCACGCCCGTGGTAGCCGAGGGCGGCGAGGTCTTCCCCGCTGATCTTGAGCTCGTGGATCGAGCAGCACGCGCCCTCTGAAATCAGCTCGTCGTAGATTTTCTGTGCTTCGTGCCACAGCGCCTGCGCACGCTCCAATCCCGCGGGCGCTTTCGCGGCATTGTCCGCCTGTTTGGTATAGAGAAGATTCTGCACCGTTTCCGCGCCGAGGCGCGCCATCTCCTTATGGATGGCCGCCCGCTCGGGACGGAACATATCGTCGAAACAGGCGAGCTGCGCGCGTATTCTGTCACGCAGCGCCTTTTCAAAGTGCAGCCGTGCCATGATGTCCTCCGCCATTTGAGCGGAAATCGCCGTGTGACCGTAAAAATGTCCGACACCCTGCTCGTCAAACGTCCGGCACAGGGGCTTACCGAGGTCATGGAAGAGCATCGTCCATCTCAGCTCCCGCTTTGGCGGCACGGCGGCGACAGTGCGCGCCGTGTGACCCCAGACGTCGAAGCAGTGGTGGTAATTGCACTGGTCAAAGCCGACGCAGGGTGAAATCTCCGGGATCGGCACGCCCAGAATGTCTGAAAAGGTCAAAAGCGTCTCCCCCACGTTCTCACCGAGCAGGAGCTTGTTCATCTCCGCATACACGCGCTCATGCGCAACGTGGGCGAGTAGGCCGCGCGCCTCATGCGCGGCGCGGGCGGTCTCCTTCTCCGCCGAAAAACCGAGCACGGAGCAGAAGCGCACGAGCCGTAAAATGCGCAGCGCGTCTTCCTCAAACCGCCGCTTCGGCTCGCCGACGCAACGCAGGACGCCTGCTTTCAGGTCTTCCTGCCCGCCGTAGGGGTCGACGAGCGTGCCGTCCGGCGACAATGCGATGGCGTTGACCGTGAAGTCGCGGCGGGCAAGGTCCTCTTCAATGCTCGTGCCGAACGTGACGGAATCTGGGTGGCGGTTATCCCTGTACGCGCCGTCGCGGCGCATCGTCGTGAGCTCAATGGGCAGTCCCCCGCTCACGACCGTCACCGTGCCGTGCTGTAATCCCGTCGGGTGCGCCCACTCGCCGAAGAGGCGCAGCACCTCCTGCGGCAGGGCGTCGGATGTCATGTCGTAGTCGGACGGCGCTTTGCCTCGCAGCATTTCGCGCACGCAGCCGCCAACCAGGTACGGCGAATAACCCGCGCCTTGCAGCGTGGTGATGACCGTTTCGACTTCCTTCGGTAAAAAGAGCATGGAACCCTCACAAAAAATCAAATTTTTAGCATTGCACTCCGTTCACCGCTATATTATAATAGAAAATCCATAAAAAGTAAATCTCCTGTGCTCTGCACAAGGAAAGGATTTGATACAATGACTAATCAGAAGGATATTTTCTCCTATCTCGTCCCCGGCAAGTGCGCGCATCTGGCCGGCATCGGCGGCGTTTCGATGAGCCCGCTGGCCGAGGTGCTGCACGGCATGGGCCTCAAGGTCCAGGGCAGCGACATGAACGACGGCCCGTCCGTCGAACATCTGCGCTCGCTCGGCATCCCCGTGGCCATCGGCCATGCGGCGGACAACCTTGGCGAGTGCGACTTTGTTATCCGCACCGCCGCCATCCACGACGATAATCCCGAGATCTCCGGCGCGGTGACGCGCGGCATCCCCGTTTTCGAGCGCGCGCAGGCTTGGGGCGCTATTATGAAGGGCTACAAAAACGCCCTCTGCATCTCCGGCACGCACGGCAAGACGACGACCACTTCGATGGCGACGCACATCTTCATGGCCGCGCAGAAAGACCCGACCGTCATGATTGGCGGCACGTTACAGCTGCTTCATTCCGGTTATCGCGTCGGCAAGGGCGATACGATCATTGCCGAGAGCTGCGAATACTGCAACTCGTTTTTGAGCTTCTTCCCCACCGTCGCGGTCATTTTGAACGTGGAGGCCGACCATCTCGATTTCTTCAAGGACTTAGCGGATGTGGAGCACTCGTTCCGCCGCTTTGCAGAGCTCGTCCCCATCGGCGGACACGTCGTCGCCAATATGGACGATCAGGGCGCGCGCGATGCGCTCAGGGGCATTTCCCAGCCGATCTTCTGGTTCAGCTATGACGATCCCGCCGCGCAGTGCCGCGCGGAAAACGTCGTCTGGACGGACGGGCTTCCGAGCTTTGACATCTATATCCGCGGCAGTTACTACGCTCATGTTTCCCTGCGCGTGGGCGGCAAGCACAACGTGATGAATGCACTGGCCGCGGCGAGCGCCGCATATCTTCTCGGCGTCAGCGGCGAGGCCGTCGGTCTCGGCCTTGCAACGTTCACCGGCGCGGGCCGCCGCTTTGAGTACAAGGGAAGCTTCCACGGCGCGGACGTCTACGACGACTACGCCCACCACC
>OJKY01002152.1_pt1 | contig 10539 bp, 9 predicted proteins | sample 1596571 | NCBI WGS metagenome assembly OJKY01 (sample SAMEA4350170, study PRJEB24818) | metagenome | biome: human; feature: gut; material: faeces | place: Denmark | collected 2013-09
ATGTTCCCCATGATCACCAGCCTGCGGGAGCTGCAGGACGCCAAGGCCGTGCTGGACGAGTGCCGCGCGGAACTGCGGGCTGAGGGCAAGAAGTTCGACGAGAAGATGGAAGTGGGTACCATGATCGAGACGCCCGCCGCTGTCCTCATCGCCGACGAGCTGGCCGAGGAGTGCGACTTCTTCTCCATCGGCACCAACGATTTGACCCAGTACACCTGCGCTCTGGACCGCCAGAACGCAAAGCTGGAGCCCTTCTTCAACCCGCACCACCCCGCTGTGCTCCGGGCCATCAAGATGACCATCGACGCGGGCCACCGCCACGGCATTTGGGTGGGCATCTGCGGCGAGCTGGGCGCAGACACCGCCCTCACCGAGACCTTCCTGCGGATGGGCGTGGACGAGCTGTCCATGAACGCCAAGAGCGTGCTGCCCGTGCGCAAGATCATCCGCAGCATCGACTTGAGCAAGCCTTCCGATAAGTAAGGAGCGCTTGGCCCCCAAAACGCCGCCCCCGGCAGGGAACTTCCCCGCCGGGGGCTTTGCATACCCGAAAAATTTTACCGAAATACTTCAAAACCATAAAGTGCAGTGCTATACTGGTAGCATCGAAATACCTGCTGAGAGGGAATTTTATGACACAACTGCTCATCCGTCTGTTCGTCCGGCACCCGGACGATACCAAGAACGCCGCCGTCCGCACGGCCTACGGCAATCTGGCCAGCCTCGTGGGCATGGCCTGCAATCTCCTGCTCTGTCTGGGCAAGCTGGCGGCGGGGACGCTGTTCGGCTCCATCGCCATCATGGCCGACGCCCTGAACAACCTCTCGGACGCCTCGTCCAACGTGGTGAGCCTCGTGGGCTTCCGTCTGGCGGCCAAAGGCCCGGACGAAAAGCACCCCTACGGCCACGCCCGGTATGAGTATCTGGCGGGCCTCGTGGTCTGCGTCACCATCCTCGCCATCGGGCTTTCGCTGCTGAAAGAATCTGTGCTCAAAGTGCTGCATCCGACGGCAGTGGTGTTCAGCTGGCTCAGTGTGGGGGTGCTGGCGGCGTCCATCTTCGTCAAGCTCTGGATGAGCCGCTTCAACAAGACCATCGGCCAGCGCATCAACTCCGAGACTCTGATGGCCACCGCCGCCGACAGCCGGAACGACGTGCTGACCACCAGCGCCGTGCTCCTGTCCACCGTCCTCTCCCACCTGACGGGCTGGGACGTGCTGGACGGCCTCATGGGCGTGGCCGTGGCGGCGTTCATCCTCTGGTCGGGCTGGGGGCTTATGATGGACACCCTCAGCCCCCTGCTGGGCGAAAGCCCCTCGCCGGAGCTGGTGGAGCACATCGAGCACACCGTCATGAGCTACCCGGGGGTGCTGGGCGTCCACGATTTGATGGTCCACGACTACGGCCCGGGGCATCAGTTCGCCTCGCTCCACATCGAGTTCCCCGCCGAGGCCGACCCGCTGGAAGCCCACGACATCATCGACAACATCGAGCGGGATTTTCTGAAAAAAGACCACTTACAGGTCACCATCCACTACGACCCCATCGTGACGTCGGACGCCGCCGTAGGCATCCTGCGGAGCCGCTTGATGGAAAAAGCCCGTCAGATGGACCCTCGTCTGTCCATCCATGACCTGCGCATCGTGCCGGGAGACAGCCACACCAACGTGCTGTTCGACCTCGTGTTCCCGGCGGGCTACACCGGCGACAAGGACGCGCGGCTGGCCGAGATGTGCAATTTCGTCAAGGAGCAGGACCCGAGATACTGCTGTATGGTGAAGGTGGAGCAGAGCTATGCCTCCGCTCTGCCGGAAGAGGATCAATAAGAAAAAGAGGGAAAGTATTATGCTGAACGAGACTTACCGCGCCATGCTGGGCCACAAGAGCGTCATCCGCGAGACTTTCATGTACGGCAAACAGCGCGCCGCCGAGATAGGCTATGAGAATGTGTTCGACTACTCGCTGGGCAACCCCAGCGTCCCCTGCCCGGACAAGTTCACCAAAGCCATGCAGACCCTGCTGGCCGAGGAAGAGCCTGTCGCCCTCCACGGCTACTGCCCCAGTCAGGGCGACCCGGGCTTCCGCACCGCCGTGGCGGCCCATCTGGCAAAGACCTTCGGCCTGCCTTATGAGCAGAAGGATATTTTCCCCACCACCGGTGCGGCGGGCGCTATCGCCCACGCCATCCGCGCTGTGACAGAGCCCGGCGACGAGGTGCTGACCTTCGCCCCCTACTTCCCCGAGTACGGCCCTTATGTGGAGGGGACCGGCGCTGTGCTCAAGGTCGTGCCGCCTCAGGCGCCGGCGTTCCAGCCGAATCTCGACGCCTTTGAAGAGATGCTGACCGAGAACGTCACCTGCGTCCTCATCAACACCCCGAACAACCCCACCGGCGTCGTCTACTCCGCCGAGACCCTGATCCGTCTGGCCGACATCCTGACCGAAAAGAGCAAAGTTTTCGGCCACAACATCTTCCTCGTCAGCGACGAGCCCTACCGTGACATCGCCTTCGACGGCAAAAAGGTGCCTTACCCGGCAGCGTTCTACCCCCACACCCTGACCTGCTTCTCCTTCTCCAAGAGCCTGAGCCTGCCCGGCGAACGTCTGGGCTATGTGGCCGTCCGGCCCGGCTGCGAGGGCGAAGACGTGCTGGTGGACATGATGGCTCAGATCTCCCGCTTCACCGGCCACAACTGCCCGCCCAGCATCATCCAGAAAGCCACTGCCGAGTGCCTCGACGTCACCAGCGATCTGTCCGTCTACGAGACGAACATGAACCTGCTGTACGATAAGCTCACCGAGCTGGGCTTTGAGGTGGAGCGCCCCGGCGGCACATTTTATATCTTCCCGAAGGCGCTGGAAGAGGACGCCAACGCCTTCTGCCTCAAGGCCCGGGAGTTCGATCTGCTGCTGGTCCCCAGCGACACCTTCGGCGTCAAGGGCTATGTCCGCTTTGCCTACTGCATCGACACCGAAAAGGTGAAGCGCAGCCTGCCCGCACTGGAAAAGCTGGCCGCAGCCTATAAAACCTCTCAGTCTCGCTGACGCTCGCCAAGACCGGGTTGCGGCTCCCAGCATTCGCTTCGTGCTTGAAAAGCACTTGCGCCTTGCTGGCCGCGGCCCCAACAACGACTCCCTGTTTCCGCCACTGGCGGCGGTCGTCGTTGTTGCCCCTGAAAAGGAGAGCCAAATCGGATATATTTATTAAGGGAGGTACTAAAATGCATCCGCTCCCCGAATATCCCCGCCCGAGTATGCGCCGGGACAGCTACGTCAACCTGAACGGCCCGTGGGACTACGCCATCACCCAGAGCTCGGAGTTCCCGGCAAAGTGGGACGGCGCTATCCTCGTACCCTATTCGCCCGAGGCAAAAGCCTCCGGCGTGGGCCGGACGTTGCAGCCCGGCCAGTGGCTCCACTACCACCGCACCTTCACGCCCCCGGCGGGCGAGGGAGGGCGCGTCCTGCTCCACTTCGGGGCGGTGGACTACGCCTGCGCGGTGGAGGTCAATGGCCGTCTGGCCGGGGGACACCGGGGCGGCTACTGGCCCTTTACGCTGGACATCACCGACCTGCTCCGCCCGGAGGGCCATAACACCCTCTGGGTGGCCGTACAGGACCCCACCGGCACGGGCACGCAGGCGAGAGGCAAGCAGACCCTCCGGCCCGGCGGGATGTTCTACCCGGCCCAGAGCGGCATCTGGCAGACGGTGTGGCTGGAACGGGTGCCGGAAAATTACATTGATACGCTGACCGTCACCCCGGACTACGACGCCCGGACCGTGACCGTGAAAGTCCATACCTCGAAGCCCGGCGGTGCGGTGAACCTCTGGGCCGTGGTGCGGGCCGACGGTCAAATCATAGAGGAAGGGGCTGTCGGGGCTCCACGGGAAGAAATGCTCTTCGGCGATGTTCAGGGTCACTTCGCCGTCCTGGTCGGCCTCGTCGCTGCCCCAGTCCTCGGCGATGGTCACGCCCCCGGCCCGCACCATGGCCCACAGGTTGACCGCGCCGCCGGGCTTTGCCGTGTGCACCCGCACCGTCACCGTGCGGGCGTCGTAGTCCGGGGTGACGGTCAGGGTCTGGATATAGTTGTCCGGCACCCGCTCCAGCCAGACGGTCTGCCAGATGCCGCTCTGGGCCGGGTAGAACATCCCGCCGGGTTTCAACGTCTGTTTGCCCCGGGCCTGGGTGCCGTGGCCGGTGGGGTCCTGCACGGCCACCCACAGGCTGTTGCGGCCGGTGCCGTTGAGCAGCCCGGTAATGTCCAGTGTGAAGGGCCAATAGCCGCCCCGGTGGCCGCCTGCCAGATGCCCATTGACCTGCACGGCGCAGGCATAATCCACGGCCCCGAAGTGCAGCAGCACCCGGCCGCCCTCCCCCGCCGGCGGGGCGAACAGGCGGTGGTAGTGCAGCCACTGCCCCGGCTGCAGGGTGCGGTTCACGCCGGAGGCCGGGGCCTCCGGCGAATAGGGCACCAGAATGCTGCCCTGCCAGGCCGCAGGGTATTCGGCCGTCTGGGTGATGGCATACTGCCACGGCCCGTTCAGGATCTCACAGCTGTCCCGGCGCATGGCCGGACGGGGATATTCTGCAAGAGGATGCATCCGCTCACCGCCTTTTGTTTGTTGGCTCCATTCTAGCACAGGGCGGGTGGTTTGTATAGCCGGGATGATTTAAAATCGAGGCTGCCGCGCCGCATACGCAAAAAGGCTGCCATGCCAAGCGGCACAGCAGCCTTTTGTTGTTTTTCCGAGAAAACCGGGTCAAGGCGCTTATTCGTCGTCCTCTTCTTCGTCGTCCTCATCGTCATCGTCCGACTTCGGCTTGTAGAAGATGCCGCTCAGGAAGATGCTGATGAAGTACAGCAGCACCATGGGGCCTGCCACCATGCACTGGGACACGATGTCCGGCGGGGTGACAACAGCCGCGATGAAGAAGATGATCACGATGGCCACACCGCGCACCTGCTTGAGGAGCGTGGGGTTGATGATGCCCATCTTGGACAGGATGATGGTGATCAGGGGCATTTCAAACACACAGCCGAAGATGATGAACATCGTCAGGCAGAGGTTGACGTAGCTCTCAATGCTGGTGGTGGTCTGGATGTACTCAGCGCCCTCGATGCCCGTGCTGAGGAACCGCAGCATAAAGGGCATCATGAGCTTGTAAGCAAACAGCACGCCCACGCAGAACAATGCCAGGCCCAGCAGCATGACCATCTTGAAGAAAAAGCTCTCGCTCTTTTTCAGGCCCGGCTTTGCAAAGGCGTAGATGTGGTAGAATGCCACCGGCACCGTGACCACCACGCCAGCCAGAATGGACACGCGGAAGTACTGCATCAGCTTTTCCTGCGGTGCAATGGACACGAACTGATAGTAATCGCGGCCCATGGCAGTGAGCAGGTCGATCAGGCGGTCTGCATAAGCCAGCGAGACCACAACACCCACCACAAACACCACTGCGCAGATGATGAGCCGGTTCCGCAGTTCCTTCAGATGGCCGGTCAGCGTCATGCTGCCGTCATCTTCCATGACCTCGGCTTTCTTTTTGCGCTTCATGTTCGTAGCCACAATTACTCCTCGTCTTCGTCCTTCTTAGCGGCCTTCTTCTCAGCCTTCTCCTCGGAATCGTCGGAATCCTCCGACTCCTCCATGCCCTTCTTGAAGCCGTTGATGGTCTTGCCGAACATCTTGCCCAGCTTCGGCAGGTTCTTGGGTCCAAAGATCAGCAGTGCAACAGCCAGGATGATCAGCAGTTCGTTGGTACCAATACGCATAATAAAAATCTCCTTTTTACTTTGCCGCGCCGCGTGGCGGGCTTATTGCTTGATGTATGACAACCGCGGGCGCGGTGTATCCAAACTTAAACGGTGGTTTCCTCTGCCGGGGCTGCCTCGGCAGCTTCCGGGGCCGCTTCCGCAGCCGGAGCTTCGGGTGCGGGGGCGGTTTCTTCCTGCACAGGGGCAGTCTCGGGCTTCTCTTCGGCCGGGGCCTTAGCCTTTTCGGCGGCAGGCTCGGCGGCGGGGGCTGCATTCTCTTCCGGCAACTCCTCCACCGGCTCTTCGGCAGTCAGGTCGGTGACCTCTTCCTCCGCAGCCTTCTTGGCGGCCTCTTCCTTGCTGGTCTTGCCGATGCCGGTAAAGCCCTTGGTCACGTCCTTCACGCTGTTGTCGATGTCCTTCTTGATATCGGTCAGCGGAGCAACGGCTTCCTTGAGGGGAGCCTGGATCTCGTTCAGCGGCTCCACCACGTTCTTCTGGATCTCTTCGGATGCAGCGCCGGTGTACTTCTTCAGCTCACGCAGCATCTTGCCGATCTTCTTTGCGTAGACGGGCAGCTGATCCGGGCCGATGAACACGAACGCCACGATGACGACCACGACGAGTTCCCAAAAACCAATTTTCATAATGATCCAATTCCTTTCCTGTGCCGGTGTGGGTGTGCAGCCCTGCTTGGTGCAAAAATGTGCCGCAGCCTTTTTGCCCGCTGCCTTTTTTGCCCAGACCTGCGTGGGTTCGGCGCCGTTTGCGCCTTTGCTGCCACACTTATACCGAAATTTGGTGGACTGAATATGAATTTATTTTGAACATTTTATGAACGAGTGGGCAGACGCAGCGTTTTTATCAACAAGCAGTATTTTGTTGTTTATATATACCATTTTGGAAACCGCATTTTCTCTTGCTTTTTCGCAGCCTGCGTATTATAGTGGTCTGCAGAACGGCCCCGGCGGGCGAAATTTGCAGCAGCAGAAACGGAACGTGACTCGTATGATCAGTCTGATCCTTGCAGAAAAGATCTTCTCGCTTTTTCTGATTATGTTTATGGGCTATGCGGTGGTGCACTGGGGCCTGCTGCATGCCGAGGACAGCAAGACCCTCTCGCTGATCTCGCTGTACCTGATCTCGCCCTGTGTGATCATCTCGGCCTTTCAGGTACAGTACACCCCGGATGTGCTGCACGGGCTGCTGCTGGCGCTGGCGGCGGCGGTTCTGCTGCACGTCGGCATCATCGTGGTGGTGAACCTGCTGGGTCACGCACTGCATCTGGACGCCGTGGAAAAAGCCTCCATGATCTACTCCAACGCCGGCAACCTGATCATTCCCATCGTGACGGCGGTGCTGGGCAAGGAATGGGTGATCTACTCCAGTGCCTTTCTGTCGGTACAGCTGTTTTTGCTGTGGAGCCACGCCAAGAGCATGCTCTGCGGCGAAAAGAGCTTTGCGTTGAAAAAGGTGCTCACCAACATCAACATGATCGCCATTCTGGCGGGTGCCGCCCTGTTTCTGCTGCACATCCAGCTGCCGGCTGTCATCGAGGATTCGCTGGACATGGTGGGCAGTGCCATCGGCCCCATCTCCATGATCATTCTGGGCATGCTGATGGCGGGCATGAACTTCAAAAAGATCCTGGGCTACCGTCGGCTGTGGCTGGTCACGGCCCTGCGGCTGGTGGGCATCCCGCTGGCAGCTGTGGCCCTGCTCAAGCTCAGCGGCCTGGCCCATCTGGTGCCGGACGGCCAGACCATCCTGCTGGTGAGCCTGCTGGCCACCTGCACCCCCTCGGCTTCCACCATCACCCAGATGGCGCAGATCTACGGCAAGGATGCCGACTACGCCAGCGCCATCAATGTGGTGACCACCCTGCTGTGTATCTTCACCATGCCGCTGATGGTGGCCCTGTACCAGCTATAAGTCCCCGCCCTGTTATACAGAACGTCCCCGTGCTCCGAAGAGTACGGGGACGTTCTTTGTTTCTGCCGTCCGGCGGTTTATACGGTCAGGGTCCGGTCCTGTGCCGGGTCCCAGTACACCAGCTCCACCCGGCTGCCCTTCTCCAGAGGCTTGTGGGGCTTTTCGGCGCTCCAGCAGCGCTCCAGCAGACCGGCTGCGTCGGCATCCGGGCCGGGCTTTTCCGTGCAGAGGGCCGTGCCCTGCCAGCCGTCCTCGGTGTACAGGCTCAGTGCCCCGGCGCTGCCTGCCAGAACAGCCTGCACGTCCCGGGTCATCTGCGCATAACCCTCCTCGGTGGCCGGGTACTCCCCATGCCACTTTTCAAAAAAGACGGAAAACTCGCCGCACAGTTCAATGAGCAGATCCTCCTCGCTGTGCGGGTTCTTCACCACAAAAGCGACATCCTCGTTTTCCATATAGTCAAAATCATCTTCCGCGCTGGTGTGCACGGTCACCTGCTGGCCGCTCAGCAGCATCAGCAGCTCCCCCTGCTTTTCGGTGGGGTCAAAATCGCCCTGCGGGCTGTTCCAATCGGTGATCATCGGTGTTCCTCCATTTATAAAGTGTGCGGGCGTTTTTTCCCGCCGAATGATCCGTTCAATCCTTTTCCCCACTGCCGCCTGCGGGCATTGCCGCTGCGGCGCGGGCTTTCAGCTCGTTTTTGGCACAGTAGAGCGCACGGTCGGCGCGGTCTTTCACCGTAACCACGTCCTCCCCGGAAAAAACAGCAGAGCCAAGGGAGAGCGTCGGCAAAAGGGTGATCTCTTTGCGCCGCTCTGCCAGCAGAGATTGCAGCGCCGCTGCGCAGCGGGCTTCATCTGCCTCATCCCTCAGCAGCACGCAGAACTCATCGCCGCCGATACGGTAACAGTACCCGCAGCGGGCATAGGCTTTTTTGATGGCGTCCATATCTTTCAGAATGACGCGGGTCATACTGGAATGATTTTCCAGAATATCCTCATACTCCGCGATATTCTTCAACGTCTTCTGATTCTCCTCCATCAAAGCCTGAATCTCCAGACCAATCAGGCGGTACAGACGCATCTCCAGGATCGCTGTTGCCTGACGCTCTGTAAATCTTAACATTCCCGCCATCTTTTTGGAAATGGAGGACTTGAACTTAATGTTCTCTGTCTCCCCGTTCATCAGACATGCCTTTGCGTCTTTTACATTCTGGCTTCCTCTTAAGATCTCGATGATCAGATCGATCACGTCACAGGCTTTGATCAGACCTTCCTGGATCTCTTTTTTATCCTGCTCTTTCTTAAGTAATGTCTTATATTTTCTCGTCGCCATATCGAACTGGAAGTCTACATGTGCCTCGATGATACGTTTCAGGCCCATGGTCTCCGGTCTTCCGTCCGCAACTGCCAGCATATTAACTCCAAAGGTATCTTCCAGTCGGGTCTTCTTATAGAGCATATTGGTCAGATTCTCTACGTCCGCACCTTTCTTCAGGTCAATGACGATACGGATTCCTTCTTTGGACGACTGATTGGAAATATCCACGATGTCTGTTGTCTTCTTGGTCTCTACCAGATTGCAGACATCATTTAAGAATTTCCCGATTCCCGCACCGATCATGGTATAAGGAATCTCTGTGATGACCAGACGTTTCTTTCCGCCCTTCATATCTTCTACTTCAACTTTTCCACGGATCTTGATCTTTCCGGTTCCTGTCTCGTAGATCTCCGGCAGGTCGTCTTTGTTGACCACGATTCCACCTGTCGGGAAATCCGGCCCTTTGATATATTTCATCAGCTGTCTGGTCGTGATCTCCTCATTTTTCATATAGGCTTTGACACCGTCTACAACCTCTCCCAGATTGTGTGTCGGGATACTGGTTGCCATACCGACCGCGATACCTTCCGCACCGTTCACCAGAAGGTTCGGGATACGCACCGGAAGTACGACCGGTTCCTTCTCCGTCTCGTCAAAGTTCGGCATGAAGTCTACAATATCCTTGTCCAGATCAGCCAGATACGCTTCCTGTGTGATCTTCGCAAGTCTCGCCTCAGTATAACGCATTGCAGCTGCACCGTCTCCTTCGATCGAACCGAAGTTACCGTGTCCGTCTACAAGGATCATTCCTTTTTTAAATTCCTGTGCCATGACCACCAGTGCGTCATAGATGGAACTGTCTCCATGCGGGTGATATTTACCCATGGTATCTCCGACGATACGCGCACATTTACGGTACGGTTTGTCATACCGGATCCCCAGTTCGTGCATATCGTAAAGTGTACGTCTCTGTACTGGTTTCAGTCCGTCTCTTACATCCGGCAGGGCTCTGGCAATGATTACGCTCATTGCATAATCGATATATGATTTTTTCATCACGTCCGAATATTCGGTTCTGATGATCTGTGAATCCTGCATTGTATTTCTCCTATCCTATATATCTCTATATATCAAGTTCCGCTTCTGTCGCATTTTCATAAATAAATGAACGTCTTGGCGGTACTTCTGATCCCATCAGCATCTCGGTTACGCTGGATGCCATTCTTGCGTCTTCAATCTCTACCAGTTTCAGAAGTCTGGTTTCCGGGTTGAGGGTTGTCTCCCACAACTGTTCTGCATCCATCTCTCCCAGACCTTTGTATCTCTGTAAGGTAAATAGACCGTCATGCGTCTTTCTGTATTTTTCCAGTGCTTTATCATCATACAGATATTCTTCCTCGCCTTTCTTCGGCATCGCCTTATAAAGAGGCGGCATCGCAATATAGACATGTCCTTCGAAAATCAGTTCCGGCATAAAGCGGTAGAACAACGTCAAAAGCAGTGTCGAGATATGGGCACCGTCCACG
>OJKY01002165.1_pt1 | contig 10503 bp, 8 predicted proteins | sample 1596571 | NCBI WGS metagenome assembly OJKY01 (sample SAMEA4350170, study PRJEB24818) | metagenome | biome: human; feature: gut; material: faeces | place: Denmark | collected 2013-09
TTCCCGCGTGCCGGAGGTAGATGACATTTCCTACATTGATCTGTCTTATCTCGGCGAGGCGCGCAGCCGGTCCGATCTTGAGGCAGTCACAGACTTCCAAAAGCTCGCCATTGCGCGCCGGAAGGAAAATGAGGCGGCAGGTGCAGCCAATGTAACCCCTGTTCGCTTTACCTACTACCTCAAAGACGGCTCCGCGCTTTCCTACTGCTACCGTCTGGCAGACAACGAAGCTACGCAGAAGGACCCGGACAGCCTGATCTGCCGTTATGATGCGCTTGTAAATTCCGAGTCCATGGTACTCCGCCGCAATGCCATCCCGGAGGAGTTCTGCCGCGACGATTCCGGCTTTGTCTACTGCAGCATTGAGGACTACGGCTCGCAGAGTATGACAGATGCTGCGCTCCCCCGCTATCTGTCCGGCGATGCGGCATTCACGTTCTACACGACCTGCATCCTTCTCGATCTCAAGGACACAGAGCTTGGCAAAACGCATATCACCTCCTTCTCACAGGAAACAAAGATGTCTGACTCTGCCGCCATCTACGTCTCGTTCTTTCTCGATCCGACAAACGAGCAGATCAACGCTTACATAGACCGTGTATATGCAGGCGCTCCCGAGTCTTATTCCGACCACTTCGGTTATACCATCACAAAAGACGCGCGGCGCTCGGCTGCCTATCTGGAAAGCCTTGGCTACAGCTTCGATCTTCCTGCCGAATAACAAACGCGAAAGCCCCTCCCGAACGATGGCTCGTTCAGGAGGGGCTTTTTCTGAGAGTTGATTACGAGATTTGCTTTTCCAGCCGGAGATTTCGGAAATAGAGGCAAATATCAATGGAAACCATGGTGATGTTCAGAATATAGAAATAGAACGCAAGGTTATGGTTGTGCGTCATGAGCTTGGACGAAATGCCGCAGATGTAGCCAAACAGGATAAAGAAGCTGAACAGGACGCTCTTTCCTTTTGTTGAGCGGCTGCGGTAGGAGCGGATAATGGACAAGGGCCACGAAATGCCGAAGCTGACGATCATCATTGCCTCTAAAAGTTCTGCAAGCTGCATAATTCTCTCCTCAATCTTTCTTTCTCGTATAGTCCGGCAGCAGACGCGGCGAGAGCATCTCGTTCTGAAGTCCCGCTTGCTTTCGCTCCTCCTCAAACGCTGCCACATGCGACAGCGTCAGCGCGCCGGTCGTAACAGACTTCGATTTTTCGCCCGCGTTTCGCCCGGCGTTTCGCCCGAAGACGATGATATCGAGCAGGCTGTTTCCCATCAGGCGGTTTCTTCCGTGAATACCGCCCACGACCTCGCCCGCAGCAAACAGGTTCTCCACATCCGTCTGGCCGTCTGCCGTGATGTGCAGACCGCCGTTCTGATAGTGCAGCGTCGGATAGACCAGGATCGGCTCCTTGCGGATATCGATGCCGTGCTTTGCAAACATCCGCATCATGGCCGGGATGCGCTTTTCAATCGTGCCCGCGCCGTTTTTCAGCTCGATCATCGGCGTGTCGAGCCAGACGGCCTGCCCGGCGGGAGTCTTGACGCCCTTACCGCGCTCGGTGCACTCGCGGATGATGGAGGCCGCGGCCACGTCGCGCGTTTCGAGCGGGTTCATGAAGACCTCGCCGTCCGCGTTCACAAGCATTGCGCCGACAGAGCGCACCTTTTCCGTGACCAGCGCGCCGTAGATCTGCGCAGGATAGGCCGCGCCTGTGGGGTGGTACTGAAGTGTATCGGGATAAAGCAGCTTCGCGCCCGCGCGGTAGCCGAGCACAAGGCCGTCGGCTGTTGCACCGTAGTGGTTCGAGGTGGGGAAGCCCTGATAGTGGAGCCGTCCTGCGCCGCCGGTGGCAAGAATGACGGTCTTTGCCTTCGCGACCAGCAGCTCCTTCGTCTCCATGTTCAAAAGCACCGCGCCTGCGCAATGGCCGTTTTCATCCTTGATGAGTTCGACGGCGGAGGTAAAGTCAACGACGGGAATGCCGCGATTGAGAACCTCGTCGCGCAGCGTGCGCATGATCTCCGCGCCGGAATAGTCCTTGGCTGCGTGCATACGCTTGCGGGACGTGCCGCCGCCGTGGGTGGTGATCATGGTGCCGTCGGGCGCTTTGTCAAATTCCACACCGAGCCCGGACAGCCACTGGATGGCCTCCGGCGCGTCCATGACGAGTTTATACAGAAGATCCTTCTGCGCGGCAAAATGGCCGCCGCCGTAGGCGTCGAGGAAGTGCTGGGCAGGGGAGTCGTTCGGCTTGTCGGCAGCCTGAATGCCGCCCTCGGCCATCATGGTGTTCGCGTCGCCCATGCGGAGCTTCGTGACGACCATGACCTTCGCGCCCGCATTATCGGCCTCAATGGCTGCGGAGCAGCCTGCGCCGCCGCCGCCGATGATGAGAACGTCCGTCTCATAATCGGGCTTCGTCAGATCAAATGTCTCGTGCAGGATACGCGATTCGCCCTCCAGCAGCTCCGCCAGCTCCAGCGGGACCTTCTGGCCCTGATTGGGGCCGAAGCGCAGCTCGGTGAACTGCTCGGCGCGGTAGTCGGGATGGAATTTTTTCAGCAGCGTGTCCTTTTCCTCCGCCGTCATGCGGCGGGGGTCCAGCTTCGCGTTTTCTTCGCGGGCCGCTTCCACCTTGCGGATGGAGGCCAGCATGTTAGAGTCCTGATACATGATATGCGTCCTCCTTACTTTTCAATCTCGCGGTGGTTGTAGAGTTCCTTGATCTCATCCAGCGGCTTTTCCATGAGGCTTTCGATGAGCGCTTCGAATTTGCCGTCCTTGACCTCCTGCACGCGCGCGTCCAGATGCTCACAGTGCGGGGCGATGTACTTGCCGTTCAGACGGCGGGCCAGCATTGCCACCTGCGGGTGGGAGATGCCCGCCGGACAGCGGGACGAGCACACGCCGCACATGACGCAGTCGAAGGATTCCTCGGCGCACTTGTCAAATTCGCCGCGCTGGGCATAGGCAATGTACTGCATGACGTTCAGACCCTGCGTGCACGCCTTTGTGCAGGCGTTGCAGCCGACGCAGGCGTAGATCTCGGGGTACAGCTGCATCATGACCGTCTGTGTGGGCTTCAGCTTTTCCATGTCGTAGACTTCCTTGACCAGTGGGAAGAACGGAAGCGTCGCGACATACATATTGTTCTCCACGCGCGTCGAGCAGGCCAGACAGGCCTTTAATTCGCGGTCGCCCGCGATGCGGTAGATCGTCGCGCACGCACCGCAGAAGCCATTGCGGCAGCCGCAGCCGCGCACGAGCTGATAGCCGGAATATTCCATCGCTTCCATGATGGTCAGACTGTCCGGCACCTCATATTTTTTGCCGAACAGGAAAACCGTCACCATATTTTCCATACCTGTTCTCCTTTAATACTCATTCGGCAGCTCGTCGAGCTGGTCGAAGCGGAACACCGGGCCGTCCTTGCAGACGTATTTGTCGCCGATGTTGCAGCGGCCGCATTTGCCGAGGCCGCATTTCATCTTGAGCTCCATCGTGGTATAGACCTGCTCGCGGGCAAAGCCGAGCTCCATCAGGCCCGCAAGCGTAAACTTGATCATGATGGGAGGGCCGCACATCACGACGGTCTTGTCGGTCGTGAAGCCGAGCTCCTTGACGTAGTTCGGCACGAAGCCGACGTGGCCGTCCCAGTCCGGCTGCTCGCGGTCGATGGTCAGATGGACGTTGATGCCGTCCTCTTTGCACCAGACGTTTTCGATCTCCGGATAGTCGACCAGATCGTCCTTCGAGCGGGAGCCGTAGACGATGTCGATCTTGCCGTAGCGGTCACGGTAGTGACGGCAGTAGTTGATAACGGAATGCAGCGGGGCCAGACCGATGCCGCCCGCGATGAACAGCAGATCCTTGCCCGCAAACGCGGTGTCGACCGGGAAGCCGTTGCCGTAGGGGCCGCGGACGGTGATCTGCTGGCCGGGCTCCATGGCGTGGAGCCATTCGGTCACGCAGCCGCATTTTTTAATGGAAAACTCCACATATTCCTCCAGCGTGGGACTGGACGTGATGGAGAACAGCGCCTCGCCGACGCCCGGCACGGAGAGCATGGCGCACTGGCCGGGGATATGGACGAAGGGCTTTTTGCCGTCAAGGCCGACGACGCGGAAGGTCTTGACATCCGGCGTGTCGACGCGGATATCCGTGACGACGGCGATATTGGGGATCAGCGGATCGTTTCTCATGCGTGTTCCTCCCCAAGTGTTTTGATGACTTTGACGATGTTCATATGGATGGGGCACTTGGCAAGGCACCGGCCGCAGCCGACGCAGCCGAAGCACCCGTCGTTATTATCCGGGAAATAGACCAGCTTGTGCATGAAGCGCTGCCGGAAGCGCTCGAGCTGCGTCGGGCGCGGCTGACCGGCGGACATCTTCGTGAAATCCGAGTACATACAGCTGTCCCAGCAGCGGAAGCGGCGGACGAGCCTGCCGGAGTCGAATTCCTTGATATCATAGCACTGGCACGTCGGGCAGACGAAGGTGCACGTGCCGCAGCCGAGGCAGCTTTCGGACAGCTGCTTCCATTCCGGGCGGTCGAAGAGTTCCTTCGTTTTGCCTGCGCCCACGGCAGACAGATCGAGTCCGGCCAGCGGGAGCTTTTTGAGAAGCGCACGCGTTTTTTCCTGCTGGGCCGCGACTGCCGCACCGTCCGTATCCTCCAGCATGGGAAGGTTCGCGGTCAGCGCCGCGCCCTTTTCCGTGTTGGCCTGCCAGAAGAGCGTTTCGTCCTCGATCCAGCAACTGATATCGCCCTGCGGAGCCGCAGGATCGATGCCGAAGGCCGGACAGAAGCATGTTTCCTCGGGGCGGGTGCAGGCCAGCGTCACGACGGTGCCGTGTGCGCGGCGGGCGGCGTAATAGGTGTCCTGCGGCTCGGAAAGGAAGACGCGGTCGAGAATTTCAAAGCTTCTTGCGTCGCACGCGCGCACGCCGAACAGGACGAACGGCTCCGCCGGGTCGCGCGTTTCGACCAGATCAAGCTGTTTGCCCGTCACGCGGAAGCCGACGAGGTTTTCCACCTGCGGGAAAAACAGATTCTTGGCCGAGCGGACGGTATTGAGCTTTTTCGTCAGCGACATACCCTCCTGCCAGACGGTAAAGCTGGCCTGACCGGCGGCGTCGTCCGCCGGAATATAGAGCTTCCGGTCTGCCGACACGGCGGCAAACAGGCTTTGAAGATTAGAGAGGGGAAGCTGTTTCATTGCGCACCTCCTCTTTCATAGACGACGGACGGCTCACAGTCGTCCTTACGGAAATCCATGAGCGGCGGGCGGGAGTCGAAATCGGCTCCGGCCTGATAGTCCCCGTAAAGCTCGTTGATGTCCTTGATGAACTTGCGGTTGAGCAAATGCAGCGGGATATGCTGCGGACAGACGCGGGAGCATTCGCCGCAGTCGGTGCAGCGGGAGACGACGTGGAAGGCACGGATGATATGGAACATGTTCTCCTCGAACGAATCGGCAATGGCCTTGTTCTCAAAGCCGGAATCGTGGTTGTCGAACACGCACTTTTCGCACGAGCACGCGGGACACACGTTGCGGCAGGCGTTGCAGCGGATGCAGCGCGACAGCTCGCCGCGCCAGAAGGTGTAGCGCTCCTCTGCTGTCATGGCTTCGAGCTTTTGAACCTCGTCGAACCGGCCGCAGTCCACGTTTTCCGCGCCCTGCTCGCCAAGCAGCTCGTCATAGCAGACGATCTTTTTACTCTTGCAGGTCTTGCACTTGAGCAGCAGCGCATCAGCCTTTTTGATCGTTTCCTCGCCGTAGATCGTGGAAACGCAAAGAGCTTCGCCATCCTCCGTCACTGCTGTGACACCGGCAAGGCCCTGCTCCTTGATGGCCTCCATGTCGCACATCCCGCCGCACTGTACGCCGACGGCGTAGACCGTCTCGCGCAGGATGCGGTGCTCCTTTAAAAGCTGGACAAACGAATAGCTGTCGCAGGGCTTCAGGAACACGGCGGCCTTGCCGCCCTTACGGGATTCCGCGATGAGATATTTGGACAGATTCGCGCCGGAGAAGACGCTCCAGACGAAATTTTTCTCGATATCTTCCACGCTCGTGAATACGGACGGCGTCAGATCATAGAAGAATTCGCCCGCGCGCCAGCCGATGACGCGGTCAACAATCTGATCTTGCAGCAGCTGGATCGCTTTTTCCTTTACTCTTTGCATCTCAGATCCTCCAGTCTGCGGTTCTCGCCGAGTTTTGTGATCGTCTCGGCGAATTCGTTCATGGTTTTGGCGAACTTCGCGCCCTCCGCCGCCGAGACCCATTCCACGCGCGTGCGCTCACGCTCGATGCCGAGGAAGTCCAGCATGGAGAACAGGAGCGTCATGCGCCGCCGGGCATAATAGTTGCCGGTCGTGTAATGGCAGTCGCCGGGATGGCAGCCGCAGAGGATCACGCCGTCGGCCCCGCGCTGGAACGCGCGGAGAATAAACATCGGGTTTAACCGGCAGGAGCACGGAATGCGGATGATCTTCACATTGGCCGGGTAGCTCAGCCGGTTCGTGCCGGACAGATCGGCGCCCGCGTAGGAGCACCAGTTGCAGCAGAACGCCACGATCGTGGGCGTCCAGGAGCCGTTTACCTGCATATCGCATCCACCTCCGCAATGATTTGCCGGTTGGAGAAGCCCTTGAGATCCATCGCGCCGGACATACACGCGACGGTGCACGCGCCGCAGCCCTGACAGACTGCCGGGTTGACCTGCGCGACGCGCCGCACGAGCGTCGTGCGGTTCGGGCCTCTGAATTCCTTGTCAATGTACGTGATCGCGCCATACGGGCAGACCTTTTCGCAGTTCGAGCAGCCGTTGCACATCATCTCATCCGGCTGCGCCACGCACGGGTTGCACGTCAGCGAGTCCTTGCACAGAAGCCCGATGACCTTCGCCGCAGCGGCGGACGCCTGTGCGACCGTCTCCGGGATATCCTTCGGCCCCTGGCACATACCGGACAGGAACACGCCTGCCGTCGGGCTTTCGACCGGGCGGAGCTTCGGGTGGGCCTCGGTGAAGAAGTCGTTCGTGTCCATGGAGGCGGTCAGCATCGTGGCCAGCGGCCGCGCGGACTTATCCGGCTCGATGGCGGCAGCCAGCACGACCATGTCAGCGTCGATATGCAGCTGCCGGTTGTCCAGCAGATCGGAGGCCTGCACCTTCAGCTTGCCGTTTTCGGGCGTGACCTTGCCGACCATGCCCTTGATGTAATGCACGCCGTACTGCTCGACGGCGCGGCGGTAGAACTCGTCAAAGTTCTTGCCGGGGGTGCGCACGTCGATGTAGAACACATACACATCCGTATCCGGGTATTTTTCGCGGCAGAGCATGGCGTGCTTCGCCGTGTACATACAGCAGATCTTGGAGCAGTAGGGCTTGCCCTTCTCCGCACCGTCGCAGCGGGAGCCGACGCACTGCACAAAGACAATGGTCTTCGGATGTGTCCCGTCGGACGGGCGCAGGAGCGTGCCGCTCGTGGGACCGGCAGCGTTCATCAGGCGCTCAAACTCGAGGCTGGACACCACGTCCGGACTCTGGCTGTAGGCAAATTCGTCGAATTTGGAAAGATCGATGGGGTTGAAGCCCGTCGCGGCGACGATGGCACCGTATTCCTGTTCAATGAACGTGTCGGTCTGCTTGTAATCGATTGCCCCGGCGGAACAGACCTTCGCGCACACGCCGCACTTGCCGTTTTTGAGCATGTTGCAGTAGTTGGGGTCGATGGTCGCGACCTTCGGCACGGCCTGCGCAAACGGGATATAGATCGCGCGGCGGTTGTCCATGCCGAGGTTAAACTCGTTCGGGACCTTCTTCTGCGGACACTTTTCCGTACACAGTCCGCAGCCGGTGCAGACGTCTTCCTTGACGAAACGCGCCTTGCGGCGGATCTTTACATGGAAGTTGCCGACGAAGCCGCCGACGGATTCGACCTCGGAATAGGAATAGATATGGATTTTTTCGTTCTGCGCGCAGTCGACCATTTTCGGCGTCAGGATACACGCCGCGCAGTCGAGCGTCGGGAACGTCTTGTCGATCTGGGTCATCTTGCCGCCGATGGTCGGCTGCTTTTCGACGATATCGACCTCAAAGCCCGCCTCGGCAATGTCCAGCGCCGTCTGGATGCCCGCGATGCCGCCGCCGATGACGAGCGCGCGCTTGGTCACGGGGCTGGAACCCGCGGTCAGCGGCGCGTTCAGATGCACCTTGGCGATGGCGGCGCGGCCCAGAATGATGGCCTTTTCCGTGCCCGCTTCCTTGTCCTTGTGGATCCAGGAGCACTGCTCACGGATGTTCGCAATCTCGACCATATAGGGGTTCAGACCTGCCTTTTCGCAGGTCTTGCGGAACGTCTGCTCGTGCATTCTGGGCGAGCAGGAACAGATGACTACGCCGGTCAGACCGTATTCATGGATTTTCTCCTGAATCATCTGCTGGCCGGTCTGGGAACACATGTACTGGTAATTGGTGGAGAAAACAACGCCGGGCTCCTTGGCAAGGGCCTGCGAGACTGTTTCCACATCGACGGTCGCGGCAATGTTGCTGCCGCACCAGCATACGAATACGCCGATTCTCTGCATTGCGTTCCCTCCTTACTTTTTATATTTGCGGAACGCCGCGGCAATCGCCTGCTGCGGCAGCTCCTCGTCAAGAATCTCCGGGATGCGTTCGGGCTTCAGGTGATCCATGCCCTGCTGGCGCTGCACGGCATTGCGCACAGCCTCGATGAGCTTCGCCGGCTCCACGTTTCGGGGACAGCGCTCGACACAGGCAAAGCAGCTCAGACAGGTGTAGATGCCCTTCGAGGAAAGCAGTTCCTCAATTCGGCCGTTTTCGACCATGGAGACAAACTGATGCGGATGGTATTCCATCTCGTCATACGCCGGACAGCTCGCCGAGCATTTGCCACAGCGCATACACTTTCTGGGGTTTACGCCGGAAATGCGGGTGACGGTTTCGATCATGTTCTGGTTGTTCATGCGTCCTCCTCCCCGCAGCCAAGCGCTTCGGCCAGAAGCTCCGTGAAATAAACGACAGGCAGCGCGCCGTCCGTGTTGTGCAGCAGATTGTAGCTGCACAGGGGACAGGCCGTGATCAGAAGCTCCGCGCCCTGCGCCTTTGCGTTGTCCATGATCTTCTGTGCCTGCTTTGCGGCGTAGGACCTGTTCTCGACCGCCATATAGCCGCCGCAGCATTCGTTGCGCTGCGCGTAAAGAACAGGCTCCGCGCCGATGGCCCGGATGAAGTCCTCCAGCATTTTCGGGTTCTCCGGGTCGTCAAACTGCATCTCGCGGCTGGGCCGCAGGAGCATACAGCCGTAATACGCGCCGATCTTTCTGCCTGTAAGCGGCTTTACGACAGCCGCCTTGACTGCATCCCAGCCGATCTCGTCGCGCAGGACTTCGAGATAGTGCAGAACCCTTGTCTCACCCTCGTAGGGCGTTTCCGGCTTTAAGTAATTGTTGACCTTGACGCGGATGTCCTCATTGCGCTGCATATCGCCGTTCACGCGCTTCAAAACGTGATGACAGGCAGAACAGAGGGACACCAGCGGCTGGCCCGCGTCACGCGCGGCCATGAGCGCCCGGACGGAGGAAAGCCGTGTGGCAATTTCATCGTTTGCCTGCGGATACACCGCGCCGCAGCACTGCCACTCCGGGATCTCGCACAGCGAAAAGCCGAGCTTCTCCGCTGCGCGCCGTCCGGCTCTGTCCAGCTGCGCGCCCTTTGTCCTGAGCGTGCAGCCGGGGAAATAGCTGTAATTCATTGCGTGTCCTCCCGTCAGATCATGTTCTCCGGGTGGAACACCTCGTCGAAGCGCTCCGCCGTCAAAAAGCCGAGGCTCACGCAGGCTTCCTTGAGGGAGATGTTTTCTTTATAGGCTTTCTTTGCCGTCTTGGCTGCGTTTTCATAGCCGATATACGGGTTCAGTGCCGTGACGAGCATAAGAGAGTTGTGCAGATTGTGCTCCATCTTCTCACGGTTCGCGCGGATGCCGCAGGCGCAGCGGTCGTTGAACGAGACAATGGACTCGGCCAGCAGCCGCGCCGACTGCAGGAAGTTGTAGATGCAGACCGTCATGAAGACGTTCAGCTCAAAATTGCCCTGCGAAGCGGCCATCGACACGGCCACGTCGTTGCCCATGACCTGCACGGCGACCATCGTCACGGCCTCGCACTGGGTCGGGTTGACCTTGCCGGGCATGATGGACGAGCCGGGCTCATTTTCGGGGATGAAGATCTCGCCGAGACCGTCGCGCGGGCCGGAGGCCAGCCAGCGCACGTCGTTGGCGATCTTCATCATGTCGGCGGCCAGAGCCTTCAGCGCGCCGTGCGCAAAGACGATCTCGTCCTTGCTGGTCAGCGCGTGGAATTTGTTCTGCGCGGTGCAGATGTGCTTGCCGGTGAGGGCCGCGATCTCGGCTGCGACGGTCGTGTGTAAGCCCTTGGGCGTGTTGAGGCCGGTGCCGGCGGCGGTGCCGCCG
>OJKY01002168.1_pt1 | contig 10497 bp, 7 predicted proteins | sample 1596571 | NCBI WGS metagenome assembly OJKY01 (sample SAMEA4350170, study PRJEB24818) | metagenome | biome: human; feature: gut; material: faeces | place: Denmark | collected 2013-09
GAATACCATGGCCGAGGCCATTTCGAAGGTTCTCTATCCGGCAGACGACCACATCAACGGCAAGCGTCTGCGTCTGCGCCAGCAGTATCTGCTGGTGTCCAGCTCACTGCAGTCGATCCTGAACGAGCATCTGAAAAATTACCATACGCTTGATAACCTGGCTGACAAGGTTGCCGTGCACATCAACGATACGCATCCGGCACTCTGCGTGCCAGAGCTGATGCGCCTGCTGGTCGACGAGCACGACTACAGCTGGGAACGCGCGTGGGAGATCACCTGCGCGGCGCTTTCCTACACCAACCATACCGTCATGGCCGAGGCACTTGAGCGTTGGCCGGTCGATCTGTTCCGGGAGCAGCTGCCGCGCATTTACGCCATCTGCCAGGAGATCAACCGCCGCCTCATGGAAAAGCTGCACTGCGTCTACCCAAACGATCCCGGCAAGTGGGACTACATGGCCGCTGTTACAAACAGCGAGGTCCGCATGGCGAATTTGTGTTTGGCCTGCTGCCATAAGATCAACGGCGTTTCACAGCTGCACACGGAGATTCTTGAAAAAACCATTTTCCGGGATTATTACAATCTCGATCACAGCCGCTTCCTGAACATCACCAACGGCATTGCGTACCGCCGCTGGCTGTGCCAGTCAAACCCGGCGCTGACCGGCTATCTGCAATCCCTCATCGGCGACGGCTTCCTGAAGGATGCGAATGCACTCGAGGCGCTGCTCCAATACCGCGACAATACGGATGTTTTGGAAAATCTGCAGGCCATCAAGCGCAAGAATAAGGTACGCCTTGCCGCCTATATTGCGGAGCACAACGGCATCAACGTTGACCCGGATTCGATCTTCGATGTGCAGGTCAAGCGCCTGCATGAATACAAGCGGCAGCTGCTGAATGTCCTGCATATCCTGACGCTTTACAATGACATCAAGGATCACCCGGAAAAGCCGGTCTACCCGCAGACGTTTATCTTTGCGGCCAAGGCTTCCCCAGGCTATTATCTGGCCAAGCAGATCATTTCGCTTATTGTCGCCGCTTCCAATCTTGTGAACTCCGACCCGCAGGTGCAGAACAAGCTCAAGGTGGTCTTCATCGAAGACTATAAAGTCTCGCTGGCCGAGATCATCATCCCGGCTGCTGACCTGTCCGAGCAGATCTCCGTTGCGGGTAAGGAGGCCTCCGGTACCAGCAACATGAAGCTGATGATCAATGGCGCGGTCACGCTCGGCACGCTCGACGGCGCAAATGTCGAGATTCGTGAGCGCGTGGGCGACGAGAATATGTTCCTGTTCGGCATGACGGCCGACGAGGTGCAGGCGCTGTGGCAGCGCGGCTATGACCCGCGCCAGTTCCTGACGCCGGAGCTTGACAGAGTTCTGCAAATGCTGACCTCCGGCGTGCTGGGGCAGCGCTTTGACGATGTTGTTGCTTCGCTCCTGACGCCGCGCTTCGGCGCTGCCGACAGCTACATGACCGTCGCGGACTTTGCAAGCTACAAGGCTGCCAAGGCGCACGCGGTCGAGGTCTATCAGGACCGCACCCGCTTTGCAAAGATGTCCCTCACAAACATCGCAAGAGCCGGCATTTTCTCCTCCGACCGCTCGATCGAGCAGTACGCCAGGGAAATCTGGGATCTGTAAGCACCACAGCAAATATTACGAAGGGGCCGACAAGCATCGTCGGCCCCTTCCCTGATGAAATGGACGGTACGCCACATGAGAATTCTATTCGACAGCAAGCTTTCGCAGTTCAAAACGCCCTTCGGAACGCTCAAACGGCAGGAGGTCTGCACGCTGCACATCATGATCCCGTGCTCCTGCCGCACAACGGCGGTCTGCCTCGTTTTGCAGGCGGAAAACGGTGCGGAGCTGCGCCGTGTCCCGTTTGCAAAGCAGTCAGACGATACGCTCTACGATACCTGGGGCGGAGAGCTGACGATTTCCGATGCCGGACTGTATTTCTATTACTTCCATATCACCACGCAGGATGGCGCGTTCCGCCTGTTCAAACAGGGCGAAAGCGACACGAACATGGAAGACGGCGGCCTCTGGCAGCTCAGCGTTCTGGAGGAAAAATTCCCCGTCCCGGACGACTGCGCGGGCGCAATCATGTATCAGATCTTCCCAGACCGCTTTTTTCAGGCCGGAGTTTGTGACCTGACCGGGAAGATCACGCCCTATTGGGTGCATGAGAACAAGGACGACGTGCCGGTCTATCTGCCGAACGCCAACGGCGAGGTGCTCAACAACGACTTTTACGGCGGAAATCTGAACGGCATCCGCGAAAAGCTTCCGTATCTGCACGCGCTCGGTGTGGAGATTTTATATCTCAATCCGATTTTCTATGCATGGTCGACGCACCGGTACGATACCTGTGATTACAAGCGCATCGACCCCATGCTCGGCTCGGAGGCGGATTTCCGCGCGCTCTGCGGCGCGGCGCACGCGCTGGGCATGAAGATCATTCTCGACGGCGTATTCAGCCATGTCGGCAGCCGCAGCGCGTATTTTCAGCAGGCGATCCATGACCCGGCCTCGCCGTACCGCGGCTGGTTCCGGTTCAAGCAGTATCCAAACGTCTACGACAGCTGGTGGGGGATCACGACGCTGCCGTGCATTGACAAGCTGAACCCGGATTATATGGACTATATCATTGACAGTGACGACAGTGTTGTCGTCCGCTGGCTGAAGCTTGGCGCGGACGGCTGGCGGCTGGACGTCGTCGACGAGCTGCCGGACGCGTTTCTCGCACGCCTGCGTGAGCGTATCCGGCAGGTCAAGCCGGACGCGATTCTGATCGGCGAGGTCTGGGAGGATGCGTCCAACAAGATCGCATATGACTGCCGCCGCCGGTATTTTACCGACCGGCAGCTCGATTCCGTCATGAACTACCCGTGGCAGAAGGCGATCCTGCGCTATGTGCGCGGGGAGGATGACGGGACAGGACTTGGCGCGTCTATTCGCACGATTGCGGAGAATTACCCGCCCGATGTGCTGCAGGCTGTGATGAATATTCTGTCCACGCACGACACCCCGCGCGCCATCAACGCGATTCTCGATCCGCGTGACGGCGACCGGGCAGAGCTGGCCCGGCGGCACTTTACGGCGGAGCAGCTTGCAGAGGGGAAAAAACGTCTCAAAATGGCGGCATTTTTACAGTTTATGCTCCCCGGTATGCCGTGTATTTATTACGGCGACGAGGCGGGCATGACCGGCTACCGCGACCCGTTCAACCGCGCGTATTATCCGTGGGGCAGGGAAGACGGCAATTTAATCTCGTTCTACCGCTCACTGGCGCGCGTCAAAAAAGCTTCGGCCGCCCTGCGGCGCGGCACGGTTCTGGTATTGGAAGCGGGCGGCGGACGTCTGATGCTGCTGCGGCAGTATGAGGGCAAAAACGTGGCAGTCTGCTGCAACCGCTCGGAAAACCCGTGGACGCTTCCGCACAGCGGCACGATCCTACTCGGCGGCGGCATCGCCGAATATACCGGCGAAACGCTCACCCTCGGTTGCGGCGGCTTCTGCGCCATGGAGCGCGAATAATATACGGAGGCAATTCAAATACAAATCAGAGCTGCAGCGTGCTCAACTCGCTGCAGCTCTGACAAGACATGAGGAAGGAACCCGGAGCAGGCATGATTTCGGTCATGCCTGCTTTTCGTTCCAATAGCCGTCCTTTTCAGCTTGCCGCGCCAAGCGTATCCGCAAGCGCGGTATCGGCGGAGAAGGTACTGAGATTGTAGAGGAAAAGAACATCGGTCACGCCGCGCTGCGTCATAAGCTGCTCTACATCGTCGTAGTAATAGCGCGGATCGATCATGACGATCTGCTGATAGTAGGGGATGAGGAACGGTACGAAGCTGTTCGCATAGGAATCCTTGAAAATCAGCAGGATTTTCCCATTATTTGCGGTCGTTTTGATGGTGACAAGCGGATGGTTGCCGCCGAAAAAGACGGTGTATTTGTCTTTCGTATCCAGCGCAGAATCGACAAAGACAGAGCCGGCCTTTTCCTGCGTGCTGTCGTAGAGCACATAGTAGCTCACATCGGTGCCGAGCGGCTCATAGGCCGTGATCGTATCCTCGGCGGTGTGCTTGCCGCTCTTAGAGGCAAGCGTGCCCTCAAAGGAGTTGGTCAGGACATGGACGCGATAGTTCGTGATCGGCATCTCGATCCCAAGCAGCTCCGCCGAGGCGTCAAAGGCGCAGTATGCGCCGAGGCTTGTCCAATGGTGGTCAGTGCGGTAAAAAACGCCGTCCCTGACGTGGGCTTTCAAAGCCAGCGTCACATCCGCATACTGCATACAGGGCGAAAGCGCCTGATTGACGGTGAACAGATCCTCCTGCTGATTGTGCGCAGGCGCGTTTGCAGGAAGATAATCGCGCATAACGAGGGAGGCGTTTGGGACGATCATCGCCGACATGCGGAGATCATCGTGCTTCGCGGCGAACTCCTTCATCGCGGTCAGCGTCCGGCCGAGCACAGCCGGATCGGGGGCCTCCGGGATCTCAATCAGATAATTGTCCTGACAAAGGTAAACGCCGTTGGACTCCTTCTGCCCAAGCAGCTGGTCGATCCGCAGCTTGGCGGAAATCCAGTAGTCGCGCGCAAAGAACTGATCTGCAAAGGCAGACTGTAGCTTCGACATAAAGCTTCCGTCCAGAACTGAAGCCGCCGTCAGCGCCGGATAGGCTTGAAGCTTTCGGTTCTCATTTTCCGAGAAATCGCGCTTCGTGTGAAGCAGATTGACAAGGCCGAAGACAAGCAGAACCACGGCAAGCAGCGCGGCCAGAAGGACTCCATGCAGCTGGCTGTTGCGCTGAAGGATCAGCTGCTGCTTTTCAGAGTCCTGCCTGCGCTTTTTTTGCGGATTCATGGGATCACCTCGCTTAGAACTGAGCATAGAGGAAGGATTGATAGGTGGCGTTCGTCATATACGGGACGCAAAGCAGGAAAATGCCGATCAGAAGCAGCGCAGAAAGCACAAGGCCAGGACTGCGCCGCGAGAACACGAGATGCCGGTAAAGCGTCCGAATCCATGGGCCGCAGCCAAGAATGCCGAGTACAAGAAGCTTCCAGTTTGCTGCAAAATAGTATTTTGCGGTGGAATCCCAAAACGCGCGGCTCCCGGCACCGAACATCCGCCCAAGATAGAAAATCGCCGAGGAAAAATCAGGAGAGAAGAACAGCACCCAGCCGACGATGACGGCCAGCAGCGTCAGAATATGGCGAATCCGGGAGGGCGTCTTTGCAAGGATGCCTTTGAGCGGACACTTTTCCATCAGCAGCAAAATCCCGTGATACAGGCCCCATGCCACAAATGTCCACGACGCGCCGTGCCACAGGCCGGTCAGGATCCAGACGATCAGCAGGTTGCGGATGCACTTTGGCGTGCTTACACGGCTGCCGCCAAGCGGGATATACACATAGTCACGGAACCAGCGGCCAAGGGAAATGTGCCATCTGCGCCAGAACTCCGTCAGGGAAGCAGAGAGGTAGGGATGGTCGAAGTTGGCGTCAAAGTCGAAGCCGAACAGCTTCGCCATGCCGATGGCCATGTCGGAATAGCCGCTGAAGTCAAAGTAGAGCTGAAGCGAATAGCAGATCGCGCCGAGCCACGCCGACCCGCCGGAAAGCGAACCGGATGAGAGTGCGGAAATACTCTGGAACGCGGCACCGAGATTATCGGCCAGCAGCACCTTTTTCGCAAGGCCAAGAACGAGCATCGGGACAGCTTCGGAAACCTTGTACAGCGTCACCGGATGCGATTTCAGCTGCGGCTCGAACTGTGCGTACTCGACGATCGGGCCGGAGATCATTTTCGGGAAAAAGCTGACATAAAGGCAGAAATCCAGCGGATTTTTCTGCGCGGGCGCGCGACGGTGGTAAACGTCCGAAAGATACGACAGGTTCTGGAAGGTGAAGAAGGAAATGCCGAGCGGAAGCGCCGCAGACGGCGCGTTCAGCGTGAACGGCAAAATGGCGTTGAGCGTTTCGATGGCAAATGCGGCGTATTTGTAAAAGCCGAGAAGCAGCAGATTGAACAGCACGCCGATCACAAGAAGGAATTTTGTGCCGCGCCGCCCCAATTCTGCGCAATTGCCGATGTCCAGGCCGACACAATAGTTGAAAACCGTTACCAGCAGCAGAAGCAGCAGATAGACCGGAGAACCCCATGCATAAAAAACGAAGCTGATCAGAACAAGAAGTGCGTTCTTGCAGACACGTGGGCAGACCAGGTACAGGATCAGGCTGACCGGGAGAAACGCGAAGACAAAAAAGAGCGTGCTCAGATTCACGACGGTTCCTCCTTAAAGCGCTTTCAGAAACGCCTGCGCGGCAGCGGCTGCGTTCTCATGCACAACGAACAGGATATAATTGCCCTGTATCTCCACAACGGAGTTGGAGAGCAGATCATACTGTTCAACGCCATAGCCCTCGAAGCTCTTCATCTGCGTCTGCCTGCGGGCCTGAATGGCGTCAGAAACGGACGTCTGCTGCGAGAGATCGGAGAGCTTGACGAGCAGCAGCTCCCGTGCCCCCATATTTGTGGCCGGATAATAGAGCAGGCAGCCGTCCATTTCAGACGGTGCAAAGCCATAGAGCCGCCGCACCATCTGCGCGTCCGCCTCCTGCATATCCGTCAGATCGATCGATTGCAGAACGGCACTGCTGACAGCGTCAAAGGACGCGCTGCTCTGCCGGTTCTGCATCGTCTGCGTGTAGAGAAAGCCCGCGGTCGCCAGAGCGGCGGCAAAGGCGAAAATGCGCAGGAGGATGCTCACGATTCCCACGCGGCGGGCCGCAGGCTGCGCAGCAGCAGTGTCCGGAGCAGGCACGTCTTCTGTGACAGCGGACTTTTCCGGCGCGGGGGCCTTGTTGCCTTCCGGCGTTTTCACCGGCTCGCGGATGGGCTGCGGGTCGGGAATGGGGGCAGCGGCGGTTTTGCGGCTGGCCGGAGCGTTGTCCAAAAACTCTGAAAAGTCGACCCCATCGATCACAAGCGGGGCGGATGGGGCAGGGGAAGCGGGCTGCTTCTGCGCCGGAACGGCCTGCTTGGCCGCTTTTTTTGTGGGTGCAGAGCCGAATTCGGCCAGAATATCGTCAATCGCCTGCTCCTTCAGCTCCGGCGAAAGGCTGCTTCCGCCGCGCAGGAGCAGGTCATTCAGCTGCGGATTCGTTTGATTCAAGGGCAAAGACATCATCATATACCTCAGCAATCAGTTCGGTACCCCAAAGCGGGTAAAAGCCGCCCAGCAGGTGCACGCCGTCGTCCTGATAAAGATCCGTGTGTTCTTCGCAGAGCTGCGTAATGTCCACGTACGGCGTGCCATTTTCCTCGCAAAAGGCGCGCACGGCGTCGTTGTAGTCCGGGATCTCCCGCCATGCGGGGCCGCGCTTGAACGCGGGTTCAAGGGCGGGGATGATGGAGCAGACATAGACCGTGGCGTTCGGAAGGTGCTCCTTGAGCAGGGCAAGTGTGTTGTTGATTTCGTTTACATAATCCTCTGGCGTTGGCCAGTACCCGATGCCGACGTCATTGATGCCATAGGTCAGGAAAATGATCGACGGATTCAGCGCGACAAGCTCCTCCAGGTGGTCAATGACCTTTTTGATGGTCGCGCCGGAGTCGGCGAACACGCGCTCAGGGGCCAGATAGCCATAATAGGTGAAGCCTGACGTTCTGGAGTCGCCGAGCATGGCGTAATCCTCAAACAGCGACCAGACGGAAATTTCTCCGCTGTAGAGCTTTGCGCGCCATTCGTCCCGCATCGCATCCAGCTCCGCCTGACGGATGGCCTTGAGCTCCGCTTCCACGTCGTCGGGGCTGTGTGCCTCCTGCTCCTGAAGCCATTGCACGCCGGATGCGACCTCCGCATCCGTTGCGGAGGCAGCGGCGCGCTTCGCCGGGAACACAAAAATCCATAAAATCAGCAGCAAAAAAAGAACCAGAGGCAAAAGCGTCAGCATCCTCCAGCTCCAAGCCCTCGCATTCATCAGCGTAACCCCCAGAGGTGAAAGTCAACCGGATATCAAGCCTGACCATTATAGTATAGCGCCACCGGTTTGTCTACAAAAATTGACAAAATACGCGCTGATTTTTTCGGGGGCTGAGCTTTTGGCGAGGAGATAAAACCCCCGCAGCCGAAGCTGCGGGGGCGCGCTCATACTGTATGCTGTTCGGATTTCGTGTCAGCCCTGATAGGTTCTGTATCATTCTTTTTGTTCCCGTATGTTTTCCACCTGATGCACAGTTCGCATGATGTCGCTGAGCTGTTTTTTGATGTCCTCCTCGGAGCACTTTTTGCCGCTTGTGAACCAGCTGCGCAGACTTTCGGAAATACCGCCCGCAAAGAATGTCGCCATGACCTCCGGGGAAGCTGGCATACGGTGGCCGCGGGCCTGAACCTGCTTGAGCTTCTGGCAGATGTCCGGCATCACCTGCTGGGACATGATGTTGAGCAGCAGTACAAGGCTGTCCGACCGGATCGCGGAGCGGATCAGCTTCTGGTTCGCTTTTGCAAATTCAAATACATAATCCAGCATTTTATTGTAGAAAGCCACCGGGTCATCCGTAGGGCTGTCCTGCCGGATGCGTTCGTTGTAGTCATTGATGACCTCTTTTACAATGAATGCCAGCAGCTCGTATTTATCGGCGAAATGCTTATAGAAGGTAGACTTCCGGATCATCGCCCGGTCGCACAGCTCTTTGACCTTGATGTCCTCAAAGGGCATCTCCTCCATCATTTCAATCAATGCCTTTGTCACGGACATATACGGAAAGAATTCCACCCCGTTCTTTGAACGGAATCCGGAGCTATTTTGAAATCCCGAAATTCTACTATGCAGAGAAGAAACGGGTGATTCGCACAGAAGCAATACACGCCCTCATGCGGCAGCTCGTCGGAATGGGCGTTTTTCAGGACGAAGAAGACGTTCGAAAAGAGGCGTTGACGGACTACGATGTGATGCTTCCACCTACAGAATAAGCGAATGGGACTGCTAGGCGAAGATACATATTTGTTATACTCGCATGAATTTAGAGTTTTATTATCTGATCTATCGCATAAAGCGGCAGATTCACAAGCCATTCTTCTTTTTTGTAGTCTGCCATAGAGGTGCGGACAGAAACTTCAGGTGCAAATTTTTCGTGATATGTTTTCAGACTTTTTGCTCTGAGATTTACTTCTGCCTTTACTTCAACAGGTACAATTCGCTCGCCCGTATCAACGACAAAGTCGATCTCGCAGGAGCCTCTGTCATTGGTGTAGTAATATACATCCAAATCCTCAATCGTTTTCAGCTGCTGACAAACATACTGCTCCGTAAGGGCGTCTTTAAACTCAACAAAAAGGTCGTTGCCGTCAAGCAAAGTACGCTGGCGAAGTCCAGCCATGCAGCCAAGAAGCCCGACATCGACCACAAACAACTTAAATGCTTTCAAGTCCTCATAAGCCCGCAGGGGGATGCCAACTGTATTGACGCGGCTTACCTTATGAACAAGGCCACAGTCACTGAGCCATAGAATAGCGGTTTCGTACTCTTTTGCGCGCGCACCTTCACGCACGAGGCCGTATATAAACTTTTTGTTTTCTTTTGCCAACTGAGAGGGGATACTATTCCATAACATACGTAGTCTTGGAACGATTTCATTGGGAGCGTGCTTGGAGAAATCCTGCTCGTATGCCGCAAGAATCCTTTTTTGAATTTCACGGACCTCATTAAAGTCCTTGTTTTCTGTAAAACTTTGTACGGCTTCAGGCATCCCACCGACAAAATAATAGTGCTTCAGAGCATCAATATATGTTTGCTTGAAGCTCGTGATCATTTGGAAGTCTTGGCTATTCAGAAGCACGGCAAATTGCTCTTTGCCGGTTGCCATTAGAAACTCTTTGAAAGAAAGGGGATATAATTTTAGGAAATCTACCTTACCAACAGGAAAAGACGTGCCTTGATGCAAGGCGATACCGAGCAAAGAACCGGCGCATACAATGTGATACTGCGGAGCATTTTCATAGAAGTATTTGAGAGATGCCAAGGCTCGTGGAACTTCCTGTACTTCATCAAAAACCAACAGAGAATTGTTGGGGTCGATCTTATGGCCTGCATAGAGTTCCAAGCCCATAATTAAACGATCCGTATCCAGATCAGACGCAAACAGCTCAGCCATTCTGGAATTGGAGTCAAAATTGATATATACGGTATCTGCATATGACTGCCTGCCAAACTCCTTCATCAGCCAAGTCTTACCAACCTGCCGAGCGCCTTCAATAATCAAAGGCTTCCGGCGTTTGCTTTGTTTCCATTTTAATAGCTTTTCTATGGCGATTCGGTACATATATGCACCTCCATCCTTATGATTCAACAGCCATGAGCAAAACTCCAAAAGAGTAGTGATTGCAATGGTTCCCGGCCATGGCTGAAACCGAAAATCACTCATATGATATAGAAAGCGGAGCCCCTTTTTGGTAAAATTGACTTGAGAGAAAACC
>OJKY01002169.1_pt1 | contig 10494 bp, 7 predicted proteins | sample 1596571 | NCBI WGS metagenome assembly OJKY01 (sample SAMEA4350170, study PRJEB24818) | metagenome | biome: human; feature: gut; material: faeces | place: Denmark | collected 2013-09
GCTTTCGTTGTGTATAAGAGGCAGACCGGGGACAGTACATATTTTGAGTGAAAAAGAGATGGACAGCCTGAAAGAGTATGCAGAAGAAAAAAATCTGTCAGTGGATATGGCTTCAGTAGAAGATGGGAGTGGAGTGTTGATCTATCAGGAATATGGCTTCACACCGGAGCAGAAAAAAATGACAGAAGAAGTAAAAGGAGAACCGGTGAGCTTTTGCAGTTCCGGTTCGGAGTATGAAAAAGAGTCCGCGGAAATTTTTACTTTAAATGGGTATTTAGACGGGAGAGCAAAAGATTTTCCAGAACTGAAGCTGGGTTGGCATGGAGAAAATATGTTGTTCTTTCTTGTAAGTGAAAAAGGATTTGAACGACTGGGAATAGAAAAAGAGATCATTTATATGGAAGTGAATGTGAAGGTGGGGCAGGAGCAGAAAGTAAAATCAGCGATCAGAGCCATTCTCACAGAAGAAAATCAAAGAAGGACAGATCAGGGAGAAAATGGGATTCTGCTTCTTTGCAGATCGGATCTGCTGAAAAGAATGTCCGACCGGATTCATGGAAATCAGATGATCCTCGGGAGTATCGGAATGATGCTGCTGTTTGCAGGACTGACCAATTATTTCAATGTAATGATTATGGGAAGATATTCAAGTAAGCAGGAACTGGATGTGATGGAGAGCATCGGAATGACAAAAAAGCAAAAAAGGAAGATGTTTTTCTGGGAAGGAAACTGGTATTTTCTCCTGGTGGAAGTGCTTGTACTGACTGTCGGAACAGGCATCCTGTGGCTTGTCAGAATTTATATGGAAAAGCAGGCTACATATTTCAGATTTCAATATCCGGCAGGATGGCTGGCAGGAATCAGTCTTGGTATGCTGGGGATACTGGCTAGTAGCTGTTGTTCTTTCAGACGGGGAGAAAAGGTTCTCTGTACGCAATGATATGGACAGATGAAAAAATAATAGAAAAAACTATATATTTTGTCGATTTAGTGATATGATAAAAGAAAAATGAGAGAGGTGCAAATATGAATTGTAAGAATTGTTATCAGGAAATTTCTGATGGAAGTAAGTTCTGTCCACATTGCGGTGCGAAGCAGAATGAAGTACAGCCCAATGCAGAACAGGAAAATGCAGTGAAGAATGATCCGGTACAGGCAACGGGGGCAGCAAAGACAACTGAAAATGCAGCGGGTTACCAGGATGTATCAGGTTATCAGAATAACGGCGGCTATCAGGATGCAGCAGGTTATCAGAACAACAGCGGTTATCAGGATGTATCAGGTTATCAGAACAACGGCGGCTATCAGGATGCAGCAGGTTATCAGAACAACAGCGGCTATCAGGATGCAGCAGGTTATCAGAACAACAGTGGTTATCAGAACGTGACCGGTTATCAGAATAACGGGCAGAAACCGGAAATTAATTATGTACCATATCTGGTACTTTCCATTATTTCCACAGTATGCTGCTGTCTTCCGTTCGGTATCGTAGGTATTGTATTTTCAGTGAAGATCAACAGTGCAATGAATGTCGGTAATTATGAAGAAGCAGCTCAGAATGCAAAGATGGCAAAAATATGGACGATTGTATCTTTTGTAGTCGGACTGGTTGTAGGAATTTTATACTTTATTTTTGGAATAATAGTAGGAATTGATAATTATTATTAAGAGGCCGAAATGCAAAGGGTGATAAAATTAAGAAACTGGTTTGCACAAAGCCGGAAAAACCGGATTTTATTTCTGGCAGTGATCGGGTGTATGGCAGGGATTGGAGCAGGCTATTTGTATTTCCACAATCCGTTAAAATATCCGCTGCCATGCCTTTTTCACGTGATCACGGGATTGTACTGTCCGGGATGTGGAGCAGGGAGAGCGAGCTACAATATCCTGCATGGAAATTTTCTGACTGCTTTCTGCTACAATCCGGTCATGGTTTTTCTGCTGCCGTTTCTCGGAATTTATTTTGTGACGGTTGCAGCAGACTGGGCATTGACAGGAAAGAATCATGTGGATAAAAAGATCAATCCTAAAATACTTATAGGGATTTTAGTTTTTCTTCTGATTTTCGGAGTGATCAGGAATCTTCCATTTTATCCGTTCAGGCTGTTAGTGCCGGGAGGACTGGCAGAAGTTCTTATGTAAAATTGAATGAGAAAGATAAAAAGTACTTTGAAGCAATTCGGAGTACTTTTTTTACGTGAAAATAGTATCAACTTTTTCTATATCTTCTTATAACTTCTCGAATTGCCGATATATCCTTATTTTATAAGGTTTGTCGGCTTTTTTCATTTCTTCAACCTACCGCAGAACTGGGTCTACACTACGCATATCTTCACTCTCAATCGTTGTACATTTCGTTGTAAATCACGCTATCATACTTCTCATTTCTTTGTTTGCTCCTACTTCTGACGCATGAGCGTATAAGTTAAGCGTTATTGATATGTTGGAATGTCCCATGATATACTGTAAATTCTTTGGGTTCATATTCTTTTGTGCTAATCTCGTACAAAATGTATGTCTTAGTGTATGTGGTGTAATATGTGGCAATGGAACATCATGTGTCTTGTTGTACTTCTTTATCATTCGTATCAATAAAGTTTTATAGGTTGCGTTATGTGCAGGACAACCATTTTCTAACAGAAACAGAAAGTGACGATAACCGTCAATCTCTTTTATCATAGGTTTCAGTTTCCTTTTTAACACTCTATGAAAGGCCTTTTCTGTTTCATCACTCATTGGCACTTTACGAATACCGCTTTTTGTCTTTGGCTCATTGATATAATAACCGTCTTTGTTTTTCAGTAACTGATGATTGATATTGATTGAATGATTTTCAAAATCTAAATCATGTTTTGTCAATCCACAGAATTCTGATATTCTTAGTCCTGTTTTTAACAGTATCAGTACATCATCATAATATCTCTGATAACAGTTATCCTGTGCTATGAAATCGAGTAATGCCTGCTCCTGTTCTTCACTTAATGCGACTTTCGTTTTGCTGTCATTTTCAATCACTTCACTTAGTGAAAAATCAAAAGGGTTCTTCCTTACATAATCATCATCAATCGCCATACAAAAGGACGCTTTTAATGAACGCTTATAGTTCTTGATTGTTCCAAAGGAAAAACCTTTCTGTTGCATACGGGTTGCCCATTCTCTAGCGTCTGACGGTTTAATAGTGTCAATACTCCTAGAACCTAGTATATCGTCCTCTAAGGCTTTCATAAGGTATTTTCTGCCGACTTCTGTATTCTTCGTTACATTTGGTCGCTGTGCATTCTTTTTAGCATATAACTGGCAAAGTGTCATTTTACCGCCCTGCGTGTCGATACCGTCATACAAATCTCTTTGTATGATACGCTCCTTTTCTCTTAACGACAAATCATCTCGTTTGCCTTTCGGTGTTCTATCTGTCGGTAATAATTTCCAAGCATACACATATTTTGTTTTACCCAATGCGTCTACATATTTGTAAGTGTATCTTCCGTCTGGTCTTTGACTTTCTCCTCTCTGTAATATTCTGTTTCTGTTATCTCGTCTTTTTAATGCTGACATCTTTCAGACTCCTTTCAAAGTATGAAAGAGCCTTGTATATACGACTTAATCAAATCATAACACGCACAAGGCTCTTTTGCATTAAATTTGTTCTAGTTTATCTATGACTTTTTCAAAATTCTTTTTCTTGATAAGCATACGGTTACCATTCATAACGACACATTCTCGTTTATGTTCATTGGCAATTTGACGCAATTTATTTTCGCCAATGCGGAAGTAACTAGACGCTTCTTCGATTGTCATAAGGTATCGTTCCCATAATGGCATACTTAAATCGTGCATAAATTCTCACTCCTTTCCGTAAAATGTTTTTTAAGCAATTCAACGGCTTTTGTCATAGCCCACAGGAGTTCCACCTCTGCATTATCCAATGTAGCCGTATCCATTGCGTGCGACACTCTGAACGCTCAAGCTGTGGCTGTACGGGAGTATCATTATCAGACAGAACAGGTCATGGCGATAAAAGAGGACAAGTCTTTTACATGAACACAAACAATAATCGCTCACTTTTGCAGGGGAAAGGTCATGGCGTATTTGTTTCAACGGCTCGCTGTCTGTCTAAGGTATTGAATTGCTTTATTCAGTTGTCAAAGAACACGAAAGAAGAAAATCATCTTTCCTATATACCGCGTTGAAAAATAGGGAAAGTGTAACCAATATTCAAAACTTTTTCTTTCTACACCATATAGGGAATGGAAAGTGCTAAATGCTAAGATGAAAATGAAATATTTTCTTCCTTTCACATCAACACTCAACGGCTACGGTCTGTTTGAATACAAAATCAAGAAATATAATAAATTTCTTCTTTCTTGCACCAACACTCGATACGAACAATGTTTTTGAATACAAATTAAAGAAAGTTTTTCTTCTTTACATACAACACTCTCCTGCAAAGTGTCTTTTGCTAACCAAAATAGAAAAATTTTTTACTTTTTTCTTCTTTCGCACCATATAAGGACGGCAAAGGTATATATAATGACCTTTTTGAAAATTTTTTCTTCCCTCGCTCCATATAGGGAACAGATAGGCGGTTTTGCTTCCATTTTTCAAAAATTTTTCCTCTTTCATCTCATATCTGTACAGCAGATGAGGTTTTTATGACTTAATTCGTAAATTTCTGTCCCTATATGCACATATCAGTACAGCAAAGACTGATTTGCTAAGCTAAACTGAAAAAAGTTGAAATTTCTTTCACACCATATCTGTACACGTTTTGATGTTCTGTTGCGGATTTTTCATGGAAATTAAAAAATACCGTCAGTTTCCTTTGAAACGGCGGTATCTATCCTTTCTTCTATGGTTGTCTTTTCAAGTTCCAGCAAGTGTCTGTGCTTGTCTTTCAGTTCGGTATGCTCCAGCATATCGTCCATTATGGTTGTATGGTTCATCTTATCCAGTTCCTGCACCATTTTAAGCGTAGGTGCTACCTGTCTTTGTAGCCAATGCAATGCTCTTTCCATTGTGAACGGTTCTGGCTGTGTGGTTAATCGAATGGTTTCTCTGTTATCTCCTACAAAATCCGCCCACTCAGCATTGCTTTCCCAGCGTTTCTTCGGCTTATCTGCTTCTGGGTCAACGACACGGATATAATGTTTGATGCTAGAAAATGCTGTCCTCTCAGCGTCATAGTAAGTCAGCACATCCACAACAGCCTTATCGGCTCTTTCATTCTTCATGCGGATTTCAAAACGGTTCTTGATTTCGCTGTCTTCAATGGCAATGCCTTTCTTGACGTATTGTTCCTTTGCCTTTTCATAAATGCAGAAATACAGCTCGCTTTGTGTTGAGCCGATATACATTGTATTTCCTGTGCTTTCGGGTATATCATCGCCATTCTTGTCCGTTCCGTCATATCGCTTTTGTCTGCGAAAGTAGGAGATACATTCTCCACGCTGATACTTTTCTATGAGCTTTGGAATATCCAGCACTCCAACTCTGTCATTTATCGCAAGGTCAAGACGCTTTATCACGCCGTCAGAAGTCAGACAGTCCATCATCAAATCAAACCAGCTTCTCTGCTGTGCCAGAAGATAGCCCTCAATCTGCCTGCACCCTTTGCCTTTCAGTTCCAGCAGAACACCCAATGATGGGTTGGAAGATACCAGCACGGTAATATCGCCTAAAATATACTGTTCTTCATAGCCGTAGCGTCCGTATTCTTCATGGAGCATGTGTCTGGGCTTGATATGCAGAATGTCCTTAATAACGGTCAACGGGTCTGTGGTAGGGAAACGGACACGGAAATAGTCAACCAGTATGAACATAGGCTCTAATGGATTTAATCGTTCCAACTGTTTCTGAATTTCCGCTTTCAGTTCTTCTGTCAATGGAAGTTTCCCCGTTTCAATGCGGTTATAATGTTCTCGACTGATACCGCAGGCAACGGCAAGTCTTTTTTGCGATACTCCGTATTCCTCACGCTTAAACTTTAATTCTTCAATAAATTTTTTATCATTCATTCTTCAATTCCTCCAATCAAAAAGGCAACTACCATGTACTGATAATTGCCTGCATTTCATTTCTGCAAAAGAAAAAGACAATCAACTTCTTATTTGAAATCAACTGTCTTTCCTATGCTATTTAATTTTTCAAAGTGATAATGGCATGATTTATATCACGCTGTGTAAAATGAGGTTTCGTCCTGTACTTACAGCGTTTTCCGCTTGCTAACGTCTATTGTTTCTTGTTTTTTATGCCCCCCTTGTTAGATAACGGGGGCTTATAAGGCTCGCTACGCTCGCCAGACCGCCGAAGTGAACCGCCCCCTCGCCAGCAAGCTGGCGTGGCGATATGTCTTGCGACCGCCACCGTGGGCGGCTCGCTCCGTCGGTTATCGTTTGCGTCCTTGAAAGCACGTTTCTAAAGCAGAGCAGAAGAAAAGGACAGAAACCTTTGTCCCTGTCCTTAATCATGCTTATCTGCTTCTTCTACGCTTGAAAATCAGTGCCGTTATCACTCCTGTAAGGGAAATGATGGTTGCCATGCTCCACAATAAGACATTCGTGCTATCGCCTGTCTTGACTGCCGTATCTGGCTTATCTGCCTTTGAAGCAGTGTTGTTCTTATCGTTGACGTTGTTATCGCCTTTGTCTGGCTTTGTCGGAGCAGTAGGCTGTTCTTCTTTATCTTTATCCTTGACCGTAATAGTTATGGTCTTAGTTACAGAAGCACCGTTGCTATCAGTTACCTTGTAAGTAACCGTATATGTACCAGCTTTTGAGGTATCTACTGTATTGTTGATAACCTCAATCTTATCCGTAAGGTCGCCGTCCTCTTTATCCAAAGCTGTTACACCTGCCATAACATCAAAACTGTCTCCAACGGTCAGCGTCTTATCTTCGGCTGTAATCACAGGAATATGGTTGATACCTCCTGCATTTTTCGCAAATGTCCATGTACCAGTAAAGGCAGTATCTGCTGTCAGCTTTTCGATTTCTTCTGGTGTCCAGCCCTCAAACAGCCATACGCCGTCGGTTGTTTCCACTCTGTCAGCTTTCAATGCTACTGGAACAACTTTCACACCATATACATAACTCGTTGCTTTTGGAAGCATGTCATTGACTTCTTTTGGAAGCTCCTTGTCGTCCGCTCCATTGATAAACTGGTAAGAAACAGTATATTTTTCATCATTGTCTGGTTTGTCGTTTCCATTTTCATCAACCGCCCATTGTGCGGAGTAAGTTACGGTCTGTGTTACTGTTTCTGTGACTTCTGGTGTCCAGCCTGTAAACACATAACCTGTACGTTTCGGCTCTCCATTAAATTTTGGTGTTTTAGTTCCTGATAACAGGTCGACATAGCTCTGGTCTTTGAAGATTTCTTCATTGTCCACACCGTCTGTATAGGTAACAGTGAATTTTTCTTCTTTGTCGTCAGGCGTGCCGTTGTTATTCTTGTCGTCCGCCCATGTAGCTGTATATACGGCAGTTCCTGCCACCTTGTTTGTTACTTCTGGGTTCCACCCTGTGAATACATAATCTTTACGCTCTAAACTTCCCTTAAACTTTGGCGTAACGTCGCCAATCTTTAAGTCAGAATATACTTCGTCCTTAAAAATTTCTTGCCCCTCTACACCGTCCGTATAGGTTACAGTATAAAGTTCATTTGTAAAGGTTACGTCGATAGTATGTGGTTCTCTTACATTTTCAAAAGTATAAGAGAAGTTGTCTTTTCCTACTGCGTTGGAAATGTCCTGCCCGTCTACTGAAACAGAAGCTATATCCTGTCCAGCGTCAGCGGTAATATCATATTGCTTGCTGTCGCCATAGTTTACTTCCGTAACGCCATTGTCTGTAATCGTTCCACCTGTGCCAGCAGTGGCATTGATTGTAGGATTGAAATTCGCATAAATATTATATATGATTTTATTTCCTACGGTTTCGCCTTTAGTAAGCAGGCGGTTGACAGAGATAGTCTGTCCTGTGCCATTATATGCACTGTTCCAATCAGAACCGTCGTTTGAGAAAGAATATCGTTTTCCCCAGCCATAATCAGTACGATTGCCTAAATCTTCTCCTTGATAGAGCTGTTCATATGTCCAGCCTTTCCATACCCAGCCGTCCGCAGGAGTTGCGGTATATTCTCTGTAACCGATACCCTGTGTAAAGGTTGTTTCCACCCCGTTGCTGTCTGTCAGTTCTGCCGTTCCACCATTTCTGGTAACATATGCATGGACTTCGGCATCTTTAACGATAGCCTGCATCTCGCTTACTTCCTCATAGCGGTCTGGAATATTGCTGTTAGCAAGAACAATCTGTGGCGTGATAGAAGCCAGCATAGACAGTGATAATACGACCGCTAATGCCTTTTTTGTTCTTTTCATTGCTTGTTCTCCTTTCTTGAATTTTATAGAGAACGATTAAAAGACTTTATTCCTCCCTCCTTTTTGTACTATTCTCAAAAAGTACACCTTTTAATAGTTCACTATATCACTATATAGTATGGCATAAAATACCATTTTTTTCAATGTTTTTCATGGTTGGAACGGCTATAAAGCTGTTATTCTTTTGCTATACTTGCTGATTTTAACTGTTCTATATCTTTTGCAAAAGGTGTACCTTTTGAGAGTTCAGAACAGACTATTTCCGCTGTAATAGGCGGTATTCCCTTAATTTCCGATAGAATGTAGCTTCGCTCATTTTGCATATTTCCAAGACTTCCGACAGAGGAAGCCTTTTCTTTTCCCATTCATGGACAAGCTCTCCGAAATTCTCTGGAAGCGTGATTTCTGGTCTGCCGAATTTAATTCCTTTTGCCTTTGCCACCGCTATGCCTTGTGCCTGTCTTTTTCTGATGTTCTCACGTTCATTTTGTGCGACAAAGGATAGTATCTGTAACACAAGGTCGGCAATGAACGTACCCATTAAGTCTTTCCCATTTCTGGTGTCCAGTAAGGGCATGTCTATGACGCATATATCAATCCCTTTTTCTTTCGTCAGTATTCGCCATTGTTCCTGTATTTCAAGATAGTTCCTGCCTAAACGGTCAATACTTAGGATATAAAGTAAATCGCCTTGTTTTAGCTTTCTGACGAGCTTTTTATATTGTGGACGTTCAAAGCTCTTTCCAGACTGCTTGTCTATGTAGATATTCTTAGAAAGCACGTTCCGCTTTGAGAGTTCAACAATCTGTCGTTCTTCGTTCTGGTCTATGCTGGAAACCCGAACATATCCATAAATCTCTGCCATTTATTATCAATCCTCCTTTGCTATGGATATAGAAAAGTATCATAAACAAAAAAAGCACCTTACTGTAAAAGTAAAATGCTTTCGTTAAAATATATTCATTTGTTATCATTATTCGATTTCTGCCATTGAGAAGATACGCCTTATCACACAGCTTGTAAAGAGTGCTGACGCATTGCGTTGCAACAGGCTCTTGACAAGCTATGAGCTAAGACGTTGATAACGAACAGGCAGAAATGAGATAGTGTGCCGTTTCACGACATAGAAAAAGACGCTCTTTTTTCAAGCGTCGATTTCTTATAACTCTGTATTTCTTTGTATAAGTCGTTACATAAGGCTCTTTCATTTGTTGTAATTTCGTTGTAATTTTCCCTATTTTCTTTTTGCTATTTTGTCGTTAGATACTGTATTTATGCGGTTTTTCTTAGTTTAATATCTGTTTTTGTATGCAAAAAAGCTTTAAGAAAATTCAGCAAAGAAATCCTGTGATCTGAAAAAGAAAGACTGAAAAAGAAATTCTAAGATGTCGGTTGTGAAAATGCAGGGGAGTATGGTATTATATAGGTTGAATGTAAATGACGATACTCAAAAGGCGGATCGTCTGGCTGAAGGAAAGATGGAGGAATGAACAATGATTAACAAACTGGTAGAAAAGATCAAGAAAACCGGAGCACCGATCGTAGTCGGACTTGACCCGATGCTGAGTTATATCCCACAGCATATTTTAGATAAGGCATATGCAGAATACGGAGAGACTCTGGAAGGGGCGGCTGAAGCTGTCTGGCAGTTTAATAAGGAAATTGTAGACAAGACTTATGATCTGATTCCTGCTGTTAAACCTCAGATCGCAATGTATGAGCAGTTTGGTATTCCGGGACTGGAGGCATTTAAGAAGACTGTGGATTACTGCAAGTCAAAAGATCTGGTTATTATCGGAGATGTAAAAAGAGGAGATATCGGGTCAACTTCCGCAGCATATGCGACCGGACATCTTGGAAAGATAAAAGTAGGAAGTAAAGAGTATGTTCCGTTTGGAGAAGATTTCGCAACAGTCAATCCATATCTGGGGTCCGATGGTGTGAATCCGTTTATTGATGTATGTAAGGAAGAAAAGAAAGGACTTTTCATTCTTGTTAAAACTTCCAATCCGTCCAGCGGAGAATTTCAGGACAGACTGATCGACGGAAGACCGCTATATGAGCTGGTTGGAGAGAAAGTTGCCGAGTGGGGAGCTGAGTGTATGGGTGATGAGTAC
>OJKY01002178.1_pt1 | contig 10461 bp, 7 predicted proteins | sample 1596571 | NCBI WGS metagenome assembly OJKY01 (sample SAMEA4350170, study PRJEB24818) | metagenome | biome: human; feature: gut; material: faeces | place: Denmark | collected 2013-09
GGGTAGAGCAGCACGGAGCTGTATCCGGAGAAGAAATGTTCGAGATAGGCCGGGATGCGGCTCATCACGGGGTTGTACGAGACGCGGTCGCGGCGGCTCATCACGAACCACAGGCAGTCGTCGGCGCGGATGTCGTGTTCGAGCGACGGCAGGTCGTCCCATTGCGCGAAAGGCACGAAGTCGATGTTCGCCGGACGCTTGCGGCCTTTGGGGCGGAGGTATTCCAGCGTCGCCTCCGGGGCGAACACGACGATTCTGGCCCCCGAGTTTTCGGCCAGGCGGCGGATGCGGCGCTGCCACATCTGGAATCCCGCCTCCTGCTCGGCCTTCTCGGGTACGACGATCAGATGGCGCTTGATGGTGTTCAGCGGCTGCACGGGGTTGTAGATGAAGGTCGTGACATTGCTCTGCGCCAGCACGTCGGCGGCCATTTTCCCGATGCCGGGACCCGATGCCCCGGGGATGCCCGTCAGCCCCGGCACGGCCGGGGAGGCGTGGTGCATGCCCATCACGATGTCGGTGATGTTGCGTTCGCGGACCACGCTGACGATGGCGTTCGAGATGTTCACGTCGTAACGCATCAGCTCCTGGAGGTAGATGTCGCCCGCCGCGGCCGCCGTCGCCGCGGCGTCGAGGATTTTCTGGGCGCGTTTCTCGACGTTCGGGTCCTCCACCTTGTTGTCGATGGCGTGCAGGGCGTATAGCCCGTTCGGCTCCTTGGCGCGCTTGAGCATCGAACTCAACCAGACCAGTTCGTCGGCCGTGCGTTCGTCGGACACGGGGATCAGGATGTGGTCCTCCTGCCGCGGCTGCTTGTCTTCGGGGGCCTGGGCGCTGCGCATGGCGATGTTGTGGGCGCCGCGCTGCGTGGCGAAGGTCGACACGGTGCAGGTGGCCAGAATCATCAGGATCGTGCCGTTGAGCACGCTCTCGCTCAAGAGGCGGATCGGTTCGCCCTCGGGCGTGTGGCCCAGGATGATGTTGTAGCCGACCATCACGGCGGCCAGCGTCGCGGCCACGTGGGCCGAACTCAAGCCGAAGATGACGGTCCGCTGGTCGGGCGAGAGGCGGAAAGTCTTCTGCGTGAACCATGCGGCGACGAATTTCGCCGCCGTGATCAGCACGATCATGATGGCCGCCACTTCGAGGCTCTCCCAGTCGCGGAAGAAGGCGCGGTAGTCGATCAGCATGCCCACGCCGATCAGGAAGAAGGGGATGAAGATGGCGTTGCCGACGAACTCGATGCGGTTCATCAGCGGCGAGGTGCGGGGGATCAGTCGGTTGAGCGCGAGTCCCGAGAGGAACGCGCCGATGATCGGTTCCAGCCCGGCCATGTGGGCGAGGTAGGCTCCGAGGAAAACCATCGCCAGAACGAAGATGTACTGCGAGACGTTGTCGCTGACCTGCTTGAAGAACCAGTGGGCCAGCAGCGGGAAGAGGAAGACGATGATGGCGATGCAGAGCGAGACGGAGCCTGCGAGCCGCCACCAGAACATGTCGTCGACGTTGCCCGTGGCCATGCCGACGATCACGGTGAGCAGCAGCAGGGCCAGCGTGTCGGTGATGACCGTGCCGCCGACGGCTATCGTGACGGCCTTGTCGCGGGCGATGCCCAGTTTGCTGACGATGGGGTAGGCGATGAGCGTCTGCGAGGCGAACAGTCCGGCGAGCAGGATCGAGGAGTAGATCGGGAAGCCGAGGAGGTAGTAACCGGCCAGTATGCCGAAGGCCAGCGGGACGCAGAAGGTGTAGAGTCCGAAGATGAGGCTTCGCCAGCTGTTGCGGCGGAAATCGGACATGTCCATGTCCAGCCCCGAGAGGAACATGATGTAGAGCAGTCCGGCCGTACCCGAGAGAATGATGCTGCTGTCGCGCAGCACGAGGTTGAGGCCGTGGGGTCCGATCACCGCACCTGCGATGATCAGCCCCAGCAAATAGGGGATTTTGAGTTTGTTCAGCAGGAGCGGAGCCGCGAGGATGATGACCAGGATCAGCAGGAATTTCAGGATCGGGTCTTCGAGCGGCAGCGTCAGGTTTATGTGTGCGAAGAGCAACATGGGCGCAGGTTGTTTTTGCAGCCGGGGCTGCGTAAGGGCCGGAGGAGCGCAAAACCGAATCCGAAGCGGTTCGGCGGGGCTTTCCGACGGATAAGGGTGTCGTTACGACACCAAATATAATAAAATCTGCGTTCCCGTCCAAACGGTGCGCGGCGTTTTCTCGCGCTGCGGACTAATCCGTCGATACGGCGGCCGCTTTTTCGCGTGCGAACGGCTGTTTCGGGAAAAAACGGCCTCCTGTTCGCCGGGCGGTCCGGCCGCCGCGGCCATGACGGTGACCAGTCCCGCCGCCGCTGCGTATCTCGCACGTTTTTTGTTTATTGGAATGTGTTTATCGCGCGGCGAAGAGAGGCGATTGTGAAATAATCGCCGCCGGAAGCGCGTTTTTTGCGGAAAATAATGTAACTTTGAAAAATTTGGAACCCGAAATTCCGTCTCGGATGAGCGTAGACAAAGTAGACAAACGATTGCTCGGACCCGTGCTTGCGGGCTTCTTCATCATGGGTTTCTGCGACATGGTGGCCCCGATCACGGGCCGCATCGCCGCCGAGTTCCCGTCCGGACAGCAGGCCGCCGTGAGCTTCCTGCCGACGATGGTTTTCCTCTGGTTTCTGGTGCTCTCGATCCCGGTCGCGGCGCTGATGAACCGCTGGGGCCGCAAGGCCACGGCGCTTCTGGGCTACGGCTTCACCGTCGCGGGGCTGATGCTTCCCTATGCCGCCGGCGCGGACTGCGCCCTGGGGTGGTATTTCGCGGGCTTCGGCCTGCTGGGCATCGGCAATACGGCGATCCAGGTGGCCGTCAACCCCTTGCTGGCGACCATCGTTCCCGGCGAGCGGATGACCAGCTACCTCACCGTCGGGCAGATCTTCCGCAACACCTCGCTGCTGCTGCTGGCGCCCATCGTCACGGGGCTGGTCGCCGCGACGGGTTCGTGGCGGCTCCTGCTGCCGATCGATGCTGCCCTCACGGTCGCCGGGGGCGTCTGGCTCCAGTTGACCACGGTTCCGGAGCCCGCACAAGCGGGGCGCGCCGCCGGATTGTCCGACTGCTTCCGCCTGTTGAAAAACCGCGCCGTGCTGCTCTCTACACTGGGTGTGGCGTGCTTTATCGCCGCCGACGTGGGCATCGGCTTCTTGTCGGTGCGGCTGATCGACAACCCCTCGTCGATCCTCACCACCACGGGCTTCTACGCCTGCCGCATCGTCGGGACGTTGGTCGGCGCGTGGGTGCTGGTGAAGGTCTCCGACGTGAAATACCTGACCTGGAACATGGCCGGGGCGCTGGCGCTGTGCGCGGCGCTGCTGTTCGTGCGCAACGAGGCGGCGATCTACGCCGCCGTGGGAGCGCTGGGCTTCGCCATGGCATGCGTCTTCGCCACGTTCTACGCCGTGGCCACCAAGGCCGTTCCGCAGAACGCCAACGAGGTGGCCGGGCTGATGATCATGGCCATCGCCGCCGGAGCGGTCTCGGGACCCGTTTGCGGGGCGATCGTCCGCGCCTGGGGCAATCCGCACCTCGGCATGCTGTTCGTCGCCGCGTGCGTGGCCTACATGCTTTGGGCCTCCTTCAAATTAAGAATCGGAAATTTTAAAAAATAGCCGTAATGCGCAAAATACTATTGACCCTATTGTTTGCGGGCGCCGTGCTGAACGCCGCCGCACAACGCCCCCGCACCCGGGTGGAGTGGGGTGTGGTCGGCGGTATCAACATCCCCGATTACTCGACCAACATGGACGCCACCGACGTGAAGAACAAACTGGGCTGGCAGGCGGGTATCGTTACCGCTATCAACCTCGGGGCTTTCGCCGTCGAGCCGCAGATACTCTACGTCCGCCAGGGTCTCCGCATCCGTCCCGAGGGCGAGAGCGAGATCAACCTCAAGTCCAACTCGATCGACGTTCCGGTGCTGGCGTCGCTGCGGCTGCTGCACCCCGTGCGGATCTACGCCGGTCCGGTCTTCACGGTGATGAACGACTGCAAGCAGAAGTCGGGCGGCGACCTGCTGGACTTCGGCCGCGTGCGCCCCTCGGTGTCGTACACCGTGGGTGCGGGCATCGTGCTGATGCGCCACCTGCTGATCGACCTGCGCTACAACGGCCAGTTCCGCTCGAAACACGACGTGGTGCTGCCCGACGGGCGGCAGCTCGACAAACTCCGTACTTACAACGTGGCGCTGAGCTTCGGCTATTTATTCTGATCGGTCTATGACGGAAGCTGTCGGAAAGGAAATCACACTCGAAGGCGTCGATCCCCGCGAACTCTACGGGGCGCAGAACGTCTACCTCGAACAGATCAAATCGCTGCATCCCACGCTGAAGATCGTCGCGCGCGGGCAGTCGCTCAAGGTCCTCGGCCCGGAGGCCGACACGCAGCGTTTCGCCCGGCGCATGGAGGGGCTTGCGGCCTATTACATCAAATACGGGCATGTTTCGGCCGAGGTCATCGACCAGTGCTTCGCGGGCGGCATCGCGCCCGACGACGCCCCGGTCGACAAGGACGTGATCGTCTATGGCAACAACGGCACGATCGTCCGCGCCCGGACCGTCAACCAGCAGCGGCTCGTCAAACTCTACGACAAGAACGACCTGCTGTTTGCCGTGGGGCCTGCCGGCTCGGGCAAGACCTATACGGCCATCGCGCTGGCCGTCCGCGCGCTGAAGGAGCGGCAGGTGCGGCGCATCATCCTCACGCGTCCGGCCGTCGAAGCGGGCGAGAAGCTGGGTTTCCTGCCCGGTGACATGAAGGAGAAGCTGGACCCCTACCTCCAACCGCTCTACGACGCGCTGAACGACATGATCCCGCCCGTCAAGCTCCAGAAGTTTCTCGAAGAGGGGACCGTGCAGATCGCGCCGCTGGCCTACATGCGCGGCCGCACGCTGGACAACGCCTTCGTCATCCTGGACGAGGCGCAGAACACCACCCTTTCGCAGATCAAGATGTTCCTCACGCGCATGGGCCGCAGTGCGCGGTTCATCGTCACGGGCGACGTGACGCAGATCGACCTGCCGCGCAAGTCGGACAGCGGTCTGGTGCGCTCGATGGGGATTCTGCGGGGCGTCGACGGCATCGGCATCGTGGAGTTCGACAAACGCGACATCGTCCGCCACCCGCTCGTGAAACACATCGTCGAAGCGTTCGACAGAAATGTTGAAAAGGAGGAACCGGGCGGACCTGTCAAATGACACTTTATATTTAAGCCCCCGCCGAGGGCCGTTTAAGAAACGTTTTTTAGAAGGTGGAGACGCAATGTTGAAATCGAAGTCCGATGGCCGTGCATCGCCCTTGAATCCCGGCTTTTAGCCGGGTGGGTCAGACTTGTAAACGCAGCCACAGGCTGCGAAAACGGCGGTCGGATAGGAAAAGAGATTTGAAAAATATACAAATAACTTAAACTTCAATATTATGGATCGTAATTTAACGGCGCTGAAACCGGCGCTTGTCTGGAAGCATTTCGCGGAGATCGTCCGCATCCCGCGCCCCTCGTCCCACGAGGAGAAGATTCGTCGGTATATTCTCGATTTCGCCCGCGCGCGGGGCCTCGAATGCAAAGAGGACGCGGCGCACAACGTCTACGTCCGCAAACCCGCCTCGAAGGGTATGGAGGGCCGCAAGGGCGTGATCCTGCAAGCCCACCTCGACATGGTGCCGCAGAAGAACAACGACAAGAAATTCGATTTCACGAAGGATCCCATCGACGCCTACGTCGACGGCGGCTGGGTGACGGCCGACGGCACGACGCTGGGTGCCGACAACGGTATCGGCGTGGCGGCGATCCTCGCGGTGCTGGAGGACAGGACGCTGGAGCACGGGCCGCTGGAGGCCCTGTTCACGGCCACCGAGGAGACCGGCATGGACGGCGCCAACGGGCTGAAAAAGGGACTGCTGCACGGCGACATCCTGCTGAACCTCGATTCCGAGGAGGAGGGCGAACTCTACGTGGGCTGCGCCGGAGGACTCGACGCCAACACGACCTTCAGATACAAGGCCGAGCCGACCCCCGCGCGCAACTGCACAGCCGCGAAGATCAGCGTCAAGGGACTCAAGGGCGGCCACTCGGGCATCCAGATCGTCTGCCAGCGCGCCAATGCCAACAAGGTGCTGTTCCGCTTTTTGAACGCCGCGCCGTGCGACGTGCTGCTGGCGTCGGTGGACGGCGGCGGGCTTCGCAATGCCATCCCGCGTGAGGCCGAGGCCGTGGTGCTGGTCAAAACCAAGGACTACGAGGCGTTCGCCAAGGCGGTGAAAGCCTACGAGAAAACCGTAAAGACCGAGTATGCCGGTATCGAGGACGCCGTGTCGATCAAGGTCAAAGAGGTCGAAAAGCCGGCCGAAATGCTGCCGAAAGAGGTTTCCGGAAACCTGATCAAGGCGGTGGCCGCCTGTCCCGACGGGGTGCAGAAGATGTCCATGGCCATGCCCGGGCTGGTGCAGACCTCGACGAACCTCGCACGCGTGGTGTCGGATGGCAGGACGGTGAAACTGCAATGCCTGCTGCGCAGTTCGGTCAACACCGAGAAGGAGGCGCTGGGCGAGTCCATTGCTGCCGTCTTCGCGCTGGCCGGGGCCAAGACGGAACTCACGGGCGCCTACAACGGTTGGAATCCCGACATGGAGTCGCCGATCCTGAAGGCCATGACCGCCTCCTACGAGGCGCTGTACGGCCGGAAACCCGCCGTGACGGCCATCCACGCCGGACTGGAGTGCGGCATCATCGGCAGCACCTATCCCAAACTGGACATGATTTCGTTCGGTCCGACGATCTGCTACCCCCACTCGCCCGACGAGAAGGTGGAGATCGCCTCGGTCGGGAAGTTCTACGACTTCCTGGTCGATACGCTGCGCAACGTTCCTGAAAAATAACCGCAGCGTGGCGACCGATTCTGGAAAATGGTTCGTTATCGTCAATCCCGTGGCCGGAGGCGGCCGCGGGCTTGACCATTTTCCGCAGATTTCGAAACACCTGCGCGACGAGCGCATCCTCTGCGAGCCGGTCTTCACGGAGCACAAGTTCCACGCCACGGAGCTCACCGTCACGGCCGTGCGCGAAGGCTACCGCCGGATCATCGTCGTGGGCGGTGACGGGACGCTGCACGAGGTGGTGAACGGGCTGTTCATCCAGCAGGAGGTGTGTCCCGACGAGGTGCTCGTAGCCGTGGTGGCCGTGGGCACGGGCAACGACTGGGTCCGCACGTTCGGCATCTCGAACCGCTATCAGGACGCCGTGAAGGCCATCAGCGAGGGTTATTCGTTTTTGCAGGACGTCGGGGTGGTCTCCTACGAGGAGGCTCACTACCGCCAGAGCCGCTACATGGCCAACGTGGCCGGGGCGGGGTTCGACGCGCATGTCGTGCGCAAACTCTCGCACCTGAAGAAGAAGGGGCACCGGAGCCGCTGGCGCTATACGTGGTGTCTGGTGAAGAATTTCTTCCGTTACAAGTCCACGGGCGTCAAGGTCTGGGTCGACGACCGGCTGGTCTACAACAACCTGCTGCTGTCGGCCGCCATCGGCATCTGCAAGTTCAACGGCGGAGGCATCCAGCAGCTGCCCGCAGCCGTGGCCGACGACGGCATGCTCGACCTGTCGCTGATCCGCCCGGTGCACTTCTGGCACCTGCTGTTCCGCTTCCACTACCTGTTCAACGGCGGCATCTACCGCATCCGCCATATCCTCCAGGAGCGCGGAAGCCGCATCCGCATCGAATCCTCGCCCGAGGTGTCGGTCGAGATCGACGGCGAGCCGCTGGGCCATACGCCGCTCGAATTCTCGATTCTCCACCGGGCCATCCGCATCGTCGTGGCCCGCGATTTCTACCAGCGGTGCGCCGCGGCCGGACCGGAGACCCCGGCAGGGTAGCGCGCAGCCGGAAAAAAGAGAGGGCCGGACCCGAAGTGGGTCCGGCTTTTTTTGCCTCGAATCATCAGGTGTGTGCGCACACACTTGCTATTTTCGAAAATTTTGCATAGCTTTGCCGGCGTAACGCCGAAGAACTGCGCAAACCATGTCCGACAACGAACATACCACGGTCCGCATCGTCGACATCGCCCGCATGGCGGGGGTGTCGGTGGCGACGGTCGACCGCGTGATCCACAACCGGGGCAAGGTCTCGGAGGAGAACCTCGCGCGCATCAACGAGGTGCTGCGGCGGGTCGACTACCGTCCCAACCTGATCGCCCGTTCGCTGGCGTCGGGCCGCAGGTACACCTTGTGCGCGGTCATGCCCCGTTTCGCGCCGGGCGAGTACTGGGCCGATTTCGAGGCCGGAATCGCCCGCGCCGAGGCCGAGGCCGCGCGTTACAACGTCGTGGTCCGCCGCGTCTGCTTCGACCAGTACGACCGTTCGTCGTTCGAAAGCCTGCTGGAGACGCTGCGCCGCGAGGAGTACGACGGCGCGGTGATCGCCACGCTCTTCGCGGAGATGGTCGAACCGTTCGCCCGCGAACTCGACGCACGGGGCGTGCCCTACGTCTTCGTCGATTCGGACCTCCCGGCCTGCAACCGGCTGGCCTATTTCGGCACGTCGTCGTTCGACGCCGGGGCGGTCGCCGCACGGCTGCTGTTCGACCGCCTCGATCCCGGGGCCGACATCGTCGTGGGCCGGATCATCCACCGGGGCGACGCCGGTTCGAACCAGAGCCGCAACCGCGAGGCGGGATTCCGCAGTTACCTCGAGGCGCACGCCTTCCGGGGCCGGCTGCATTACGCCGCGCTGCGGCTGGACGACGAAACCTACAACGGCCGCGTGCTGGACGACCTTTTCGGCCGAAATCCGTCTGTCGCGGGGGCCGTGACCTTCAATTCGACGTGTTACATCCTTGCGGGCTATCTGGCGGCTCGGCGGCGTGCCGGCGTGCGGCTGGTGGGCTACGACGTGATCCGCCGCAACGGAGAGATGCTCTCCGCGGGTGTGGTGACGGCGCTCGTGGCCCAGCGTCCCGAAGCGCAGGGTTACCGCGCGGTGATGGCCCTGTGCGAATGGCTCGTCGAGGGCCGCGCCCCGTCGAAGGTCAACAACATGCCCATCGACATCCTGCTGAAAGAGAACATACCGTATTATAAAAACAACATCATCTGAAAAACATGAAAAATCTCTTTGACATCCGGGACCGCGTCGTCGTCGTGACGGGCGGGGCCGGGATTCTGGGCCGCTCGATCTGCGCTTACCTCACCGGGCAGGGCGCACGTGTCGCCGTGCTCGACCGCGACGAAAAGGCGGGCGAGGCGCTCGTCGGCGAAATCCGCGCCGCGGGCGGCGATGCGCTGTTCCTTGCAACCGACGTGCTCGACCGCGAGGTGCTCGTCGCGAACCGCGAGGCCATTCTCAAGGCCTACGGCGCCATCGACATCCTCCTGAACGCCGCGGGCGGCAACATGGGCGGTGCGACGATCGCCCCCGACAAGTCGTTCCTCGACCTGGAGATCGAGGCCTTCCGCAAGGTCGTGGACCTCAATCTGTTCGGCACGGTGCTGCCCACGACGGTCTTCGGCGAGGCCATGACGGAGCGCCGGAAGGGCGTGATCGTCAACTTCTGCTCCGAATCGGCGCTGCGTCCGCTGACCCGCGTGGTGGGCTACGGGGCCGCCAAGGCCGCCATCGCCAACTACACGAAGTACATGGCCGCCGAACTGGCCATGAAGTTCAGCCCCGAGATGCGTGTCAACGCCATTGTCCCGGGCTTCCTGCTGACGAACCAGAACCGCGCCCTGCTGACCAACGAGGACGGTTCGTACACCGACCGTGCGCGGACGATCATCGCGCACACGCCCGCCGGACGCTTCGCCGAGCCGGAGGAGCTGCTGGGTACGATCCATTACCTCGTCAGCGATGCTTCGTCGTTCGTGACGGGCGCGCTGGCCGTCGTCGACGGCGGGTTCGACGCTTTCTCGATTTAATTGAAAGGGATCGGCCGGGATTTAGGCGCAGTCTGCGGCGGCTGGGATTTTTTGTACTTTTTGGCCGCAAAAAGTAGTAAAGCCGCGGTCTTCGCCCGCGGGATGTAGCTACCTTTTGGTGTCAAAAGGTAGCACCAAAACCATCCGCATGTCGCTTTCGCGGGAACAACCTCCGGCCCGCGTTGAGCGGGCGCAGCAAGATCAGGCCTTTACGGTGCAAAAACACGCGCCGTTTAGGCTGTGGCGGCTCGGCAAACAGCAAGCTGTCTGCCCTCGCCTGCGGACGCCTTTGCCAGCCTTCCGCTCCGGGCACGCGGGCTTTCGGTTGTTCTTTTTCCGCTGCAAGAGATAATCCGGCGGTTTAAACCGCTTCCAGGGGTGCTGGCAGGATTCTGAGTTTCCGATCCGGTTGTTGAGCTTCCACTCGCGCCGCCTTCAGCGGCGCGGGATCACGACTCGGTGCCGGAGCCGGGAAACCAAGTCCCGGCTAAAAGTGGCAAGAAACGGGGA